>WBZQ01000766.1_pt1 | contig 23868 bp, 16 predicted proteins | sample 5204251 | NCBI WGS metagenome assembly WBZQ01 (sample SAMN12412402, study PRJNA552823) | activated sludge metagenome | isolation source: activated sludge from nitrification reactor of wastewater treatment plant... | place: USA: Virginia | collected 2017-09
CCACCCCGGAGTGGTGGAGCTCTATGAGCGGATGAAAGAGGACGCGCGAAACCCTACTCCTCCTTCAGGAAGGGATCAAGGGATCTCACCGGGCGCTCCGGCGAAACCCCGGAGCGAAGCATTCTCCCCCCCCTCGAAGGGACTGAAAGCGGCACCACCAGGCGGCAAGGCGGCTCCCCATCTCTACCACCTCACCAGTTACCTGCTGGAAGCGGTAGAAAAATTTCTGGCGCTGGAGATCTGGGAGCAACGGCCGCAGGAACAGCACCTGGCCACCATCGAGCATCTGCGCCGGCTGCGGCTCGAGCAAGCCGGCGCCGGAATGATCCGGTATGCCCGCAAACGCCTGGAGTCCGGAACTGAACGCGGGGGAAACTATCACCGCGCCGATTACCTGCTTTTACTGGAAGCCTACTACCTGTCGCAGCAGGAAGGGCGCGCCCGGTCCGTAAACGTCCAGGAACTCGCCGATGCGCAGGATCTCGCCTTTATCTGCGAGAAACTGCGCGCGGGATGCCTGCTGCTCAGCCACGAAGCCGTCGCCAAGCGGGAATACGACAAAGGATTGCTGGCCGGAGTGGTAGCGTTTCTGAAAGACCACCGCTATCTCGAAATCCCGGCGGTGGCGGCTTATTACCACGGTTATTTCACGCAGCTGGGCGAAAACGCGGAACCCCATTTTTACCGTCTGAAACAACTCCTGCAGGACCACGGCGGTCATTTTTCGCTGGCCGATATCCACGACCTGTACCTGCTCGCCGTCAACTATTGCATCCGGCGTATCAACCAGGCCGATGAACGGTATTTCCGGGAGGTCTTCGACCTGTACCGGTCGGGTCTGCGCCACGGCGCCCTGCTGGAAAACGGCGTACTCTCCCGCTGGACCTACAACAACATTGCGCTGACGGGCCTGCGGCTGCGCGAATTCGGGTGGGTGCGGCAGTTTTTGCAGGACTTCGCCGGCTTCCTGCCCGAAGCCCACCGGGAAGCGGCTTTTAATTTCAACCTGGCCCGCTATCACTACGACACCGGCGACTACCGCCAGGCCATGCGCCACCTGCTGCACATGGAATACGACGACGTGCTGCAAAATCTGGTGGCCAAAACCATGCTCTGCAAGATCTACTTCGAACTGGAGGAAACCGATGCGCTGGAAAACCAGTTGGACAGCATCCAGATCTACCTGCGGCGCAAAAAAGTGCTGGGCTACCACAAGGACAACTATACCGCCATTGTCCGGTATATGCGTAAACTGCTGACCCTTAGCCCCGGTGATGCCGTTGAAAAGGAAAAACTACGGCGCGACCTCGAACAGGCGCCCATTCTTACCGAACGGGAATGGCTGTTGAAAAGACTGGCGACCGACGACTGATGACCCGCCACAGCCGGGCCGCCCCAAACAATGCTCTTTCTCCGTTTCTTCTTCACCGAATTCATTATTTTTGCCGCCAATCATAAATTGCATGTTAAATCCCGGTGATAAAGCCCCCGAGTTTGCCCTGCGGGCCAGTGACAAATCGCTCGTCAAACTGTCCGAGCAAAAGGGCAAAAACGTCGTATTGCTCTTTTTCCCCTTTGCCTTTACCAGCGTTTGCACCAGGGAACTCTGCCAGATGCGTGACAGCCTGGCCGAGTACCAAACCCTCGACGCCCGGATACTGGCTGTCTCGGTTGACAGTCCTTACACCCTGGCCCGCTGGCAGCAGGAGCAGGGTTTCAACTTTCCGCTGCTGTCCGACTTCAACAAAACGGCGAGTAAAAAATACTTTACCCTGTATAAGGAGTTTGGCCTGGGCCTGAAAGGCGTATCCAAGCGATCCGCCTTCGTAATTGACCGGAAAGGCGTCATCCGGTACGCCGAAGTTTTGGAAAATGCCGGAGAGTTACCGAATTTTGACGCCGTCAAACAGACGCTCCAATCACTCGAATAATTTACCGTTATGCTGCCGGAACACAGTTATATGAATTACGAAAAGCCTTTTTGGGAGGAAGAGGAAGACGTACTGGTGGAAGACGACACCGGTACCGGTACGTCGGCGCACATCGTCGTGTACAACGATGATTTCAATACCTTCGAGTGGGTCATCGAGTGTTTTATGGCCGTATTGCAGCATACGCACGAACAGGCGGAGCAACTTTCCATGATCATTCATTTCAAGGGGAAAGCCACCGTGAAATCCGGCACCCGGGACGAACTCCTGCCGCTTTGCGAAGCGCTGCTCGAACGGGGCCTTTCCGCCGAAGTCATGAGCGAGGATTGACCGCTTTTCTACTCACTTATCACCCTCCTTACCCTTGCCTGTTTTCTGGCTGAACGAAAATGAACTCTCTTTTCCGCATCCTGCCCTGGCGGAACCGGGTGGCCTGCTGGCGGTAGGCGGCGATCTGGACGCGGACCGGTTGCTGCTGGCTTACCGGAACGGTATTTTTCCCTGGTTCGAAGAAGAAGGACAATTTTACTGGTATTCGCCCGAACCGCGCTGGGTTTTGTTTCCGGCCGAACTCCGGGTGCACAAAAGCATGCGCTCCATTTTCAACGGAAATAAATTCCGGTACACCCTCGATACGGACTTCGAAGGCGTGATGCGCGCCTGTGCGGAAACGCAGCGGGGGCCGGAACACGAGGGTTCCTGGATCACTCCGGCCTTCGTGGCGGCCTACTCGCAACTGCACCGCCAGGGAGTGGCCCATTCGGTGGAAGTATGGCAGGGCGACCGGCTGGTCGGCGGGTTGTACGGCATTGCGCTGGGAAAAGTTTTTTACGGAGAAAGCATGTTTACCCGGGTTCCCAATGCTTCCAAAGCCGGCTTTATCACCCTGGTTCGGGCCCTCGAAAAAGCCGGCTTCCGGCTCGTCGACTGCCAGCAGCAAACCGCTCACCTGGAAAGCCTCGGTGCCCGCGGCATCAACCGGGAGTTGTTCCTGGAATACCTGGCCGGAAATGTGTACGAAAAAACGCTGGTGGGCCAATGGAGTTTAGATGCGAACGGGCACCTGGCCCTGCGAAACTGAGCTTCAGGGATGCGCCACCGCGATCACGCCGGTACCAGTTATAAGCCGGGCTTCGCCGTTGTTGTCGAACAGCATGCAATTGAACGAAACCTCCATCTTGCGGGTGTTTTGCCCGTTCTCATTGAGGTCGTAGGATTCCGATTTACTCACGATAAAATACGCGTCGACCGGCTGCTGCCCGCGGTCGGACCGCCAGGTCTGTCCCTGGGCGTCGACCCACTGTATGGCCACCGTTCCGGGTGAAAGCGGAACGAAAATGGTTTCCACCTGGTAACTGAAACCGGGCGTTTGGACCGGTAAATCCTGCACGGACAATTCTTCAAACCCCGCGATAGTTTGGATCGCACCGCCGAAACTCGACACCGTGACGCGGTAGGAAGATTCCAAAACATCGCTCTCGATCGTTTTACTGGAATCTCCGTTGTTCCACGCCAAAAAGTCGTAAGGCGCCCCCAGGGATTCTGCCGTAAGTTGATAAATGCCGGATAAACTGTCGAACGATGCAAATACGGCAATATCCGGATACAGTTTGGAAACGGTATCGATCAGGGAAATTGCCCGGTCGATCCGGCCCTGTAGTCCGGAAGGTTTAAGTGCGACCAGTTGGACTGATTTGGGCGACTCTTCGGGGAAATCGACCTGGAATACCGGCCCTGAGCCGGTATACAGGCTGTCGACCCACCAGAAAAAATTACTGTACCCGCCACTGCTTTTGGCCGTGAAGGTGGTCCGGAAAACCACATTGCTACTGGCCGAGTCCGTCCCCAGGTAAGTGTAGTTGCCCGTAGCGAAAACCGAATCCGGCTCGAATATGTCGGTCGTTTCGCTCCTGAATTCAAACCCGAGGCTTCCCGGGCAATCGGCATCGGGGCAGGAAACCGGGGCAAAGGCTCCCGAGCAGGTTATGAAGTCGGATTGTTCATACCGGGTGAACAGGTAGCGGTTGTCCAGTCCGGCGACTACGCTGTCGCTGTTGCCCGAAAGGGTATACTGCACCCGAAACACCGGAGTGTCGAATATCGGGGGCGGCAGTTCCCCTTTTTTGCAGGAAGCCCACCACACGCTCAACAGGAGCAACAGGCCGGGCATGTATCTGGTGTGAAACATTGTCGTTCAGATGTTTAAAAGCGCCATTTCAGCCCCGCATCCAGGCGGAAAATACCGCCGGGCGGGGGTTGGTCGCTTGCATTTTTAGCCAGGCTGCCGGGTTGCCAGGCCCCGCGCAGCGACAGGGCAAGATTCCGGTTTGCCTGCCATTCTCCACCGACATAGGGGGCGAGGTACGACCGCCGGTACGGTGTTTTGGTCAGTGACACCTGGCTGCGCTCTACACGCACTCCGTCCCGTAGCAGCGATTCCGAATGCTTTTTCACCAGCCTGCCCCGGACGGAGACCAGGTAGCCCGCAGCCAGCCCCGCTTCGGCGCCGAAAGAGCGCTGCCGCCAGCCGATACCGAGCGGAATTTCCACATAATGGAGTCCCTGCGTCTGCAATTCAAAGCGGTCGAATTTGAAGCCGAAGGAATACTGCAACTGGGTGGAAGAATCGGCAACCGGCGTATCGTAGCGCCAGTCGCCCGGTAAAAAGCGCCAGAACAGGCCCGACACCACCGACCAGTCGGCAGTAAGGCGGCGGGAGACGAATGCGCCACCGGAACCGCCCAGCCTTTTTCCATCCGGAGAGGCCTCCAGCAGGGTGCCGTAAGCGGCCAGGCCAAAGTGCCAGCGGTGGTTGCGGGCCGGTTCAACGGCGGTTTTCGCCGCATCGACCGGTTGGGCTTTTACCGATCGGTCGGGCACATCCACCAACTGCAACAGCACCGGCAGGAATTCCAGCGTATCCCGGAAACCGGCCGGATCGGCAGTCTGGTTGTTTTCCGCCAGGCCGTTTTCCGCGGCCTGTCCCGGTGCCGGCCGGTCCAGCATAGCCTGGTCCGGGCTGGTAGTCGCCGGTTTTTTTTCTCCCGCCGGCATTACTCCGGATCCTGGCCGGGCAGAAGCCGGCTGGCCGGGCAAGCCGGGTGGTTGGGTCCGGCCGTTCCGAAGGCGCGAGGCTTTCGGAACATCCGGGCTGGTACCCGACGCCCCTTTGTTTGCCCGGCTGGCCTTTTGGCGGTCCAATTCGTCTGACGGGGCTACGCCGGCCGGACTGTTATTAGCGTCTGGGCCTTCTCCTGCATGTTTCCCGACCGATCCCGGCCGGTTACCGTCGGTATTTCCAGATTCGACGCCGTTTTTTTGATCCGGATTTTCCGTGCCGGTTTTCGACAGGCTATCCATCGGGATCGACGCGGTTTTTTCTCCGGCGGCCGTAGGTCTTCCCGACAACTCCCCCTGGTCCCGCTTGCCGCCCCTGCTGCTGTCGTTTTTTCCGGTCCACTGCCAGACCCCCACGGCTGCCAGCAGCCCGGCGAACAGCCACCACCACCACAGCAGCCATCTCCGGCGCCGGCGTTTCCGGTTGGCTTCGATCAACACCTGCGCCTGCTCCCAGTATTCCTCCCGGAACTCGAAGCGCCCCGAAGCACCGGGGTCATCGGAATTGAATTTCTGCCGCATGAAATCGTCCAGATTTTCCATAGTATCACATTGCCAGGTTGTATTCGGTGCGTATCCAGTTTTGCAGTTGCTTTCGGGCGTGGTTGACGTGCCACTTGGAGGTGCCCTCGCTCATATTGAGCATTTCGCCGATCTCCCGGTGGCTGAACCCGTCGAGCGCGAACAGATTAAAGACCTGCTGGGTCATGGGGGGCAGGCGACGCAGCAGGCTTTCCAGGTGTTGCACGTTCAGGCGTTGTTCGGCTTCATTCCAGTCGATCGGTTCGTCGGGGTACTCGCGTTCCACGGTTTCGGTAAAAACGGTGAGTTCGCGCCATTTCTTTTCCCGGCGGAATTCGTCGATGGCCGTATTGATCATGATCCGCCGGATCCAGGCCTCGAAGGGCACCTCGTCGCGCCGGTACCGGTCGAGGTGTTGCAGTATTTTCAAAAATCCGTTGTTCAGAGCCGAAACGGCCTCCTGCTCATCGCGCCGGTACCGCATACACACTGCCATCAGCACCGGAAAGCACAGGCGGTACAAGGCGTATTGCGCCTTGTTGTCGCCCCGGTGAGCAGCTTGCAGCAGTAGCGGATCAATGTTCATGCGTTCGGAGGTTCCGGAACAGGGTTACGTGGTTTTGGGGTTTTGGGGTTGCAGGGTTACAGGGTTGCAGGGGGGCGGGTTCGTGGGGTTGGGAAAACCGGAGGCCGGCGCTGGTGCCGGCCTCCGGCGGAAAAATACGAGGTGTTATTCAATCGCCACTTTGAAAATTTCGGTGCGGCCGGCCATACGGGCACTCAGGAAATAAATGCCGGCCGGCAGGTCTTGCACGGACAGGCGTGCCAGCGGGCTATCTTCAAAGGAGTGCCGTACCGTTTGGCCGCGGGTATCCAGCAGGGTGATCTCGGCAGCTGCGGGCAGTTCGATCCGCAATATATCGTGGGCAGGGTTGGGGAATACCCGCACCGTTTTTTCGGAAACAGCGTCTTTCGTAGGGAGTGTGACGCTGTTTTCGTCCACTTTGAAATTGACATTGGTTACCGATGGCTGATCGGGGCCGATGGTCACGGTGATGGAGACGGGCTCGAGCCCGGGCACATCGAGGGTTAGCAGGTAAGTGCCCCAGGGCAGGTTGGCGAAGCCGTAGGCTCCGTCGGCAGGCGTTACCGCCACCCCAACCGGGGTACCGTCGATCCGGGTAATGACCACCCCGGCGCCGGGGAAAGGATCGCCTTCCCCGAGTCCTTTGTTCTCTCCGCCGGAACCGGTCAGGTTGGCCCCTTCGCTGACCAGGCCGCCGATAAATCCGGGGCCGCCGGCATTTTGTCCGGGCGTCATCAGTATGCTCACCTGACTGTTTAATCCCGGCAGCGTCAGCGCATTGAAATTGACGGGAGTGGCCTGGTTCCAGATCAGGTCGCTTTCATAATAGGTAGGCAGGTAATTGTCGTACCCCGTCGAGCCGGGCAACAGGGCGGCTTTTACCAGGTATTGTCCGGGCGGCACGTCGTAGAACTGCCCCAGGGCCCAGTTGGTGTTCCAGGAATGCGTTTCGATGGTGTCGATGGCCGTCAGAATACCGCCCTGGGCAGTGTCGTAGCGGATCAGAAAGAGTCGCGCGTGTACGCCGTTCCCGGGTGAAGCGTTGGAATCGGGGAATTGCACCTGCACGATCAGGGAATTGTTTTCGTACAACTGGTAGTAGTTGCTCACGGTACAACCTGCCGTATTCGTCACAGTCACACTGTAATAACCGGCTGCGTTCACCTGAATTTCCGGAGTGGTTGCTCCGGTACTCCAGGCATAGGAAACAGCGGGGTCGGGGCCGGCCCCGGCCGAAAGATCCCAGGTCTGCGGATCGCCGGGTTGGCCCGCGATCTGTACGTAGCAGGCGCTGTCGGGCTGAGCCCAGTAGCAGGCGGTGGCCGTGCAACCGTTCAGGACGTTGGTCACCGTGACGCAGTATTCGCCGGGAGCCGTTACATACAGCTGGGATGAGTTGTTGCCGGTACTCCACAGGTAATGCCAGTCGAATCCGGTAACGTTCGCCCACAACCATATTCCCGGCTGCGCGCTGCTGTCCGAACCCGACAGGATCTTGACGGTGCAGGCGCTGGAGTCGTACCAGTACCGGCAATCGGAACTGACGCATCCGGTGGCATCGTACACATCCACGCAGTAATAACCGGTTGTCTGCGGCGTGATGGTGGGGGTCGTCTCGCCGTTGGGGTACCAGTTGTAGACAAAGGGTTCGGTGCCGCCGCCTTGAGCAGTCAGCGTATTGTCCGCATTATAGGTAATGGTGGTATTGCAGATGCCGTAGTAATAGAAACACCCGGTGCTGGTACACCCGGTCGCATCGGTTACCACGACACAATACTGGCCGGTATTGACCGGGTGAAGGGTTTGATCGGTACTGCTGTCCGGAAACCACTGAAAGGTGTAGGGCGGGGTACCCATGGTCGGGTAGGCCGTGTATCCGCCGGCAGGGTTTTGCTCCACGTCGACACCGCAGTCGAGGGTAAAGCAGTAGGAGTCGGAACAACCGGTTACGTCCGTAACGGTCACGCAATAAGTACCCGGCTGGGTAGCGATGATCGAGCTGGTGGAATCGCCGGTACTCCAAATGTAGCTGGTCGCCTGGGACATGTAGGCGTACAGCCATACGGCTCCCAGTTCAGCGGAATCCTGCTGGAAAGGGTACAAGGTACAGGGCATACCGACACTGGGCAAGGTAAAGGTGCTGGTGGCGGAACAGCCGTTTTCCAGGGTGGCGACCACGGAATAGGTGCCGCCTTCCGGCAGAATGACCGGCTGGCCGGTCTGTCCGTTGCTCCAGGTGTACTCGGCGTCCATGTAACCGGGAGCGTGATAAGCATGTACCTCGTAATTATTGCCGGGGGCTCCCCAGAAATAGGTTGTCACCGAACAACTGTCGTTGGACACGGTGTAGCAATCGCTGGCCGTACAGCCGCTGGAAAAGGTTACCGTTACGCAATAGGTGTCATCCGTTTCCACATCGATGGTGGAGGTCGATTCTCCGGTGCTCCACAGGTAGGTGGTTGCCGGGAAGCCGGCCGAGTCGAGGGCGGTCAGCGTGGTAACGCCATTTTCATAGCCGGCGACCGTTACCAGGGCGTAACAGGGCGGATTCTGCGCGTGAAGCAGCAGCGCAGCGCCCCAAAAGATCGGAAAAAGCAGATATTTTTTCATGTGCATGAAGGATGTCGGTTCTGTAGTTGATCGTGTTTGCAAACAACACCCCATTCACGCTGAAGCCGGAAACATGGTTGGGTCGGCAGTACGGATTTTTTCAAAAAAAAGCGGCCGCCCCGGTCTTACCCGGAGCAGCCGCCGACACTATAGAGTAGTTTTAGTGATACCTGATTATGGCAAGGATAATCTTGAGAACCGGACTTCCGGTTCGGAATTTTTTAATAATGTTTAGGGGCAGCAAAAATGGTGCACATATCCGTTGCATGGATAGCCGAAAAATCCGAACCGGGAAAAAGAGTGGCTGAACCGGAAACAGAATCGCCCCGGGATCGTGTTCCCGAGGCGATTTGTTTGTGATTTGTTTCAGGAAAGAGTTTGGGGAAAGTTGAAAAACGGGTTTTTTGGGAGCTGTTTTCACGCTGTTTTAAAGTGAAATACAGTAGCACCGTAGTGTTTCTCTCTTTACGGGCTCAAAGGAAAGCCGAAGTGCCAAGTGTAACAAGGCTTAACCGACAACTGTGTCGTTCCATCCTGTAACCGTGCAAATTTCAGGATGTGGGCCGGTTTTGCACGGATATAAGCCCGGGCGTCACGTTTACTGACCGGCCGTTGCCTGCTCGGCCGAATGCCGTACTTTTCGCCCCGTTATGCGCCGCTACACCCTGTTGTTTGTTTGTATGTTGTCATGGCCGGTCTGGGTAATGGCCCAGACCCCGGCTTACCTGCACTACGGGGTCCGGGAAGGTTTGCCCAGCAACCTGGTATATTGCGGCATCCAGGACCAGCGGGGGTTGCTGTGGTTCGGTACGGACAAAGGCCTGGCTTGTTTCGATGGCACGCGTTTTCGCACCCTGGGAATCGAGGAAGGACTTCCCGATCCGGAAGTGCTGAACCTGATGGAGGATCACAGCGGCAGGCTTTGGGTGTCCAGTTACCTGAAAAAACCCTGTTACCGCCGCAATGGCCGGTTCTACACCGAAAATCAGGATTCCCTGCTGAAACGCATGGAATGCGCCCTGGCTTTATGGACCTTTTTCGAAGACCGGGACAGCAGTGTGTGGCTTACCGGACAAACCGATTATGCGGCCCGGTTTTTAAAAAACGATATTAAGAACATCCACATACCCGGTCTTATCCAACGGGCCGGAAGTATCGACAGTACTCTGTTTCTCTTTGGCGTCAAAGAAATACACCGGATGGGAGCGGACGGGGAACTGGAACGGGTGATGGAAATGGAATTACCAGCCATCAAACCTGTAAACCCTTTTTTGGGCTTTTGTATTTCCGGCAACCGGGTGCTGTACTCGTATATCGACCGGCTGGTGTTGATGGAATGGCGGGATGGCCGCTTTTGCGAAATAATGCGCCGCCCGGGCCCCATCGGGAGGGCATTTACCGACAGTGACGGCCGTTTCTGGATTTGTTCGCTGGCCGAAGGAGCAGTGTGCTTCAACAATAAAAACCGCGACCTCTCCAATCCGGTAAATTTCTTCAAGGGGCAAAAAGTGACGGCCATGTTCGACGACCGGCAGGGCACCCACTGGTTTTGTACTACCGACAACGGTGTGTACGCGCTGCCCAGAAACGTCGCCGTTAATTTTACGGAACAAAACGGCCTGCTGTCCAACAACCTGACCGCCCTGACCAGCGACCCGGCCGGCCGCTTGCTGGCCGGCGATGACGAGGGTAACCTCTATGAGATCGACCGGAATTACCGGCTGAATACAACCGCGATCGGCTCAAAGGACGGCTATAACCGCATTCGTCGCATCCTGGTGGGTTCACAAGGCCGCTGGCTGATCGCCGACGAGGGTATTTTTTATCAACGCGGCCACAAACTGGACCGGGTGGACATAACCCTTAGCCCGAAAAGTGCCATTCTGCAGGCTGAAAAACTCTGGTTTGTATCCTCCGGCGGCGCCGGGTACGTGCTGGAAAAAGGCCTGGAATTCTTCCGGATGACCAGTGGCCGGTTTACCAGCATAGGGGAAGACAGCGAAGGCTATATATGGACCGGCGGCAACCAGGGCGTTTATTGTTCGGCGGACAGTTTCCGGTTCAACTGGGGAGAGCGGTTTCCGGCCCTGGCCAGCCGGATCGTGGCGATCGAACGGGCCGGACCGGGGCTGCTGTGGATGGCCACCCCGGAGAACGGTTTGCTGCGCCTGATGGTCCGGGGGGGGCGCATCGATTCGGTAGAAGTAATGAACGGACGCCTTTCTGCTCCGATCAAGAACATTCAGTCGCTTTTTGTTTCGGCAGACGGCATGCTCTGGATCGCCACCAACCGCGGTATCTACCGGCTCGACCGCAACCTGGGCATCGTTCACCTCGACCGGCATGATGGCCTGGCCGACGACGATACCAACACCGTGCTGGCCCGGGGCGACACCGTATGGGCTGCCACCGTCGGCGGCCTGAGCCGCCTGATCCTCAAATCCCCGGACGCTGCCGGCGAATTTTCCACCATGATCGTCCAGGCGCGTTACCGGGTCGGAAGCGAAACCTATGATTTCTACCTCGTCGATTCGCTGATGAAAGAAAAAAGGATGGTATTGCCGCCCAGCGCCTCTCTTTTTGAAGTGGAACTGGCCGGGCTCGACTACCGGAGCCGGGGCAATTTCCGATATCAGTGTGTCACTACCACCTTGCTGCCTTCCTGGAAAAACCTGACGCTGGACAACCTGATCCAATGGGTCGGGCGTGGTTTCCAGGCAAAGTCCGATACAAACTGGGTAAATTCCGGCAGCCTGAGTTTCGGCGTACACCTGCCCTCAGGTTGTTACCGCCTGTCTATTACTGCGGTTACTGCCGGAGGTGCCCACAGCCTTTTTCCCGATGTTTTGACGGTGGAAATGCGCCCGCACCGCTACGATACCATTTGGTTCGTACTGTTTTTATGGAGTTTGGCCGGATATGGCCTCTGGCGTTTCCTGCGCGCCCGCAGCGCTTACCGGAGGCTCGACGCCGCGGTGTCCGAATTGCGGTTGCAAGCTCTCCAGGCGCAGATGAACCCCCATTTTATCGGTAACAGCATCAACGCCATCCAGCAGTTTTTTTATCCTCCGGACCCCGTCCGCGCCAGTCAATATATTTCCCTGTTCAACCGCCTGCTGCGGCGAACCCTGTCGTTTTCCGAAAAAACTTTTATCCCCTTTTCCGAGGAACTGGCCTATGACCGCGATTATCTGGAGATGGTGAAATTGCGTTTCGGCGACCGCTTTTACTACGCAATTACCGGGGTGGAAATGGTGCCGGAAACCACCCCGTTCCCTTCCATGCTGCTGCAACCCCTGCTCGAAAATGCAACCATACACGGACTGGCGGCCAACGGAGTGTCCGAGTTGAAACTGGATTTTTACTTTGCCGGCGATAAACTCATCTGTACGATAACCGACAACGGTGCCGGCTTCCGCAAAACGCGCGAGCGGCAGAAGGCGGCCGGGACCGCCCGAAAATCAAAAGGACTGGAAATGCTCCATCAGAAGGTGGAAACCCTGAACCGCCGCTACAACATCGGCCTGAAACTGGCCCTGGAAGATCTGTCCGATACGGGACACGACCGGCACGGTACACGGGTTGTCATTCGTTATTCGCCGCAAAAATACACCCCGGAAAAATGAAAAAGATAAATGCCCTGATCGTGGACGACGAGATTGCCGCCCTGAATACCTTGCGGGGTATGCTGGGCGATTACTGCCCGCAGATCAGGATCGTTGGCAGTGCCCGCTCGGTGGAGGAAGCCGTGCAGGCGGTAGTCCAGCACAAACCCGAACTGGTTTTTCTGGATATTCAAATGCCTCCCTTTGGCGACGGTTTCGATTTTTTGCAACGCGCCTGGAAACAGGGCGCCTTCGGGGTGATCTTCACCACCGCCTACCCCCAGTACGCGGTGCAGGCCATTAATGCCGTACAACCCTGGGCCTACCTGGTCAAACCCTACAGCGTCGACGACCTGATGGACGCCGTGGCCGTGGCCGCCGAAAAAATGCTCAGTACGGATAACCTCAGCATCGTTATTTCCGACAGCCGCAAAGGCAACCTGGTGCTGCGGGTACGCGACATCGTGTATTGCGAGGCCGACGGCTCCACGACCGATCTCTTTCTGGCCCGCCAGTCAAAACTGGAAAAAGTCACTGCCTCACGAACCCTGAAAGAGGTCGAAGCGGAACTGCCCGAAAAACTCTTCTGCCGGACCCACCACAGTTACCTGGTCAACATGCAGTACATCACCCGGTACGAGCACACCGGGCGCAACGGGCTGCTGTACCTTTCATTCGGTAATACCATCCCCATTTCGGTGTTAAAAATGGATGTTTTCGAGGAGCGCTTTGCAGGATTTCTGCAAAAATGACCGGACGGCATCCCGGAGAAAAGGTTCTATGGCCTCATTTCCGGCCGGAAATCTGCCAGATCCGGCTCCGGCTATCGTATAGAAGTTTGGAACCTGCACCTGGCGGCGGGTCAAATTTTTTGCTGTCGGATACCAATACGGACCTGTCTGAACGGGTGGTTCCTTCCGAAGGCGCCGACAGCAGTGAATACTCCGCATAGGTTACTCGCGCCAGCGAATCGTATTCCATCCTGTAAATCTCCAGTTGGCCGGCGGCAATGTTTCGAAAAGTAGTCATGGATTCCGGCAACCGTGCGGTTGTATCCCTGAAGGTCCAGACGGTATCTTTAAAGCCGTGGTCGTAGTGCTGCCTTGACAATTTGGGTATTATGCGGGCATAATCGTGGTTGTACCCGTGTTCCAGGCCGGTACTGTCGAAATGGTAGGAGGCCCGGATAGCTCCGTCCGGGTAATAATGCGTCCACTCCCCAAACGGTTTTCCGGATAAAAATGCGCCCCTGGCAGCAACTTTGCCGGATAGAAAGTGCCGGGCGGTTATCGGGTTATACCCCGGCGCCTGCCGGGCATCTCGGAACAGCCGGAGGCGGTTAACCATTGCATTGGTAAATTCGGAGTTATCCAGCCTGGTCGTTTCGTTACACAGCCCCCCGGCAAAATAGTGGCCGTTGTGCAATCCGGTAAAAACCAGCCACTTTTCACCTTTCAAAGGGTGCTGACCGGAAGCCAATAACACTGTAAGGGTTTGGCCCGGCAGGTTGCCGACAAACTGCTCTTTAACGATGACGTGTACGACGTAAAAGGATGGGAATTCGTCGTGAAGATAAACCGCTGAATCCGCAATTTCGGCCGCAAAGATCAGGCTCTGGGGCGCGGGGCAGGCCAGATTCACCGTCGAACTCTGGAGCACGTCGCAGGTGGTCCAAAGCGAGGGGAAATACACCGGTATCAGATAGAGCAGTAACAAAACATTGAAATGAAACTGGATTATGATCTTCGGTTTCCTGATTTTCCATTGGGATGGCCTTCTCACACCGTCTGGCCGGGTTCATCAAAATAAACCCGGGCCTGAGAATTTTTCAACAGGGTATACAGATTTTCTTTAGCCCGGTACAACTGGGCTTTCACCGTGCCCACCGGTATGCGCAGGTGTTGGGCGATCTCTTCGTACCCCATCTCCTCGTAATACCGCAGTTCGATGATGCGCCGGTACCGGTCGTCCAGCCGGTCCAACCCATGCCGCACCAGCCTGTTGCGCTGTTCGAGGATGAGGGCTTCTTCGGGGGTCGGGGCTTCGGAGCGGCGGTTGTACAACCAGGTATAAAAATAGTCCGCCCCGCTTTGATCCTCCTGCACGCGTACGACCGGCAATTGTTTTTTCCGGGAAAAATCGGTGCAGTTGTTCAGGGCGATCCGGAAAAGCCAGGTGCTGAAAGCATGCGTCGGGGCGTAGGAAGGCAGTTTGTGAAATGCCTTCTCGAAAGCCTCCATGGTCAGGTCGCGGGCGTCTTCCGGGTTCTTTACCCGTTGCAGCATCAGGTTGAAGATGGCTTTCCGGTACCGGTTGTGTAAAACGGTATAGGCGTTCTGGTTGCCGGCAATGGCTGTCCGCACAAGACGGTAGTCCTCGTCCTGCGGGTGAAAAAATGGCGTTCCGATTACTTCCATTTCAAGCGGGCGTTTCGATGAACGATTAAAGAAAGTGGTACAAATGCTCCATAGTACGCTGCCAGCAGCGTGTCGTAAATCGGAACCCGGGAAAGAAAACGTGATTCGCGCAGCACAGGCAGGATTTTCCCGTACAGGAAAAGCAGTGAAAAACTGCGCGCAAGAAACAGTAACAGCACACTTACCATGCCAAAGCCTGACAACAACAGTACGGCCAGCAGGAAAAAATGTAAGACGTGCGACAAAGCGGTTACTGCCAGTGCGAAACGGTGCACGGCCCGGTAACGCCCGCCGGCCGACAGGTGGCGGTGTTTCTGCCGCGCCCAGGTCCGCCAGGTGCTTTTGCTTTCCGAAAATACAAATGCTTCCGGGTGCAGGCAGATGCCGGTGTTCCCGGCCCGGGCCGCCGCGTTCACCAACAGGTCGTCGTCCCCGGAAACCAGGTCCAGGTGCGCCCGAAACCCTCCCGCCTGTTCATAGGCCTGGCGGCGAAAAGCCAGGTTGCGCCCTACGCCCATGTACGGAAACCCCGCCAGCGCCCAGGAGAAATACTGGATGGCGGTGAAGGCGGTTTCAAAACCCGACCAGGCTGCTACGGCCGGGTTGCCGCCGGCCGGTGCAATCAGAGGGCCGTAACCCAGCACGATCTCCGTCTCGGGTTTGGCGGATAGGGCGGCGGCCATGTGCGCCAGCCAGTACGGCGACGCCGGGGTACAGTCGGCGTCGGTCAGCAGCAGGCCTTCGTACCGGGCTGCGGCTATTCCGGCCGCCAGCGCCTGCTTTTTGCCGGGGTGCCGTTTTTCATCGATCCGCACGACCTGCAAACCCGGGTATTTTTCCCGGAACGCCCGCAATACTTCGGGCGTAGCATCGCTGGATGCGTCGTCTACTACTATTACTTCCCAAGTGCCCGGATATTGCTGTTCCAGCACCCCCGGCAGATTGCGTTGCAGGTTGCAGGCTTCGTTGCGCGCACAAATGATAAGGGAAATTGCTTCACGTTTACGAAACCTTGAAGGTTTCGTAAACGTACCCCGCCGGCACAACTTTTTAAACACCACCCACCACAGCGCCAGTTGTACCAGGGTGGCGGCGACGTAGATCCAGAACAACAGGGGCCAGACGAATTCGGAAAGCATGAAAAGAAGCGGCGGCGGGCGGTAAAAGTAGCCCGAATTGTCACACTTTTGCGCCGCATTTATGAAACGGATCATCATCGCCATCGACGGCCACTCCGCTTGCGGCAAAAGCACGCTGGCCAAGGGCCTGGCCAAAGCACTTCACTACGCCTACCTCGACAGCGGCGCCATGTACCGCGCGGTAACCCTGTACTTTCTGGAAAATCAGGTCGACTACCACGACCCCGCTGCGGTGGAAGCCGCCCTGAACCGTGTCGAGATCCACTTTGAACGGATCGACGGACAAAACCGTACTTTTTTGAACGGCCGGGAGGTGGAGCGCGATATCCGGGAAATGCGCATAAACGAGCACGTCAGCCCGGTTTCCACCATTTCGTCCGTGCGACGGGCCATGGTGCGCCAGCAACAGGCTATGGGCCAGCGCCGCGGCATTGTGGCCGACGGCCGCGACATCGGTACCGTCGTATACCCCGACGCCGAACTGAAAATTTTTCTCGTGGCCGATCTGGACGTGCGCACCAGCCGACGCCACCTGGAACTGGCGGCCAAAGGCATCGACGCCGACTGGAATGAGGTTCAAAACAACCTGATCGAGCGCGACCGCATTGATTCCAGCCGCGCCGACAGCCCGCTCCGCCAGGCCGACGACGCCGTGGTCATCGACAACACGTTGCTTTCCGAAGAACAACAACTGGAAAAAGCCCTGGCCCTGGCCCGGGAGCGGATTGATGCATTGTTGCATTGATGCATTGTTTCATTGTTGCATTGTTTCATTGCTACATTGATGCATTGCTACATTGATGCATTGTTTCATTGTTGCACTGCTGCATTGACCCCAATGCCCGGAGCCTCCCCAACAATAAAACAATGAAACAATCCAACAATGAAACAATCCAACAATGAAACAATCACATCCGATCGGGCATGGCGATGCCCAGCAGGCCCATGCCTGATTGCAGCACCTGGCCGACGGCCTTGCTCAGGGTGAGGCGGAAGGCCCGTGCTTCGGGGGTGTCGGCGCTGAAAACGGACAGGTCGTGCCAGAAGCGGTGGTAACTTTTGGCCAGGGCATAGCAGTAGTTGGCGATCAGGGAAGGGTCGTATTCTTTGGCCGCATTCAGCACAACGTTGGGGTAGTCGTGCAGGGCCACCAGCAGTTCCTTTTCCTGGGGCTGGATGCCGGTGTAGCGGTCGGCGGCCGACAGATCCACTTTTTCCTTTTCCACCCGCTGCATGAGCCCGTTGATGCGTACGTAACTGTACTGCACGTAGGGGCCGGTCTGCCCCTGCAGGTCCACCGACTCCTCCGGGTTGAAGATCATCTTCTTTTTCGGGTGCACCTTGATAATGAAGAATTTCAGCGCGCCCATGCCCACCCGGCGCAGGTTTTCGCGCTTTTCGGAGGCGGAAATGCCCTCTATTTCGCCGCGTTCGCCGGCCTGTTCGCCGGCAATGCGGATGACCTCGGCGATCAGGTCGTCGGCGTCCACTACGGTGCCCTCGCGGGTTTTCATCCGGCCGGTGGGTAGTTCGACCAGGCCGTATGACAAGTGGTGCAGGCCACCGGCATAGGGTTCGCCGAGCCGCTTCAGCGTTTCGAAGAGCACCTGGAAGTGGTAGTTTTGTTCGTCGGCCACCACGTAGACGAAGCGCTCGCAGCCCAGCTCCTCATAGCGCATCCGGGCGGTGCCGAGATCCTGGGTGATGTACACCGAAGTGCCGTCGGCACGCAGCACGATCTTTTGGTCGTGGCCGGCATCCGTCAGGTCGACCCACACCGAACCGTCGTCTTTTTTGAAAAACACGCCTTTGGCCAGACCTTCGTCCACAATGTCCTTGCCGAGCAGATAGGTATCGCTTTCGTAGTACAGTTTATCGAAGGAAACGCCGAGGTCGCGGTAGGTCTGTTCGAAACCCCGGTATACCCAGCCGTTCATTTTTTCCCAGAGCGCCACGATTGCCGGGTCATGGGCCTCCCATTTCAGCAGCATTTCGCGCACCTCGGCGCCCAGGGCCGAATGGTCGTTGAACCACTTGTTTTTATAGTCCTTGAAAAAGTCTTTTTCGGACTGTCCGGGTTTGTGTTTTTCGGCAAAGATGGCTTGGGCGGCGTCGGTCTGTTGCCAGGCGTCGTATTCCTGCCGGCTTTTCTGCTCGAACAGTACGTACCAGTCGCCCACGAAGTGGTCGGGTTTGATACCCGTGCTTTCCGGGGTTTGGCCTTCGCCCCATTTTTCCCAGGACAACATGCTTTTGCAGATGGCTACGCCGCGGTCGTTGATGATCTGGGTTTTGACCACCTCGTAGCCCGTGGCTTCCAGGATTTGCGTGCACGACCAGCCCAGCAGGATGTTGCGGATATGCCCGAGGTGCAGCGGTTTGTTGGTATTCGGCGAGGAATATTCCACCATGACCTTGCGGCCGTTGCAGGGCTGGCGGCCGAAAGCGGGGTCGGCGACCACGGTCTGCAGGAAGTTCTGCCAGTAGGCGTCGGCTATCTCCAGGTTCAAAAAACCTTTGACGACGTTGCAGGCCCGCACTTCCGGCACATTTTTTTGCAAAAAATCGCCGATCTCGGCGGCGGTGGCGTCGGGGGCCTTTTTGGCGACTTTTACCAAGGGGAATACGACTACCGAATAATCGCCCGTAAAATCGGGTGGGGTAGTGTTCACCAGGACTTTATCGGGTGCGGTGGCTTCACCGTACAAGGCTTCCACCGCCCGCGCGACGGCGGCCTGAATGGTGGAAACGATATTGGAAGGTTGCGTATCGGACATGTGTGAAAAATGAGGCGCAAAAGTAGGCGTTTGCACCAACAAAACGCCGCGCTCGCAAAGTTCCGGCGCGCCATTTATCCGCCGGAATGCGTTCGAAAAAGAAATGCCGAAGACGCGGCGCCACTGATGCCACGGGAATGCCTGGTGGTATCGGTGTATGGCGGCGACTTCGGCGTTCTCCTTTTACGATGCTTTTTTGCCGGTTACGCCAGCCGGATACTTTTGTCCAGGTATACGTCCTGGATCGCGTTCAGCAGGGCCACCCCTTCTTTCACCGGCTTTTGGAAGGCTTTGCGGCCGCTGATGAGTCCCATGCCGCCGGCGCGTTTGTTGACCACGGCGGTGATGACCGCTTCCTGCAGGTCGGTGGCGCCTTTCGATTCGCCGCCGGAGTTGATGAGGCCCACGCGGCCCATGTAGCAGTTGGCCACCTGGTAGCGGGTCAGATCGATGGGGTGGTCGGTGGTCAGTTCGGAATAGACTTTCGGGTGGGTTTTGCCGAATTGCAGGGCATTGTAACCGCCGTTGTTGGTGGGCAGTTTTTGCTTGATGATGTCGGCCTGGATGGTGACGCCGAGGTGGTTGGCCTGGCCGGTGAGGTCGGCGGCGGTGTGGTAGTCGACGCCGTCTTTTTTAAAGGCGTTGTTGCGGGTGTAGCACCACAGGATAGTAGCCATGCCCAGTTCGTGGGCCAGTTCGAAGGCCTGGCTGACTTCCACGATCTGGCGGCCGCTTTCGGCAGACCCGAAATAAATGGTGGCTCCTACGGCCACAGCGCCCATATTCCAGGCATCGCGGATGGTGCCGAACATGATCTGGTCGAACTTGTTGGGGTAAGAGAGGAACTCATTGTGGTTGATCTTGACCACGAAGGGGATGCGGTGGGCATACCTGCGGGCCACGCTGCCGAGTACGCCGTAGGTACTGGCCACGGCATTGCAGCCGCCCTCGAGGGCCAGCCGGACGATGTTCTCGGGGTCGAAAAAGGCCGGGTTAGGGGCGAAAGACGCGCCGGCGGAGTGCTCGATGCCCTGGTCGACGGGCAGGATGCTCACGTAACCCGTGTTGGCCAGCCGGCCGCTGCCCAGGATCTGTTGCAGGCTGCGCAGGGTTTGGGCGCTGCGGTTGCTGGGCTGCCAGATCTCCTCCACGTGGTTGCGCGACGGCGCGTGCAGCGTCTTCTTGTCGATGGTCCGGCATTCGTGTTCCAGGTAATAGGCAGCCTTGTCGCCGAGCAGGTCGAGGATTTTTTGATTAGCCATAAATGTGTGGTGGTGGTGAAAAGTTGGTTAGAGAAAAATCGATGTTGTTGATTTTGTAGACGTTGTTGACGTTAGGTTGACGTTAGGTTGACGTTAAGTTGACATTGTGGACAGACAACGTCAACTTAACGTCAACCTAACGTCAACAACGTCAAAAATTCCAGGTGAACCCGAAGCGGTATTCCACCGGGTTTTCGTAGGTATCGACGTCGTTGGCGATGGCGAAATTGTACATGATCATGATCTCGCTGCCAAAGTCGCCGTTGCCGCCGCCGAAATTGTAGCCGATGCCGAGGCGGGGGTTGACACGGGTATTGTTGACCCGGACCAGTTCGCCGTTAAAATCGAAGGCGGGGTTCTGGTACCATTCGTTGCTGACTTCGCCCTGGAGGAAAAATCCTTTGTAAGCCCGGAAGCGCAGGAAGGCTCCGGCGTCGATGTTGAACAGGCTCAGGGCCTTGTAGCCCCGGATCTTGTAAGACCCGTAAACAAAAGAGACACGCGGACCGATGGAAAGCGGTTCAATGATCTTGTAGCCTACCTGGGGGGCCAGGCCGAACTGGAAAATACTTTCGTTGCCGCTGCTGGAAAAACCGAGCGCCAGGCTGCCGCCGTACCACAAGCGGTTTTTGAATTCGATGGACTCTTCTTCGTCTTTTTTGCTTTTGCCGCGCTGGGCGATGGCTTGCTGGGAGCAGGCCAGGAAACAGATGGTGCCGAGGACGGCCAGGAATTTTTGAAAACGCATAGTATGTATATTGTTTGGTTGCTGCCGGCCATGGTTCCGGCCCGGCAAAGGTATGAATCGTTGCGGCTTGCTGGTTGCCCCGATAAAAGGTTGTCCATCCGCCAGGTAACAAAAAAATGGCAGAATGGGCGGCGGGGCGCGAATGAATTACGTCCGATTTTTGACCAAACCGTCATTTTCCCGTTGTGCCCGGATTCAAGTTGGAAGAAAACCCTACTTTCGCGAGCGAAAACGAAATGTGATTTTGTCATTCGTTCCAGATACCGGTTTCCCCTTTCTCTTCATTTTTCGAACAAGACCGACGCAACCTTGCCTTTCGCAGGGCCGTACTGCTCTTTTTACTTACTGCCTTTACTTTTAAAAAATTGTCAAACTGAATCGGACATGAATCTACGCTTACGTCTGTTCACCCTGTTGTGCGCTTTGGTGTTTATTTCCGCCCAACTACAGGCGCAAATTTTCCCCGGCACACCAAGAACGGTTTTCTCAACCGCTTTGAACGAACGCTTCACCGCTTCCGAAGTCTACCAGATCGATGTGGATGCGTTCAACGCCTGGATCAAAGACCACCCGGATTTTTCACAAAGCGAACTACAACTTGGCAAGCACCAGTGGAAACTCGAACTGGTGCCCAGCGGTATCATGCAGGATTATACCCTGCAGGTACTTACCCCGGACGGGCTCGAAGTGAGCAAGCCGGCCAACATTGCCTTCAAAGGCACCGAAACGAACACCGGCGCCCATGTGCGGCTTACGGTCAGCGAAAATTTTATTGCCGGCATGGTGCTGAACGGCGATGAAACCTGGTACATCGAACCGTACCGGTACTACGACAGCAATGCCGCCGAAGACCTTTTTGTGGTTTATGAGCGCAGCGCGGTCCGGCGCGACAACATCAACGGCTCCTGCCTGGTGCTGGATGAAGAGAACAAGGCCATGGAAGTTTTGCCCTTCGACCACCAGGAAACGCACGAAGAAGAGGAAGGTAAATCACTGGCCTGCTACCAGGTGGAAATCGCCATTGCTTCCGACAAGTCCATGTTTACCAAATACGGCTCGGTGTCGGCAGTGGAAAGCCACAACGTGGCCGTTCTGAACGACGTACAGGGCAACTATGTGGGCTGGTTCAACCACGACCTCAACTTTGTCATCGTGACGCAGTTCGTCGTTACCGGCAACGACCCCTGGTCGGCATCGCTGGACGCCGGCACCGTACTCAGCAGTTTCCGCACCTGGGGCCAGGCCGGCAACTTCAACGTAGTGTTCGACGTGGCCAGCATGTGGACCAACCGGGATTTCTCCGGCGGCACCATCGGTATCGCCTATCTCTCCGCCGTCTGCAACAGTTTCAAATACAACTGCCTGCAGGACTTCAGCAACAACTCCGAATTCCTGCGCTGCCTCCAGGCCCACGAACTGGGCCACAACTTCGGCGCCAGCCACGACCCCAACGGCTGCAACCAGTGGATCATGTGCCCGGTTCTCTCCGGCTCCGACCAGTGGAGCAGCCAGACCATCTCCCAGGTCAACGCCTTTATCGCTCCGCTCGTCGGCAACTGCCTGGCTATATGCGGACCGCCTCCGGCGCCGCTGGTGGCCGATTTCGACTGGAGCCCCGACCCGGGCTGCCAGGGCCAGCCGGTGCAGTTCTCCGACATGTCCTCCGGCAACATTACCTCCCGGGCCTGGACCTTCCCCGGCGGCAACCCGGCCTCTTCCAACCAGGTCAACCCGGTGGTTACCTGGAACAGTGCCGGCACTTATAACGTAAAACTAACCCTAACCGGGGCCGGCGGTCCGGTTTCGACCACCAAGGCCGTAACCATTAAACCCAACCCGGTGGCCAATTTTACCTCTACGGTCAACGGCCTGACGGTAACGTTTAACAATGCTTCTTCCAACGGAACTACCTTCTTCTGGAGTTTCGGCGACGGCGGTACCAGCGACGAGGAAGACCCGGTGTACACCTACCTGGAGGCCGGCATTTATACCGTTATCCTGACGGTGACCAACGAATGCGGCACTTCCACCATTACCAAGAGCGTCAATACCGCGCCGACAGCCGATTTTTCGGCCGATCCCACCAGCGGTTGCGCAACGCTGCTCGTCCACTTTAACAACCTGTCGTCTTACAACGCCACGAGTTATGTCTGGACCTTCCCCGGCGGTACGCCTTCCTCCTCGAACCAGCAGGATCCGATCGTTCAGTATCCCAGTGCCGGTTCGTTCACCGTTTCGCTGATCGCTACCAACCTGAACGGTTCCAGCTCGACGGTGAAGACCAACTACATCAACGTACAGGGCGTGCCCAGTGCGAATTTCAACTTTGCGGTGAACGGCCTGACCGTCAATTTTACCAACAATTCGGTCGGGGCCACCTCGTACCAGTGGAGTTTTGGCGATGGCGGCACCAGCAATGAACAAAGCCCCTCGCACACGTATTCCGCCGGCGGGGTCTATACCGTCGTTTTGGTTTCCACCAACGACTGCGGGTCCAATACGACCAGCAAAACCGTGATCATTTCCGCTCCGCCGGTAGCCGCTTTCGCCGCCGCGCCCACCAGCGGCTGCGGTCCGCTGACCGTGCAGTTCACCAGCCAGTCGCAGGGCAACCCGACTTCCTACAACTGGACATTCCCGGGCGGCAACCCGGCCAGTTCGTCGGCCCAGAACCCGCAGGTCGTGTACAATACCCCGGGCACGTATTCGGTGACCCTCGTGGTCGACAACGCCGCGGGTTCGGATACTCTGGTCCTGAACAACTACATCACCGTGAATGCCGCGCCCACGGCGGGCTTTACCAAATCCGTCAACGGCCTCACGGTCAATTTCACCAACAATTCCGTCGGCGCCACTTCGTACCTGTGGAACTTCGGCGACAACCAGACCAGCAACGCCGCCAACCCGACGCACACCTACGCCCAGGACGGCACCTACACCGTTACGCTGACGGCTACCAATGCCTGCGGCAGCAATACCACCACCCAGCAGGTCGTGATCCTGACGCCGCCGACGGCCAACTTCACTGCTTCGCCGACCAACGGCTGCGGCCCGCTGACCGTGCAATTCACCAACCAGTCCAGCGCCAATGCCACGGCCTACAACTGGTCGTTCCCGGGCGGTACGCCCTCCAATTCGAACGAACAGAACCCGA
>WBZQ01000768.1_pt1 | contig 23840 bp, 22 predicted proteins | sample 5204251 | NCBI WGS metagenome assembly WBZQ01 (sample SAMN12412402, study PRJNA552823) | activated sludge metagenome | isolation source: activated sludge from nitrification reactor of wastewater treatment plant... | place: USA: Virginia | collected 2017-09
CCGATTTCAGCAGTGATGGCTGAGCCTGCGCGGCTGGCAAACAATAACGCCGCCACCACCGGCCCCAATTCACGCACCAATGACAGCGCCACCAATGTGCCTACGGCAGATTCCGATCCATATTTCTGCAATGTTTCATAACCTTGGAGTCCCAGAACCATGCCAACGAACAGGCCCGAAACGACAATAATGATCAGTGACAATACGCCGGTGAAATACAATTCGCGGATGACCAGATTAAAACGCCGCAGGCTGGTGCCCGATTTCAATAACACCAGCACAAAAAAACGGCTGGCGTAACCCAATCGCCAGATGCCTTCGATCGCGCGGTGGCCAATTTTTCGGATCGATGAGATGAGATGCCTAAACAACGCGATTCTCCAAATCCAGATCTTTCGAATAAGTTTGCGCGGGATAATGAAATGGCACCGGGCCGTCTTCCTCGCCATGAATGAACTGATGCACGAACGGGGCTACCGAATCCTTCACTTCTTTCGGCGTGCCATGGGCAGCAATGACTCCATCGGCGATGAAATACACATAATCAACGATTTTCAGAGATTTTTGAACATCGTGCGTGACAACGATCGACGTCATGCCCAGCGCATCGGTCAATCGACGAATCAGGTTTCCAATTACGCTCAATGAAATGGGATCTAGGCCGGTGAATGGCTCATCGTACATGATCAACATCGGATCCAGTGCGATAGATCGTGCCAATGCCACACGCCGTGCCATGCCGCCGGATAATTCATTCGGCATCAGATGGTGGGCTCCCCGCAACCCCACGGCGTGCAGTTTCATCAATACCAGATCGCGTATCATCGACTCCGGTAGATTGGTATGCTCGCGCATTTGAAACGCGACATTGTCGTACACCGACAGATCGGTAAACAAGGCGCCGAACTGAAATAACATGCCCATTTTGCGCCTCAACCTGAACAATGCATCGCGATCCAATTCATGCACCACTTCTCCGGCGAACTTCACGTACCCGGCCGTCGGGCGAATCGCCCCGCTGATCAAGCGAAGCAAAGTCGTTTTACCCGAACCGCTGCCCCCCATGATGGCAACCACCTGACCACGCTGCATGGTCATATCGACACCCTTCAAAATCGGGCGCGTGTCATAGGAAAAGCTGAGGCTTCTGGCCTCAATTAAGGTTTCGGATGGCATGCTAAACGGTAAAATCTAGTTGGAGAAAAAGCGAATGAACGGCAATCCTGGTAGTGTGGGTAATGAATTAAAACATTTCAAATGATGGAAGATGATCGATGAATCTCTCGCTGCTTTCGATATTATCATCAATACGGGTATTTGGACGGATTTTAACTAAAAAACGCATGTTCATGAATGGTTAAAATGCGTTTGAAGATTTCAAATTAAATGCATTGAACAAAATTATGGCATTATGCTTGCCATACCCGATATGAACTTTTCTTCCCGACAATCCATTATATTTCTTACATGTGGCGTAGTTTCATACATTGTCTCATTGTCTGTGTCATCTCATCCACTGCGGTTGCCACCGAAATTTACCGCAGCGTCGATGATAAAGGCCGAGTTACTTATTCTGATCAGGCTACGCGTGGTGCCCAGCAGGTACAGATTGCCGGTTCGAGCAACCGGCAGTTGCAGCATGTGGTTCGGGTTTATGATGGCGATACGATTATTTTACAAAATGGCAAGCATGTCCGGTTATTGGGTGTCAATACGCCCGAGATTGAAAGCCGTCACCAGGTAGAGGAACCCGGCGGTGTAGCTGCCAAACAGTGGCTACAAGCTCAATTGCCAGGCAACAGTAAAATTTATCTTGAATTCGATCAGGTCAGACACGACAAATACAAGCGCTTACTGGCGTATATCTATTTGCCGGACGGCGAGCATCTCAATCTTGCCCTTTTGGAAAAAGGGCTGGGAACCGTCAGCATCATTCCACCGAACGGACGTTACGCTGATGAATTGATCCGGGCGCAACAACATGCGGAAAAAAACAAACTGGGCATTTGGTCGATGCCGGAATATCAATCCCGACCGATTACGGAAATTTCCAGTCACAGCAAAGGTTGGCAACGATTCACCGCTACACCCATAAACCTTCGCAAGGGCAAGAAATATACACGTCTCATCATCAACGATAAAACCGATATACGCATCGCAAATGCCAATGTGCATTTGTTTCCCGAATTAACTGATTACTTGGGAAAAGCAGTCGAGGTTCGCGGCTGGGTGGCGCGCAATAAGGATCATTACACGGTTCTGATCAGTCATCCAAGCGCATTGATCATGCAATGATGCTGGCAGCATCCTGCCATCTGAACTTATTCGACTCTCTTACTCAATTCAACCCGATTCCACGATTACCCCGTGTGATTCAACGTACAGACATTTTCAAGCTGCCGAGATTATCGTGAAAACCTACTCAAACTGATAGGAGATCATCATGACTTCACAGGCAATTGAAGCCAGCAAGAGCAAAAAAGATCCTGATAAAAATAAAACTCCAGGACGTAAAAAATAGGTTTTTTTTAAAAACCCGTAACCACTAAGAATGGGTTTCCGAATCCAAATGCTATAATTTTGAGCGAATCGCACCGTTTCCGGCGCTCGTGAGTTCATAAACGCAGTTTTACTAATCAGCAGGTCAATGATGCCCGGGGCCAGTTAGCTGATTAAAAAACATCGCTCGCGTATGTGCATCAACTGTTGTTCAACGCTGCGGACAAGAAACCCACTAATCCTTCATTCCAGATGCAGGGATTAATGACATGAGCATTGCTGAATTCTGATTTCGTTCAATATGCTGACGATGATAGTATGCAAATAGCAGACCATGAATGATCGGTTCCTAATTGCCGTGTTGCTGACACTGCCCGAAATGCAATTGAAAAAAATAGATTTGAGCGCGGTAGTGGGTTTTTCTTTACTACTCGATTACTGCTCCGCACGAGCTAGCAAACAACCTGACGAATGGATAAATGAGTAAAATCGTTCTTGGCCTGAGATGACATCGAACAATTCTACTCATCGTTACAAACAAACTCAGCTCTAACAGTTCATACCGCTAGGTTACAAAATATTCAAGCTGATATAGCCATCCGATTACACATCAATGTGCTGACTATACGGTATGCCTTCTAGCTAGCAGTACTAGAAAGTGGATATATCTTAGAATAAATTGGGAATTCCTATATGTACGGTCTCCCACACAATAATTAATTTCGCAAATTTTCAATTCAGTGGATCATGGCCCTAGAACACTACGATTTCTGCATGCGTCAAAGCTAGGCCAGTACCGATTATGGCGATTTGTATGGCGCCGCCCGTACCATTACCGTTTGCATCATATATCAACGCACCGGTAGCACTGTTGTAAATGATATGGTCATTGGCATCCAGCGCTTTGGCGCCCAACCTAAACTGACCAGCCGCAAGCACACCTGGATCACACAACGCGGTGAAGACGCTGTTTTCCAGTTGGATCGTATCATCAGCCACATGATAATCGGTAATCACATCCACCGGGCCTTTGCTGGTAAACCTGAAAATATCATTGCCTGCACCGCCGGTTAATCGATTGGCACCATAGCCGCCATCCAGGATGTCATTTCCTCCACCTCCATTCAACTGATTAGCGGCAGAATTGCCCGTTAACACATTCGATAGGCCATTGCCTGTGCCGTTGATTGGACTGGAACCGGTCAGAATCAATTTTTCAACATTGGCAGACAGGCTGTACGTAATGCTGCTGCTGACAGTATCGATACCTTCATTCGCGTTCTCGATCACCACATCGCGGGTATTCTCGACAAACAGCGTGTCATTGCCCAATCCGCCGATGAGCGTATCCGCTCCCGACCATCCTCGCAGAACATCATTGCCCGCGCGTCCCTCCAAGATGTTATAGGTCGGATTGCCCGTCAACGTATCGCCAAATTTTGAACCGATGAGATTCTCAACCCCGGTCAATGTATCCCGGCCAGCGCCACCGGTATTTTGCGCAGTCGTGATGTTCAAAGAGACAGTCACAGGCCCGGTAGCTGATTCATAGTTGACGGTATCATTGCTTGAGGTTGTGCCCTTCAGGATGGTGTTGCCGGGAGTGCTGGTCAGTATCGCGGTGAAATCTTTCGAGCCACTAAGCGTCGGTGCCACGTTATCGGTAATACTGGCTTTGATCGAGAATGCACCAGAAAAATGGAGAGCTGGCTTGAATATCACGCCCGCCAACAATGCATTCACATCTGCAATTTCGCCACTGGCTTTCCATTCCCCTGTTGCTGCACTGTAGCTGGAAGTCACTGCACCCGACGTGGCTGTGCTCAGCTTACCAGCAGCGGCATTCGACAATGTCAATGTGGCCGTTACCGCCTTACTACCGGCATCATCGATGATAATATCCTTCAGATTCAGTGGTGTATCCTTGGTGTAGTTTTCTGGGACCGTGAGATTACTTACGTTCGGAGCAGCGTTATTGATGTATAGTGATTCCCAGGGGCTGATATTGCCATACTGATATGTACCTGTGAGGTAGGCATCCATATCGCCATCGCCATCCATATCTACAAAGCTCAACGTATCGATTGAAGCACGAAAGAAACCATCCGGCAGTCCAAAAGTACTGAAACCGACATCTGAAAAAACCGGATTCTTGGTTGTTCCCGTATTCCGAAAAAAATGAGTGGCGTCAGTAAACGCATCGAGATCACCATCCTTATCGATATCAATAAATGCCGGGTTGGAACCGCTAAGTCCGAACGAATCAGCTTTAGGTTGAGCAAATACTGGCTTGTTCTGCGTCCCCACGTTCTTGAAAAAAAGATTGTTCACGAAGAGGTCCAGATCACGATCACCATCTATGTCTATGAAAGTAGGCTCGGCATAGCTGTTGATAGTGTTTAAACCAAACGGATTAGCCATAGGAGCGGCAAATCGGGGAGCATTGTCAGTTCCTGTGTTGCGAAAAAACATCATATTACCCGCGTCATTTCCGATGAATGCATCGAGATCGCCATCATTATCGATATCTGCAAACGCTGGGCTTGCGAATCCCCCTACATCTTTCAAACCGAATGCATTGCTCAGCGGAGAAGCAAAAACGGCCTGCTTAGCGGTACCGATATTTTTGAAAAAAAGTGTATTACCGGCTGTTTTACCACCGTAGGAATATCCCAGACCGACAAAGGCGTCTAAATCTCCATCACCATCGATGTCTACAAAAGCCGGATCGGAAAAATAGCTGACTTCATTGAAGTTAAATGAATTGCTGAACGAAAAATGCGGAAGGGTTCCAGCACCGGCATTCTGAAAATATGCGATATTACCACTGGCATCCCCAATCAATGTGTCACTATCGCCATCACCATCGATATCAGCAAAAGTAGGATTGATGATGTAGCCACCCGCTTCATTTAAACCAAAGGAGTTTTTACTATCGAAATAGAATAACGGATTGTTGGATGTTCCTATATTCCTGAAAAATTGTAAGCCACCACCGCTGCTATAATGCTGCATGCCGACGAATGCATCCAAATCGCCATCACCTTCAATGTCTACAAATGTTGGAAAGGAATATCCATTGACTTCCTTTAATCCGAAGGGATTGGGTTGCGGAGAAGCTGAAAATGCTGGATGACTGGCTGTCCCGGTATTTTTGAAAAATAATATCTCGCCACCATAGTTTCCGGCAAAGGCATCAAGATCGCCATCGCCATCGATATCAACGAAATCGGCATTTCCCAGCGTTCCTTTTGTGCTCAACCCGAACGGGTTTGAAATGTGCGCGGTAAACAACGGATTCACAGCTGATCCTATGTTCCGATAGAATATAGTCGTACCATCCACCTTGCCGGCCAATGCATCAAGATCGCCATCATTGTCGATATCGACCAGCTTTGGATTGGTTGCGCCTGGTTTGAGTCCAAAAGGATTAACCAAAGGAGCTGCAAAAGTCGGATTCTTGGCTGTTCCTGTGTTGCGATAGAACAATGTATTACCGTCACCATTACTGATAAAACCATCCAAATCACCATCTCTGTCGATATCGGCAAAATATGGTCCTGATACACTGCCCACGTCACTCAGACCCAATGGGTTCATACCCTTAAAGTTAAAAACAGGATCAGACATAATTATTATTTCCTATAAGAGATAGAATAAATTAATGCGTTACTCGTGCTCAGTTGATGATAATTTTCATCAAATAATCGCCTTCATTGATCATATGGATGACTTCATCCATCGTTCGTTAAAAATCCACTTTATTTTTTAGAGCACGCCATGCATGACTAATTCATAGATTTGCAATTACTTGAATCTGAGTATTTCAATTAAATACGAATGACTGATCCAATGACGTGTTTTATTGCACATGAACATGTAGATTGTTCCTGCAATAAATCACCCCCATAAACGATACCTAGTCACATCGGTTACTACTTACATCAGGAAATGACAAGGAAAACTTTTGAAGAAATTACGATGGATCTTTCCAAAGCAATTTTGCACGCCAGTTTTCATTGCCATTTAATGTTAGCCATTAAGCTTCATTCAGAATGAACCACGCTAATTATTCTGAAAATCAATCATTGAGCATAGTTTTGGCAAACTAATAAGTAAATAAGAGAATCCTTATTTCTTCCTAAGCCTTTTCTTAGTACATCGCTCATAACCGCTGTGTTTGCGCTCGATGATATCTGCACAGATAACCGATCCAACATATTAATGACCGCACCCAGATTACGCTTTTTAAGGCTTCGCAGTACAGAATTACAGGAAGTCGCTTTGGGTACTGCTTGAGAAGAACCGAGGGTGATCTAGCAGGGAAGAAAAGCCCAGAGCCACATGAATAGACAGCTTGCAGAAGTGGGCTATTGAAAGAAGAATGGCTTTAATCACCTACAAAATCAGTAGCCATAAAAAAGGCCTCATTTGAAGAGGCCTGATACGCAAAAGTTGAGCGAAATTGACACCAATGACACTCAGCTTATAAATTTTCTGATAAGAAGGGCATCGGCTTAGCGAAGACTTATCATTTATCCAAAAACGAGCGTTCAGTAAATGAAGATGAAGTTCCTGCAAGGTTTATTGCAGTGTGGTTACGAACTCTAGCACCTCCTGAACATGACCGGGTACCTTAACGCCCCGCCACTCTTTCCTCAGGATACCTTGAGCATCGATCACAAAAGTACTTCGTTCGATACCGCGCACTTGTTTACCGTAAGAATTCTTCATTTTCATGACATCAAATTCATTGCATACAACTTCGTCAACATCACTCAACAATTCAAACGGAAACTGCATTTTCTGTTTGAAATTGATATGAGATTGAAGGGTATCTCGAGAGATCCCGACGATGACACAGTTCTTTTCTTTGAAGTTAACCCACTGATCACGAAAATCCTGACCTTCCGTGGTACAGCCTGGCGTATCGTCCTTGGGATAAAAATAGATAACGATATGCTTGCCTAAATGCTGCGCTAATGAAAATTCCCTAGCACCCGTCGAAGGTAAAATGAAATTCGCAACATGCTGATCAAGCTTTACCATTTCTCATCCTCATCAGGGAACTTGCTTATCGATCAAGATGGCTATGTCGTTGTGACCAAGCTTGACTGGTTCGCTGAATCCCTGAAGATCACCACTAGCAGGTACAGCCTGACCTGATTTTGAAATTCTTGCTTCTATCACAACTTCAGGGAAACTCGACATTTTCATTGTGGGAGCCATCGCCATATCATCCGTCAGTGTAAACGATGCGGGTAAATCGCTGACCTTCAGCCTTAAAATGGCTAAGGGCATCTTGGGCCCCGTCTTAGCTCGCGCAAAAATGAATAAAGTATCATTTGGAGCTGCCTTGGATGCGAGCTCAGGCTTAATAGTAACTCGACCAGAAACGGATGTGGACGTTGGTGCATCAGTGTCATTTTTGACGGGCTGAAGATTTGTTTCCATCGACTCAGACGCCGCAATCGGTTTCTCAGGGGATTGGCTTGTGCCGTTGGAAGAAAGCAACTTAGCCTCGGCAATGCTGTCTTTGATGGATTTGGCAATCGGCGTATCCTGCGGAATACTTGCCAATAATTTTTCCCAATGCGCTGACGCTTGAGCATAGTGTTCCTGTTCAAACTCCGCATGGCCGGCAAGCGCTAGAGCAGGCGGAAATTGCGGATCAATTTTTAGCGCTTGATACAACAATTCCGTAGGTTTTCCCGCTAGAACGCCGTTATTTTTCATAGCCAAAGCACGTGCATATTCACTTAGAATCTGCGGATTGTCTGGAATCAATTCGACTATCTTGGCATAAGTATTGGCAGCTTCTGTATATCGTTCCATACTGCTATAAGTACGCCCAAGCATGACCCATCCATCGATGTCGTTCGGATTATCACTGAGCCTCGAGATAAGACCTTCAAGCGCGGCTGAGAGATTCTCATGACCCTGGGAACCTCCACCGCTGTTATTTTGATTCATCTGCGTCGCGTTGGCGAGCTGCGCTTGAGGTAACAATCCTCTAGTTTCCCCTATCATCAGATATAAAGAAACTGCTGCAAGTGGCAATGTCAGTGAAATAAAAATCGATATTGCAATATTATGAATCTTCTTCGTTTTCCTTACAGCATCTTTTTCTCCATCAGGAATGTCCTGTAGCATGCGCTGCTGGAGCTCTTGCTTACTTTTATCATATTGATCTTGAGTTAAGATATCATTGCGTAAGTCATTCTCAAGCTCGGCTAATTGATCGCGGTATACCGTTATATTGACTGCATCATGTTCCAGATTGGCCTGCTGTATGTCTCTATTCCTTATCAAGGTAGGAACGATGAATAACAAAGCCGTGACTATAAAAATACCAGAAATAACCCAAAATGACGTCATGCCTTCTTACCTTTTTTTTCATCTAATAGCGCTTCAGCTTTTTTAAGCTGAGCTTCTGATAACGGAACATCCTCAACCTGTTGGCGCCGACGCTTCAGATATACAATCAATGCTCCAAATCCTGCCAAGAACAGGGCAACCGGACCAAACCACAATAAAAGGGTTGTTGGTTTAACGGGCGGATTATAAGAACGAAATCGCCGTAACGATCTACTAGAAATTGAACGATCTCTGGATCAGTTTTATTCGCTTTGATCTGCTCACGAATTTCGCGCCGTATGTCATTAGAAAAATCAGCCCGCGAATCTGCAATGGATTCATTCTGGCAAACGAGGCAACGCAGATCCATCGTCAACGCCAGCATTCGTTTCTCCACTTCTGGATCCTCAGCGACAGGAACAGCTTCTTTTGACCAGGCTAAGGAAGGAATGATGACTAACAAGAACAAAATAAAGCAGATTGTTTTATTTAATCTCAACAACATTAAATCACGAGAAAGTACATAATTTTTAATCATATGGAGTGAATGAATCAAGCCTGTTTTTGTAGTTCGAGAATGAGCGGAAGGATCGTTTTTTGTAAAGAGTCAACGGTAACCGGTCCAATCTGCTTGTGTCTAATAATTCCTTTCTTATCGATTACATATGTTTCAGGAACGCCATAGACGCCATAATCAATTCCCACTTTGCCATCCGGATCCACGATGCTGATCGTATAAGGATCACCAAATCGCTTTAACCATTGAATCGCGGTAGTCCTTTCATCCTTATAATTCAACCCGTAGATAGGTACTACACCCGAATTGGCTAATTGCACCAAGAGGGGATGTTCATCACGGCAAGCGACACACCATGAAGCCCAAACATTCAATAGCCATACCTTGCCCAAATTATCACCGGAAGTCATCATCTTCTCTGGATCATGCAACTGATTTAATTCAAAAACCGGAGCAGGTTTATCAATGAGAGGAGATGGAACTTGTCGAGGATTCAGCGTCAGCCCGACTAACAAGAACGCTGCAAGTATCATAAATCCAACGAGTGGAAGCAAATATCGCATCATACTTTTCTAGTCTCCGGCGACATAACTGAATGACTAATGGATGAAGCAGGTGAAACAACCACCGGAATTTCTTCTTTAGTCCTGTCGGTTTCAGTTTGTTTGGTTAGATTCGTACTTGTTTTACTAACTTTGAGCCGGTAACGACGATCAGTTACTGAAAGTATGCCGCCAACCGCCATCAGCAAACACCCCAGCCAAATCCAATCGACAAAAGGTTTATGATAAGCGCGCACAACCCAAGCATTATTGGCGAGCGGCTCACCCAAAGCTACATACAGATCACGAAATAAACCTGTATCAATGGCGGCCTCAGTCATGGCCATGCCTGAAGCGTTATAGGTGCGTTTTTCTGGATGCAGCGTGCGAACTACTTTTTCATCATGAATGACAGTAATATCACCCTGAACTGCTTTGTAGTTCGGACCGACTAGATCACTTGTTCCATTGAATTGAAAGGTATAGCCACCGACAGTCACTTTGCTGCCAATATCCATGCGCACGTCTTTTTCGGTTTCGTAACCATTGACCAGAGTCACACCAATGATAAACACAGCCACGCCAATATGCGCGCAATGCATGCCGTAATAGCTTCTAGATTGTCTAGCCAGTTTCGTAAAAATATTCCCTTCTCCACTGTTACTAAGACGGTGTTTTAGATTAACCACCGCACAAACGACAATCCAGAACGCCAGCAATAAGCCAAAACTTACTAACGGCTTCCATTCGCCCATGAAATAAGGGGCAATCAAAGCAGAAATCACACTGACAGCAAATGCCCAGCGGAGACGAACAACCAGTGTTGGCAAACTCATCTGTTTCCAGCGCGCAATCGGCCCGATGCCAATCAAAAAGATAGCCGGCGTCATCATCGGAACAAAAACCGCTTCAAAATACGGAGGGCCTACTGAAAGCTTTCCTAAGCCCAGAGCATCAATGATGAGGGGATAAAGTGTACCCAGCAGTACGCTGCCAGCCGCTACCAATAGGAGGATATTGTTTGCGAGTAAAAGGGATTCTCGTGAAAGAAGATCAAATTTCCCTCCCAGCCCAACTTTAGGAGCCCTCCAGGCAAATAAAATCAGTGAAGCACTAATAACCACCACGAGGAAAACAAGAATAAATATTCCCCTTGACGGATCCGTTGCAAATGCATGCACTGAAGTCAACACACCCGACCGTACCAGGAAGGTTCCCAACAAACTCAACGCAAAGGTACAGATCGCCAACAAAACTGTCCAGCTTTTGAAACTGCCCCGCTTCTCGGTCACGGCCAAAGAATGAACCAATGCAGTTCCGACCAGCCAGGGCATAAATGACGCATTTTCCACGGGATCCCAAAACCACCAGCCTCCCCAACCTAGCTCATAATAAGCCCACCAGCTTCCCAGCATGATGCCACACGTCAAAAATACCCAAGCCACGATGGTCCAGGGACGGGACCATCGCGCCCATGTGGCATCCAGTCTGCCACTGAGCAGCGCAGCAATAGCAAAAGCAAATGCTACCGAGAATCCCACGTAGCCCATATATAGCATGGGAGGGTGTATCACCATTCCGGCATCCTGCAATAATGGATTTAAATCACTGCCTTCCATCGCTGCTGGCAATAAGCGATCAAATGGATTTGATGTGAAGAGCATGAATAATAAAAAGCCGACACTCACCAAACCGAGAATGCCAAGCACTCTCGCAACAATATCATCAGGCAATTGTCTGCTGAATACGCTCACTGCAACTGACCAGCTCGCCAGCATCAGAACCCACAGCAATAAAGATCCTTCATGCGAGCCCCAGGTAGCCGCCAACCTGTAATGAAAGGGCAATTCAGTATTAGAATTTCTCGCGACATTCTCAACCGAAAAGTCACTGCTGACGAAAGAATACCCCAGACATAAAAAAGCAATCAAAACAAATACGAATTGCCCTTGAACCACAGGTCTCGCCAATGCAATCCATGAAGGAATGCCGCGAGTTGCGCCTATGATCGGAAGCGTTCCTTGTGTAATTGCCAGCAATAAAGCGAGGATGAGAGAAAAATTACCAATTTCTGGAATCATGATTTATATACTATAGGTTAATGATTTTTGTAACGGACAACACAAGATTGAAGAATCATAGGCGCTTAGCCTAAGAAACCGAGTCCTTCATTGAACGAGAGAAGCCTTTTGGGCTTTAGCTGCTTGTTCCAATGCTTCTGCCGCTTCGGGAGGCATATAGTTTTCATCGTGTTTGGCAAGCACTTCGTCCGCTTGGAAGATGCCATTAGCGGCGATCTTTCCTTGCGCGACAACGCCCTTACCTTCTCTGAATAAATCGGGAAGGATGCCGGTATACACTACGGGAATCGTTTCGGCTGTATCCGTTACTGAAAAGCGAACGGTGGTGCTGCCATCTTCACGCTGCACACTGCCTTCTGTAACCAAGCCACCGATCCGAAAGCTTTTTCCGATGGGTGCTTCTTTTGCAACCACTTGCGATGGACTGAAGAAGAAAACCAGATTACTTTGAAAAGCATTCAAAACTAAAACCGAAGCTATACCCAATGCCGTAACTGCCGAGGCAATAATTACAAGTTTTTTATGACGTGGTTTCATGTGTTGTCTCTTTTTTATTGATATCGTGAGTCAGACCATACTGTTTTTCTAAAGTTCGGTGACGATTTTTAATCAAAAGAATTTCTCCGACGACACAAATCAACGTCACTCCATACGAACCCCAGACATAAAGGCCATACCCACCCATTGAGAAAAATTCCGATATGTTTGACCAATTCATGATACGGTTCCCTTTTTTTGCAGTTCCGCCACCCATGAGGTATGGCTCTCACGTTCTAAAATAATGACTCGAATACGCTTCAATATGATCGCAATCGAATACATCCAACTGGCAAATACCATGATCAACATACCTAGCAGCATTGTCGTAGCCATTGAAGGAGCTTGATTTACACTTACGGAAGCTCCTTGATGCAAAGTATTCCACCATTGCACCGAAAAATAAATGATCGGAATATTTACCACTCCAACCAACGCGATAATTGCCCCGGCTTTATCTGCCCGGCGAGGATCATCAATTGCCGCCTGTAAGGACATAAATCCAATATAGAGGAATAAAAGTATCAATTCCGATGTCAATCGTGCATCCCATACCCACCAGGTACCCCACATCGGTTTTCCCCACAATGAGCCAGTCCATAATGCAACGAAGGTAAACATAGCACCGGTTGGCGCTATCGCCGAAGCAAACATCGCCGACAGTCGTGTATTGAAAGCCAAACCAATACCGGCCCAGAAAGCCATCACAACATATAAAAACATGGACATCCATGCAGCAGGAACATGTATGAAAATAATTCGATAAGCTTCACCTTGCTGAAAATCAGTGGGAGCTATAAAAAAACCTACGTAAAGCCCTGCAGCCAATAGAATTATTGCAATAACCGTAAAAAACGGAATCATTTTTCCTGCCAGCGAATAAAAACTTGCAGGGGAAGAATATTTAAACCAGTTGATCGCCATATTAAAATTTAATTTCTTTATAATTATCAGAGTTTTGAGCGTAACTCTACAGTACACAATGCACTTTTTAATCGTCAATTCTATACTAAAAACACTAAATCACGAATGGCTTTCTTTCCAGCGATTCAGGCAACTGAAAGTTAAAAAACATAAGTTTCTGAAGTAAAAATATTACCGAATCGTAGTCTGGCAATGTTCAAAATTTATTCTAGCGATACTCTCAATGAAGAAGCCGCCGCCCACGGCGCAAACACCATGGATACCAGAAGAAATGCTCCAATCAGCGACAGGTGAGCATCGAACTCAACTCCTGCCATATTGGCTTCTACCGCACCTGCACCAAAAATCAAAATTGGAATATATAAGGGCAATACCAGCAATGAAACCAGCACACCACCGCCGCGCAATCCCAATGTCAAAGCTGCACCAATAGCTCCAATCAGACTAAGCACCGGCGTTCCCAATAATAGAGAAAATGTCAGAATCGCTAACGCATCGACAGGCAAATCATACTGAATACCCAATACGGGAGCCATTAGAACCAGCGGAATCCCTGTAACCAGCCAATGCGCCAGAGCTTTGCCAAGAACCAATAGCGACAATGATTGAGGCGATAACAGCATCTGTTCTAATGTGCCATCCATATAATCATTCGAAAACATTCTGCCAAGCGACAGCATCGATGCGAGCAAGGCTGCAACCCAAACGATGCCCGGAGCCATGGCGCGTAATAAGTTCATCTCCGGTCCCACGCTCAAAGGAAACAAGCTCACTACAATGATAAAAAAGAATAATGTCGTTAACACATCGGATTGACGGCGCACAGCCAGCAACAAATCGCGTTTAATGATCCATATAAACATATCAGGCTAACTGTAATTCCAAAATTGAGGCAGCAGAAATTTTTATTTCCTGATGTGTTGTCAAAACTGCCATGCCGCCGTTGCGCAGATGTTTCTCAAGTATATCTTGAATTAATTTGACAGCCATCACGTCCAGTGCGACCAAAGGCTCATCCAGAATCCACAGGGGCGTGTTACACACCAGCAGACGTGCCAGGGCAACCCTGCGTCTTTGGCCTTGTGACAATACTTTGGCCGGCAACGCCTCCCTTCCTTTCAATCCAATAAAATGCAGCGCCTCATAAGCCCGATCGATACTAATCTCCGTACCAGCCAACGCACTGGAAATTTGCAGATTCTCAAGGACTGTCAAATCATCTTTGGTGCCACTTAAATGACCAATATAGGTGACCGCTGCGTAATAATCATTTTCTAACTCGCGAATGGTCTGGCCATTCCATAGAATGTCACCCGCTGCCGGCTGCGACAATCCACAAATCATGCGCAATAAACTTGTTTTGCCGCTGCCATTGGGTCCACGCACCTGCATCAAACCACCAGCTTCAAGGGAAAAGTTGACGTCTTGAAATAATTCGCGATCGCCGCGCACACAAACGAGATTAATCCCTTGCAACATAGTGAAGTATAGCGATGAGTTGGAATAAAAGCCGTTGATTATAACGTAATGAGAGCACGCGCAACATGACGTGCTCATTATTTCAGGAAAGAAAACCGTTGCTGTCTCTTGAAATTAACTGATATAAACCGTTGAGTCTGGTTTTTGACCAATCGGTAACGATTGAATTGTGCCGCGACCATTGATTGAATTTTTTTCTTAAGATAGTGATCGGGTTAGTATTAACCGCCTGATCAGCTAACTAAATGTTCAATAATGTTTAAAATCAAAATTTCAAGTATACTGCCCCGCGGCTGGATTTATCCAGCACACAGCAACATACAATCGCAATCTTTTGACTTACAATATAAAATCATAAAGTTATAACTTATTAACTGGCATCCGCTAGGGAGAACTTATGCACAAATCATTAGCAAACGTTTTATTATTCTTGGCACTTTCTCTGTCTCACAGTGCTTTTTCTCATGAAGGAGAACATCATGATCATGATGAGTCTGAACCGGATTCACAATTGGAAAGCGGCCATGGCTGGCGTGTTGTTCGCTCCATCGAAATGGGTACTTCAGGCAAATTCATTCACATGATATTAATCGATCATGATGTTCACACTGATAAAACTGTTTACAGCGCCGCTATCAACAGACTCTGCCGCACCACTGACGAAGAGTTTTGCAGGCTCAGATTCTGGAGTCAAGAGCGCTACATTCCGGAAAAAGTATCATTGACCACGGAGCAGAATAAACAGCTCAAGGCTGAATATGTCGTTAATAAAGCTGCGGGCATTCTTCAATTGCGCTGGTCGTGCAGTGTCAATCCTGTCAAAGGACAATGCTTCTAGTAGTCATCAACCATAAGTCATTCATCACAAACTCTCGAACAGCCGCGCAGACTCCAGTCTAGTAAAAATCAAATATGGAGAGCACGCTTGTCCACTCCAAGCGCGGCTTCATGAAATACTTCCGATAAGGACGGATGAGCATGAACGATACAGGCAATATCCTGGCTGCTGGCTGAAAATTTCATCGCCATTACCGCCTCCGAAATAAGCTCAGAAACATGAGGACCTATCATATGCACTCCAAGAACCCGATCGGATTTTTCATCCGCGAGCACTTTGATAAATCCGCTAGTTTCACCCATCGCACGCGCTCGCCCGTTGGCGATGAACGGAAATTGGCCTACCTTGTAAGCAATACCTGCAGCTTTCAGTTCCTGCTCGTTTTTCCCCACCCAGGCGATTTCAGGTGAAGTGTAGATCACCCATGGAATGACATTAAAATCGATTGCCTCACCTTCACTTGAATAACCTTTTTCGATATTTTCAATTCGTTCGGCCACGGCAACACCTTCTTCCGAAGCTTTGTGAGCCAGCATCGGGCCGCGAACCACATCCCCAACCGCGTACACATTTTTAAGATTCGTCCTGCAAAATTGATCGACCATGATAAATCCGCGCTCATCCACCAACAACTCATTGTCCTCAATACCAAGTCCCTGTGTATTGGGAACACGGCCGACCGACACGATTAATTTGTCGACCTCCAAAATTTGCGGCTCATTATTGGAATTATTGTAATCAACAATCACCGTCTGACCGGAAAGCTTTATCGAGTTGATCTTAATACCAGTATTGATTTGCAAACCCGTTTCCTTGGTAAAAACACTTTTCGCTTCTTTGGCGATTTGCTCATCAGCAGCCATCAGAAAATCGGGCATGGCTTCCAGGATGGTAACTTCTGCCCCCAATCTGCGCCAAACACTCCCCATTTCAAGGCCGATAACCCCAGCGCCTATGACGCCCAGCCGTTTAGGAACTTCCGTCAATGCCAGAGCACCGGCATTATCCAGAACCCGATCATTGTCAATCGCCACAAATGGCAATGGCCGAGGCGTCGAACCGGTTGCCACGATCACATGCTTAGCCTGAATAATCTCTGATTGCTCGTCATGGGTGACCTTAATCCGCCAAGCCGATTCCTCCCCTTCACGCTTCAATAATGTTCCTCTGCCATGCATTGATTTAACCTTATTTTTCTTAAAGAGAGACGCAATCCCCATAGTGAAGGTAGTAACGATTTTATCCTTGCGCGCTATCATGACGGGAACATCAACCGATACCTTCTCAGCACTGATGCCATGAGCAGATGCGTTATGCTGAATGTGATGAAAATTTTCCGATGATTCCAATAAAGCTTTGGAAGGGATACATCCCACATTCAAACAGGTACCTCCAAGACTGGGCTTACCCTTGCCGTTCTTCCACTCATCGATGCACACTGCATTCAATCCCAGTTGTGCGCAACGGATTGCCGCCACATAACCTCCTGGCCCCGCACCAATGACAGCAACATCAAAAATTTCAGTCGTCATTTGAATCCTTTAAACCCTATAAAAATGTTTTGAAATAATCGTGTAATAAAACAAACAAGACAAGACTGATCGACAGCAATCGTTTTACTCCAGTGGCAATTCTTCACTTTCAAAACCGATCACGCTGATTTCTCTGATCGCTTCAACGTATTCACCATATTCTCGTAATTTCGTGAGTGAACCAAACATTCTTCGTGCATGCATTCGAGCAAGTCGCGCCAGACTCAGCGCCGACATTTCCCACTTCAATGCTGCCAGAATATTATCGACACCCTCAGAATTATTGCATACCAGTATCATATCGCAGCCAGCGCTTAGAGCAGACTCAGCCCGCAAGCACATCGACGACAAATATTCGCCAGCGCCGCGCATGCTCAGGTCATCACTGAAAACGCATCCTTCGAATCGCAGTTCGGTGCGTAGAATTCGCTGCAGCCACAACGCTGAGAAACCAGCAGGCTTCGAATCGACTTTTTCATATATGACATGCGCTGGCATAACTCCGGCCATTCCATATTCAATCATGCTCTGAAATGCAATTAAATCATTCGAAGCAATATCTGCAAATTCCCGCGTATCAACAGCGACTTCAAGGTGAGAATCAGCCCGAATGTAGCCATGCCCAGGGAAGTGCTTACCCACAGCGACCATGCCTCCTTTTTTAAGGCCGATCATCAAGTTATGCGCAAGGGATGCCACCACACACGGATCGGGATGGAATGCACGATCGCCAATCACGCTACTCTGTCCGTAATCGAGATCCAGAACAGGGGTAAAACTAAAGTCCACGCCGCAGGCATTCAATTCACCGGCCAGCACGAAACCGACTTGCTGGGTAAGATGACGGGCCCGAACAGGATGCCGATCCCAGATTTTTCCTAACTCACGCATCGCAGGTAAAAGTGTGAAATCGCTTTTAAAACGCTGCACGCGCCCTCCTTCGTGATCCACAGCTATCAGCAAATGCGGTTTCCTTACGGCATGAATTTGCTGAGTCAATTCTGCCAATTGATAATGATTGGAATAATTGCGTGAAAACAGAATAACTCCGCCTGTCAGCGGATGTTGTAACCGCCCGATATCTTCATCAGTGAGTTGGGTGCCGGCGATATCGAGCATGACAGGACCCAGTGACATCATCATTTCTCCAAAACAACGAAAGCACACACCATGTTAATCTCGTCACTGATTGAAAGATGATGCTGGGTGATGCCTTTATCGCTCATCAATTGATTGAGGGCAGGATGAAATTCAAAGTAGGGTTTTCCCAGGTTATCGTGATTAATCGACATATAGCTTAAATTGACGGGATGACGCAACCCCGTTCCCATCGCTTTCGATAGAGCCTCCTTCGCTGCAAAACGACTGGCGAGAAACGATACCGGTTTACTGCTGGCATTATAATAAGGCCACTCATCGTCGGTCAGAATACGCCGTGCAAACCGCTCGCCAAATCGATCCAGAGATTGTGCAATTCGGGCTGACTCAACAATATCAGCCCCAATTCCGAAAATCATGCACGCGCCTCGATCATCAACTGCTTCATTTCCGCTACAGCTTGCTTGAATCCAACAAAAATTGCTCGCGCAACGATCGCATGTCCAATGTTTAGCTCGGATATTTCAGGGATGGCCGCAATGTCTTGTACATTTTCATAATGCAGACCATGACCTGCATTCACTTTGAGGCCGCACGCCAAGGCTATTTGTACCGCTTTGTGCACCGTATGGAATTGCTCCTTTTGCGCATTCAGCGTTACCGCGTCTGCATAAGTACCAGTGTGAATTTCTATCGCCGGTGCGCCTGTTCTGGCTGCCGCTTCAATTTGCAGCGGATCAGCATTGATGAACAACGATACCCGTATACCTGCTTCTGCCAATTTTTGGCATACCCGTGTAATCTGATCAAAGTGCCTGATCACATCGAGTCCTCCTTCAGTGGTCAATTCTTCACGCCGTTCGGGCACCAGACACATGTCTTCGGGTTTAATTCTCAATGCTATCGCAATCATTTCATCGGTAACCGCACTCTCTAAATTCATACGGGTAGTTAAACGCTCACGCAAGATTTCGACATCCCTGTCTTGAATATGACGCCGATCTTCCCGTAAATGTAAAGTTATCGCATCGGCACCCGCAGATTCTGCAATCAATGCAGCCGTTATGGGATCGGGATAGACCGTGCCACGGGCTTGCCTAAGCGTTGCCACATGATCAATATTAACGCCCAATTCAATCATGATCAGTGCTCCCAGAAAAATTCCGACTACTCTGTATGTTATTCATAACCCAAGTTTCTCAATGTTGCTTCATCGTCAGCCCAACCATTCTTAACCTTGACCCAAACCTCCAGATATACTTTTTCTCCAAACAAGAGTTCCATATCGATACGGGCCTGACTTGCGATCTGCTTTATTTTTTCACCTTTATTTCCAATGATAATTGCTTTCTGGTTAGGTTTTTCAACCAAGATTGTGGCATGTATTTTATGCAAACTGCCTTCCAGTTTGAAATGATCCACGACAACGGTGGTTGAGTATGGAATCTCATCGCCAATCAAGCGGAATAATTTTTCACGAATAAATTCTCCCGCGATAAATCGCTCACTGCGGTCGGTTATTTCATCTTTTTCAAATAATGGTTGATTGATGGGCAAATAAGTTCGGATGATATCCAGCAATTGAGTCAGCTGAATCTTTTTCTGAGCACTTACAGGGACGATGGCAGCAAATCGAAAAATATTTTCGAGTCTGCTCAAGAAGGGTAGCAACTGATTCTTGTCGGACAATTGATCAATTTTATTGATCACCAAAATGACCGGAACATCGGCAGGAAGAATTTTCAACGCATCCGCATCGCGCTGATCAAACTGCATCGCTTCTATGACAAATAAAATAACATCGACATCAAGCACACTCTGAGCCACCACTCGATTCATCGCCGTATTCAGTCGATTGGTATACTGCTTTTGAAAGCCCGGGGTATCGACAAAAACATATTGCGTCTGATGATCGGTCAAAATGCCGTTGATTCTGAAACGCGTGGTTTGTGCTTTCCTTGAAGTGATACTGACTTTATGCTGTAGTAATTTATTTAATAAAGTGGATTTACCCACATTCGGACGACCGATAATTGCAATATATCCCGTCCGAAAATCGGCATCAGTGGTCATTCTGGTTGAGCATAACTGAGGTGCATCCGTAATTAAGCAGATTGAAATTCAAGATCAATGATAAAAACAAACTTCCTGGTAGGCTAATTTTGCGGCTTCCTGCTCTGCGCTACGGCGGCTCGCCCCTTCGCCGACCGTTCGAATATTGCAGGTCGTTATCAGGCATTCTACAGTAAACCACTGTTTATGTGCTTTTCCCGCAGTAGTCACGACGCTGTATTCCGGTAACGCTAATTTCTGGCCCTGCAGAAACTCTTGTAATAAAGTTTTGGGATCTTTACCTTGTTCGTTCAGGTCAATCTCTTCGATCATAGGAGTATAGAGTGATTGCACGACTGCTTCTGCTTGAGAAAAACCACTATCCAAATAAATCGCCCCCAGCACCGCCTCGAAAGCATCCGCCAATATGGATGAACGATGACTGCCGCCGCTTTTCAATTCCCCCTCTCCAAGTCGAAGGATTTTATCCATTTGCAAAGTGAGTGCAATATCCGACAGAGCCTGTTGATTGACGAACCGGGCTCGAAGTCGCGATAAATGTCCTTCCGGAGCATCGGGAAATGCATGAAATACTAATCCGGCAATTGCACAGTTAAGCACCGCATCACCCAGAAATTCCAGACGTTCATTATTTCTTCCACTATGACTTCTGTGAGTCAATGCTTCTTGTAATAACTCTGGTCGTCCAAAAATGTAACCCAATCGTTTACAAAACGCATCCAATAAAACTTTACGATTGCTGTGCATTTCTATTACAACCCAAACATTCTTAAGGCTTGCTCTTAGCCTCGAAATCAATCAGCAACGACAAGTTAGCAATCAAGGGAATTTTGGAAGTATATTTTGCGGTCAGATTAACTCTGTCATTATTTTTATTGATGATAATATCCTGGCCATTGACTGATTTAATATTGTCAATTTGCGCATATTTACTGAATGACGTTCGGATTTGATTGACACTCAGTTTTCCAGAATTGACATCGCTGACAATCGCCGTCAAATTTTTCTCAATGACTGAATGCTCCAGATAAGCCGGCACCAGCTTCATGCTAAAAATTGCGATTACGGTTATGGCAGTTGCCCATACCAACAAGCTGGACAGGCTCAAACCCTGTTGTTTGCGAACGATCATGAGAAACTCCCTCGAGAAAAACGTGATCTGTCATTTGATGGCCAATCCGATGCGGCTGAAATCTCCAAAATTCCACCAAATCATAAATGCCTTGCCAACAATATTCTGTTCTGGAACAAACCCCCAATACCGGCTGTCACTGCTACTATCACGATTGTCTCCCAATGTGAAATAACTTCCGGGAGGCACTTCGCAGGTAAAGCCCGTACGCCGGTATTTGCAATTCTCGCGAAACTCAAACTGCCTCACATTGGAGAATTGAATGCCTTTAGTATCTTGATTGATAAGGACTGAATGACTTTCTTCCGCCAGGTATTCCGAAAAACGATCAGCGTAGATATAACCGAAGCCGGTTTCCACATACTTATAATCGCCTTCGTAATCTGTCCTAATAGTCTCTCCATTGATAATCAGTTGTTTATTATGATAAGTAACGGTATCACCCGGCAGTCCGACTACGCGCTTGATATAATCGATGGAAGGATCTTCGGGGTATCGAAACACTAATACATCACCACGTTTCGGTTTATTGATATCAATTATTTTTTTATTGATCACCGGCAGCCTAATCCCGTAGGTATATTTGTTCACAAGAATAAAATCGCCAATTAATAGCGTTGGTATCATTGAACCCGATGGAATTTTGAATGGCTCCATGACAAATGAACGTAGGGTGAATACTATCAATATGATTGGAAAGAAACTTTTCGGATATTCAATCCACCACGGTTCATTCTCTACAGCGCTCCGCTTTTTTTTCCAAAGCAGAGAATCCAATAACCAAATACAACCCGTAATGACTAATAAAATAAACAGAATCAGCGGAAAGTTCATAGATTTCCTTTCGAAAATCCAACAGGGGTGCTAACTGGAGAATTGTTGCAACTATGGCGCTTGTTCTTCGTTACAAAAATTTTATTTTTACTGATCATTATTTATTATCAACTTGCAATATTGCTAAAAAAGCTTCTTGTGGAATTTCAACGTTACCCACTCGTTTCATCCTCTTTTTACCTGCTTTTTGTTTTTCCAGCAACTTTCGTTTACGTGTAATGTCTCCACCGTAACATTTTGCCAACACATTTTTACGTAATGCCTTCACTGTCTCACGAGCGATGATGTGTGCCCCGATGGCAGCTTGCACCGCGATATCAAACATTTGACGGGGAATCAATTGGCGCATTTTTTGCACGAGTTCTCGGCCACGGTATTGACTGCTACTTCTATGGACAATCAACGATAGCGCATCAACCTTGTCGCCATTGATCAGGATATCCAATTTAACCAAATCCGATGCACGAAATTCCTTGAATTCATAATCCAACGACGCGTAGCCTCGGCTGGTCGATTTCAGGCGATCAAAAAAATCCATCACAACTTCGTTCAACGGCATCTCATAGGTCAGCATGACTTGTTTACCCATGTATTGCATATTGACCTGATTGCCGCGTTTATTGACACATAAGGTGATTACTGCCCCTACATATTCTTCCGGCACCAGAATGGTTGACGTTATGATAGGCTCACGAATCTCGTCAATTTTAGAGAGATCAGGTATTTTCGACGGATTCTCTATTTCAATCAGTTTGCCATCGCGCATAAGAATTTGATAAATCACTGTCGGTGCAGTGGTAATCAAATCCATATCGTATTCTCTTTCTAACCGCTCCTGAACAATATCCATGTGCAGAAGCCCAAGAAAACCGCAACGAAAACCAAAACCTAGCGCCTGCGATACTTCCGGTTCAAAATGTAAGGATGAATCGTTCAACTTTAATTTCTCTAGTGCCGAGCGTAGGGCATCATATTGATTCGATTCAACCGGATACAACCCGGCGAACACTTGAGGCTTTATTTCCTTAAAACCCTGGAGAGGTTGATCCGCGGGTTGACTTGCAGAAGTTACCGTATCCCCAACTTTCGCTGCGTTCAATTCTTTGATGCCGGAGATGATGAAGCCAACTTCTCCGGCGCTGAGTGAGTCCTGATACACCGACTTCGGTACGAAAACACCGACCTGCTCACATAACTGCACAGCCTTACTGGCCATCAATAATATCTTGTCACCAGGCTTTAAAGTGCCATCCATCACCCTGACCAATATCACGACACCGACATAATTATCAAACCATGAATCGATAATCAGTGCTTTCAGCGGCTTATTGGGATCTCCTTGGGGAGCCGGAATTCTGGCGATCAGTGCTTCCAATACGTCAATCACACCCTCGCCC
>WBZQ01000769.1_pt1 | contig 23833 bp, 20 predicted proteins | sample 5204251 | NCBI WGS metagenome assembly WBZQ01 (sample SAMN12412402, study PRJNA552823) | activated sludge metagenome | isolation source: activated sludge from nitrification reactor of wastewater treatment plant... | place: USA: Virginia | collected 2017-09
GCTCGGGGAACATCTCGGATACGGCGAACCTGCCTGCGGGCGGAAGCGTGACCTACACGGCGAACTGCGTGATCGCGGCCTCGGCGACCGGCTCGATTGCCAATACCGCGACCGTGACGGCCCCGGGCGGGGTGGCCGATCCGACACCCGGAAACAACAGCGCGACGGACACGGACACGCTGACGCCGCAGGCCAACCTTGGGATCACCAAGACCGACGGCGTGGCGACTGCGATCCCGGGACAGTCCGTGACATACACCATCGCCGCCTCGAACCCGGTCGGGGGAAGCGACGCGCCAGGCTCCACGGTCGCCGACACGTTTCCCGCCTCGCTCACCTGCACCTGGACGTGTTCCGGAGCGGGTGGGGGAACCTGCACGCCGGCCGGTTCAGGAAACATCAACGACACCGTCAACATGCCGTCCGGCGGAAGCGTGACCTACACGGCGAGCTGCGCGATCTCGGCCGGGGCGACCGGCACGCTCACGAACACGGCCACAGTCGCCACGGCGGGCGGCGTGACCGATCCGACGCCCGGCAACAACAGCGCCACGGACACGGACACGCTGAGCCCGCGGGCGGATCTTGTGATCGCCAAGACCGACGGCGTCACGACGGCCGTGCCGGGACAGTCGGTCGTCTACACGATCACAACGTCGAACGCCGCGGGACCGAGTCACGTCATGGGAGCGACGGTCGCGGACACATTCCCGGCCGCGCTTACGTGCACGTGGACATGTGTCGGCTCGGGTGGCGGGACCTGCACGGCCGCGGGCTCTGGAAACCTCAACGACACGGCCAACCTGCCGGTCGGCGCCAGTGTGGTCTACACGGCGAGCTGCGCGATCTCGCCGGCCGCGACGGGGACCCTTTCCAACACCGCGACGGTGGCGGCCCCGGGCGGCGTGACCGACCCGACGCCGGGAGACAACAGCGCGACTGATACAGACACGCTCACGCCGCAGGCGGACCTTGGAATCACCAAGACCGATGGCGTGACGACCGCGGTGCCGGGACAGTCGGTGATCTATACGATCGTGGCGTCGAATCCCGGCGGAGGAAGCAACGCGCCGGGCGCAACCGTATCGGACACGTTCCCCGCGGCCCTCACCTGCACATGGACCTGCGTCGGCGCGGGCGGCGGAACCTGCACGGCCGCTGGATCGGGAAACATCAACGACACCGTCAACCTGCCGGCGGGCGGCTCGGTGACCTACACGGCGACCTGCGCGATCGCGTCGGGAGCGACGGGAACGCTCTCCAATACCGCGACTGTCACGGCGCCCGGGGTCACAGACGGAAACCCGTCCAACAACTCCGCGACGGATACGGACACACTGACGCCGCGTGCGGATCTGTCCATAACGAAGACCGACGGCGTCGCCACAGCCGTCCCCGGGCAGTCCGTGACCTACACGATCACGGCGTCGAATCCCACGGGAGGAAGCAACGCGCCCGGCGCGACCATCGCGGACACGTTCCCGGCCTCGCTCACCTGTACGTGGACGTGTGTGGGAGCCGGCGGGGGAACCTGCACGGCCGCAGGATCCGGAAACATCAGCGATACGGTGAGCCTGCCTGCCGCGGGCTCGGTGACGTACACGGCCAGTTGCGCGATCGCGGCCGGGGCAACCGGGACCATCGCGAACACGGCCACCGTCACGGCGCCAGGAGGCGTGACGGACAGCAACACAGGCAACAACAGCGCGACCGATACCGATACGCTCACGCCGCAGGCGGACCTTGCCATCGCCAAAACGGATGGGGTCGCGACCGCGGTTCCCGGTCAATCGGTCGTGTACACGATCACGGCGTCGAACGCGGCCGGCGGAAGCAACGCGCCCGGCTCGACGGTTTCGGACACGTTCCCGGCCGGGTTGACCTGCACGTGGACATGTTCGGGAGCGGGCGGTGGTACCTGCGCGGCGTCCGGATCCGGCAACATCAACGACACCGTGAACCTCCCCGCGGGGGGCTCGGTCGCCTACACGGCCACGTGCGCAATCTCGGCCGCGGCGACGGGCACGATCTCCAATACCGCGACCGTGACGGCTCCCGGAGGCGTGAGCGACCCGACGCCCGGAAACAACAGCGCGACGGACACCGACGCCTTGACGCCGAGGGCCGATCTTTCGATCTCGAAGACCGACGGCGTGACAACGGCCGTACCCGGTCAATCGGTCGTGTACACGATCACGGCGTCGAACCCGGCCGGAGGAAGCAACGCGCCCGGCTCGACGGTTTCGGACACGTTCCCGGCCGGGTTGACCTGCACGTGGACATGTTCGGGAGCGGGTGGCGGAACATGCACGGCGTCCGGGTCGGGCAACATCAACGACGCCGTGAATCTTCCGGCAGGGGCAAGCGTCACATACACGGCGAGCTGCACGATTGCCAGCACCGCGACGGGCACGATTGCCAACACCGCGACCGTGTCCCCGCCAGGCGGCGTCACGGATCCGTCGCCGGGCAACAACAGCGCGACCGATACGGATACCTTGACGCCGCGGGCGGATCTCGCGATCACCAAGTCGGACGGCGTCACGACCGCGGTCCCCGGCGGATCCGCCACCTACACAATCACGGCGACAAACGCGACGGGGCCGAGCAGCGCGCCGGGAGCAGCCGTGACCGACACGTTCCCGGGGACCCTCACCTGCACATGGACCTGCGCGGGAGCCGCAGGCGGAACCTGCACCGCGTCGGGAGCGGGCAACATCGCCGACACCGTGAACCTGCCGGTGGGCGCCTCTGTGACGTACACGGCCGCGTGTGCGGTCTCGTTGGCTGCGTCGGGAAGCGTCACGAACACCGCGAGCGTGGCCACACCCTCCGGCGTGACCGACCCGGTGCCGGGTAACAACAGCGCGACCGACACGGACACGCTGCTGCAGGCCGATCTCGCGATCGCCAAGTCGGACGGCGCGACGAGCGCGGTTCCAGGGGGCAGCGTGACGTACTCGATCGTGGTGAGCAATGTGGGTCCGGACGCGGCCTCCCCGGCGACAGTCGTGGACACGTTCCCCGCGCCGCTCAGCTGTTCGTGGACCTGTGTTGGGGCGGGCGGCGGCGCCTGCGCGGCCTCCGGCAACGGCAACATCAACCAGGGGGTGACCCTGCCGGCCGGAGGGTCCGTGACGTTCACCGCGAATTGCTCGATCGCGTCTTCGGCGACAGGCACGCTCGCGAACACGGCGACCGTGGCGGCGCCAGCGAATGTGACGGATCCTTCGCCCGCGAACAACACCGCGACGGACACCGACACGCTGACCCCACGGGCCGACCTGACCATCGCGAAGACCGCGGCGGCCCCCTCGGTCCAACCGGGCGGAACGACCACGTACTCCATCGTGGTTCGCAATCAAGGCCCAAGCGACGCGCCGGGCACGGCCGTTGTGGACAGCTTTCCGGCAGGTTTGGCATGCACGTGGACGTGCGTGGGCACGGCCGGCGGAGCGTGCACCGCGAGCGGCTCGGGCAACATCGCCGATACGGTGAACCTCCCGTCCAACGCGCAAGTCACCTACACGGCGAGCTGCACGGTTCCCATGTCGGCGGTCGGAACCACCCTCACAAACACCGCGACGGTCTCGGTGCCCGCGGGCGTGACAGACCCCGCGGCCGGCAACAACGCCAGCACCGCGCGGGTTGAGGTCCAGGGCATTCTGCAGATTCCCGCGCTCGATGCCGTGGGCCTGGCAGCTCTGGCAACGCTGCTCGCGCTGCTCGGGGTGGCGCGGCATCGCTCAAGAAGGGGGGCTTCGGAGCGATCCTAGGCGTGGACTCCCGGGGCCTCCCGGCCGGTCTTCTCGACGTACTCGACATAGCTTCCGCCGTAGACGACGGGGCGCTTGGGTCCTTCTTCGTGGTCTCCCGAAAGCTCCAGGACCCTCGTGGCCAAACCTCGCAGGAAGGCCCGGTCGTGGGAGACAAAGAGCATGGTTCCGTCGAAGCCCGAGAGAGCTTCCACCAGCATTTCCTTGGTCGCGAGGTCGAGGTGATTGGTGGGCTCGTCGAGGACCAGGAAGTTAGGCGGGTCGTAGAGCATGCGGGCGAGAGCGAGGCGGGACTTCTCGCCTCCGGAGAGGTACCTCACGGACTTGTCGACGTCGTCGCCGCTGAACTGGAACGCCCCGAGAAGCGCGCGCAAAGCCGCCAGGCCCTCCATCGGAAAGTCCTTTTGGATCTGCTCTAAGACCGTGAGCTCGGGGTCGAGCACGTCCAGAGCCTGCTGGGCGAAGTACCCGAGTTTCAGGCTCGCGCCGAGGCGCACACGGCCTTCGTCGGGCGCGGAGGCTCCGGACACCATTCGAAGGAGCGTGGTCTTGCCGGCTCCGTTCTCGCCCATCACGCACCAGCGCTCGCCGCGCCGCACCAGGAAATCGAAGCCGTCGTACACGCGCCGCTGGCCGTAGGACTTGGTAATGCCGGAGAGCTGGGCCACGTCGTCGCCGGAACGCGGCGGCCTTCGAAAGTCGAAGCGGACCGTCTTGCGGCGGCGCGGCGGTTCGACCGTCTCGATCTTCTCCAGCTTCTTGACCCGGCTCTGCACCTGCGCGGCCTTGGCCGCGTGCGTCTGGAAGCGCTCGATGAAGCGCCGCTCCTTGGCGATCATGGCCTGCTGCCTTTGAAAGGAGGCCTCGCGCTGGGCCTCGCGCAGCAGCCGCTCGCGCTCGTAGAAGTCGTAGTCGCCGGAATACGCCACGAGCTCGCCGCCGTCGATCTCGACAATGCGCGTCACCACGCGGTTCATGAAATCGCGGTCGTGGCAGGTCATGAGCAGCGAACCCGGCATGGACTTGAGAAAGCCCTCCAGCCACAGGATCGATTCGATGTCGAGGTGATTGGTGGGCTCGTCCATCAGGAGGACGTCGGGCCGTCCGAGCAGGACCTTCGCCATCGAGACCCGCATCTTCCAGCCGCCGGAGAGCGCGCCGACATCGCCGTCGATCGTCTCGTCCCGAAAGCCGAGCCCGTGCAGGACCTCGCGGGCCCGGGCCTCGAGCTCGTAGCCGCCGCGCTGCTGATATTCGCCCTGAACCTCGCCATAGCGCTCGAGCACCTTATCCATGTCGCCCGCGAAATCGGGGTCGGACATTTCGCGGGACAAGGCCTCGAGCTCGTGGTGCAAGTCCCCAAGCCGTCCGCTTCCGGCGATGGCCTCATCCAGGACCGTGCGGCCCGCCATCTCGTCGATCTCCTGGCGGAAGTAGCCCACCGAGAGCTTCTTGGGGACCGCGACGTCCCCGTCGTCGGGGAGCTCCTCACCGGTGAGGAACCGAAACACCGTGGTCTTCCCGGCTCCGTTCGGGCCCACGAGACCGACCTTCTCGCCGGGGTTCAGCTGGAAGGAGGCGTCCACGAACAGAATCTGGCGGCCGTACTGCTTGTAGATGCGGTTGAGCGAGATCATCGGCGCCCGACAATACCATCGCGCGCGAAGCAGCCGGCGATCGGACCTGAGCTAGGATGCGCGCACCGTGGAGGCCGGCTCAGAAGACAAGCGAGTGCGTGGCTTTGCGTTCGTGTCGGTCGTCATCCCGGTCTACAACGCCGAAAAGAGCCTCCCGGAGCTGATCTCGCGCCTTCTTCCGGTCCTCGCCGCCTCGGCTCCGCGGTACGAGGTCATCCTGGTCAACGACGGCAGCCGGGACCACAGCTGGGATGTGATTCGAAGGCTCGCTTCGGAGAACGACGCGCTCTTTGGGATTGACCTGATGCGCAACTACGGGCAGCACAACGCGCTTCTGTGCGGCGTGCGGGCCGTGCGGGGCGACGTCGTGGTGACGCTGGACGACGACCTGCAGCATCGCCCCGAGGACATTCCTCGCCTTCTGGAGCTCCTTTCCGGAGGCGCGGACGTAGCCTATGGGACCCCGGATCGCGAGCAGCACGGAGCCTTCCGGCCTCTGGCCTCGCGACTGACCAAGCTCGCGCTTAGAAGCACGATGGGAGCCGAGAGCGCTCCCCTGGTCAGCCCGTTTCGAGCGTTTCGCACGAGCCTTCGCGAGGCCTTCGCCGGGGTTCACGACCCGTCGTTCTCCCTGGATGTTCTCCTCACCTGGGGAACCACGCGCCTCGCGGCCGTGAGGGTGGTTCACGAGCCTCGCGTGAACGGGCGCTCGCGGTACACGTTTGTCAAGCTGGTGCGCCACGCGCTCAACATGATCACCGGATTCAGCGTGCTGCCCTTGCGCATCGCCAGCCTTTTGGCCCTCGTTTTCATGCTCTTCGGCTTTGGGGTCCTTGTGAAGGTGGTCGTGCGGGTCCTCCTTTATGGGAGCCCCGTGCCGGGCTTTCCGATGCTGGCCTCTTTGATCACGATGCTCTCGGCTGTGCAACTCTTCTCGTTGGGGATCCTCGGCGAATACCTTGCGCGCATTCACCAGCGAACCATGAACAACCCGGTCTACACCGTGCGGGAACGGGTCGGACGGGAGCGGGCATGACGGTCCCCGTCGCGCCCGTGCCCTCTGAGAGCGCAGTCGAGCTCTGCCGGGTCCTGCCTTGGGACTCGGCGTTCTTCGGCATCCGAATCGCGCGGGTCGTCTCAACCCGGCTCGACCAATCGGGGACCGCGGAGGCCGTGGCGTGGTGTCGACGGGAGGGCGTGGGCCGGCTCTTCTTTCTCGCCGATGCCGGAGATCTCGAGTCGGTCCGGGCCGTTCAGGGCGCGGGCTTTCGCCTGGTGGATATACGCGTGACGCTGGAGTGGAGCGCTTCTCAAGAACCAAGTGAGACCGTGGCCGCGGGCCTCACGACCCGCCTCGCGCGCGAGGAGGACCTCTTTGCGCTTTGCCGGATCGCGTCGAAGAACCACGGCGATTCGCGCTTCTATCAGGACGGTGGCTTTCCCCGGGAACTCTGCGACGAGCTCTTCGCGACGTGGATTGCCAAGAGCGTGCGCGGAGAGGCCCAAGCCGTGTTCGTGGTGGAGGCGGGGAGCGGGCCGGCGGGCTACGTGACCTGCCATCGCGACGGTCCGTCGACGGGCCGGATCGGCCTCTTCGGCGTCGGAGAAAGCGCGCGGGGACGCGGCGCGGGGGCGGCGCTGGTCGCGGCGGCGCAGTCCTGGTTTCGGGCCGAGCTTCAGCCCGGCGCTTCGGGCCCGGCTCGGGTCACTGTGGCCACGCAGGGCCGTAACCTCGCGGCCCAGCGCCTCTATCAGCGCTGTGGCTTTGTGACGCGCGCTGTGCAGCTTTGGTACCACTTCGGCCCGGCCTGAGCGGCCTGCCCAACGCCGTGCGACGGCTTCTTCTGGCCGCCGTGATCGGTCAGGTCTGTCTCGGACTCTACCAACACACGGTCTTCTTCGAGGAGTTGTTCCTTTTCCCAAGCAGGCTGGGAGCTCTTGGAACGCGGGGAGCACTGTCCTCCCTGCCGCTAGTGGTCACGCTGATTGCGGCCGCGGCCGTGTGGGGTGCGGTCGCTTCACGAGCATCCTCACGCAGATTGGGCGCGGCCATGACGACCATGGCCGCCGTCGGCGTGGGCTTCGTGGCCGTCCTTGGGCTCTTCCAATACGCCTTGCTGATCTCGACCGGGCGATTGTCGCGTGACCTGAATGGCCACATGGCTCTGTTCTTCCTGGGGGCCGGAGTCGGAGCGGCGACGGTCAGGCTTGCCTCTCGGCACGGGAAGGGCAAGACGCAGGCTCGGCCGTCCCTCCCGGTCCCGGCGGCGTCCGCGCCCGCGTGGATCTGGGACGCCCTCGCAGGATTCTTCGTCCTCACGCTGCTCATTCCAACGGTGTTTCCGTACGTTCATTTCGACGCGAAGGTCACGTGGGCGTGCCGCGCGTACGCGATGGGCCAGACCGAGTCGATAAGCGCGGTGGCCGCCTGTAAGCTTCCGAACTATCCGCCCTTGTTTTCGATCCTGCTGTGGATTGGGATCGACGACCCGGTCTTCGAGGGGCGGCTCCTGGTGTTTCTTCTCCACGCGTTCTTCGCGGTTCTGATGCGCGAGAGGTTGATCGCTCTCGCGGGACGGGACGCCGGCCCGGCGCTCGTGTTTCTGCTCTCGACGGTTCACGTCTGGCAGGGTTCCGCGACGTACTACGCCAACGTGCCGCTGATGATCTTCCTGACCGCGGGGGCGCTCTTGACGATGGATGTCGCGTGGCTTCCCAAGCGGGGTTTCGCGGAGCGGCTGTCCGGCGCCGCGTGCCTCGCGGCCGCCGTGCTGACGCGTCAGGACGGCATTGTGTACTTGGGCGTTCTCGTGATCGCGCTTCTTCTCTCGAGGCTCCGGGTTCCGTGGGTGTCTCTCGCGATCGCGGTGGCCGCGACGGCCTCTTGGTCGTTTCGGCCCGCCGCCCTCATGGAGCCCAACAACTTCTTCACCGCCGCGACCGGGGCATGGCGGAGCGCCTCATCATCGACCGCGATCGCGATTGTCAAGACGCTCGGGGTGTTTCTCGACGGGCTGCAAGGACAGTGGTTGTCCCACAAAGGCTTCGGCCTGGCGTTCTACGTCGCGGTGGGTATCGCCGCGCTAGCCTGGCCCCGCCGGCGCGACCAGACGGCCAACGATCCCGAAAGCCAAGCGGCCCGCTTCTTTGGCCTTGTCACGTTGGGATCTCTAGGCGCGGTCGTCCTGTGCTATGTCCTGGTTCCGTTTACCGGCGATCCCGTCTCGGCCGCGCAGCCCTTCGAGGGAACGTACCTGGAGAGCTACCTTCACTTCATTCGCGTGGGGCTGGGACGCATGACTGTGCATCTGTATCCGTTCGCGATCCTGTGGGGGGCGGCGACGCTGGCGTGTTCCGGCAGCGGCGAGACCGGCGTAGAATCCGCCCTCGAATCATGAAACGAACATCTGGAGTCGTTGGGCCATGGAATTCGAGGTCGTCGGACCGGTTTCGCAGGTCGAGATCATTGCCGTTGGAACCCGCATCCGCGACATCGACTGGCTCAAACGGATCTACGGGCCAGGACGCTGGCGCAAGCTCAAAGGAGTCGCGTTCGTCCGGCTCCTCGACTCGGGCGAAACCTTCCTCGCGGAAATCCACTGGTACGAAGCGCCCGGCGTTGGCCGGCGGGAAATCAGGATTAAGCGTCGTTGTCTCGAATAGGTGGTCATCGAAGCCCAGCGGGTATGTCATCTGTGTCTCGACCGGCGGCTACCGCCTCTCCCTCGACGTTTGCAAGGTCTATCGCCTCCTGCGGCCGATCGCTGGAGATCCCTTGACTTGGATTAGGGTCGTGGACAATTCGGGCGAGGACTACCTCTATCCGAGCAAGCTGTTTCGGCCCCTTTCACTCCCGAAGCCGATCGAGCGCCTCCTCGCCTTGTCCTGACGCCCGTCCACGACGCGCGGAACCCACCGCGACCGCGCCTATACTTCGGCCTCGTGTCCACCGACGCTGGCCCGGCCGGGCGGTTTCCCGTGACCCGCCATTCGGTCATCGCGGGGTTTCGGGATGCGGATCCGGCCGTGCGGAATTGGGCGTTCGAGATCCTGGTCTCCGCCTATTGGAAACCGGTCTACAAGTACCTGCGATTTCGTTGGAAATTGACGCCCGAGGACGCGGAGGATCTGTGCCAGGCGTTCTTCGCACGGGCCCTTGAGAAGAACGATTTCGACGGCTTCGACGCGAAGAAGGCGCGCTTCCGAACGTTTATGCGGGCCTGTGTGGATCATTTCGTGGCGAACGATCGCAAGGCCGCGTCTCGCCTCAAGCGCGGCGGCGGCCAGAGGCTCTTGAGTCTCGACTTTCAGGGGGCCGAGGGAGAGTTTCAGGGGCAGAACATCCCCGACTCGTTCGACATGGAGGTCTATTTTCGACGCGAGTTCGTGAGGCATCTCTTCGCCGAGGCGGTCGATCGCGTCAAGCGCGAGTTTGTGGATTGTGGAAAGGGCACCCAATTCCGGGTCTTCGAGCGCTATGACCTGGAGGGCCAGGACGGGGACGAGAAGCCGTCGTACGCGACCGTGGCCCAGGAGCTTGGCCTCACGGTTGGGCAGGTGACCAACTATCTCTTCGCGGTACGGCGTGCGTTTCGGGCGGTGGTCTTGGAGCGGCTTCGGGCCGCGACGTCGAGCGAGGAGGAGTGGCGTGCGGAGGCTCGCGAGATCCTGGGTGTGAGCCCGCCCCCGTGAACGTGAAGGCTGCTACGGCCCTCTCGGACGCGGTGGTGGGCCACCTCGCCAAGGTCGCCGACGAGCCCGATCTGTTCGCGACGAAGTACGACCTGAGAGAGATGCTTGGGCGCGGGGGGATGGGAACCGTTTACCGCGCGTTCGATCGCGAGCTGGGCCGCGATGTGGCGCTCAAGGTGCTTGCGATCGAGGACTCGAAGGAGTGGCCCGAGGGCCGTGATCGGCTCGTCCGCGAGGCCCGGATCGTCGCGCGACTGGAGCACCCGGGCATCGTTCCGGTTCACGACGTCGGCACGCTTCCCGATGGGCGCGTCTACTACGCGATGAAGCTGGTGCGCGGAGAGCGATTGGACGCGCATCTTGGGCCGTCCCTTTCGCGAAGCGAACGCCTGGCCATCTTCGAGCGGATTTGCGACGCCGTGGCGTTTGCGCACGCGCACGGGGTCATGCACCGCGATCTCAAGCCCGAGAATGTCATGGTCGGGCCATTCGGTGAGGTCCTGGTCTTGGATTGGGGAGTCGCCAAGTTCCTCCCCGGCTTCACGGTGGAGGCGCCTGAGCTGGGCGGAGGCCAGCGGGATCGGGGCGACCTCGAGGAGGCGCCCGGTCCGAATCGCCGTGTCCCGACGGCCCATGGGACCGTGTTGGGAACTCCCGGATACATGGCGCCGGAGCAGGAGCGCGGCGAAGTGGACCGCGTCGACGAGCGCGCCGACATCTATGCGCTGGGTGGAATCCTCGCGTTTCTCCTGCGGACGGGTGAGGCCGACATTCCCAAGGCGCTCCGCGCGATTCGCGACAAGGCCCTGGCGAACGACCGGGCGCAGCGTTACCAGACCGTGGTGGAGCTTGCCGCCGACCTCGCGCGCTTTCGGGCCGGCGACGCCGTTTTCGCGCATCGCGAGAACCCGCTCGAAAGAGCCGCCCGCTTCGCCAAGCGCCACAAGACCCCGATAGCGCTGGTTCTGGCCTACCTGGTGATGCGGGCGGTTCTGATCGTCGCGATGAGGCGTTAGCTTCGCCCGGCTCACTCAAGCGTCCCGCGGTCGATCTCGCTTCTTGGCGCTCCTGCTTCGTGTCGATAGGTCTTGGACCTTCCTCCGACGCGGTCGATCACGGTCACCTCGTAGTCGCTTTCCGACAGCCCCGCGTGGTGGATCCAATAGTACCCGTCGATTGAGCGCCCATCCAGAATCTTGACGACATGATCGACACCGCCACTAAAGGCGAACCAGAAATACCCCGACTTCTCCGAGATCGGCACCGCGTGTCCCGGTTGGCGTTCGCCCGAGGGGCCGACAATGGCGATCTGTACCTGAAACCGTCCGCGCTCGAGGCACAGGGCGGTCCGGTGCGAATTCGAAGGGTCTCGGAATTCAGATACACGACGTGCGGAGAGGGCACGCCGCCGACGGTCGCCTGCGCTCCGGGCGTGAACCCCTGGCCCTTGATGACAACCAAGGTATCGCCCTCCACGGAACCCCGGTCCGGGGTTACGCTTGCGATTCCGACGGGAAGGTCGATCGAGTGAAACGCCGGAAAGACGGGCCCGCGAATCGTGTTGGTCGATTGATTGAAGGGAGCCCGTTGTTGATCAGCCCCCACGAGAACCTGCCATCCGTGCTCTTGAGCAGCCCGCTTGCGGTCGTGGTCGCGTAGAGGGTGTGGGGATCGGCCGGTCCAGCACGAGGCTCGAGACGGGATGAACAAAGCCGCCATTGGAGGTGAGCGGCAGGGCGATATTGGCAAACGTGGCCCCACCGTCCGTGGAGCGATAAAGGACGGTGGTTGCGAGAAACAGCCGTTCCGGGCGCGATGGATCGAAGGCGATCGCCGAGACCTTGGAGGCGAAGATCCGATCGAAATGTTGGCCGCCATCGCGGCTCCGAAACACACCGTCGCCAACGAAGTTCTGGCCGATCACGGGGCTGCCGACGTCGAGAGGCCTTCGGAACACAGAACAGTCGAATCCCGAGATCACGAGATGCAAGGGGTCTCGGGGATCCACGCCGATCGCGGTGACGCCGCATCCGAAACTCGCGGCGCTCCAGGTTCTTCCCGAGTCATGGCTGACGGCGTTGACCTCGCTGGCATACAGGGTTCCAGAGCCCTCGCTCCCGACACGATGAGTGTCGAACGGCCTTACAGGGAAACCTGCTCGAACCTTGGAACGTATGCCGTCGACGTGGTGTCAATCGCGGATACCCAAGTCGCGGCGCGATCCGTCGAACGCCAGAGGCCGAGGCTTGTTGTGGCAACGAAGGCGCCCGCTTCGTTCGGATCCACGACGAGCGTGCCAACGGCGCTGCCGGGAGGGCTTGCGGGCCGCCAGGCGGCTGGCGGTTCCGCGACCATTCGCGAAGCTGGAGCCAGCGATGTCAGGAGCAACAGAGCGCTCAAGAGCCTTGACGAGCGGTTCTTATCCATGAAACCTCCTCACCCAGACGGTGTCGTAGGGCGTGTCCACGCAGACTGTCGTGAGAGATTTGCGGGGTCAACATATTTGGGTTGGACGCCCGTCTTCTTGGGGCCGGTCGCCGACTTTTCGGGCGGTGTTCGCCTGGCGCATCCTTCACGAACGTCAGAGGATGCGCCTGCGACATGTCCTCTGACGGCCGCGGCTCATGTGCGTGCGGGCTTCAGGAACGTCCCTTCTTCAAGCTCCCGAAACGCCAATCGCAGCTCGTCGTCGGTGTTCATCACGATGGGTCCCCGCCAGGCGACGCTTTCCCCAAGCGGCTGGCCGGAGACGAGGAGGAAGCGGATGCCCCGCTCGCCGGCTTGGACCTCAACCTCGTCGCCGCGGTCGAAGACCACGAGCGAGCGGTTGTCGGCATCCGAGGCGTTTGCGAACTTCCCCGCCCCGTCGAAAACATAGGCGAACGCGTGGCGCGTGGTGGCGACGGGAAGAGCCCTCCGGACGCCCGCGGGAACGGACACATCGAGGTAGATCGGGTCGGCCGCGACTCCCACGACCGGACCCTTCGCACCCCAGAAGCTTCCGCAGATCACGCGGACTTGGGTGCCGTCGTCGTCCGTCGCGGTGGCGACCTCGGCGGCCTTGACCTCCTGATAGCGCGGCGCGCTCATCTTGAGCGACGAAGGCAGGTTCGCCCAAAGTTGGAAGCCATGCATGCGGCCGTCGTCGTCGCCCTTGGGCATCTCCTGGTGAATGATCCCGCTTCCGGCGGTCATCCATTGGACGTCACCGGCCCCGATCACGCCTTGGTTGCCCATGCTGTCGCGGTGCTCGACGGTTCCCGCGAGGACATAGGTGATGGTTTCGATGCCGCGGTGCGGGTGCCACGGGAAACCGGCCCGGTAGTCCTCCGGGCTCTCGTTTCGAAAATCGTCGAGAAGCAGGAACGGATCGAAGTCCGCGGTGTCGCCGAAGCCAAAGGCGCGCCGGAGGCGGACGCCGGCGCCCTCTAAGGTGGGCTTGGACTTGAGGAGGCGTTTGATCGGTCGTGTCGGCATGATGAGGAGACGTTAGCACCGACACAAGGGTGAGGTCGGAACCCACACCGAAACGCGATGCTAAAGACAACCCTCAGCGGCCAGAACGGCCTTGAGCCCGCGTTCCACGAGCGAGGCGCGGCTGATGCCGAGGTCCCTCGCGAGCGCGTCGGATTGAGCGAGGAGCCCTCGTTCCACGCTGACCGAGATCACCCGTGCACCTTCCCCACGCCGAGGCCGCCCTGGCTTTGAACGGGCGATCTGCCACCGCTTCTCCTCCTCAGCGCCGCGCGGCTGGAACTCATCAATGACCATTTCGCGATCGAACTCTTTGGTCGTCGCGCGTAGCTTTGTACTCGTCATTCGTTGGTATTGCCTGGGAGGAACTCTCTTTCTGGTCATCGCTCGAAGCTCCGAAATCTCCGTGTTTCTCTGGCTGTCAATGGGCGCGCGCATGGATTGCGAAAGCGGTGCCATCCGCGTCTAGTACAAACACGACCTGGATCGGCCGACCGCCGCGTCCCCGACCCCAAGAGAGCCACTTGTCATCGCCGCGGTGTTGGGGGAAGAACGGGGGTGAGTTCGCAACAGCCTCTTCAACCTCCTCGGGATCTACTCCGTGGTCCGCGATGTGCTGGACGTTCCAGTCATTCCAGCGGAACTCCATGCGCGTAGACTCTCACGGCGCGCCGATTACTTCAATAAGAAACTGTGTGCGGATTTCTAGGTTGGCGCGTGGCGACGGACGAGAAATGAAACCCGATGGCGCGCTTAAGAGAACGTACCAGGGGGCAAATATGACCGTCCGAAGTGTCCGGAGTCCCATCGCGTCGCTTAGCCGGCAGGCTCGCACCTGGGGTTCCTACTCCTACAAGGCTTCGGAGGATGTCCTTCGGTTTGACGTGAAGCCCGAACCCGCCTCAATGACCGAGTGGCTGACGTATTCGGTCGTCCCTCTCGGCCCGGACGCCCTAGAGATCGAGTTTCGCTGGGAGCGGCTTCGCGTGGCCTTCCGCGTGGCCTTCGATGTCGATGGGCTGGTTCGCAAGAGCCTCGACGAGGCTCTCGCGGCGGCCGGACCCACCGATTGGGAGGTCTACGTTCAGGCCGCCCGGTACGACCTCGAGAAGGGCACCAATCTGGAGAAGGCGCTCGTCCACGCCTCCAAGGCTCTTCAAGGCAAGGAAACGTTCTGGACCCTGGAGCTCAAGGCGAGGGCCCTGGATCGCCTGGGGAGGCGGGAGGAGGCGATCCCCCTTCTCGTGAAGGCCATCGCCTCCTCCCGCGGCCAGGCGCCCGCGGCCTACACGGAGGGACTGGAGAAGACGCTCGCCGAGTGGAGTCCGCCGAAACCCTCGCGCTAGGAGGCGGGAACGGCCTTACGGCCGCTATCATCCGCACGTTGAACGCCCACAGGCACTGGACGCGGGAACGGAGCGGCTTTGTCGTCAGCACCGATCCCGACCGGCTCGACGTAGAGGCGATCCACGCATATCTGACGCGCTCGTATTGGGCTGAGGGAATCCCTCTTGAGACGGTCCGGAGCTCTCTTTCGGGTTCGCTGTGCTTTGGGCTCTACCGTGAGGGGCGGCAGATCGGCTTCGCGCGCGTCGTCACGGACCGCGCCACGTTCGGCTATCTCGCGGACGTGTACGTGCTGGAGGAGTTTCGCGGCCGCGGCCTGGGGGTCCTGCTGATGGAATGCGTGATGTCCCACCCGGATCTCTGGGGCTTGAGGCGGTTCTCGCTCGTGACGCGGGACGCCCATGCCCTCTATCGCAAGTTCGGCTTTCGGGAACTTTCGGATCCGACGCGCCACATGGAAATCGCGCGGCCGGGTTTGTACAAGGCGGGACCCAAGGAGGAGGCGCCCTCATGAAGATCGAGACCCGGGACGTCACGCCCGAAGCGTGGACCGACATCGAGAGGCTGTTCGGCGCCAACGGGGCCTGCGGGGGATGTTGGTGCATGTCGTGGCGGGTTCGCAAGGGAGAGCGCTGGGCGGACGTGAAGGGGGAGGAGGCCCGCCGGCGCCTGAGAGAGGGCGTGGCGACCGGGACGATTCTCGGCGTCCTGGCGTATGTGGACGGCGTGCCGGTGGGCTGGTGCACGTACGGCCCAAGGGTCACGTTTGCCAAGCTGGACCGCGCGCCCAGCTTCAAGTGCGAGGACGCGGAGGACGTGGTTTCGATCCCGTGCTTCTATGTGAAGGCGGGCTTTCGCGAGAAGGGCGTCTCGACGGCGCTACTCGCCCACGCGCTCAAGGTCATGCGGAGAAAAAAGGTCGAGGTCGTCGAGGGCTACCCGTCCAAACCGGATGCGAAGGGCCGCTACATTCCGACCTTCGCCTGGACCGGAACTCAGAGCCTGTTCGCCAAGGCGGGCTTTCGAATCGCCGGGAACCGCGACGGCGGCAAGCAGAGGGTCCGGCTCGTCCTGGAGCGAGGCAACGCCCAAAAAAAGCCCAAGAGCGCCACGCGGGCGCCGCGACCGTAGGTTCCGAGGCCATCACTTGGGCTCTTGTCCCAGGTCGCGCAGGAGCTCGGCGAAGCGCGGGACGCCCGGGTTCGCATCGTGTCCCGCCATGAGCGTTCTCTGAGCCGCCGCGAGGTCGCCCGCATCGAACTGGAGCCGCGCAAGCGAGAGCCAGGCATCGACGATGTGGGGGTCTATGGCTACGGCGCGCCGATAGGAGTCCATCGCGGTCTTGGGCTCGTTTCGCAGCCTGGCGAGATCGCCGCGATTCCGGTGCGGATAGGCAAGCCTGGGGGCGACCCGGATGGCCTCGTCGAAGGCGTGTCCGGCCTCGTCCAGGCGGCCTCGTGAGACCAGCAGGAGACCCAGGTTGTTCCACACCTCGCCGACCGTTGGGTCGATCGCCAAGGACGCGCGAAACGCGGCGACGGCCCGCTCCGGCTCGCGGGCCACGGCCGAGGCCTCCGCGAGCTGCACGTAATTGCGGGCATGGTCGAAATGCGTCAAAGGCAGGAACGGGATCGCGACGAACACCAGAAAGGCCGCGACATGGGACGGCTTGAGCCTCCCGAGACCGTGTTCCCGAAGGGTCTCGTGAGCCGACACCAGAGCATCTGCGGCGAAGACGATCAGGACCGGGAAGATGGGTTGGCGGAAGCGGTCGGACACGAACAGCAGCGCGACGGACCCGGCATAGAGGGCGAAGAAGAGCAGTAAGGCGCGGTCGGAAAGCGCCCGCCTTCGGAGCGCGGCCGCGGCGCCCACGAGACCCAACGGCACAAGAAGCCAGCTTCCGACCGTAAGGAGCCGCAGCATTCCCAGCTCCTTGCGATAGAACTCGAAATCCACGACATTTGGGATCTCTCTCGCGTTCAGGAACAGAAGGAGCTTCTTGCCAAAGAGCCGCAGCGATTCGAGGGGATGGCTCGCCGCGAAGGCCAGAGCCTCGCTTCTCCAATAGCGATCCGCCTCGACCGCGTCGAGCTCCCGGCCCATGGCGCGAGAGGCGAAATAGCGGCTCGCGTCCGAGAGGCTTGGGAGCCGGCTGGCGTCGTGCGCGGTCGTGGGATCCGAGAGCCAGGGCTCCCGAAACATGCCGTCGGCCGAGGCGTGGTTTCCGATCGCGAGGTTGATGCCGGTGCTGAGAGACAGCGCGACGCGGCCGGAGGTCGCGAGGAGGTTGCGTGAGAGAACGGGCCCCAGTGTGACCAAGATGCCGACGGCGAAGGCCGCGATTCGCCTTGGCCATGGCGGTGGCGGTCGCCACGCGAGCGGGAGGAGCAACGCGAGAACCAGGAGGTTCGGCTTGTCCGAGGCGGCGAGGCCCAACCCGGCGCCCGCCAGAAGGCTTGCCCAGACCTCCCCGGTGCGCGCGGCGCGCGCCCATCCGAAGAGCGCGAGGGCTACGCCCAGGACGGTCCACGAGATCATTACCAGCTGGCCCTCGAAGAACGCGAACGGGCCACAGAGAAGGGACAGAGCCAAGGCCACGCGCGCCCGCCGCTCGTCCATGAGCTCCCGAACGAAAAGGTAGAGGACGAGCGCGGTGAGGGTTCCCACGAGCATCTGAACCGAATAGACCGCGATCGGGGACTTGGACGAGATCGCGTAGATCGCGGCCACGAGATACGGATACAGCGTGCTGCTGAAGAAGGGCGCGTCGTGTCCGATCACGTCGCCCGCGAGGATCGCGAGCGCCCGGCGGTGGTACACGTCGAAGTCCGAAAAGAGAAATGTCCCCAAGGGCGATGTTGCCAATTGGGCAAGGTAGGCGAGCTTCAAGAGGAGCCCGCCCAAGAGAAGCCACACGATGTTCCGGTCGATCGTCTGGACGTCGGCGCCCGGCCTCATCTCCGCGTTTTGCACGGTCTGGGGGCCGGTGGCCGATCCTCGATCCGAAGTCGCGTCGCGTCAGGGCTTGGGCGCGGGCTTCGCCTCGGCCGCGGGCACGAACTTCAGCGCGATCGAGTTGATGCAATACCTCAGTCCCGTGGGCTTGGGGCCGTCGTCGAAGACATGTCCTAGGTGCGCGCCGCAGCGGCGGCACAGGGTCTCGATCCGCTTGAAAAAGAGGCTCCGGTCCTCCTCGCTGGCGATGGCCTTCTCCTCGATCGGGGCCCAGAAGCTGGGCCAGCCGGTCCCGGAGTCGAACTTGGTCTTGGAGCTGAACAGCGGCCGTCCGCAGGCCACGCAGCGATACACGCCCTCCGCGTGGTTGTCGTGATAGGCGCCCGTGAAGGCCCGCTCGGTGCCCTTCTTGCGGGTCACCGCGTATTGCTCGGGCGTCAGGAGCCTCTTCCACTCCTCGTCGGTCTTGACGACCTTGTCGTCCCAGTTGGTCTTGGTCGGGACATCTCTTCCTTCTGTCTTTTCGTTCATGTCGGGAGCCTTCTTTTCCGGGGCGGTTCGCGCCGCGTTGGCGGCGACGAGGATGGTAACGGTCGTGAGCGAGATCCGGGTGAGTCGCATAGCGAACATAAGTCGGACCGGGGTCCGTTTATTCCCGCTTCGCGCTGTGCTACCGTCGCTTGGCCGCGTGACCTTGGCTTCGCTTTTCCTTCTCGCCCTGATCCTTCTGCTGGCTTGGAGCGCCGGTTTCCTGCTCGTCGAGCTCCTCCTTCGCGAGAGCGCGGCGGAAGGCTCTGAAGCGACGCCGACGCAGGAACCCGACCCTCGATGGGATGCGGCCCTCGCGCTTGGGCTTCCCGTTGGGCTCCTTGTCGGGGCGTTCCCGGGCTGGCTCCTGACCGGGCTCTCCCGGGTCCCGGTCTCGGGCGTGATCCTGCCGGCTTACTTTCTCACCTTGGCGGGCGTCACCGCACTGCTCTTTCCGTTCCGGGCCCGGCGGCCCGATTCGAACGGGCCGCTTCTCTTTAGGTTCGCGCCGGCTGCGGTGTTTCTCGGGGTGACCGCCGCCTACCTGTTTCTGAGGATCGGCGTCAGCGAGATCCGCCAGACCGAAAAGCCCATGGACTTCGCGGTCTTGAGCGCGCTCCTCACGACTTCGTCCCTCCCGCTTCAGGATCCCTGGTTCGCGGGGGAACGGTTTCCCTACTACCACTTTGGAACCTATGTCGCCGCGCTCCCCGCGCGCGCCGCGGGCCTTTCTCCTGAGTTCGCGTACAACCTGATCGCCGCGGCCATCGCGGGCCTTGCGGCCTCGGCCGGGTTCGCGGCGGTGCGGGCTCGCGGCGGGGCCCGTGTCTACGCGACGTTCGGGGCACTCCTTCTGATCTTCGGCGGCACGCTCGACGGCCTTCGCCAATTTCTCGCCGGGGCGCCCCTTTCCGGAGTGGACCCATGGCCTTCCTCGCGGCGCGTGCTCGACACGATCACGGAATGGCCGCTCTTTACGCTTTGGCTTGGGGACCTTCACCCGCACGCGATGGCGCTGCCGATGCTGATTGCCCTCGCGGCCCTGGCCGGGCGGGTCGGGCGAGGCCCGTTGGCCTTGGGACTCTCAATTCCGGGTGTGCTCCTCGACGCGGCGCTCCTCGCCGCGCTCTTGTCCGCCAACCCTTGGGATCTTCCGGCCGCGCTGCTCCTGGTCGCGGGCGGGAACCTTCTGGCGCGCGGTTTCGCGCAGGCGGTTGTGAGGTCGGTCCTGACGGTTCTGGTCGCGGTGCCGCTCCTCTTGCCCTTCCTGAGGTCCCCGCGCCCGGAGTTCCTGGGCCTTCGCGGTGTGACGCTAAAGACCACAAGCCCGGAGGCCTTCCTGCACTTCGGCGCGCTTCTCGTGGTTCCGGCGATGGCGCTCGTCTTGGCCTTGAAACGCTCCCAGAAACGTCCGGACGAGGCGCATGTGTGCGCGACGTTCTTTCCGGCCCTGGGCGTCGCTATCGCGATCGTCTCCGAGCGGCCGGTGTTGGGTCTTGGGGTTGGGTTCCTCTTGGGCGTTCTCTATCTCGAAACGCGAAGGCTAGAAACGCGGGGGCCGGCGCCAGCCTACGAGAGGGCCGATGCGGGCGGCCTGCGGAGCGGGCTCTTTTTCGCGTCGGTCGGGGTGGCGCTGGTTCTGGTCACGGAGCTCTTGGCGGTCAAGGACTCCTACGGCGAGAGCCTTCAGCGCATGAACACGGTCTTCAAGTGCTTTTCGGGGGCGGCTCCGGTCTTCGCGCTGGCCACCGGGCTTTTGGGTTCTTGGCTGACGTCGCTGTCCGGGCCGTCCAAGGCGCTGCTCGCGATTCCGGTCGCGCTTCTACTCGGGACCCTTCCTCATCCCATCGCGCTTGCGATGCGCGCATTTCATGATCGGAATCAGCCCGAGATCGAGGCCCGCGGGCTGGATGGCATCGCCTGGCTGTCCCGGGGCGATCGGGGCGCTGTCGAGTGGTTGCGCAAGAACGCCGGGCCGGACGACGTGCTCGTCGAGGCGCACGGCTCCGCCTACTCGGAGCACACCCGCATCGGCGGGGCCACGGGTCGGCCGATCGTGCTCGGCTGGACGAACCACGAGGGCCTGTGGCGGGATGCCGCGGGCGACGCCGAGATGGCCCGCCGCGAGGACGAGGTCCGCCAGGTTTACCAATCCCAGGACGAGGCGCGTGTTTTCGAGATCCTGAAACGACATCGTGTGAAGTATGTGGTTGTCGGGCCTTTGGAAAGAAAGCAATTCGGCGAGGCGCCCTTCCCGCTGGGCGGCCTGAGCGCGCTCTTTGAAAGGGTCTACGACGACTCCGGAACCGCCCTCTACCGGGTGCGGGACGGCTCGCGAACGGGGTCGTGATGGCCGGATCCAAGGGACTCGTCTCCGAGCCGCAAGCCGATGCCCCAGCCGGGCCGGGCCTCAGCCCGCGTGCCGAGACCCAGGCTTGGGTCGTGCTGCTGCTCCTGGCTCTTGCGCTGAGGCTCGCGGGGCTCGGGGATCGGCCGTTTCACCACGACGAATCGATCCACGCGCACGCGTCGTTCCTCTTGGCGACGAAAGGCGAGTACAAGTACGACCCGGTCTACCACGGTCCGGTGCAGTACTTCCTGGTGGCCGGAATGTTCCGGCTCCTGGGCGATTCGGACTTCACCGCGCGCCTTCCGGCGGCGCTCGGAGGCGTCCTTCTGACCGCCATGGCGCTGCTTCTTCGGCGGCGCTTCTCGCGCGAGGTCGCGCTCGCGGCGGGCGTCCTCGTGGCGTTCTCACCGAACCTCCTCTACTACACGCGCTTCTGCCGTGAGGACGTCTGGAGCCTCTTGGGAACCTGCGGCGCGCTCTTGTATTTCGACCGCTGGTTCCTGGGCGAGCCCCGACGGCTTCGGGATCTCGTTTACTCGGCGTTGTGCCTCGCGATCGCCTTCGCGTCCAAGGAGAACTTCTACGTTTTTCTGGCGCTTCTCGCGCCGGCCGTGGCGGCGGTCCTCTACGAGCCGGGGCGAGGTGTGGTGTTCTGGCCACGGCTGCGCAAGCTGATCGATTTCCTGGAGGCCAACACCGCCGCCCTCCTGGGCGCGCTGTGTCTCTTCGTGGCAGTCTCGGAGCTTCTGTATACGGTGCTTCTCGTGCATCCGGAGTCGGGCAACCCGGTCTTCGACGCGATCTCCTACTGGTGGGGACAGCACAAGGTGGAGCGGGTCGCGGGACCCAAGACCTACCACCTGCCGCGGCTTCTGCTCTATGAGTTCGCGATTGTGATTCCGGCCCTCGTCGACCTCGGGCGGCGGTTTCGGCGCCTCACGGAGGTCGAGCGCTTTCTCGCGGTCTTGGGAATCTCCTCCGTTGCGATGTACGCCTATCTCGGCGAGAAGACGCCTTGGCTGATTGTGCATCAGCTTTGGCCATTCCTCCCGTTCGCGGCGCGGGAGTGGGTGCGGCTTCTGCGAAAGGGGGCGGGGCACACGATGGTCGCCTCTTGGGTCTTCGGGGCCTCCTTTGTCTCGGCCATCGCGCTCTCGTTCTGGAATTCCGCGCTGACGCCCGCCCGCGCGCGTGCCGAGGCGGTTGTCTATGTGCAGACGTCGCCGGAAATCCTGGACTTCGTCGCGGACGTTCGGCGCGTGGCCGCGACCGGCATCGAGCTCGCGGGTTCGGTCGACGGGCAGGCCGGATGGCCTCTGATGTGGTACTTCCGGAAGACCCAAGTCGAATGGGAACCGCCCAAGGGGACCCGGCTTCCGCCCTTCGTGATCTGCGACGACACCAAGGCGGATGAGATTGCCAACATTCTCGGACTCGGGTATTCGCGGCGCACGATTCCGCTGCGGGCGTGGTGGGATCCGCTGGTGACGACCGAGCCGGAGATCCGGCCCCGGCCGCGCGAGCTTCTGAAGTACGTGTTCACGCGCGAACCGTGGTCGCCGATCGGCTCTCAGGATGTCGTGGTGTTTCGACGCGAAGGGAGCGCTCCTGGACCGCAGTGAAGGCCTTTTGCGGCGTCTTTCGACCTTGGGAGTCGTGCTTCTCGGTGTCGCGTTCCTCCTTCCCTTTCTGCTCCCGGACCCAACCCGCGAGCGCACCTCCGAGGACACCTTTTTGGCCGCTCGGCTTGCGCAGTCGCTCGGCGAGGAGCTCCGCGCCTTGCCTATGGGCGCGGAGGGCGTTCGCGTGACGCCGGGGGCGCCCTCCACGACATACCGTCGCGAGGCGAGCCCGGAGCAGCCGCTCTTTTCGGAGTGGACCGTAGAGGCGTTGCGGTATCGGCCCGGAGACGGCTCCTGGGACGTGGTGCCGGGCGGGGAGACATTCGAAGCGCTTCGAATCGCGATCCAGGTACGCGGCCCGTCGCGCGGTGCCTCTGGGAGCGCCTCACGCCAAAAGGACGGCCCGCTCGGGATCTCCAGCGCGGGGCCGGTCCTCGCGCGTCTCACGGTCTATCGCGCTGCCGGCCGTCTGTCGTGAAGAGGCGCGGGTTCTCGATGTCGGAGCTCCTGGTCACTTTGGGAGGGCTCCTGTGTGTAGGGCTCGTGCTGCTCTTCTACTACTCGCGCTCCACGCGGCTTCTGCCCAAGTCTTCCGCGCGCGGCGTGGAGGGCGAGGCGTCGTTGCAGTCGGGAGTTCAGGCCGTGCTCGCCGACCTCGCCGCGGCAGGTGCGGGCCCCTTTTCCGGGGCCGACGCGATCCGGTTCGAGCCCGCTCCGATGGGGGAGGAATCGGTGTTTCCGGACGCCTCGGATGCGATCCATCGGGCCTCCCCAAAGAGCGGGTTGTTGAGGCTGCGTGGCGTGCTGCGACACCCGACGTTCCGGCTGGACGCCGTGGACCGCTTCTTCCAGGAGGTTCCTCAGCGCGCGAAGCTCAACGTGTTCGTGTACCCAAGCGAAAGGAACCCGCGAAGATTTTGGATCGAGAAGCCGTTTGGGCTCGGTTGGAAGTTTGGATCGGGGGCCCGGGACGCGACGTCCCTTGTTTCGGGAGACCGCCGGCTCGGGGTTCTCAATGAGCCCTTCGACTCCACGATCGACAGCCTCAAGCCCGTGGGCGTGCCAGCGGCCCCCAAGGTCTTCTTCGTGGTTGCGGATGACGAGGGCGGGGCCGCCGTGGGGCACGTTCTGGCCGCCGATGCGGGACTTCTGGAACGTGGCTGCGATTGTCGAGCCCCGTCCGCGTTTCCCGGCGATTGTCCGCCGGGGGCGCGCGGGTGCTTTCTTTCGCTCACGCTGGATTTCACGGGCGAGGAGGCCATCGCCCGGAATCCCGGCGGCGATCGCGCGGCGCTCGAAAGGCTGAGGACGCCTGTGGCAGGGGGAATCCTTGACGAGGTCACGTACTTCGCAGCAAGGGGAAACCCAACGACGGCTCCATTTCTCGCGTCCGCGCGCTCCTTGGGACGGGGGAGGTTCGAGGTCGCGCGAGTGGCGGACGGAATCGAC
>WBZQ01000771.1_pt1 | contig 23825 bp, 23 predicted proteins | sample 5204251 | NCBI WGS metagenome assembly WBZQ01 (sample SAMN12412402, study PRJNA552823) | activated sludge metagenome | isolation source: activated sludge from nitrification reactor of wastewater treatment plant... | place: USA: Virginia | collected 2017-09
CCGGCGATGAAGCCCGTGCGATCAGCGGGATGGATTCGTATAATGGCGCCATCATCTGAACGGCTGAGAGGATCGTATGATGGATCGTTCTGCGTATCTCGCGCGCATCGGATATGACGGTCGGGTGGGTCCATCGATCGAGACTCTGCGCGCATTGCATCGGGCCCATGTCCTGACGGTGCCGTTCGAAAATCTGGATATCCACCTCGGGCGGCCGATCTCGCTGGACCCTGCCGACCTGTTTCGGAAGATCGTTGTCGATCGACGCGGCGGCTACTGCTTCGAACTCAACGGCCTCTTTGCGCTCTTGTTGGAAGACCTCGGATTTGTCGTGACCAGGCTGGCTGCACGGGTGTGCTCCGAGACGGAAGGCGTGCGGCCGCGAAGCCATCAATTGCTGAAGGTTCAGCTTGGCGAAGCCGCATGGATCGCTGACGTTGGCTTTTGAGGTCATGGATTACTTGAACCTTTGAGAGTGGCGGATGGGGACGTGGCGCAGCAGGGGACCGATCGGTTCCGGCTCATCGCGCAGGAGGAGGGAGGCTATCTGCTGCAATGCGAGAGTGAGCGGGTGTGGGCCAACCTCTATTCCTTCGCGCTGGATCCCTGGCTGCCCATCGACTATGCCTTCGCCAATTATTACCACTCCCATTCGCCGGATTCTCTCTTCATGCAGCGACGGATTTGTACTATACCGACGCCGGAGGGGAGAACGACGCTTCTTGATAACCTGCTAAAGGTGCGAGGACTTGATGGGACGCAAGAACTTCACGTAACAAGTGAAGATAAGGGCCGACAGCTGCTCCAGCAGCACTTTGGCTTGACCATTAACGATCACTTGAGGTTTGCGGGGCTGGGCGGTGAGTAGCCGTTCGGTATGGGGCGGACGGGCAAGGGAGGGAACATGAAGGCACGATTAGGGCGGCGTCCCAAGGCCTATAGCCAGGCAGAGCGGCTTACCAGAATGGTACGTGCACTGGCGAGCCGATCGATGTCGCTCAAGGACTTGTCCGGCGAGTTCGGCGTCTCAAAGCGGCAGGTCTATCGCGACATCGATCGAATTCAAGAAGAGGGCCATCCGCTGGAGCAATCTGATGGGGATGGAGAAAAGACATGGCAACTGCCGCTGGGCTATAAGGGGCTGCCGCCGATTACCGTCACTCCCTACGAACTCATGGCGCTGCATTTTGCAAAAAGGCACCTCGACTATTTGGCGGGTACGCCGTTTGCCGATGAACTCGACAGTCTCATCAAGAAGATCGAGGCGGGGTTGCCCCACAAAATCTTCAATCATCTGTCGCGCATCAACCAGGTATTTTTGCCGCGCTCCGGTCCGGTTCGGAACTATGCTGGGCAGAAGGTCATTCTCAAACAACTTCAGAAGGCGTTGCTCCTGCAGTGCACCGTCGTCCTTCTGCATCGCAAGCCGGACTATGACGACCCGGTTGAGCACCGAGTCGATCCCTATCTGCTGTTGCTGCATCAGTTCGGATTGTATGTGGTCGGCTATTCGCACCGGGCCAAACAGCTTCGCATGTTTGCCGTTGAGCGGATCGTATCCATGGAAGTTCTTGAAGATCGATTCATTCTGCCTGAAGGAATTGAATTGGATCAGGTCTATGACAACCTCTTCGGCTTGATCGATGAGCCGGCTCAGACGGTCCGCATTCAGTTCGCGCCGAATGTCGCCTATCTGGTGAAAGAACGGCGCTGGCATCCGAGTCAAAAGAACGAGGTTCAAAAAGACGGTTCCGTCATCGCGACCTTCACCGCCGGTGGAATGGACGAACTCGCTTCGTGGGTGCTTTCTTGGGGGCAGGAGGCGAGGGTGCTGGAACCTCAAGTGCTCGTTGAAGCCATAATACTTCATCTGGCTCGTGCCTTAGAGTGCTATCGCTAAGACCATTAAAAAAAGAAGGCGGACGGGGCGCAGTCCGACCGTCCTTCTTGCTCGCAGAACGCGCACGATGAAACTGTGCTCGTCCGATGCGCGCAGTGAAGGACGGCCCGACTACGCCTTTGCATGGAAAGTATAAGCAATGGGAGTGTGACATTTTCTGTCACGGCTTCGTGAGAGGCTTCAGACGTTGCTCCAGCCCATCCCGGTGAAGGACAGCGTCGAATCAACGGAGGCGGTTGGATTCATGGTGAGGGGCTAAGCGCTAAGGCGAGGAGGTCTATCATGGAATGGCTGGTGTTGTTCATGTTGCAGGTTCTGGTTCCGGCCGATTCTCTGATGCAGCTCACGCTGAACAAATCTCTGGCGCAGGTCATTCAAGAGCAGATCAGTTGCCGGAAAGAGTTCAGCGAGGCCAGGCAGGAATTCGAGCAGGCGAATCAGATCGACGACCCATTTCAGCGCCTGAACGCCATCGACAGGTTACGGAGGACTGTGCTACTACGCTGCGGCGTGAGGGCCTGAATTTTTGATGGCAACCGGTCATTCTTACAAAATAGGTTGATGGAGGCACCGAATGGCGAAAGGTCCCAATCTCACATACTTATTCGAAGGAAATTTAGGAACAACGCCCAATGCGTTGCCACATTATTCTGAATCGTTTTGGACTGCCGTATTGGGTTTGTTCTTTTGTCACCTTGGTGCTCAAACTCATGGGGAGAGTGCTTTGAGCGTTTACCAATGCCTGCCTGAGGCGAAGAAAGCGCCTTGGTATGAATTACGAATGCTAAATTCGCACATCCACTTGGCCGGAGTTGGTCGGAATGACCTGTGCGTTGAACCTACCCGCCTAACCGGCTATTGCGGTGCGGATACAACTATAGGCGGGATCCGGCCCGATATTGTTGTTAACCTGCCGCCAACGGAATGCGATGATCTTCCGACTCATTTAATTCTCGAATGTAAGACGGTTGGTGCTAGGGCAAGAAGTGTGCAACTGGAGAACTATATAAAGTTCTCGGATCATCTGGACGCAAGCGGGCATCGAACGCAAATTCTGTTGGTCATCTCCATTGGTTGTCATGACAATATTTATAATGCTGCCAAGCGGGCACAGCTAATGTGGCCCAATCGATTTGGATTGCTTCTCTGGGAGGATTTGTTGCGGAAGATGGTCAAGACAAACTTCGTATTGCCTGGCTTTGATTTTCCCGAGATCGTCAAAGATGGATATACGGCTGCCTTCGATTCGGAGGTGGCGAAGGATGGATCACTATGATCTGAGCCAGGAAGGCGACAGTTTCATAAAGGAAGTATTGGAAAGCAAAACGAAAGAGCTGAATGGAAAAAAGGGGTCGGGAGTCTTTTCTGCGCATGGCGGAGTTGCAGCCGCTGGCGGGGCTGACGGGGCTTGTCGAATTGACTGCCGAAAATACGAACGTCAAAGACGCCACTGTCTTGCAAGGCCTAACCAACCTACACGACGTTAGAGTATCGAATTCTGCCGGTGCCCCGATCAAAGGAATGGAGTTCTTTCGGAATCGCGCTCCGGTTCGCGAGAAAACTGCCCCCCGCGCTAGACCGTCCCTAAGGCCCTACGGTAGCCGATGACATGCGGCATTGTGTTGTAGGGGAGAGCGGAGGGGGCGTCTTTCTTTGCGACCGCTTCGGTCTCCAGCGTGCCGACAAGGTCTATTCCATCCCAAAGCGTGTAGCCATTCGCTGGACTCAGGCTTCCTCGCCAAATGTGCGGCCGTGCTGCACGCTGACGCGCAAGGTCTCTAACTCGGTCGCCGTCGGGTTGTGGAAAATTCACAATCCGGGCCAGACCGTTCCTTGTGCTTCACCAAGCCACTACAACAGATGGCCATCGCACGCCGCCGAAGAATCTGGTAACATGTTACGAAAACATGTGGTAACCTGCGATCAGGAGATAGCGGAAAGGGGAAATTCTATGCCCTCCGAGACGCACCTGACCCCGAAGGAAAAGCAAAGCCAGTACCGGAGCCGGTTGCGCCGCAAGGGTTTGCGGCCGGTGCAGATCTGGGTTCCGGACACCCGGGCCGCCGGATTTGCGGCTGAATGCCGCCGCCAGGCGCGCCTCGCGGCACGGTCCGCGCAGGAGAAGCCCGTTCTTGATTTCATCTCGGAGATTGCCGATTGGGACAACGGATGAAACGCGGCGATCTTGTCGCCGTCGCCGCCAAGGGCCACTATAGTGGAAAACCGCGGCCCGCCCTTGTCCTGCAATCCGATCTCTTCTCTGCGCTTGGAAGCGTCACGATTTGCCTCCTGACGACCGAGCGTCTTGATGCGCCCCTTTTCCGCCTTTCCGTTGAGCCCTCGCCTGAAAATGGCCTCAAGCAGCCCTCGCAAATTATGATCGATAAGATCGTGACCGTTCCCCATGACGCGATTGGCGCTCGCATCGGTTCGCTCGATCACGAGGTGATGGTCCGTGTCGACCGCTCCCTGGCCGTGTTTCTCGGGATCGTCTGACCTTCATGTCCTGGCAATTGGGGGTAGAGTCTCATTTCTGTGCGGCGATCCACAGACGGCAGTCGTGTCATCGGATAGAAAGAAAGGGGTCGGGAGTCTTTTATTGCCTGTCATGGAGAAGTGGTTACCGAACGAATCTCGGCCTTGGGATATTGATGGGCAAACGCTTTGAGGTTGACCAGGTCTACGTCATCGGCTGACCATTTGCACTCCAGAGCGAGCGGCGACTGCCCCCGACGAGCCAGCACGAGATCGATTTCATGACCCCGCTTGTCTCTCCAGTACCCGATGCGTCTGGTTTGTAAGCGAGCTTGAAGTTCATTGAGAACCATATGCTCCCACAACAAGCCGAGGTCCTCCTGCCGTGGGCTGGTCCAGCCGCGGTAATAACACACGAATCCCGTATCGAAGGTGTAGACCTTCGGCGCTGCCACGATCTCAGTCGCTCGATGGGTGGAGAAGGGCCGCAAGACATGAATGAGGTACGTGCTTTCCAGAACGGCAAGATAATTCATGATGGTCTGGCAGCTGACCTCGCAGGCCCTGGTGAATCGAGTGGCCTCGAACAACCTTCCGCTTTGGGCGAACAGCAATTCGGCAAACCGTTCGAAGGAATGTCGCCGTTCCAGTCGAAGCAGGGTTTGAATGTCTTTCACCCAGTAGGCATCCATCCATTCCTGGAACGTCTGCTCTGGTATCGCCGGCCAGGCGAAAAAGGGAGGAAGTCCTCCATGCAGCAATCGGTGGCGAAGATCGGGCTTCCCGAACGCCGTAAGATCTTCCAACATCATCGGTGTCAGCCAGACCTCGGTTTTCCGTCCGGCCAGGGTGTCGCGGAACTTACTGGACGCTCCGAGGGTCGAGGAGCCGGTCGCAATCACTTTCGTGTCACGATAGTGATCGGCGGCGATCTTGAGTAGTTCGGACGGATTCGGAAGTCGGTGGATTTCATCCAGAATCAGCCGACGCCCGCGGTGCTGGTTGAGAAACGCTTCGGGATCTTCAACCTCCCGCCGGGTACGCGGGAGTTTGCAGTCAAAATACTCGACGTCATCGAGCGATTAGCAGAGCAGTGGTTTGCCGGCCCGTCTCACTCCCGATAGCCAGACCACCGACCGGTCGTTCCAGGCTTCCTCCAAGCGGTGTTTCCACCATGTTCGATGCACCATCTGGTGGTTGTAATAGCGTTTGGTGCTACCAAACGCAAGCCACTGAGACTCTGCGGATTGGGAATAGCCGCGTGATTGCGTGACAGCCGCAGAGATTTGGGTGAGGCGAGTGAGGGAAAAGAAGGGGGGCGGGAGTCTTTTTTTGTCGGCTTCACGCTGTTCCGTGAAGAATAAATAAGCACTTCGACTGCGTCCCAAGCATCTCTCCACTTCTCTGCAGATCTTCTCATTCCGTTCCCTCGATGACCTACTCTGTCACATCTCCATAGTACGCTCCCCTCGTTCATCCAACATGAAGGAGGGAAACCATGTTCACCAGACGCACCTTGTTCAAACTCTTGGCGGCGGTTGGAGTGGGCTCGCTTTGGCCGACTCAGGGGCAAGCTGAAGAGGCCAGCCCAGCCACCCCAGGCCGCCGCCCATCGCATATATCGTACGACACTTCTTTGGATTTTCCGGCCACGATCAGTGACTCGTCATCGGCCCTCTCCGCCGTCGAACAGTGGGAAAACCTGCTGGACGATCTGGACGCGGTCGAATTGATCGGCCGCTACAGCCGGCTCACGCCGGTTGGTGATGGATCGCGCGACTACCGGGGACCGTGTCCATTCTGTCGTCAGGGCCCCGATTCGCTGATGGTCGGTAGCCGTGACGATTCCTATGTCTGCACCAACTGTCTCGCATGCGGCCACGCCTTGGATTTCTACATCAGGATGGAACGGTTGAGTCTGGAAGAGGCGATTCCCCGGCTGACCGGATTGCTGGTCTCCGGGGCTTTGACGGGGAAGCGCCTGAGGCTGGAGCGAATGGGTGTTGCGCTTGAGGAAACGCGCCGGTTGGCCTGCGAAGCGCTGCAGCATGGCTCTGCTGGACATGATACCCGTGAGTGGATGAAACGGGAAGGTGTGACTCAAGAGACAAGCGAACAGTTTTCACTTGGCTTCTTGTCTAAGGACGTCCGACAAGCACTCATCCCGCACCTTCGCGCTAACGGATTCGACCAAGCCGAGCTGGAGGAGGCCGGTATGACGGGATGGCTTGCGCGCCATGGCGATGAATCAGATATGAGTGTGCTGATCCCGGTAAGGGATGTGGATGGGAGTTGCCGGGGGTTCTGTGAACAAGCCATGCACGAGAATGCTGAGGTGATGTGGACCTTCTATTCCTTGCCGTACGGGTTCACGCTGCTTTCTCCCCATCGCGCTGATCGGTTGGTTTTATCTGCGAGGAACGGGCGAACGTCATCTGCATCGGTGATCTTGGCTGAACGGCCTTGGGATGTTGTCCTGCTTGCTGAGGCCGGAATCGAAGACGCCGTGTATGTGGCACCACTTGACCCGGCAGAATACCGCAGGCGTCTCAATCTGTATTTGCAGCGAGGGCACACTGCGATCTGGCCCATACGCCAGGCCGACATCACGGTGGAGTTTCTGCGTGGTCTGACTGACGGCTTTGGCCGGTCCGCCGGGCAGCTACATTTCGCGATCTTGCCTCCCGGGCTGAGGCTCCCTGAGGTGATCCGGCAGGAAGGGATCGAGTCTGTCCGTGCGCGACTGGCTCGGGCGAAACCATTGAGGGACTTGCTGGGGGCCTGATCGGCCGATGGCAAGAAGAGGGTGGGAGTGGCCCTGCGCTCAAAACTCCAGCCGGTCAGCGTGAGGCGTCCGACCGGGGCCCGTACATGATATCGGTGCGAAGGACGTATTTCTGTCCGCTCTGCACGGCCGCGCCTTCGTGCCAAATCGCGTGCGCAAAGGCCAGCGCCATGCCTGTGTTCGGCTGCACGGACAGGTAGGGCACCGGCGGCCGCTGGAATGCCTGCTCAATGTCCGAAAAGAACCGCGTCTCCCCACCGACCATGTCTTCGTTCAGATAAATCAAAAATGTCAGCTGACTTTCTTCGAAGGTCTCCAGCCGCAGAAATGATCCGTCCCGATGAGGGTTGAAGATCTGGCCAGGGTGGTATCGATAGAAGCGCCACCGCTCGTTAAACCCGACCAGGCGACGGTCTTCAAGCAGAGGCGGCAGGAAGGGTTCTGCACGTTGAAAGATGTCTGAGGCGAGCACCGGATCGTCGACGATCACACGTTCGTTGTTTCGGACATTCTCGTTCACGACACCGGCGACGGTTCCTGGTTCGTAGGCCAGCGTTTCACTCCGCCGAATGAGCGCCTCGCATTCCTCGCGTGAGAAGAACTGGTGAATGACAAATACCCGGCCGGGGTCCAACACCTCCATGATCACGACGTACCCTCTGTTTCGCCTGCGCCTGCTCTTATGGGATGTCCCGATACAGATAGTCGGCGCCGACCGGTAAGTGGCTGAGCCAGGCGAAGTAGCGGGGCACCTCGGCTTGGCGGAAAATTGCGCCGTGTTGAGGCAGGAGCGCGGTGATTTGACGGCCGCGCAGGGTATGGATCATCCCGGAAACCGCCCGGTTGCAGGACATGTACCGCTGGTGAAATCCTCGCATCGCGTCGGTGTGGCTGTCCCAGTTATCGATGAGCAGATGGAAGGCGCGGTCTTTGAACATCGATGCTCCGATATCGCCGCTGAACAAGAACCCGCTGGTGGTGTCGAACAGCAGGATATTGCCCGGTGAGTGGAGGTAGGGAGCGGAAATACATTCGAGCCGCCCCCCGCTTTTGAGCGGCAGCGTCGCGCCCTCGTCTCCCACCGGGATAAAGTTCAAATGATAGCTCTCCCCGCTGATGTCCCGCGATTCATAGTGCGGCATAAACCGTGTCCAGAGCGACGACACGATCATCTGAATGTTCTCGTTCCATTTGATCCAGCTCGGAAAGGACGCGCAAATGTCGGGGTCCTGGTGACTGAAGTACATGTGGGAGACCGCACTCGGCGAAATCAGGTAACAGACTTTCTTGAAGACCGGCCCGAACCGATCGAAGCCGCCGGGTTCCAGCAGGTAGCCCGCGCCGCCGTCGACGATCAGGTAGGAATTGCATTCGATTTCCTCTCCGGCGGAGTGGACGCCGACCCAGTATATTTTGTGGTCGTCTCCATCGTAGAGGAGGATCGGTTGGTCGGGATTGACGTTCGCACTGGTGAGATCAAACAAGGGACTGGTGGCCAATGGCTACCTCCTCTGTCTCTGTGGTGGCCGGCCTTTAACTCTCATGCTAGCTCAGGACTCCGGGATCGCAAAGCAGAAGAGTGTTTGCGGCGAGGCGTCAGGTGATGGACGAGCGCTGTCGTTCGACACGCCAGATGGCTTCGGCCTTGGTCCCGAGGTACCAGAAGCTGACGCCCAGCAGGGCGAAGAACATGGCTTTGTGCAGGGTATTCCAGAACAGCTCAAAAAAGCGGGTATACAGATTGATGCACAGAAACGTGAGCCCATACCCTTTGGTCATCTCGTCGCCATACGTTAAGCCATGATAGATCGCCCCGCAGGCGGCCAGGCCGAACAGGAGAGACCAGTGGAAGAGTTCGATTTGCTTCACCCGCTGCCATTGGTGCAGGTCTCCGTAGTTCCCGAAGATAGACATGATCCAGAGCGCAATGAAGAGGTAGAGCAAGCCCATGGCCAGCGTGCTGCGGGACAGCCGGCCCAGGACGGGGTGATGCTCGAGCGCCAGGGCCGTCGCTGTCAGGAGCCCGCCGAAGAGCACGAAGCGGAGCGGGTAGTTCATGCCGAGATAGTAAGCTCCCCAGCCCGAGAGATACCCGGTTTCCGTGCCCATCCATCCGCCCAGTGAGGCGAGCGAAAAGATCCAAATCAGGTGTGATTCGAGGATATAGGCGAGCACGCCATAGACCAGCGTCGACAGGAGAATGAGCAATGAGAAATGCCCGCTGCCGGTGTCGATCGCCTTCCCCAGTTGTGCGATGGCGCCGGCTGTGGCGAGCACGCCCAAGAAGAAGATCGCCTCGTTGCGATACACATGGCCCGGGTCGGTCGTCCGGCGGTGGATTCCCCACCGGTACAACCCGGCGGCGATGAGGGTCAGACCAAGGCATTTGACCAGAGCGGGTGCTTTAAACAGCGTGCCGATGAGCTGCATCAGGAATGCGTCGGACAGCGCCGCCGTCACGGAAGTCACGATGGAGATGGCGGCGATCCAGAACGAGTACTTGGCGAGGCGCCGCCAATCGAAGCTCTGGATCTCGATCGATGCCGCGAGTTGCGCAGCGTGCGCGTCAGGCAACAGGCCTTCCCGCGTCCATGCCGTGATGGCGTCTTTGACGATGGCGGCCTGCTTGCGGCCTAACTTCATGGTGTCCTCGCGCGAGGCAGATGAGTTGGCTGAGGGATGCTGCTCGTAAGTCAGGCTACGGTGAGCCAGGTGGGGTGTCAACGAAATGGGGAAATCGACGCAGGCCAATCAGGCGAGGTCGCGGAGCCGCTCTGCGGTCTGTTGTTCGAGCTTGCCGCCTACAGCATGGATTCGAGCGCAGGACGGCTCTCGCCGGGGAGAATCCAACGTGATGGGATGCCGGGCCCTGCCGTCCTACCGCGCCAGGAATTTCACCAGCCCCACGCAGCACATATAGAGGACCAAGGAGCCGGCCATGGAGAGCCAGAAACCGATCCGTTCCACGCCGTAGATCATGCAGCCGACATAGACCAGCCAGGGGGGCACGAACCAGAGCAGATTTTTCGCATAGGTGACGAGATGTTCATTGCCGCCGTTGAGATAGATGAGGACGAATGTCGCGCCGGTCATCGCGGGAAAGGTGCTGGCGAAAGCGGCCAGAAATGACCGGCCTTGCGAACCGAGATAGGTTGAGATACTGACGATTGTGCCGCCCAATAGGAAGTACAGCCCGTACTTCGCCCACTCACCCATCGACACCCTCCTTTATTTCCCGCGAAAGGCTTCCCGCGCTTCCTTCTCGATCTCGTGCCCCAGGTCCGTATACCGGGGTGAAAAGTGAAACACGACCAGCTCGCGCACGCCGGCGTGCTTCGCCAGGATGCCGGCCTGCCTGGCCGTGAGATGGTACCGGTCCCGCGCCTTGTCCGCATCCCGGTCCAGATAGGGGGCCTCACAGTAAAAGATGTCGGCGCCCCGCGCAAGTGCCACGATCTTGCGTTCGTTGTCCGCATCGTAGCGCGCATCCACGACATAGGCGATTTTCTGGCCGCGCGTGATGGTGACGAATCGTTCGCGGATCTCGCCCAGGAGAAACTCGCGTTCTTCCTTGTGATGCTCATGGTACAGCGTGGCGATGAATCGAAAGTCATCCGGCTTGCCTTGCCAGAAATAGTGCTTCACCTCTTTCAACCAATAACCCACTGGAAGTCCGGCTGCGTGTAATCGCTCCTTGTTGAAGTTCATATGAAACTGTTCCTGCAGTGCATAGGCCAATGAAGGGATGCGGTGGTTGAGTGCCGACGCCTGCACGGTGAACATCGGGTCACGGAGTACCGTAAAGGCGCCGTCGTCCGTGCAGCCGCTTAGGGGAGAACTGGGTTCATCGTGACGCTGAAAGCCGTCCGTGGCAAGGAAGGTCGCGGTCTTGATGCCCTCAGCCTGGAACTCGTGCACGGTGATGGTGAGCGGGTATCCGTCCACCAGGTTCCACGTGTAGCCGTGAAGCTTTCCCTCGACATTGGCGATGAGGCCGGACGGCCCGTGGAGTCGCAGAGTTTTGCCGCGGCCGAGGGCGACGCGCAGCAGGGTATCGAATCCGATGAAGTGATCCATATGGGTGTGGGAGATGAAGATGTCGCTGGCACGCAACAGGCGGGTCGGTCCAAGGGCATCATTGTGGCCGAGGTCGAACAAGAGGGCGCGTTTCGACCATCGAACTTCGACGAACAGACCCGGATCACCGAAGACGTCGTTGACGAGGAAGCTGGAGAAGGAGGGGTTCATGGAAAAAGTGGATCATGGCTTCATCGACACGGTGACGCGCATCGTTGTCTCCAACAATGTCCTGTCAAAGTCGAGCAAGGGGGTCAGCTCCTACCCCAGTACCACTCGCATGACACTGTAGAGCAGGATCACTTCCACGGCATGGGCGACAATCGTGGCATAGAGGTTTCTGCAGGCGATCCACAACCCTCCCCACACCAGGCCATCCCACACGGCAATCCAGTGGAGCTGTTGAAAGGTTGCCACCAAGAAGGGATCAAACGCAAACAGCAGCGCGCTCAATGGTACGGCGAGGGAAGCGGGCAGTCCGAGGGCCAGCAGCCGGCCTAACAGAAAACCGCGGAAGTTCAGTTCGACCATGATGGCGATGAAGAGAATGAACCAGGGCACCATAATGAGCAGCGGGATTTTAGCGTGGGGCGTATCGGCGAGAAATCGATAGTCCGTTCCAAGCGAGGGCACGAGATAGAGGATCACCAGAAGATTGATCGTGCCGAGGGCAAGCCCGGTCGCGGTACCCCAGCGGAGTCCCTGTGGAATGAGGGAAGGTGTCAGGCCGAGCCGTTGAACTGGTGCGCCGTTGATGCGGCTCCAGGAGAACAGGGCGACATAGGCGCAGGCCTGAGGGATGAACTGATAGAGGGTCTCCTGCCGAAGTTCGCGAGGGGAGGCGTAATACAGGAGCGTGGCGGAGAGAGGGAGCAGCGCAAGGGCTGCTCCCCATTCGATGGTCTGAGTCGCACTGGTTGATGGCGCCTCTTCAGACCTGGTCATTGGCGGATTATTCGAGTCGCAGGCTATACCGTTCGAGCGTGGTCGCCTTATTCCTGGCCAGATTCGACAAGGATTTGTTGTAGTCTACAGTGGCCCGGAGTTCGTTGCCTTGTGCCGTGGCCAGGTCGCGTTGGAAGTCGAGCACGAATCTGGTGGTGCTGAGACCGACCTTTAAGCGCTCCTGCTCGGCCTGCAACTGCTTTTCGGCCATGATGCGAGCCGAGCGCGTCGTTTCGATCCGTTTGAAATCAGTGTGCACACGGCGGACGGCTTCGCGGACACCGACGATCACTTGTTGGCGAACGCTTTGCAGCGACGCCTGGGCGTTCCGGGACTCTAATTGCCGTTTGTTGTAGGTGCTATAGGCCGAGCGGTTGCCGATGGGGTAGCTAAGGACTAATCCGGCACCGTAATTGTAAAAGTCTCCCCCGAAATTCCGCCTGGTGGCATCTCCATAGTCGGCGCCAAGGCCGGAGAGTCCCATCGTCCCTTGCACCGACAGGGTGGGGAGCAATTGATTCTTGGCGAACTTCACATTCAGGTCGCTGCTCTCCACGTTCTTCCCGGCTTGTAGCACTTCAGGGCGGCGTTCCATGGCGATATCGATGGCTTCCTGAACACTGATGGCCTCCAGCGAGGTCGTCGGGGGATCGGTCGGCATCAGACGCAGGTCCTGCCGGAGTTCTTCTTCTGCCGGATTCAACAGCCGGCGCAATTGATCTTCCTGGTCACGGATGGATTTTTCGGCCACGAGGATTTGCTCCACACGCGACGCGACGGCCGCTTCCGCCTGCAGGACGTCGACGATCGACATGACGCCGGCCTTGGCTTTAGCCCGGTTGCTGGCGAGGAGTTCTTCTGCCGCCTTGAGCGCCGCCTGTGCGACCTTGAGATTTTCATTCGCAAAGACCATCTCCCAGAATGTCTGCTCGACGGTGGCAATGACGGTCAGGACGCGATCGAGAAACACATGTTGTTCGACGGTGGCGTTATTTTGGGCGATCGAGATGAAGGTCCGGTTGATATCCGTGCCGAAGTTTCTCAACAGGGGCTGCGTCACCGTCAGGGCAAGGCCGCCTGTCCAGGCCGGATTGAAGAGAAAGGTGTTGGGCCCGCTGACGTAGCTGCGTTGTGGACTGTAGTTCAGGTCGTAGTTCGCGCCGGTCGGGAGATTCTGGGTGATGTCGGCGGTGACGGTGGAGGTGTTCTGGTCGAATTTGGTGATGTCCTGCAAGTTGGCGCCGGTAAATCCGAGGATCGGTCGATTCAGCGGCGCGACTTGCCGGTTGTATTGGCCGTTCAAGCTGATCGTCGGGTCGAATTTTGCTTGTTCAATGATGATGTCGGCCAAGCGGCTTTCTTTGGTTTGCCGGCCGATGTGGATATCGAGGTTATTCTGCAGCGCCTTCAGGACGGCGTCGGCGAGCGACATGGCTTCGCGCCGTTCGGTCGGGACAGGTTTGGTCACCTCCAGCCCGAAGGACGTGGAGGCCGTCCAAAGCCACAGCGCGGTCGCGCTTCCGAGGAATAGGCAGCCCCGGAGAATGGGATTCGTCATAACAAACTCCTTGATGGGAGATGCGGGTTGAGCCATACTGAATTCATCATGATGGAGGCGTGGTATCACAAACGGAGAGCAGTGTCCATGCTGGAGCGCAGGGGCAGCACCATCATGCGCTCAAGCGGAATCATGCTGCTTGCTGCGACGGCGGCACTGCTAGGGGTTTCGTCGGCGGCCGCGCAATCGGTCTCGGGTGTGCGAGGTTTTAATGGGGGCGTGGCGCCGTTATTCAATCTCGCGGGCCCCGGGAATTTGTACATCGATAACCAGGGCACGCAGGGGTTCATCTACAATTTCGGAAATAACTTCGAGTCGTACAATTTCCGCAATCCCACCACTGGCCAGGCCTGGAGCGGGGCCGTCATGACGCTTGGTCCGCAACTATCGGTCGGTCTCATTCAGGGAGCGAATCAATCAGGTTCTCCCGTGGTGTTTCCTCCCGTGCCGCGTGATGTCAGCCCCGTGCCTCCAATTCAATCGGGTCTGCTGGAGGATATTCCCTAGCCAGCCGGTACGCCCGTCGAGCGCATCACCTGCTGTTCAGCAGTGGAAACCCGTTCCTTGTGCTGCTCCTGCCCTTCGGTTCTTTTCCGTTCACTGTTCCTCTGCCGTTCGGAGATCAGAAACTTTTCGGGTTGATTCGATCTGTTTTGTGGCGGTTTGGTGTACGGGTGCAAGGTTGTCACAGCGGAAACCTCTTGGTCTCTTGATTGTCCACAGAATCCACAGCCTGTTGATGGGAAGCGTCTCCTCTGTACGTAGTGGCAATTCGTCGCATAATTAATTGAATGTACTGGATATTTTACGCATCGACGATCTCCGGTTTGCGTGCAGTGCGTCAGCGGTATGCCGTTTGCTTTGGCTCCTGGTCATGGCGATGTTTCTCCCATTTCGCAGCGAGACGACAAAAACAATGCGCTTATGTCAAAGATGTCAATTGAATCGCCTAGGGAGAACGGAAAGAATGCCGACAGACGGTGCTAGGCGCGGAGCAGTACGAGCCGCCGGGTTCAAGCCCCTGTCATCGAGCTTTCACGATCAAAGGAGATTGTTTGTATGAGGATTGCCCAGGTATCGCCGCTTTGGGAGAGCGTCCCTCCGAAATTGTATGGAGGCACTGAACGCATCGTCTCCTACCTGACGGAAGAACTCGTCCGCCAGGGCCATGAGGTGACGTTGTTTGCCAGCGGTGATTCGGTGACCAAGGCGAAGTTGGAATCCCCGTGTCAGCAGGCGTTGCGTCTGAATACCGGCATTTTCAACCGCGAAGCGCCGCTCATTCAGATGATGGAGCAGGTATTCGCTGCCGCCGACCAGTTCGACCTCATCCACTCCCATCTCGACTTTTTAGCCTTTTCACTTTCCCGCCGCTGTCGCGTGCCGGTTGTGACAACGTTGCACGGTCGATTAGACCTGCCTGAGCTCGTGCCGGTGTTCCGTGACTTTGCGGAGCTGCCGCTGGTGTCCATTTCGGACTCGCAGCGCCGGCCGTTGCCCTGGTGTAACTGGGCCAACACCGTCTATCACGGGTTGCCGAAAGATTTGTATAAGTTCAACGCGGAGCCGGGCAAGTACTTGGCCTTCCTCGGCCGCGTCTCTCCGGAAAAGTGTCCGGACCAAGCCATTGAGTTAGCAAAACGTGTCGGCCTGCCTCTGAAGATGGCGGCGAAGGTCGATCCGGCCGATCGCGCCTACTTTGAGCGAGTGGTGGAACCGCTGCTCGACCATCCTCTGATCGAATTTGTCGGGGAAATCACCGATGCGGAAAAGAGCGACTTCATCGGGAACGCCATCGGGCTCATCTGTCCCTATGACTGGCCTGAACCCTTCGGCCTCGTGTTGATCGAAAGCCTCGCCTGCGGGACACCGGTCCTCGCCTATCGCCGGGGATCTATTCCGGAAATCATCGGTCATGGTGTGACGGGCTTCATCAGTGAAAACCTCGATGAAATGGTGAGCCAGGTCTCCAAGCTTGGCACGATCGATCGCCATCGGTGCCGCCAGGTCTTCGACGAGCGATTCACCGCCCAGCGCATGACCAATGACTATGTGAAAATCTATCAACAACTCATCGCGGATGCCGCTGCGCTCCCGGGGAAAACCGGGCAGCAGCACGCTTCGAACCTCTAGTCAGCGCGACCTCAACCTCGCGGAAGGACCAGCATGGCAGACGAGTCGCAGTCCACTCCTGAAACCAATGTCACCGGATGGCGGTTATTGGGGACCCGAGATTTCGGATGTCTCTGGGCCGGCCAGGTCGTCTCCCAGATCGGTGACGGTCTGAATAAGGTTGCCCTTCTGTGGTTTGTGTATGAAATGACCGGGTCGGCGCTCAAAATGACCGCCATCGGGTTGTTGCAGACGATTCCTCCTCTGGTGTTTGGCCCCCTCATCGGCGTCTATCTCGACTATCTCCCGAAGAAAACGGTCATGATCGTCGTCGATCTGTTACGAACGTTGATGGTCTTATTGATACCACTCTTCTATACGTTCGATATGCTCACCCTCGAGCGGTTGTATGTACTGGTCTTCCTCATCTCGATCGTGTCGACGGTCTTCGGACCGGCGCTGGCCTCGGCCGTGCCTCTCATCGTCCAGCGGTCGCAACTGACGACGGCGAATGCGTTTCTGCAGAGCACCACCAACATCGGTGTCTTGTTGGGACCGGCTATGAGCGGCCTGGGTATCGCCCTCATCGGGGCACAAAATGTTCTGTACGTGGATGCCGCGACCTTCTTCGTGTCCGCCCTCTTCTTGTTTCCCATTCGTGTGAGAGAGACGAAGTCGGTCAAAGAACTGGATGTGCTGGGGACTCCCGTCATGCAGGATATGATGGTGGGATTCCGCTTCGTCTTCCTGCAACATCGGGTGGTCTTTTCGTTGATGATTACGGCCGTCCTCTACAATCTTGCGATCAGCGCGTTTGTCTTTCTTCTCCCTGTGGTGGCGAAGGAACTGTTGCAAGTCGGACCGATGGAACTAGGGTGGTTATGGTCCGCTCTCGGCATCGGAATGTTGGCGGCGTCTATTTGGCTGGCTCGAATGCCGCAGGGCACGTTCCAGGAGCGTATCGGGAAGATCGGTCGCTCGTTGACGATCGGGGGCCTTGCAGTCTGCGCGTTGGGATTGATTCAAACGCCGGTCTTGTTCAGCACCTTCTTATTGATCATCATCATCGGGGGGAGTACCTCCTTGTTCTACCCGGTTGTGTGGGCCATGCTCCAGGAGGTGACTCCGGAGCATCTGCTCGGACGTGTGTTCACCACATTTAGTGTCGGCGGGATGGCTTCGGCCATGGTCGGGATGGCGGGATTCGGCTGGGCCGCCGACACCCTCGGCCCTGCCGTCAGTCTCATCGGCATCGGACTGCTCCTCTTGCTCACTGCGATGGTCACGATGCAGGTTAGCCGTCGTGGCCTCGTGGTGAGTCCGGCTGTCGCGTAACCTCCTTTCCCTCACGATCGTTCCAGTCTTTAAAACGGCTCGCTGGCATGCACCCGCGAGCCGACGCTGCACGATCCATACGGGCGATGGGCGGAGTTGCTTTCTGCCCCTCTGTCGCGTATGTCTTTTCTCTCAGGCTGTTCGGGGACGAATCCGGGCCTGCCTTCCGGCTCGGCTTACTTTTACATATGAGGGGCATATGCCTATGCGGACTATTCAGACCGTGTGTGTGGCAGGGATCTTGTCGTTTGTGGTGGCGTTCGGGCTTGGGAGCGTTGGCTCATTGGCCTCGGAACAACAGCCGTCAGAGGCAAAACCGGACGGGGCACCACCTTCGGGATCCAAGGATGCCGAGGGGAAGATAAAAGAATCAGAGACGAAACCGAAGGAGCCGGAATCCAAAGCCAAGGAGCCGGATTCAAAACCGAAGGAGCCGGACGCCAAGCCGCCCGACCAAAAACCCAAGGACAGCGACACGAAGCCGAAAGAGGCTGAGCCAAAAAATAAGGAGGGGGACAGTAAACCCAAAGTCTCGGAACCGAAAGCCAAGGAATCAACGACCAAGCCCAAGGAGCCGGAACATAAGGTGAAGGACGGGGAGTCCAAACCAGCTAAGGAGGCGGACCAAAAATCCAAGGAGCCGGAGTCGAAATCAAGAGATGCGGAGTTGCCCGCCGAGCATCCCTGTCCTTCGGTGCCGCAAGCGGCCGACGCGAAGCCTCCAGTGGAAACGCCGGTCCCTCCCGGCGATTCAGGCACGGGAGAGCGCCAGAAACCGGAACCGGAACCCAAGAAGCCGGTTCGTTCGTCGATGGTCACGGCCAAGTTGGCCCTCATGGCGGATCCGCATCTGTTTCCGTACGACATTGAAGTCGATGCCAAGGATAAAGACCTCGTCTTGTTGGGCAAGGTCGCGCAGGAATCGGATAAGCGCGTGGCCACCGATATCATACGGTGTCTCGAAGGCGTTCATGCCGTAGAAAACCGTCTGAAAGTCGAAGCGGACGCGGCCCACGGGTTGTTCTCGGAGCGCGACAAAATCATTACGCAATTGGTGAAGGAGCGGTTCGAGAAAAGCAAAACCTTGCAATCGGTCAAGTTCGATGTGAAAACAGAAGACGGCATCGTCACCCTGAACGGGACCACGCGGTTTCAGATTATCGTGCTCGAGGCGGCCCAGGCGGCACGGCAGGTGCCGGGTGTCCGCGCGGTGAATACCGATGCGGTCCGTCTGGTGGCCGGAGAATGAACAGGCATGATACCGATGCCACAGGAGGTTCGACACGCAGTCTGCTGACGCTATAGAACCGGGGCGCGCAAGCGGCACCGGGCCGGGACGCCCGAACGTCAAGTGGTCGCCGCATCTGTTGACGCGCGATTTCACGCTGGTCTGGTGGGGCCAGATGGTCTCACAGATCGGCGATGGCGTGTCGAAGCTCGCGTTGCTCTGGTTTGTCTACTCCATTACCGGCTCCCCCCTGAAGACCACGATGATCGGGCTGCTGCAAACGCTGCCGCCCATTCTGTTCGGTCCCTTCATCGGCGTGATCGTCGATCGTGTTCCGAAAAAACTCTTGCTGATCAGCAGCGATCTGATTCGAGCGTTGGTGTTGGGCGTGTTGCCCTGCTTGCTGCCGGTGGATTCGTTTAGTATTGAGCGCCTGTATCTCATGGTGTTCGTCCATGCCGTGGCGTCGGCCGTGTTTGGACCGGCCCTGACCGCCGCGATTCCTTCCCTGGTGTCCCGTCACGAATTTACGGCGGCCAACGCGTTGCTCCAGACGACGACCAGTATCGGCATCATCGTCGGTCCGGCGTTGAGCGGGGTCGGCATCGCGACGATGAGTTCTCAAGAAGTGCTTTGCGTGAATGCCGTGAGTTACGTGATTTCAGCGCTCTGCTTTTTGTTCATTCGGTTTCCGCGTATGGAAATGGCGCCGGCGGCAGGGGGATCCCTGGCCGGCACGTTGCGGGATGTGATGGAGGGGTTTCAGTATGTGCTCCACCGGCAACGGGTCATCCTCATGTTGATCGGCGCGGCCTCCATGTACACTTTTGCCACCAGTGCGTTCAGCACCCTCTTTCCGGTGTTCGGCAAGAAGCTGCTCGATCTGGGACCGATCGAAGTCGGGTACTTGTGGTCGGCGTTCGGTGTCGGGCTGCTGTTGGTGTCGCTGGGGCTGGTGTCCCTGTCGTCCTGGTCGCTGCCGAAGCGGATTCAGTTGATGGCGCTGTCGAGTTTCATCAGCGGCCTGACGCTTCTGGGCTTGCTCTTCACGTCGAACCGGCTGGTGGCCGCTGCGCTCATGGTCATCATCGGCATGGGCGCCGGCACGCTCACGCCGGTGGCTTGGGGCGTCCTGCAAGAGATCGCGCCAACGACGTTATTGGGGCGGGTGTTGGCAATTTACAATCTCGGGGCGATGACCTCGGCCATTGCGGGTATGACGATCTTCGGTTGGGTAACGCAGGACTTCGGCGAGCGCCCCAGCGTCTTTGGCATCGGGGTCGGTCTGTTTTTATCGGCGTTGGTGTCCATGCGAGTCGCGCGATGGGTGCAGGTCCATTGGGCAGAGACGAGCCTCCCTGCCGAAGAGGCGGCCCGGCCCGTCGTCATGGTGACGCAGCCGACCAGTCATTGAGTCCATGTCCGGACCCGGTTCCTCGTAGGGGCCCGGAGACGGTCTCCAGCAACGAAGCGAGCAGAATGCAGGACTGGTGAGATGTGGTGGCGAAGGCCGCGCGCATCGCATCGATCGATCAGGGATGACGGGAGGAAAACGTGGAAGAAATCATTAGCGTGAATGATCAATTTTATATCCTGGCCAGCTCATCGATGGCGGATGACAGGACGCGTGTGCTCAAGCATGGAGAAACGTTCGGCGTGTTCGATCGGTATGGCGACATTCAGCCGGTGGGCCGGGGGACGCAAGGCGTGTTCCATCAAGGAACCCGGTTTCTCTCGCGGCAGGAAATCTTTCTGAACAACGATCGACCGATGCTGTTGAGCTCGACGGTGAAGGAAGACAATGCCTTGCTCGCCGTAGATCTGACGAATCCAGACCTGTATCGGGACGGACGCATCGCGATCCCGCGCGGAAGCGTGCATGTTTTTCGCTCGCGTTTTCTCTGGAACGGCGTGAGTTATGAGCGGTTTCGTCTGTCGAACTACAGCCTGGCCCCCGTGAAGATGACCCTTTCGATCCGATTCGAGGCCGACTTCGCCGACATCTTCGAGGTGCGCGGAAAAAAGCGCGAGCGCAAAGGCCGCATGTTGCCGAATGTGTTACGGAAAGATCTCCTGGTGCTGCGGTACGAAGGTCTGGACGAAGTGACGCGCGAGGCGCGGATTCAGTTTTCGCCGGAGCCGCTGGAAATTACCGCCTCACAAGCGACCTTCGGCATCGAGCTGGAGCCGAAAGGAGAAATTGCCGTCGCGGTGATGGTGGCCTGCGATGAGGCGGACAGCCACAGGACGCTCTTGTCCTATGACGCAGCGATGGCGGAAGCCGGTCTGGCCTTCGGCGCTGAGCAGACGGAAGACTGTACCATTCAGACCTCCAACGCCCAGTTCAATGAGTGGTGGAATCGTTCTGTGTTGGATGTTCGCATGATGGTGACCGATACGAGCGAAGGTCCGTATCCCTATGCCGGCGTGCCCTGGTTCAGCACGCCCTTCGGGCGGGATGGGGTGATTACGGCGCTGGAGTGTTTGTGGATCAAGCCGGAATTGGCGCGTGGGGTGTTGGCCTACCTGGCTTCAACTCAGGCCAAGGAGGTCAATCCCGCTCAGGACGCGGAGCCGGGAAAGATCCTGCACGAGACCCGCAAAGGTGAAATGGCGGCGCTCCACGAAATTCCCTTCGGACTGTATTATGGCAGCGTCGATTCCACCCCGTTGTTCGTCATGCTGGCGGGGGCCTATTACGAGCGCACGGCAGACCTCGCCTTTATTCAATCCATCTGGTCCAATCTCGAAGCGGCATTGACCTGGATGGATACGTACGGGGATATCGATCGGGACGGATTCGTCGAGTATGTGCGGAAATCGCCCACGGGCTTGGATAATCAAGGGTGGAAAGATTCCCATGATTCCATCTCGCATGCGGACGGCTCGCTGGCCGAAGGGCCGATCGCGTTATGCGAAGTGCAAGGCTATGTGTATGACGCCAAAGTGCAAGCCTCGAAACTTGCGGAAGCGCTGGGGTACGTCGACCGCGCCAGCCAGCTTCGACGGCAGGCCCGGTCACTCAAGGAGCGCTTCGATGCCGCGTTCTGGTGTGAGGAATCGTCCACGTATGCCCTGGCGTTGGACGGCCACAAGCGGCCTTGTCAGGTGAAAACGTCTAACGCGGGCCATTGTTTGTACACGGGGATCGCCACCGACGAACATGCACGGCGTGTGGCCGACACGCTGATGTCGAATGAATTGTTCAGCGGGTGGGGAGTCAGGACGTTGGCCGACTCGGAGCGACGGTACAATCCGATGTCCTACCACAACGGGTCGATCTGGCCGCATGATAATGCGATGATCGCGGTGGGCCTCGCGCGTTACGGACTCATGTCGGGCGTGGAAAAAATCATGACCGGGATGTTCGAGGTGAGTTTGGTCCTCGATTTTCATCGACTGCCGGAACTGTTCTGCGGGTTTGTCCGCCGACCCGGCCAGGGCCTCACACGCTATCCGGTTGCGTGTAATCCGCAGGCCTGGGCGGCCGGATCGGCGTTCATGGTGCTCCAGGCTTGCCTTGGCCTGTCGATTGTCGCGTCGGAACAGAAAGTGATCTTCAATCATCCGATCCTTCCCGATTTTATCGACAAGATGCAGATCAAAAATTTGACCGTCGGCACCGCGTCGGTGGACCTGTTGCTTCGGCGGCATGATCTGGATGTCGGGATCACGGTCATCCGGCGGGTCGGTAGAGTCGAGGTGGTCTCGGTGAAATAGCGCAGGAATACGTGGGCCGCTAGGCCGAGTTATGGCGCGTCAGCCAGCTGCCAGAGCATCGCGAGGACATAGCGGGCGGCCGCTACAAGAATGTCCGGATTGACTGTCTCGGCGGTGTCCGTCGGTTGGTGGAAATGGGGATGAACGCCGCCGCTCACGACCGTGACCGTGGGAATTCCCGCCTCCTTGAAGGGCACATGATCGCCGCCGGGGAAAAAGCCGAAGACATCGAGACGGTCTGCTAATCCCGCCGCCTGCCCGGCCTGCTGTGCGGCCGCTTTTTCCGTGCCGGTGACGCCGATGGTCAGGCGTCCATTTCCAGCCGCTGCGTGGTCGACGTTGATCATCGCCAGGGTGGAGCGCAAAGGCACGGCCGGCTGGCTGATATAGAATTTCGATCCTAACAGCCCCTGTTCTTCCCCGCTGAACGAGATCAGAACAATCGACCGTTTCGGTTTGACCGGTACGGCGTGGAGTACGCGAGCCACTTCCAGCAATACCGCTGTTCCTGAGGCGTTATCGTCGGCTCCTGGGAACAGTAGTCCGCCTTGCTTCCCGAAATGATCGCGATGTGCACCAACGACGATCGCTCCTTCTGCCTTTGCCTGGTCGCTGCCCGGCACGATAAAGACCACGTTGTGAAGCGTGCCGTCCTGCTCGGCGCTATGCCAGCGCATGGTAATGACCGTATCCGTCGCCGTCGATTGCGGAGGACGGCCCTCATTGAGGTTTTGTTGCAACGTCCGCAGCCGATCGTCGTTCGCCGCCTGGCCGGCGTCGAGAATGGCCCTTGCGTGGGTGGTACTGATCCAGGCGCCGGGAATCGTTCGACCCGGCTCCGTTAAGGCGTAAAAGGCGCTCGGTCGGCCCGTGACTCCGCGACGCGCTTCATAGGCATGAAGAATGGGGCCGGTTGCCGTGAGGTATGCAAGCGCCCCATGGGCGTGGGCGGCATGGACTTTATCCGCATGGGAGAGTTGCTTGGAATACCGCTCCGGTTTGCCGCGGAGAAACAGCACCACCTTGTCGCGAACATCAAGGCCTGCATATTCGTCGAATCCACCTTGCGGATCGGAGATGCCGTATCCGACAAACACCACTGGCGCATGCACGTCGGCCGAAGGGGAGTCGAGGACGGGAAGGTACTCAGACCCGATCTGTTCCGGAGGCGAGTCTGGGGTGGACGCGAGGCGCAGGATCGAATCTTCACCGATCATCGTTGGCCGGTGGGTAGTGGACTGGATGTGCATCGATTCATGGGTGCGAGTCGGTTCGGTAGGTGGTTCAGGCCAGGCTGGTTGTGATCTGTTCGATTCCACGAACCGTTGCCGTACGAATTCGGCTGAGGCAAGGTCGTCGGGGGTGCCGGTCTGACGGCCATTGAACGCTGGGCCGCTCAGTGTTCGGACATCCTCCAGCATGCGTTGACCGGATACGAGGTCCAATGAGTGTTTGAGTGGCTGAGGGAGTTCCTGTTGGTTTTCGGCCAGGACCGTGAACGGCGTCAGCGCAAGCCAAAGACTGATGATCAGTGGGCGGGCTGCATGGTGGCGGAGGAGATGGCTGAAGCAGGAAGTGTGACTTCTGCGATGCGTGGCGGCTTTGAATAGCATCAGATCGAGGTGGCGTTCGCCTTCTGGGCCGACCAACGTTGATACCAGCGCCAGAGCGGTCGTTGCAGACATTGTGG
>WBZQ01000772.1_pt1 | contig 23796 bp, 23 predicted proteins | sample 5204251 | NCBI WGS metagenome assembly WBZQ01 (sample SAMN12412402, study PRJNA552823) | activated sludge metagenome | isolation source: activated sludge from nitrification reactor of wastewater treatment plant... | place: USA: Virginia | collected 2017-09
TTAACATTGAAGAATATTTATTGTATAAATGGCATATGACAATAAATATGGTTCACGTTATCCATCGATTAATTTACGGTAAAATTGAACCGTGGTTGAATCTTTGGTCGAATTTTATAAAACTGTTATAGATTGTCCGATATCTTTGCAAGATTCTGTTTTCTAAAAATCTTAGTCTATAAAAAAACAATGAATTAAGCATTCAGAGAAATATTCTTCTTATAAAAGCCTCTATACTCAGCAGCATAAATCCCATATCGGCCCAGTCGATCTTGCTATAAAGAGCAACCTAACATTTGACCGTTCGAAAAGAAATAGCAACGCAGTGCATTGACGTTTGTTGGAATCCCTCTGATAATTGATCGTATGTATAAGCCAGTACTTTTTCTTTACGTATAATTTCTAATATGGTTACTACCGAGACAGCTACAACACCAGTCCTTGAAATCAACACTTCCCGCCAAATGCTGGCATGGCTGGCAGAGCAAAATCTTTCCATCGCACTAACAACATACCAAGTTGGCAAGTTATATTTTATTGGCTTAAAGCCTGATAACACCCTATCAGTATTCGAACGCAGTTTTAATCGTTGCATGGGTTTGTGTGCGACATCAACGGGCTTGTACATGAGCAGTTTGTATCAGATATGGCGCTTTGAAAACGTATTTGAACCAGGACAACAGCAGGATGGTTACGATCGTCTATATGTACCGCAGATAGGTTACACCACCGGCGATCTCGATATTCACGATATGGCCGTGGATCGTAATGGTCAGTTGGTATTTGTTAATACATTGTTCAGTTGTTTATCGACTCTCAGTGACACGCATAGTTTTAAACCACTTTGGCACCCCCCCTTTATTAGCAAACTCGCAGCGGAAGATCGCTGCCACCTCAATGGCTTGGCAATGAGAGAGGGTCAACCCGCCTTTATGACAGCAGTCAGCCAATCCGACGTCGCCGATGGATGGCGCGAACATCGTACTCAGGGTGGAATTGTCATTGATGTCAGCACTAATGAAATTGTGTGTACCGGATTATCTATGCCTCATTCACCGCGCTGGCACAACGACCGCTTGTGGGTGCTCAATTCTGGCACAGGAGATTTTGGTTATGTCGATCTCACCACAGGGCGTTTTGAATCGCTGTGTTTTTGTCCCGGTTATATGCGAGGCTTAAGCTTCCATGGCCATTTTGCTTTAGTTGGGTTGTCAAAACCACGCCATAATAAAACGTTTAGCGGTTTAACGTTAGATGATAATCTTAAATCACGAAATGCTGAAGCACGTTGTGGGATACAAATCATCGATTTGCGCAGCGGAGACATTGTCCATTGGTTACGCATGGAAGGTGTAGTTGAAGAATTATACGATGTAGTTGCATTACCCAATATACGTCGCCCAATGGCGTTAGGATTTAAGACCGATGAAATCCGCCGAGTATTAAGTATTGAAGCCTAGTGCCAATCATGACTCAAGCTTAAAAGAAATTTCTTTTGCTGTGACGATCTAATCAGCAAATTTTTTCGATCTATTGTTTTACTAAGCACACGCATTTTGCCTGTACCCCTCGGATTGACTTGTAAGAATATTTCTAACAATTACCTGCAATTTAAATGAATCTATAAAAATTAAAAAACATTTAATCGAAGGACTGAAGATGTGTAATAAGAATCCGTCTGCTCAAGTATCTCGAAACAAAAGTGTATAGTTTTCATTAGAATGCCGTTACCCTCGAAATCAGGGAGTATGAAATCGTGTTAAAAACATCAATAGATTGCGGTAAAAACTATTCCACATCATGCCTATTTACAGATTCTTAGAAAATCAATGACTACCCCGTTCGTGTCAAGCAACGTTACCGATATTCAATCTGCCAATGTCAATACAATTGACTCATTATTAAGTAACTTACGTTGGACGAACCCAACCATTTCCTACAGTTTTCCAACAAGCAATAGCCCCCTCCTATGGTCAACGCTACCAAGTTCAGGTTATGGCCCCCAATTTGGTGATGGTGAGCCTTGGAACAAAGCAGCTCAGCCACTGACGGCAAAAGATCAAATCAATGTCGAACTGGCGCTGCAAAAATGGACTAATGTTGCTAATATTAATTTTATAAAGCTTTCTGAAACCACCGATGAAGTCGGCGATATCCGTGTAGCGTACAGTGAAGATCAGGATGAACTCGTATTAGCTTGGTCTTATCTGCCTGGTGTCAGTGTCCGTGCGGGCGATATTTGGATTAACACCCTAGGTATTCTAAATTTCCAGGATTGGGATCCTGGCACGATTTCCTTTCAATCGATTTTGCATGAAATTGGTCATGCCATAGGCCTCAAACACCCCTTTCTTGATGCTGATGACAAGCCATCTGTTGCGACACTCCCAGCCAATCTGGATAATAAATTGCATACCATCATGAGCTATACCTATGCAAACTTGCAAGGTGATGAAGGCAATGAATTTTCCTTTCACCCCACCACACCGATGGTACTCGATATCGCGGCCATTCAATATCTCTATGGCGCCAACAACAATGACCAGTCGAATAACGATATTTATTCTTATAATGATGGAAACATCTATCATGAAACTATTTGGGATGCCGGTGGAACTGATGCCATCCAGTACACAGGCATGACTCCAACGAGCATTGATTTAAATGCCAAGAATGGATCGTATATTGGCCAACCCGTATATGTTCAATCCAATGGCGTCAATCTTGGCTTGCCCATTCCCAATATATGGATCGCTGGAGGCGTTACTATAGAAAATGCCACTGCAGGTCAGGGTAACGATATACTGATTGGCAATGACAATAGTAATACGTTAGATGGTGGGTCAGGTATCGACACGGTTTTGTCGAGAACTAGCCACAATCAATTTACACTCAACAAAATAACCAACGGCTACACTGTCACCGATAACGCCAATACTAACAATCGAGACATATTAATAGCTGTTGAGCGCCTGAAATTTGATGATATTGGAATAGCTTTAGACTTGGACGGTCATGCTGGTGAGGTTGCCAAATTATTGGGTGCTGTATTCGGCGCCTCTGCCATCACTAACCAGGAATATGTCGGCATAGGCTTAACTGAAGCTGATAAGGGTTTAAATTATGAACAATTAGGAGAATTGGCGATCAACGCTAAAGGGCTAAAAACTTCAGATGAAATTGTAACCTTATTATGGAACAATCTATTTGGATCTCTACCTTCAAAATCTGAAAAAGCGCCTTACATAAAAATGCTGGATAGCGGTCAAATTTCGATGGGTGCTTTAGCCGTTGCTGCCGCCGATAGTGACTACAATGCCGACAACATCGACTTGGTTGGACTTATACAAACAGGCTTAGCGTTTATTTAAAACTGCGCCACCACGCTTCTTAACCATTTACCAGATTTAAGCATTTTCCAGTAAACTTTGCTGATTAACCATCAATTGGCAGAACAATCCGATGATCAATAAAAAAATTCTTGTGGTACTAACCAGTGTTGAGAAATATCCAGACATGAATCGTGCAACCGGTTTGTGGCTTGGAGAAGCCGTTCATTTTGTTGAAAAAATGGAAGATGCCGGTTATCAAATAGACTATGTCAGCCCAAAAGGCGGCTACACACCTATTGATCCTCATAGTCTCGCCATGGCAGATGAAATCGATTGGGTTTGGTATCAAAAAAAAGAATTCATGAATAGTCTGGGTTCTACATTAAAACCTAGTCAAATCAATCCCGATGACTACGCAGCTATTTACTTCACAGGTGGTCATGGCGTTATCTGGGATTTCCCAGATAACGAAGCACTACAAGCAATTAGTCGAAAAATATATGAAAATGGCGGTTATGTATCATCAGTATGCCATGGCGCCGCGGGCCTCCTCAATATACGATTATCCAACGGTACTCTGCTGATCAAAGGTAAAAAACTCACAGGATTTTCAAACGAAGAGGAACAACTTGCCAAACTCGACCAATACGTACCATTCCTGACAGAAACCGAATTGATCAATCGTGGGGCACTTTACCAAAAAGCCGCCAAACCCTGGTCAGTATTTGCTGTAGCGGATAATAGATTAATCACAGGACAAAATCCAGCATCTGGTGGTGCAGTCGCTGAATTATTACTTAAAGCCTTACAGCAATAAAATATCTTAAATCAATACATAAAGCTGCATCCATTCAATCGCCGCACTTTTATCACGTAATGAATGGCCAACAAAGAGAGCAGTTCTCAGTGCGAGGGTAAAAATTATTACTCGCTCGTCGTGGTAATAGCCAGTAGCTCAGCGCGTATATTCTGTAATTCAGGGTCACCGGGCAACACCGATTCAGCTCTGTGCAGATACAGGTTGGCTTCGTTGAGCTTACCTGCAGCTTTTGCTTTGTCTATAAACTGAATATACCGGTCGACTATTTTCTGTAAACCTGCCAGTGCTTCCTCATTATCCGAATCAACAGCAAGCACAGCCCGGTAATATTTATGCGCATTATCTCTCATTGGGGTGGTAAGACGTTCTGCTTTTAGGGCTCTTGCAGCAGCAGACAGATATTTTTTGTTAAATTCAGCATCAACTCTTTCTGCTTGATTATTCGATTGTTCGGGCTGCGACAATGATTGATCAATAATTGCTTGCTGATTGATCTCAGGTACTATTGTGGCAACAAGCGGCGAATTTTCCACACTACGTTCATTTTCCGCCAGTTGTTTTGCAGCGTCATTCATCGATTCTTGCCTAGCTCCGGTCATTTCTTCTGAAACTGATTCCGCATCCGAATCAATACTGACCACTGCAGCTGTTTGTGTTTGTGTTTGTGTTTGTGTTTGTGTTGATTTAGATGTCGCTATAGTTTGCTCAGGTATAGATGGCGCCACTGCCATATCGGATTTATCGACTAACACTTCAACGGCCTTATCGTCGAAACGTAGCATAACAGCACCTAACGCAATTATCCCTGCTATGACACCAGCCACTAATAAGTACTTACGGTGACTACCCGTTTCCGTAGCTGCTTGTTTGGAAGCAAAAGATTCAGACTGATCATCGCTATGCCCTGATTCTAACAACGTTAACAACTCAAGTGCCGACTGCGGCCGTTGACGGTACTCAGGTTGCAGCATCCAATTAACTGCTTGCAGCAATTCTGCGCTATAGGTGGTTTTTGAAGCTGTAGACAGTAAACCCATCGGATCGGATTCACCTTTGTCTAAAGCCATTTTCCGCGGCCGTGCAGCAACAGGCTGCTGATGCGTCATACAGTAATAGATCGTTGCACCCAATGAATAAAAATCAGTTGCAGGTCCATTGGCATTTTCGAACTCATATTGCTCAACCGGCGCATAGCCCGTAGCAAGAGTTTCAGCGAGCTGATCATTGCGTGCGGCAACTGCCAGTCGTGCCGCGGAAAAATCAGTCAATTGTGGTTCACCGTCTTTGCCTAATACTATAGCCCCCGGCTGAATGCCTCCATGTATTATTTTATGTGCGTGGATTTCCTGCAAAGCTGCCAGAATCGATATCAAAATGAATCTTAATTCAGTTTCAGGTAATACAGTTTGGGATTCGACCAGCTTAGATAACGATACCCCTTTTTGTCTAGCCATAACCAGATAAGCTGTACCATTAAACTGCAAGACGTTCTCAGTTGCAACAATATTGGGATGTTCGATTTGCATGAGAGCTTCAGCCTGATCCAGAAATATCTTTAAACCATACTCAAAATTTTCCTTATCACTTTCGGATTTCAGTTCAGTGCCAAGGCCATTGTTTGCACGCTTGGCACAAGCATAAGGAAAATACTCTTGTATTTTTACCGCTTCTTTCAAATGATGATTCCAGGCACGATAGGTAATATCAAAGGTGCCAATATTTATAACATCCTTAATTTCATAAACACCAATTTGAGTACCTGCAGGCAAAACATTGTCATGTAGATGTATCATAATGGAAATTTCCTCAGTTTCTAAATTTCTATATCGTATTTTCCAAGTAATTCAGTATAGTTTACCTTGCCATGAAGAATAGTTTGGTCTAATTTTTTTGAATATTAAATAAACTTAATAAGCAACAAAAAAACACCCATTCGCAGTGATTTAGCAAGTGACTAAATATATTGCTCAACAAACCAACAGCCTTCCTACCACCGACAAAAATAGAATACACAGGCAAGCAAGCGTTGGAAAGGAGCTGAAATTGCAATAACCAGTACTTTTCTTAATGCTGATGTGTTCACGTCAAGTCAACAACCATTTAAATTAAAACAGTTTTTTATCAGTCAGATATACTGAGGGCAGATACCATGGATGGAAGCGATCGGGTAATTCAGCGTGCCGGCACTGAGCGATTTCCTTTAACCGGCTATCTCTTGATGTGCAATCACATTTTTATAAATCAGTTGCACCAACGATAAGTCATTCAAATACAACCGGTTTGATGACATTCGTCTGTACGCACAGTATCAATCATTGCATTCAATACTATTGCGGCACTGAGATTAAATGCTCACTACAAATAAACGCATTCAGCAAACGAGACCGCACTACGATACTGATGTCTCCTTTGACAGTGGAATTTGCCAATAACATCAACAAAAAAGTCGTCGATGAACATTTAAATTTTCTTAAGAAGCTACTTAACCATACTTTTTACGATTGCGCCGCCGCCGGTTATGTGCACGGCGAAGTTCAGCGTCAGTCGGTGGTGCCGGCATTTTATCGGCGTAAGGATTATGTCCAGCCTTAAAATCAACGCGTAATGGCGTGCCAACCAATTTGAAAGCTTTACGGAAGGTGTTCTCGAGATAGCGCCGGTAGGTTTCCGATACATGATCAAGCATACTTCCGTGTATGATAATGAGCGGAGGATTAGTGCCACCTTGATGGGCGTAGCGCAATTTCGGGCGTGACATGCCGCCACGAGGGGGCGGATGTTTTTCTACTGCAGCAATCAACGTGCGTGTCAATTTAGGCGTAGACAAATCCGCCATTGCTGCGGCATAAGCTGTATTAATAGAAGGCAATAGGTTTTTCAGACCAGTACCGTGCAGTGCCGAAATATAGTGCAATTCGGCAAAACCAAGAAATGCCAATTTACGGTTCAGTTCGCGTTTTACGGTATCACGCTGATATTCATCCAGTCCATCCCATTTGTTCACCGCAATCACCAATGCGCGCCCTGTTTCCAGGATAAATCCCGCAATATGAGCATCTTGATCGGAAATTTCATTGCGCGCATCCAACACCAACACCACGACATTTGCATCTTCAATCGCCTGCAGGGTTTTAATAACCGAAAACTTTTCTATGGTTTCAAACACCTTGCCACGGCGCCGCAAACCTGCCGTATCGATCAAGGTATAGAATTTTTCGTTATACTCGAAATCGATATATATGCTATCGCGCGTAGTACCTGGTTGATCAAATGCAATAACCCGCTCTTCACCAAGCAATGTGTTAATCAACGTTGATTTCCCAACATTGGGACGACCGACGATGGCAATTTTGGGATGCTTACTTGCAGGCGATTCTTCAATCGTGTCAGGAAAATCCACTAATGCCCAATCGGCGAGTTCTTTGACATGTTCGCCGTGCATAGCGGAAATTGCACATGGCTCGCCCAAACCCAATTCATAAAACTCCGCCGTGACGACAGCAGCCGCCATGCCTTCCGTTTTATTGACAACAAGTAAAATTTTCTGACCGCTTTTACGTAATTGCTCAGCAATAATTTTGTCGTGCGCAGTTACGCCCTGGCGCCCATCGACAATAAATAGCACTTTGTCGGCTTCATCTACCGCCTGCAATGTCTGCTTGGCCATGGCATGCAAAATACCTTCTTTGATGACGGGCTCAAAACCACCTGTATCCATCACTAAATAAGGCTTATCACCTACTCTGCCTTGACCATAATGACGATCCCGCGTCAAACCTGGGATATCAGCGACGATCGCATCACGGCTACGCGTTAAGCGGTTGAATAAGGTAGATTTTCCGACATTCGGACGACCAACCAAAACAAGTATGGGCTTCATTATGTATTACTAAATATATGCTTGCACGCGTAGCGTGAAATGAAAACAAAGCTGATAGTCACATTGGAACAGCGATGAAACATTCAGATTCAGAAAAATTACTAATAAAAACGCTAAAATTGAGTACCAAACGCAAAAATACCGCCCTTTGCAGTCTGTACCGCAAATCCATCCGGCAATGCGCTAGGAAAAGTTTTAATAAGGCTGCCGTCAGTAGCTGAGCGAGCAATTAACACGCCATCATAATTGCGTAATAAATTGACGAAACCCTGATCATCCGCCACGATGACATATTGCCCTTGAATCAATGGACGGGTTAATTTTTTACTTCCCAATTTACTCTGTTTCCACATCGTAGCACCACTGACCAGATCGTATGCAGCAACAACACCTTTTTCTTCAGTCACATAAAGATAATCTTTATCCATTGTCAAGCCAGCACTACTTGATGACTCTCGAGACCATATTTGAGAACCATCATTAATAACAAAGCAAGCCGCACGACCTTGATAAGCTACTGTACAAACAAATTGATTGTTTACTACCGGGGCGCTTGTGATATCCGTTATGCGTTCAAGTTCAGTCACACCCCGCGGTTGAGAAACAACGGCTTCCCAACCGACATTACCATTAAACAAACTCATCGCTATCATTTTTCCACCTGGGAAACCAGCAAAAACTGCACCATGCGCAAGTGTTACACCAGCAGTACTACGTACAGTCAGTGAAGGTGTTGTTCCCTGGTAAATCCATTTTCGTGACCCGTCAATCGCATCCAGCCCAAATATCCGGCCATCAACAGTACGCACCACGACAATATTATTTTGTACTTGTGGTGGACTCAAAATCTCACTGGTTACCAGCACCTGCCATACAATATGTCCAGATTCATTATAAGCCAGCACCTCACCTTTGTATGTGCCTATTAGAATTAATCCCTCACCTACTCCGATTCCCGCCGAGAATTTACCTTGGGTTTTTATCTGCCATATTTTTTCACCTGTGGCAGCATCATATTTTGTTAATTTTCCTTCTTCATCAGCGACATACAACGCCCCTTTATCATAAACAGGCAGAAAAGATGCTAACTGACTTTCACTAACCTTGTCTTTCCATTTCAAGGGGATTTTATCGGCCGCCTTCAGCGCATCAAGCTCTTCCTTTTCATAAACGATTACCTCCTCCGTTGCGAAAATATCAGATATGCCCGTACTCATTGATTCAACGATACGCAAATCAAAAGGATTGGTCATACTGCTGCAGCCCGCTAGCAAAAGAATGATACCCTGTAAAAATAAATACAACCGCCAGGATTTGGCAAAATTCAACTGAATAATCACTTCAATGGCTATTCTGAGTCACCTAATGCATCCAATTTCATCTGTACGATATTGTAGTAATTGTTATTTTTGCTGAGCTTATCAATGGCAGCTTGGTAACTAAGTCGTGCTTCTGATATTTTCTTGGATGCTGCTAGTATGTCGCCTTTACGATCTGAGTATAGCCCCGCAAATGTCTCACCATGTGGAACACTCAATGTTCTCAATGCATCATCATATTTATCTTCATCCAATAAAATACCGGCAATTCTAAGCCGCGCCACATCGTGTAACGCAGTTTCTTTTGCATGATCGATTACCCATTGTAGATTCTGTATGGCATGTTTGTTGTTACCCGCTTCGATATACGCTTGTGCCGCAATAAATGCAGCACGCGGTGCATATCCGGTAGATGGATAACCTTCGATAATTAGCTGTGCCGCATCATTTATTTTAATCGCTTCATTGGATGCTTTAACTTGTTGCAACAATGCATACAAATCAGCTGCTTGCTTCGCTTGCTGCTGTTGGTAATATTTCCACAGTTGTGTACCACCAACGCTCACTAGAAAAGCTGTTAAAACGATACTAATAGCGGTGCCATACCTGTCCCACCAATTCTTGATACTATCAATTTTTTCCTGTTCTTCGAGATTATACGTTGCCATTATCTGTTCCTGAATAAATTGTAGATCGAAAAAACTCAATAAATATGATAAACCACTTGCAATACTAAACATTCAAACATTAATGACTGCATTACTTATCAACCAATTCAGCAACTGTAGCCAATTTCACACGTGCTTGCTCAGTTGGCTGCCGTAACGGTTTGAGCGTAACTTCTTGTGCACTGACTTCGTCATCACCAATTATCAACGCATAACGAGCGCCCGTTGCATCTGCTTTTTTCATCTGCGATTTAAAGCCGCCGCCACCGCAGTGCAATATGACGTTCAATCCTTCATAGCGAAGAAACTCCGCACATTTCCATGCATAATCCATTGCTTGTTCGCCTTGATGAACAATATAAATATCGGGTACAGGCTGCATTATTTCCTTGCCATTCCCTTGCATAAGTGCAAGTAATCTTTCAATTCCCATAGCAAAACCGCATGCCGGGGCAGATTTCCCGCCTATCTGCTCAACCAAACCATCGTACCGTCCTCCTGCACAAACTGTTCCTTGAGCCCCTAATTTATCGGTAACCCATTCAAATACCGTACGATTGTAATAATCAAGCCCCCTTACCAAACGCAAATTAATCTCAAAAACGATACCTTGGCCACGCAAAATATGCTGCAAAGATTCAAAATGAAAGCAAGACTCTTCATCCAAATCATCAATGAGTCTAGGTGCATTTTCAATGATTCCCTGCATTTGAGGATTTTTACTGTCCAATATGCGCAATGGATTGGTATGCAGGCGCCGCAAAGAATCTTCATCAAGTTTATCGTGATGCGATTCAAAGTACTTAATCAATCGTGCGCGGTGTCGCGTACGTGATTCGCTATCCCCAAGTGTGCTCATTTCCAGACGAAGGCCGGATATACCTAATAACTCCCATAACCGTGAGCACATGATAATCAATTCTGCATCAATGTCTGGTCCAGCGTAGCCTAATGCTTCCACACCTACTTGATGGAACTGACGATAGCGTCCTTTTTGGGGTCGTTCATGCCTGAACATCGGACCCGCATAATATAGCCTTTGTGGACCAGCATATAATAAATTATGTTCGATTGCAGCGCGCACGCACGACGCAGTACCCTCCGGACGCAAGGTCAAACTGTCATTATTGAGATGATCAATGAAAGTATACATTTCTTTCTCAACAATATCAGTAACTTCGCCAATCGAACGAACAAACAAATCCGTTTGTTCTACCAGCGGTGTACGGATATTGCGATAACCATAGGAAGCAAGCCATTGATGGATGATCTGTTCAAAATGCACCCACAAATAAGATTCATTCGGCAGAATGTCGTTCATGCCGCGAATTGCTTTTATACTATGAGTCATCAGACCGCTTTTCTCGGATATTTCTCGCTAACGTACTTATCAACGATCTGGCGAAATTCATGGGCGATATTGTCACCCTTTAACGTTACTGTCTTTTGTCCATCGACAAACACCGGTGCCACCGGATTCTCGCCCGAACCTGGCAGGCTGATGCCGATATTGGCATGCTTGCTTTCACCAGGGCCATTCACCACACACCCCATGACTGCTAATGACATGTTTTCAACGCCTTCATATTGCTCGCGCCATACGATCATTTCATCACGCACATACGCTTGAATGTTTTCAGCCAATTCCTGGAAATACGTGCTGGTAGTACGACCACACCCGGGACATGCCGCTACTAGCGGAACAAATGCGCGTAAACCCATTGTCTGCAAAATTTCCTGCGCAACAATGACTTCTCGCGAACGTGTGCCGCCTGGCTCTGGCGTCAGAGAAATACGAATAGTATCGCCTATACCTTCCTGCAAAAGCACTGCCAGTGCCGCTGTTGATGCGACAATTCCTTTGGATCCCATACCGGCTTCGGTCAATCCCAGATGCAGAGCATAATCACAACGTAAAGCCAATTCGCGATAGACCATGATTAAGTCTTGCACACCGCTTACCTTGCAAGACAACACAATTTTATTGCGTTGAAGACCAATTTCCTCAGCCTTGGCCGCACTTTCCAGCGCAGACGTAATCAATGCCTCGCGCATGACATATTTAGCATCTTGCGGATCATCGGAAGCTGCATTTTCGTCCATGATGCGCGCCAGCATTTCCGGATCGAGACTGCCCCAATTAACACCGATACGTACCGGTTTATCATATTTGCAAGCAGTTTCAATCAGAGTAGTAAATTGCTCATCGCGCTTTTTACCATGCCCGACATTGCCCGGGTTGATACGAAATTTTGCTAAAGCTTTTGCACATTCAGGATAACTCGTCAATAGCTTATGGCCATTGAAATGAAAATCCCCAACCAAAGGCACATGACAGCCGACATCATCCAGACGTGCACGAATTCCTGCCACGGCACTTGCCGCTTCCATTGAATTGACGGTAATTCGAACCAATTCGGATCCTGCGCGCGCTAATTGCGCAACCTGCTCGGCAGTCGCTATCTCATCCACCGTATCCGTATTGGTCATCGATTGCACTACAATCGGTGCACCGCCACCCACCATCACCGTTCCAACCCGAACGCCTATACTCGGTCGGCGATGTATAGAAAAACTATTTTCAGCCATAATTAATATATTGAGATCAAAAGATTACAAACATTTTCATTCGAGCGTAAAACGCGCGGTACCGTCTTGTTTTTTGTAAGAAGAAAGATCAATTTCCGTATCATTATAGGTGAGATTAACCCCTGCTACATTGCCTAACACAATCGACAATGGTCTCTTACCCGTGATAGTTTGCTCGCTACCGCCTTTTCTAATCTGTTCTAATATGGTTACATCGTTACCATCAACTATTTTGACCCATGAATCCGCAGTAAATCTAAAATGCAGATTTCCCATACCATTTGATAACATAGCTGATGATTGCTGAATCTCTTGGCTATCAGACTTATTTTCTATAGGGATTGTCAATAACTCAGTTTTGGTATTTGGCTCAATACTGTTTTTATCAAAAATTATTTGCGTATTTATTTCTGGTATCTTGCCGGATTGAGTATTTAAGTTATCTTTTATTGGCGACGACAAAGGCAATTGAATTTCAACTGATGCCTTATCTGTAGTCACATTAGTCGCGCTAGTTACAGAATTAATTGAATTTTTATTCCAGTAATCTCTGTCAGAAAAATAATAAATACCCAAGATAATGACTAATAAAACAATGATAATAATCAGACGATTGCCCCCCGGATTTTGCCGGTTTGAAACAAATGATATTTGCTTCTTGCTAAGCGGAGTACGTTCATAAGTTGATTTTACCGGAGTGGACTCAGGCAACATCTGTAATAATGGGACAGAATTCAACTGAAGTAGATTGGCGTAATTACGAATAAAACCACGCAAGAATGTACGTCCCGGTAATTTTTCATAATCTTCTTTCTCAATTGCTTCAACTTGCTGAACTGAAAGACGCAATTGCCGAGACACATCGTCTATGCTCATGCCTCTAGCTGTCCTTGCTTTGCGTAATATGTGTCCAACACTTTGGACGATACTTGAAGAATTTATATTGTCCAACTCCTTGTTAGCATATTGAGGCTCCAATTCAGTGCGCATTTCTTCATGATGGTCCATTTCGGTAGATTCGACATCATGGTTGTCTTTATTATTAGGAATTGTGGTCAAATCGTTAATTTGCTTCGTATCCAAAGATATTGAATTTTCTTCCGCAGGCAATAAATTAGCTTGGCTTATGGTTGAATCGTGCGGTGTATTCCCTTCAGTTTCATGTTGTGCTTGAGGCAAATAACTCCTCATCGTTGCATTTAAATCAATATTAACCGCCACATCACCCGAAAATTGATCATTACTGCTATTTTGATTTATATTATTCATTATCTGATTTTTCCTTCTCGAATAGCTACTGCTTCTTTGGAATCTGGGAAATGCTTTTGTAATTGAAAAATATAACTATCAGCAGTCAACTGATCACCCATTGCCTGCTCTATTTGTATCGCTAATAATAAACTTTCAGGTGTTAAAGCATTATTCTGTAAGAAATCGGTAAGCTTAGATTTCGCACCCTCTAAATTACCGCGTTGGAAATCTATATCAATTATTCCTATCACTGCTGGAGAATATTTAGATTGAATTAACATAGCTTTTTGAAGAAAAACTTCTGCTGCATCGTAATTTTTACGTTTAATCTCACAAAGACCTGCATTTGCAAATGCCATTTCTGGTGTTGCATAGAGTGGATCTGTGGTAGCTGCCATAAAATGGGCAATCGCTTGGTCCATACGTTGGGGAAGTCGTTGGCACAAAAACCATCCATAATTATTATTTATTTCAGAATTTTTAGGAGCTATTTGAATCGCTCGCTCGAAGTTTTGCAATGCCTTATCATTTTCATTGAGCGTCATGTACACCAAACCCAATACGTTATACGCAGGTGCATAATTGGATTGAGCATTGAATGCTTCCGCAATCTCTTCTAAAGCCACATCCAATTGGCCTCGATTGAAATATTCTGCTGCAAGTTCCGTGTGAATTTTAGCACTGAGATGCGCCCGCTCTGCTCTGGCTTGATCTGTCATACCATCATTAGTTGATTGTTGCACACAGGCATTCAATCCCGATAGTAGTAACACGATGAAAAAAGCTAACTGGATTTTTTTCACTATAGTATTTCAGCTCTTACGCGCGTTGAACGACGCGTTTTATCTTTTACTTGACCCGCTAATTGACCACAAGCAGCTGCAATATCATCACCACGGGTTTTTCTGATGGTTACCACATACCCAGCCTGCATCAATTGCTCACGAAAAACAGCGATAGCCTCTGATGAAGAGCGCTTCAAACCTGACCCCGGAAAAGAATTAAAGGGAATCAAGTTAAATTTACAAGGTATATCTTGTAGCAGTTTCACTAACTGCCGTGCATGCACGACACTATCATTGATGCCATCCAGCATTACATACTCAAAAGTAATAAAATCTCTGGGTGCTACTGACAAATAACGCAGACAAGCCGCCAGCAATTCCTTAATCGGATATTTTTTATTGATAGGTACCAATTGGTCACGCAAGTCATCATTCGGTGCATGAAGAGAAACTGCCAAAGCAACTGGACAACGCTCACGTAATCGATCCAAAGCAGGCACCAATCCCGAAGTACTCACCGTAACTCTGCGCCGTGATAATCCATAGGCGTGATCATCTAACATCAAATCAAGTGCAGTCACAACATTATCAAAATTAGCCAATGGCTCGCCCATGCCCATCATCACCACGTTACTTACTACTCGGTCTGAATCCGTTGTCACTACCCTTGGGTTGTCTCTCAAGGCCCTATTTGCAAGCCATAATTGCCCAATAATTTCAGCAACCGTCAAATTACGATTGAATCCTTGTTTACCTGTTGAACAGAAAGTGCAAGCTAACGCACACCCCACCTGACTAGACACGCACAAAGTACCGCGATTTGCTTCAGGAATAAAAACAGTTTCTATACCATTCCCCGCGCCTACTGATAGTAGCCACTTACGGGTTCCATCCATTGCCACATAATCTGAAATGATTTGCGGAGACTCAATAACTGCTAGGGTTGCCAGTTTCTCGCGCAAACCTTTTGCCAAATCGCTCATTTCGGCAAATTCGCTGATGCCAAACTGATGAATCCAGCGCAACAATTGTTTTGAACGAAAAGGTTTTTCTCCAATTTCCACACAAAAATCAGCTAAACTTTTAGCATCATAATTTAACAGGTTGGTAGCCACGCTTGGATAGCCGCTAGATACTAACGTGAATAAATATTCAACGTTGGAAAAAAACATGCAATTTCGGCACTCGCAGTTTCAGGGGCATCCGAACCATGAACCGCGTTGGCATCGATATTATCAGCAAAATCCGCTCGAATTGTTCCTTTTTCTGCTTTTTTAGGATCTGTCGCCCCCATCAGATCGCGATTCTTTTTAATAGCTTCCTCTCCTTCCAATACCTGTACCATTACGGGGCCGGATGTCATAAATTTGACTAAGTCATTGAAAAAAGGACGTTCACGATGTATTGCGTAGAATTGTTCAGCTTCTGACTTTGACAAATGCAACATGCGAGCTGCGATAATCTTCAAACCATTTGATTCAAACCGAGAATAAATTTCTCCAATTACATTTTTTGCAACTGCGTCCGGTTTAATAATGGATAACGTTCTTTCAATCGCCATTAAGTACTCCAATAAATTAGTAAAATTAAATGTGTATTCTAACAAAATATACACTGTGACTTTGAAAAAAGATGCAGCACCCGATTACTGAAAAATTTTCACAAATATGAATTCATATAAAAAAACATAATCTTAATTTTAGGGATCCAAAGATTGTACGGAATATCCCTGGTGCTTCCATTCGGTTATACCTTCACGATAATAAAAAACATTTGACCAACCCCATGCAACCGCTTGATGAGTTGCTACAGAACTACCCATACATGAAACACCGTTACAATAAATAACAACAGGTTGATCTTTTTCTACAATTTCTCTTAAACGCTGTTCAGTAAAATCGTTTTTAATAGATAAATGATAGGCTCCCGGGATATGTGCAGTTTTGTAATCATCAGTTCCTCTTACATCAATAAAAGGATAGTTTTTGTTGAATAATACTTTTGCTGCTGCAGTATTGATCGTACGTGCACCATCTATGTTTTCGGGCGCAAAATTATCGGCATTTGAAAGGTCTATTAATAAAAACAGAAAAAAAACAGCTCCAATAAAAGTTTCTTTAATTTTCACGGTAGCGACTCCATCAATATGCTTCGTTTTTCAACTTGGATAAGAACAAATACGTAATCTCCACGACTAAATCTCACCTTATTTGAAGCCAATTAATGACGGTCACGAAAATATTTCTTATTTTCATAATAGGCTTCATAGGTATTTTCTTTAGTCCAATCAGGATATCCCAAAAGCGGAATTGGTGTTAAATCAGCACTTGATGATAAGGATGCTAATAAAAAAGACGCCAACATTTGATCGATAGATTGCAATTGCTTCGATACATCCTGTTTTAGAAATATATCATCGACATCAATAATGACACCTTTGCCTGTCATACCAATATAAGGATTCAGAGCCTTCTCGTATAGTCCATGCCCAAAAACAAAAAAACGCATGGAAGTCATTACTGCTTGACGTTCATGCCAAAATAATTGCTTCCACTCAAATTTTTTTAATAACTGAATTAGTGTTTTTTCACTACTCACAACTATCACGCCAGATTCATCGAAGTGTGTCGCCGCATCTCTTAATGCACTGCGATGCTTAATCTTATTCAATGATTCAATTAATTGATTCTGGTAATGGATTTGATTAAGTGCAGACTTGGCGCGTGGAAAAATTTGCCATACCAATGCATTAAAAAAATCATGCCAACTTTTAACTCTTGTTTGCACTTGACCTGTCAAATAAACCGTAGGTTCGTATTTTTTTTCAGTATGATTACTTCCAATCATTGGAGGTACAAAACAAATCTCTTTGCCTGATCCAGACACAATATGTAATCTTTGTAGAATTATCATTTCATTTAAGCAAGAAAGCTCAGGCCAATCTTGCATACCCTCCACGTACTTCTTAAGGTGCTTAAAAGGAGCAAATATTGGAGAAAGATCCATAAAATCTGGATTCCAGTTTTGGATTTTCATCGCGAAATTATATAAGTTAGATCCATCCTAACTGAATACATCTTAAAAATAATGACATAATGGAAAAATTCGCAAACACCGTTAGCACAGCAATCCACGCCTCATTACACATTAATACCTCTCGGCAAAAACCCCATCACAATCTTATTTAGCTAGGCATAGACAATGCATCCTTATTTCCTGCTCGTAAATTTTTTAAGTGTGCGAGTCCAAAATGAATAAATGCAAGTGCTGTAAAAATTGGAGCTAACAAATTAAGTAAAGGTATGAACTGGACAAAACCTGTTAACAATCCTAAACCCCATAGCGAAAATCTATTAGTATCACAGATTACCTTAATTTCTTGCTTATTTGCATGCTCGGATAGCGCATCGTAGCGAAACAATTGCTGATTCATAAAAGCCGCAGCTATAAATGGAACAACAATCCCTACCCCGACAGTCCACAAAGGCAAAGTAACGACCCAGACAAGAATAAAAATACCTGTCGCAAGTACCGCATTAATAATACTTCCACTAATATCGCCGCCATTCTCACGTTTAAGCTCAGGGTAAGAGCGGTTAGCAACTAATTTAATGAGAGCAGGCATCACAAAAATCGTAGTTATAACCAATGTAGTTATTATGATAAGTGGAACGAATATAATAATATGAAACAAACTTTGAACAATCACAGCAATCCACTTGGATTGGATATTCTGCAACCACTCGCCAATGCCGATCTCTCCCAATACTTGATACATTATTTCTGAGAAATTATCCCAGAAGATATACCCAACTATTAACCAAAAAAAAGTAGCGGCCAGAATTGGCCAAAGAATAATCCAAGCTATCCTAAATCGAATTAGATCTCTAAGTGCGTTTATCATCGCTTTCAATACTAATGACATATTCTAATTTCCAAAAATATATGTTAATTCCCGGATGGTAATTCGTTAAAATGCCATCCTGCTTTACAAATGCAGTAACAAAAATATCACTAGTCAATCGACATTAAAACCATAATCTACCATTTAAATTATAAATAAATTCGGTAATATGCCGCATTTACAGTAAAAGATAGGATCATTCCCTTTACCTTTAATCGTCTAAACTAAATAATTAGTCAGTTATATAAGATATGTTAAATACTAAATATTAAAGTTTTATACAAAAATGTCGATGAATCATTCAATAAAATCTATTTCGAAGGAAAAAGAAAATGAAAATAGACAAATCTATACAATCAGTAGCGACTATTTCTGTCAACGATGGGAAAAAGCGTACCGATATCATCACCAATCCTAGTGCATCACAAGAAAATAATGTGCACTTCAGCCCAAATATTGCAAAGCTGCATAACATAAGTGGTAGTTCTGCTACTGACACAATCGTAGATACAGCTCGAGTTCAAGAAATAAAGCAAGCCATTAGTGAAGGAAATTTCAAGATAAACCCTGAAGCTATTGCTGATCGACTTCTAGAAACTGTTAAAGAATTGATACAATCTAAAAAGGATAATGTTTAATGGCACTATCACCATTAGACTTTACTTCGATATTAGAAACTGAGAAAAATACTCTGGAGATATTCATCGAAATCCTAAAAAAGGAAGAAGATGCCTTAATTCAGGGGAAAATAGAAAGAATTGATTCTCTTGCCTCAAATAAATCGCATTTGATCGAAAAATTGATACAAATTGATAATCAACGCAATGAATATCTACAGAATCAAGGACTCACGATAGAAAAAGCCGCCATAAAAAACTGGCTGCAAGAACAGTATGCAGATCAATCCGAAGTTCAAGTTTTATGGGACGAATTGCTAGCTTTAGCTCATGTGGCCCAAAAAATCAATCAATCAAATGGATTAATCGTTTGGACTCGCCTACAACATAATCAACGCGCTTTTTCCGCATTACATGGTGCAGCAGGAAACATCTCTCTCTATGGCCCCAAAGGTCAAACTTATATTTAATTCTAATCAGCATTATCCTCGGTTATTGGTAATTCCGTTACTTTGTCAGCATCATTGGAGAGAATCATTACAGCAACTCGACGATTTCTTTTTCTACCTTCAGGTGTTTCATTAGACTCGATTGGCCTATTCTCACCATAACCTACAGCAGTAAGTCTTTTAGCCTCAACACCATTTTCAATAAATAATCTAATTACACTACTTGCACGAGCAGCCGATAACTCCCAATTAGATGGAAAATAGTCTGTATGTATTGGCAAATTATCTGTATGTCCTTCTACATGAATTTCATGCTCGTGACCTCTAATCACATTTGCAACTGCTTGTAATGCCAAGGTAGAATTGTCTGCAAGCTTGGCCTGTCCTGGAGAAAAAAGTACACTTGCATTAATTTCTACAGTAATTCCGAGGGAACTTTGTGTAACTCTCACCTGGCCGTCTTTCACAAGTGATTCCAACGCATGATGAATATTCTTAGCCATACTTTGCATTTTTTCTTGTTTTTTTACTTTATGCGCCAGCTCTTCAATAGGCTTAATTGAGTCACCTCGTTTTGACTGTAGGTTTAGGTTATCAATCATTGCAAACTCTGAAGGTGCGACGGATGCTAAATCTGATGTATTACTACTACTTTTAAATGCGCTAACTAGTGAATGACTTAAAATGCGATACTTACCCTCATTAACTGAAGAAACTGCATACATAACGATAAAAAATGCAAATAGCAGTGTTATAAAATCCGCATATGATACAAGCCAGCGCTCATGATTCTCGCTCGACTCAGAATTTCTTTGCTTTCTTCTTCTCAGCATCGCAGTTACTCAGGAAATCGTAACGGTATTCGCATGATGAATTAATCTTTAAACATAATAGCCTTTCAGCCTATTCTCGATAAAACGAGGATTTTCACCATTTGCAATGGCCACAAATCCATCGACTAAAACTTCTTGCATGATCATTTGTGCATTTATGATGCTTTTTAACTTATTAGCTATCGGTAGACATATCAAATTTGCAAATCCCACACCATAAATAGTCGCAACAAAGGCAACCGCAATACCACTGCCTAATAACTCTGGATCTGATAAATTTTCCATCACATGAATCAATCCCAAAACTGCACCTAATATGCCGATGGTAGGCGCATACCCACCTGCAGCTTCCCATATCCTAGCTGACTGACGCTGATATTCTTCTATTGCAGTTATATCAATTTCCAGAACTTCACGCAGCTTTTCAGCAGTACTTCCATCAGCAAGCAATTGCAGGCCTTTTTTCGTTAATGGGTCTTTTACAACCGCGACATGTGACTCTAAAGCCAATAAACCATCTTTTCGCGCAATATGGGACCAATTGATGATTTGCTTAATTAAAGACTGCGGGGAATAATCAGGTGGAAAAAAGACCCATCGGCTCATCTTAATTCCGTTCACAAAAATTTTCACTGGACTTTGTAACAATACAGCTCCAATAGTACCACCCATGACTATTAAGAAAGCTGCAGCTTGAATCAGGGAACTCGCATGACCACCTTCCAGTATTTGTCCGCCAACAATTGCAACAAAAGCCAGTAAAATACCGATAATGCTATTCAAATCCATTGTAGATTTTTTATTCATCGGAAAGCCGCTCAGTCACAACGAACAATCTTGAAATTATCTCTCACGAATTTCTTAAACGACTACGTAAGCGTCCTACTGCTTGCGTATGCAATTGACAAACGCGCGATTCACTGACACCGAGCACCTCGCCAATTTCTCGTAAATTCATTTCCTGTTCGTAATGCATCGCCATCACTTGCTTTTCTCGAGGCGGCAGATTATCAATGGCCGCTATTAATAAATTCCTGAAATTTTCATCCAGTAGTGCATTGAGCGGATCCCCTTCAGAATCAACTAATAATCGATCCAAAAATGGCTCTTCATCTTCTTGCTGGAAATCTTCGTAATAAATTAATTGTGCACCTCGTGCACTTTGAAGTGTTTCATGATACTCATCAAGTGACATGTCTAACTCTTCCGCCAAATCCTGTTCACTGGGCGCACAGCCATTGCGCTGCTCCAACAAATTAACAGCAGCTTCTATACGACGCATTTTTTTGCGTATGCTCCGTGGTAACCAATCGGCTTCGCGCAACTCATCTAAAATAGAACCACGTATCCTTTGTGCCGCATAACTCTCAAATTGTCTGCCGTATGACCCTTCGTAACGATTAATGGCATCCAGCAAACCAATCATTCCGGCTTGAATCAGATCATCGACCTGTACACTTGCTGGCAAGCGAGTCATCATATGGTAGGCAATTCGTTTTACCAATGGCGTAAATTCCACCACGAATTGTTCCTTATCGATCGTATTAGTTCCAGTCGCTGTATACATGATCAATTACACCGTAAAATTTGCCATGCTCAGATGGCTTGTTCGAATTAACCGTTGCATAAAATTATCAATCCCCCCGTTATATTTATCAGGACATGAAGAACGAAAAATGTTATGAGCCAATTGCTTAAAACACATTGCAGCTTGCGAAGCCGGAAAGGCATCAATAACAGGCTTACACAACTGATTTGCATTACGTAATTTCTCGTCACTTTCGATATAACCAACAAATTCAAGTGTTACAGAAAGATACTGACGCGCTACTCGATACAAATTCTGAAAAATCACATGCGATTCTTTTTCCGAATCCACTTTGTTGACTAAAATGAGAAAATGCTGCTTTGCATATTCCTGACTCATAATCTTAATAAGGGCATATGCACCAGTTAACGAAACAGCCGATCCGGAAATCACGATCATGATTTGTTCTGAGGCCAAACCCAATGGCAGCACATGCGAAGTACCGGTCATTGCGGTATCAATCAACACAATATCTACATTCTCGGTTAACTCTGAGAAACTTTTGATAAGCCAATCCTGCTCAAAAGAACTAAGCTTGCACAGTGCATGAATACCCCGCATGGCAGATAATATGGCTATATTCTCAGGCCCTTGCAGTAGTACTTGATTTAGTTGTTTATCCTGATTGATCACATGCAACAAATCAAAACGCGCTTGTAATCCCAAGTTGGTACAAATATTGTTATGACATGGATTTTCATCAATTAAGAGCACACGCTTACCATTCTTTGCTAATGCAGTTGCAAGATTCACTACCACGCTGGTTTTCCCAACTCGGGGTTTGCCACTGGCAATGGTATATACCCGCGCTGCATTATTAACTTGAAACGGCATCAAATTTCTCAATCCCGCAGCTTGGTCTTGTCTAATCGCTTTAGTCATCATTAAATCCCACCAATGATCTTTCAGCTACACCCACTGGATCTATACTATTTTTAGTTGCCATAATCAGTGCAAACTCTGCATCCTGCAATGTAAACGCAGAATCCGCCGGAGATGATTTAAAAATACGGTGTAACAGATATCTTGCGTTAGCCGCATGAATATCTTCGGGAACCTTTTGCCCATTAGCGACATAATGCAACATTAATTTTCTGCGAATAATCGCATCCAAAACCACGCCAAGGCTTGCTGTTTCATCAACTTTAGTAATGATGCAGCCGTAAATACCATTTGTTTGATAAGCAGAAATCACCTCATCCAGAGTTTTACCGTTGGAAGCGGCACTCAAAATTAGCAAACGCTTAACATCTGCACCACAGTTGCATAACATTGCAATTTGTTCGGCTACCATATGGTCACGCTGACTCATACCGACAGTATCGATCAGCACCATATGTTTATTTCTCAATTCTGATAATGTGAGCTGCAAATCTTCCGTGTCTTTTATATTACGAACAGGAACACCGAGTAACTGCCCATAAATTCTTAGCTGCTCGTGACCCCCAATACGGTAGCTATCCGTAGTCAAGAGCGCCACCTTATCGGTACCATGACGAATAACGCACCGTGCTGCCAGTTTTGCGGTAGTCGTAGTTTTCCCGACACCCGTTGGGCCAATCAAGGCATAAACTCCTCCCCTCTCGATCATTTCATCACTAGCTGCCGTATGAAGGTTATATGCCAGCGCTGACATTGCCTGTTTTAAGCTCTGTTCGTAATCATAATCAGCAGTTAACTTATCAACTAAACGACGTGACAATAAAGGGCTGAAACCTGCATCCAGCATCGTACGTAATATCTTTACTTTTTCTGGCTTGC
>WBZQ01000142.1_pt1 | contig 23795 bp, 19 predicted proteins | sample 5204251 | NCBI WGS metagenome assembly WBZQ01 (sample SAMN12412402, study PRJNA552823) | activated sludge metagenome | isolation source: activated sludge from nitrification reactor of wastewater treatment plant... | place: USA: Virginia | collected 2017-09
GTCTCGCCGAGCAGGGCGAGCTTGGCCGACGCGTTGGCGGCGAACTCGTTGTCCCGTTCGGTCACCACCGAGTTGCGGGCGGCGAAGAACACGTCCTGGGCGGCCTTGAACCGCTGCCACAGCGCGTCGTCGGTGTCACGCGGCGCGCGGCCGGCGGCCTTCCATTCGGTGAGCAGGTCGCGGAACTTGGCGGCCGTGGGACCCCAGTCGGTGGACGAGGACAGTTCCTCGGCGCGGGTGATGATCTCCTCTTTGCGCATCTTGGCGCCGACCCGTTCGCGGTCGAGCTCGGCGAAGTGCGCGCCCCGGCGCCGGTTGAACGCGTCGCGGGCCTTGGCGTACCGCTTCCACAGCTGGTCGTCGGTCTTGCGGTCGACGCCCTTGATGCCCTTCCACTCGTCGAGGATGGTCCGTAGCCGATCGCCCGCCGCCTTCCACTGGGTGGAGTCGGCCCCGATCTGCTCGGCCTCGGCCGCCAGTTCCTCCTTGCGGGCGATGGCCGTGGCCCTGGCCTCGTCGCGGGCGATGCGCTGCGCGGATGCCACATCATCGGCGCTGGTGACGATCGCGGTCAGTCGCCGTTCGATGGCCGCGACGTCACCAAGGACGGTGGCGGTGGGCAGTTCATCGAGCAGGTGCTTGGCGCTCTGCTGCGCCTTGCGCGGATCGCCGGACCCGGCGGCCAGACGTTCCTCCAGGATCTCGACCTCGGTGGCGAGATCGTCGAATCGCCGGGCGAAATGAGCCAGGCCGTCCTCGATCGACCCCGCCTGCCACGACCCGATCGACCGTTCCCCGTCGGGGGTCTTGAGCCACACCACACCGTCGCCGTCGATGCGGCCGAACTCGTGCGGGTCCCCGTGCGGAACCGGGGCGTGCGTCGGGGGGACGGCGGGAGACGGCCTCGGACCGGGTTTGGGGCCCGGGCGCGGACCCGGCCGGGGGGCGGGGCGCGGGGCACCCAGATCGTTTGCGGTGGGATCGGTCGGTTTGGTCATTTGCTCACACGTCCCTGCACTCGCTTGTGCCGCGCGTCGCGGCTGCCGTTATCGCTGACATCGGCGACCACACTGACATGGAAAGCCGCATATCTCCACCATTCAAACAGTTCAGACCGGTTGGTGTCGCGTCCTCCCGAGTTTTCCGGGCCTATCGCAGCGCGTTTTCCCCGAATCGCGGGGTGATGTCCGCTGTTGTGATACGGCCCTGAGGCCGGTGGCGCTGCCCGGTCAGCTAGCGTTGCCCATTGTGTTGGCCCGCGTCGTCTTCGTTCCGAGCGCGCCCTTGTTGGTGCCCCGACTGGCCGGTCCCCGGGCGACGGAGGCGGTGCCCGTCCGCGACGCGGTGCGTGCGGCGGGTGCGGCGCTGTCGGCCCTCGCCCCCGAATGGGTGGCCGTCGGTGCGGCCGATGTCGGTGCCGCCGGTCGGGGACCGGACGGGACGTTCGCACCGTACGGCGTCGATGTCCACGTGTCCCTGCGCGCACCCGGAGCGTCAGACACCGGTCACCGCCTGCTGCCCCCGTCGGTGGCCGACGCGGCCGCTGATGCCGGCAGGCTCCCGCTGTCGATGTTGATCGCGGCCTGGGTGCGCGAGACCGCCGGTGCCGAACGGGTCGAGCCGCTGATCGTCGATCCTGGGGCCGCGCCAGATACCTGCCTGCGCACCGGCCGGGCCCTGGCCGAGGCGCTGGCGACGACCGACCGGCCCGTCGGGGTGCTGGTGGTGGGTGACGGCTCGACCCAGCTGAGCCCGTCGGCCCCCGGCGGTGGCCTCGTCGAGGAGTCGGTCGAGTTCAATAACAGGCTTGTCGCGGCCGTCGGATCCGGTGATCGCGACCTGCTGGCCGGTCTGTCGCCGCAGGACTGCGATCGCGCCGGTGTCGGGGGCCGGGTGGCGTGGCAGGTCGCGGCCGGACTGTGCGACGGCCTGCCGGTGGCCGCGGTGACGGACTATGCGGGGGCTCCGTTCGGCGTCGGGTACGTCGTGGCCTCATGGACACCCGCGTCAGACGCACAGGCGCCGGGAGCATGAGCGAAGAGCCGTCGGACCTGCCGGTCCCGGTCGCGATCGTCGGCCCCACCGCCAGCGGTAAGTCCGCGCTGGGGCTCGACATCGCCGACCGGCTGGGCGGCGAGATCGTCAATGTCGACGCGATGGCCCAGCATCGCGGCATGGACATCGGCACCGCGAAACCGCCCGTTGCCGAACGCCGCGGCATCACCCACCACCAGTTGGACGTCCTCGACGTCACCGAAACGGCAACCGTGGCGCGGTATCAGGCCGCCGCCCGCGCCGACATCGAACGGCTCCGCGCCGCCGGAATCACCCCGGTCATCGTCGGCGGATCGATGCTGTACGTCCAGGCGCTGCTCGACGATTGGTCGTTCCCGGCCACCGACCCGCAGGTCCGTGGCCGCTACGAGCAGCAACTCGCCGAGGTCGGTGTGGCTGCGATGCACCGTCTGCTGGCCGAGGTGGATCCGCAGGCGGCCGCCACGATCCTCGACACCGACGGCCGCCGAATCGTGCGCGCGCTGGAGGTGGTGGAACTGACCGGCAAACCGTTCGCGGCGTCGGCGCCGACGATCGGTGAACCGCGGTGGGGGACCGTCATCCTCGCTGTGGACCGGGACACCGCGGCCCTCGACGAGCGGATCGCGGCGCGCACCGGCCAGATGTTCGCCGACGGGCTGGTGACCGAGGTCGAGGCACTGTGCGAGGTGGGCCTGCGTGACGGCGTGACCGCCCCGCGTGCGATCGGATACGCACAGGTCCTGGACTACCTCGACGGCGCGATCGGGCTTGACGAGGCGCAGGAGCTGACGTTCATCGGCACCCGCCGCTACGTCCGGCGGCAACGCTCCTGGTTCCGTCGCGACCACCGCATCACCTGGCTCGACGGCGCCGATCCGGACCTGCTCAGCGCCGCATTGCGCGTGATCGACCCGGACTGAGCGCCCCAGACCGAACGATCCGGCCTTCAGGTGGGCGGCGCGTCGATGACGGGACGCCGCACGTCGGCGCCGGGCCCGTCGAAATGCCACCACTCGCCGGAGTAGACGCGCAGACCGCCCGTCCCCATCGCCGTCCGGAGCCGGGCGCGGGAGGCCCGCGCCGCGGGCGACACCCCGTCGGTGGCGTAGGCGGTGGCCCGGGAGGTGAACGAATCGAATCCGGTGCCCATCTCGACCAGACAGTCGCGGCCTACGCGCCGAGCGGCCGGGCAGTGCTGCCGGCGGACGGCGAGCGTCACGTCCACGGACCGGCCGCTCTCGTGGCTGCGGGAATAGGGGCCGGGCGCGGCCACCCACGCCGGGTTGGACACCTTTTTGTACATTCTCTGCTGCACCGAATGCGGCCGGTAGCAGTCCCAGAACACCAGCCTCTCACCCCGGCCCGCGGAGCGAAGGGCGGCGGCCGCCGCGCGCAGTCCCGGTCGCATCGACTCGTGGACCAGGCACCTCGCGTTCGCCGGGTAGAGGCGCATTCCGACGAAGTTGTCGGTGGTCGCATAACGCAGATCGATGATGGCGTCGGGCACCACCGTACGGACGTCGACCAGGCCCGCGGCGCGGGCGGCCGGGTTGACGGGGGTGGCACTCGCCGCTCCGGATCCGGAGTGCGGAGCGGGGCTGGCCGAGCTGGGCCCCGGTATCTGGCCACCGCCGGAACAGCCGATGACGGCGGTCACCGCCAGCGTCGTCGCGCCCAGGCGCAGGGTCCCTGTCCTTCGCATGCTCACCTTGGTACCACGCACCGGACCGGCGGGCGGCCACTGTACGTCATGGCACTGCACGTAATGTCGGTGTGGTGACCGATACCGACGCGCTCCGTTTTGTGAAAGGCCACGGCACCCAGAACGATTTCGTGGTGCTCGCCGATCCGGCAGCAGAACTCGACCTCGACGTGGCCGCGGTGGCCGCGATCTGCGATCGGCAGCGGGGCATCGGCGCGGACGGTTTGCTGCGCGTGGCCCGTGCGGTCGCGCTGGTCGAACGCGGAATCCTGGAGCAACTGCCCGACGGGGTCCGGCCGGACGACTGGTTCATGGACTACCGCAACGCCGACGGATCGATCGCCGAGATGTGCGGCAATGGCGTGCGGGTGTTCGCCCACTACGTGCGGGCCACGGGCCTGACCGACACCGACACCTTCACCGTCGGCTCACGCGCCGGCGGACGCCCGGTGATCGTCCATTCCTTCGACGACGTGCGCGCCGACGTCACCGTCGAGATGGGCCAGGCCCGCGTCGACGGTGAATCGGAGGCGCGGGTCGGGGAGATCACCTATCGCGGCGCGGTCGTCGACGTCGGCAACCCGCATCTGGCCTGCGTGGTTCCGGACCTGACACCGGAACAACTGGCCGCACTCGACTTCTCGGCCGGGGTCACCATCGACCCCGCGGTGTTCCCGAACGGCACCAACCTCGAACTCGTCACCCCCGCGCAGGCGACCGGTGACGGTGCCGACTGGTCCGCGCACATGCGGGTCTTCGAGCGGGGTGTGGGGGAAACCCGTAGCTGCGGCACCGGACTGGTCGCCGCGGGCAAGGCCTCGCTCGGTGTGCTCGGCGAGGACTCGGGGTCGCTGCACATCAGCGTGCCCGGCGGATCGGTGATCGTGACGATCACCCCCGACGGGGCTACGCTGCGCGGTCCGTCGATGCTGGTCGCCGAGGGCCGGTTCCGGCCCGGCTGGTCGGACGCCGGCTGAGACGGGCGGCGGCGGGCCGCCCGAAAAGCAGATGCCCGGGTTCGCCGCACCGTGTCATCATGGAGGTCAAATGACTGAATTCGCATCACAGACCTCCGCTCCGGACCTCGATGAGCCCGACTTCGATCCCGATGACTTCGGTCCGGCGATCGACGACGCACCCGTGTCGGCCTTCCGCATGACACCGCCGACCACCGGCGAGCAGCAGCTGTCCGACCGCGCCTCACTGCAGCGCGTCGCCGGTCTGTCCACCGAACTCGAGGACGTCACCGAGGTCGAATACCGGCAGCTGCGCCTCGAGCGCGTCGTGCTGGTGGGCGTGTGGACCGAGGGCACCGCCGCCCAGGCCAAGGCCAGCATGGTGGAGCTGGCCGCACTGGCCGAGACCGCCGGTTCGCAGGTGCTCGACGGACTCATCCAGCGCCGCTCGACCCCCGACGCGGCCACCTACATCGGTTCCGGCAAGGCCGACGAACTACGTCAGGTGGTCCTGTCCACCGGCGCCGACACCGTCATCTGCGACGGTGAACTGACTCCCGCTCAGCTGACGGCGCTGGAGAAGGTCGTCAAGGTGAAGGTCATCGACCGCACCGCGCTGATCCTGGACATCTTTGCCCAGCACGCCACCTCGCGCGAGGGCAAGGCGCAGGTGTCGCTGGCGCAGATGGAGTACATGCTGCCCAGGCTGCGCGGCTGGGGTGAGTCGATGTCCCGGCAGGCCGGTGGCCGGGCCGGCAGCAACGGCGGTGTGGGCCTGCGTGGTCCCGGTGAGACCAAGATCGAGACCGACCGCAGGCGGATCCGCGAGCGGATGGCCAAGCTGCGCCGCGAGATTCGTGAGATGAAAACCGCACGCACCACCAAACGTGCTGCTCGGCAACGTAGTTCGATCCCCAAGATCACGGTGGCCGGCTACACCAATGCGGGCAAGTCAAGTCTGGTGAACGCGATGACCGGGTCGGGTGTGCTGGTGCAGGACGCCCTGTTCGCGACCCTCGATCCCACCACGCGCCGCGCCACACTCGCCGACGGCCGCGAGGTGGTGTTCACCGACACCGTCGGATTCGTCCGGCACCTGCCCACTCAGCTCGTCGAGGCGTTCCGCTCGACTCTGGAGGAGGTCGTCGACGCAGACCTGCTGCTGCACGTCGTCGACGGTTCCGATCCGTTCCCCACCGAGCAGATCGCGGCCGTGCGCCGGGTGATCAACGAGATCGTCGCCGAGGAGGGCGTCGCGCCGCCGCCGGAGTTGCTGGTGGTCAACAAGATCGACGCCATCGATGAGAATCGGCGCACCGAGCTGCGCGGCATCCTCGACGGCGCGATGTTCGTCTCCGCGCACACCGGAGAGGGTTTGCCCGAGCTGTTCGACCGGATCCGCGCCGAGGTCGCCCGCAACGACGTCGAGGTGACCATCGCGGTGCCGTTCAGCCGCGGTGATGTGGTCAGCCGGATCCACCGCGACGGTGAGGTGCTGTCCACCGACCATGATGAGCAGGGCACCATCATGCGGGTACGGGTACCGGCCGCGATGGCCGGAGAACTCGCCGAGCTGCGAGTGTCCTAGGCCCACCACGACCTCCGGAACGGCATCCGGCCCGTCACGCACGGCGCGTGGCGGGCCGGACATCGTTGAACAGCAAGACTATTCGGCGTCGAGGTCCTTGGCCACCAGGGCGGCGATGGCATCCAGCGTCGACTGATCGTCGGCGGTCACCACCACGGGGGTGCCCTTCTCCGCGCCGAGGGTCATGATGAGCAGGGCCGAACCGGCGTCCACCGGCTCTTCGCCTTCGAGGCCGATGGTGACCGACTGGCCGGACTCGGCGGCGGCCTCGGCGATGATCGTGGCGGGGCGGGCGTGCAGGCCGACTGCTGATCCGACGGTGACGGTTGTGCTGGGCATGAGATCGATCTCCTTGGTTGATTCTTGATCGGTTGTAGGGGTCGGTTTGCCTGTGATCGTAGGCGGATCAGGCCGCGACCGTCTGCGGTTGCGCCGCATCGTCGGACTTGGCCGTGGGCTTCCAGAACTGCTTGGCCGCCGTGACGGCTAGCGCCGCCACGACCGTTCCCGCGACCAGCGCGACCAGGAACAGTCCCCAGTTGTTCATCGCGAAGAAGACGAACACACCGCCGTGGGGTGCGCGCAGTTCCACGCCGAACGCCATGCACAGCGCGCCGGTGACCGCGCCGCCGAGCATCGTCGACGGGATGACCCGCAGCGGATCGGTCGCGGCGAACGGGATGGCGCCCTCGGAGATGAACGACGCGCCGAGCAGCCAGGCCGCTTTGCCGTTCTCCTTCTCCGGGTTCGAGTACAGGCCCGGCCGCAGGACCGTCGACAGCGCCATCGCCAGCGGCGGCACCATGCCGGCACACATGACCGCCGCCATGATCTGGTACTGCGCCTCGCCGGCCGACGCCGAGGCGATACCCGCGGTGGCGAACAGGTACGCCGACTTGTTGAGCGGCCCACCGAGGTCGAAGCACATCATCAGGCCGAGCACGATGCCCAGCACGACCGCCGAACCTCCCGACATCGAGTTCAGGCCGTCGTTGAGCTGGTCCATCAGCCACGACAGCGGTCTGCCGAGCACGATGTAGAGCAGACCACCGACTATGGCGCTGCCCAGCAGCGGGATGATGACCACCGGTTGCAGGCCGCGGGCCCACTGCGGCAACGGGATCCGGGCGATCCACAGGCACGCCACACCGGCGATGAGACCGCCGAGCAGGGCGCCGAGGAAGTTGGCGCCGATGGCCACCGACACCAGACCGGCCACGAAACCGGGGGCGATGCCGGGCCGGTCGGCGATGGCGAACGAGATGTAGGCGGCAAGCACTGGCACCGCGAGGTTGAGTGCGGCACTGCCGACCGCGAAACTCACCGCGCCCAGGTAGGTCTTGAGACCGGCGTCGGGCAGGTTGGTGATGGTGTTGTGCAGCGCGATGTACGCGCCGTCGGACAGCGAACCACCCGGGTCGAGCGTGGATTTGCCGATCTCGTATCCGGCGAGCAGGAAGCCCAGAGCCATCAGCAGGCCGCCCGCGGCGACGAACGGGATCATGTAGCTCACGCCGGTCATCAGCGCCTGCCGGGTCTGCCCACCCAGGCCGACACCACCGCCGGTGGGCGCGGCCTCGCCGACCCCGCCGCCCTCACCGCCGGCGACCCGCGCGGCGTGCGGATCATTCGCCGCGGCAACGGCCTCGGCGATCATCTTGTCGGGCTCGTTGATGGCGCGCTTGACGCCGGAGGCGATCACGGGCTTGCCCGCGAACCGGTCCTTACCCTTGACCCCGACATCGGTGGCGAAGATGACCGCGCCCGCATCGGAGATCACCTTCGGATCGAAAGGTGTTGTGGCCGAGGAACCCTGCGTTTCCACATGGAACTCGACCCCGGCGCGTTCGGCCGCGTACTTGAGGGCGTCGGCGGCCATATAGGTGTGTGCGATGCCGGTGGGACACGCGGTGATCGCCACGATCGACGGCTTGTCGGATACGGCCGGCTCGGGTGCGGCAGGGGCCGCCGCAGCGGCTGCGGGTGCGGCCTCGGCGGCCGGAGCAGCGGGCTTCTTCGGTGGCGGATTGATCGCCCCGTCGACGAGTTCGACGATGCGCTCCGGCGTCTCGGCCGACCGCAGATCGGCGACGAAATCGGGCCGCACCAGCGCCCTGGCCAGCGAACTGAGCAGCTTCATGTGCTCACTCGCCCCGCCCGCCGGCGCGGCGATCAGGAACACGATGTCGGCGGGGCCGTCCGGCGCACCGAAGTCGACCTTGGGGGCGAGCCGGGCCATCGCCAGACTCGCCTCAGTGACGGACTCGGCGCGCGCGTGCGGGATGGCGATACCGCCGGGCAGACCGGTGGCAGACTTGGCCTCGCGGGCCAGGGCGCCCTCGATCAGGTCGGACGGGTCCGTTGTGCGGCCCGCCTCGCCGAGGGCGCCGGCGAGATAGTTGATCACCGCGGGCGGATCGGCGCCGGCGTCGACGTCGAGGCGCACCGTGTCGACGGTGATGATCTGTTGTGCCATGGGCTTTCCTTTGTCGGGTTCCTCTGGAACAGGGGAGATATGCCGGGGGAGAGACGTCAGCGGGTGGTGGCGAGTTCGGTGAGGCCGACCCGCCCGAGATCGAGCTGAGCGGGTGCGGGCGGCTGGGTTCCGGCCAGGCCGGCTGCCGCCGCACCGTAGGCGACAGCGGAACGCAGCCGCTCGGGTTCGGGCTCTCCGCGCAACGCCGCCAGAACGTAGCCGGCCAGTGACGAGTCACCGGCACCGACGGTGCTCTTGGTGACCGTGGGTGGCGGGGTGGCCGACCAACTGCCGGCGGCGGTGGTGAGCACGGCCCCGGCGGCACCGAGGGTGGCCAGCACCGCACCTCCCGTGCGCGCGGCCAGTTCGCCGGCCGCGGCGACGATCGGCGCCAGATCACCCGCGGCGGCAGCCGCTTTCAGTACGGCGGGATCTGCTCCCGTGACCTCGGCGAGCTCTTCGTCGTTGGGTTTGATCAGGTCCGACCGGCCGGCGGCTGCGGCTACCAGCGGCGCCCCGGAGGTGTCGACGGCGACGCGGCACGGGAGGTCGGCGAGCGCGTCGAGCAGCGTCCGGTACCAGTCGTCGGGCAGACCTGGGGGCAGCGAACCGCACAGGGTCACCCATGACGCCGACGCGGCGTGTTCGATCACGAGCTCGGTGAGCGCTCGCGCCTGATCCGCGTCGAGTGTGACACCCGGCGCGTTGATCTTGGTGGTGGTGCCGTCAGGTTCGGCGATGGTGAGGTTGGACCGGATCTCGCCGTCGATGGGCATGGCGCGGTAGGGCAGCCCGACACCGTTGAGCGCGGTGAGCAGCGGGTCACCGGCCCGGCCCGGAAGCAGCGCCAGCGTCGACACGCCCGCCTCCGCGGCGACCCGCGAGACGTTGACGCCCTTGCCGCCGGGTTCGGTGCGGGCCGCGACGGCGCGCTGGACCTCGCCGCGCTGCAGCACGCCGGACAGTTCCAGGGTGCGGTCGAGACTGGGGTTGGCGGTGAGGGTCACGATGTCGTAGCTGGTTGGGGCGGTCATGCGAGAACAACCTCGATTCCGTGGTCGGCGAGTTCGGTGGCGTCGGTGGAACTGACCGTCGAGTCGGTGATCAGGACGTCGACCTCGTCCAGGGAGGCGAAGCGGACGAGGTCCTCGCGCCCCATCTTCGATGAATCGGCAAGGACCACAACCTGATCGGCGGACGCCACCATGGCCCGTTTGACGGCCGCCTCCTCGGGATACGGGGTGGACAGGCCGTGCCGTGCGGTGATGCCGTTGGTGCCGATGAACACCGTCGACACCCGCAGTCGATGGATCGCCGCGACCGTGTCCGCTCCGACGGTGGCCTGTGTGAGACCGCGGACGCGACCACCGATCGCGTGCACGAAGCCGTCGGAGTGGTTGGTCAGGGCACCAGCGATCGGGATGCTGTTGGTGATCAGCGTCAGGCCGTGGCCATGGGGCAGGGCCATCGCGGCCTGGAAGGTGGTGGTGCCCGCGTCGAAGAGGACCGAGCCGCCGTTGGGCGGCAGAAACTTCATGGCGGCCATGCCGATCGCGAGTTTTCTGTCGACGTGCGTGGTCTCGCGGACATCGAGGCCCTGTTCGGCGACAACGCGGATCAGACCGGGCCGGACGGCCCCGCCGTGGACCCGCTGCAGATGGCCGGCGCGCTCGAGCGTGGCCAGATCGCGGCGAACGGTCTCGCTGGTCACGGAGAACCGGCCGGCCAGGTCCGCGACCGATGCGCGGCCCACTCTGCGGACCTCGTCGGCGATCGCCTGCTGGCGTTCCTCCGCATACACGAGAACTCCGATCGTTCACTCCGGTGTGATCTGCTCTAGAACCACATAACACCACACATCCGGGCTAACTGATCCCGAAACTGCTTCATGTGGTTTCACATGCGATTGCGTGGACTATGTTGTTGGTATCACTGTGTTTACGCCGGTATCCGGAGAGAGTCAAGCGATATTTGTAGTATAGATCACAGAATAGGTCGGAAGTCGCCTATTCTGTCGATGCGCCTCCGGCACTGAGCGAGGCCTGATCCGGCTCCGCTTTCGTTGCGGTTATGTCCGAGTATGTTGACAAAAGTTGTTTCTACTGCGAGCCTGGGGAGCGTCGACTGTAAGCTGAGTCACACGCTGACTCGTCTCAAGGTTCCTCGAAGCCGCGGTGCCGGGTGAGGAACCGCCACGTCACAAGGATGGTGGACCCATGCCCCCAACAGCTCTCAAAGGAACACCGGTCGTCGGCGGCATCGCCTACGGTCCGGCACTGTGGCCCGGTGAGCGGCCCGCGTTCACCCCTGACAGCGCCGAGATCCCAGAGAGTGAGCGCGACGCCGAGGCGAAGCGGTTCGCCGATGCCGCGGCCGCGGTGGCCGGCCGGTTGCGTGACCGGGCGTCGGCGTCCACCGGCGTCGCGGCCGAGGTCCTGTCCGCGACCGCGGGCCTGGCCGAGGACCGCGGCTGGGTGGGCGCGGCCAAGAAGCTGATCGCCAAGGGTGCGCAGGCCCCGGCCGCCGCGATCGCGGCCACCGACGAGTTCGCCGCCCTGTTCACCAAGCTCGGCGGCCTGATGGCCGAACGGGTCACCGACCTCCACGACGTGCGCGACCGGGTGGTGGCCGAACTGCTGGGCGTACCCGAACCCGGTGTGCCGGTCCCGGATACGCCGTCCATCCTGGTGGCCGACGATCTGGCGCCCGCCGACACCGCCGGACTCGATCCCGCGCTGGTGATCGCGCTGGTCACCCGGCTCGGTGGGCCGACCAGCCACACCGCGATCATCGCGCGGCAACTCGGCATTCCCTGCGTGGTGGCGGTCGCGGACCTCGCCGAGGTGGGCGCGGGCACAGCCATCCTGGTGGACGGCACCACCGGTGTGGTGGAGATCGAACCCGACGAGGAGCAGTCACGATCGCGGGTGGACGAGAGCCGTCGGGCCGCGGAGGCGGCCGCCACGTGGTCGGGGCCCGGTCAGACCGCCGACGGCCACACGGTGGCGATCCTGGCGAATGTCGCCGACGGGACGTCGGCGCGTGCCGCCACCGATCACCCCGTCGAGGGGGTGGGGCTGTTCCGCACCGAGCTTGCGTTCCTGGACCGGGCCGACGAACCGTCCGTGGACGAGCAGGCGGCGCTGTACCGCGAGGTGATCGACGCCTTCGAGGGCCGCAAGGTGGTGATCCGCACCCTGGACGCCGGATCGGACAAGCCGCTCAAGTTCGTCTCGCAGGAGCACGAACCCAACCCGGCGATGGGCGTGCGCGGCAACCGGATCGCATCGGTGCATCCGGACATCCGAACCCATCAGCTCGATGCGATCGCCCGGGCCGCCGAGAACGCAAGCGCCACACCGTGGGTGATGGCCCCGATGATCGCCGGCGCCGGCGAGGCGGAGGAATTCGCCGCCGAGGTGCGCAGCCGCGGACTCGTGGCCGGAGTGATGATCGAGATCCCCGCGGCGGCGGTGCTGGCGCCCGCCATCCTGTCCAAGGTGGATTTCGTCTCGATCGGCACCAACGACCTGACCCAGTACACGATGGCGGCCGACCGGATGTCGGCCGAGCTGGCGGCCTTCACCGATCCCTGGCAACCGGCGGTCCTGAACCTGGTGGCCAACGTGGCGCGGACGGGTAAGGAACTCGGCAAACCGGTCGGCGTGTGCGGGGAGGCCGCGGCCGATCCTCTGCTGGCGTGCGTACTGGTTGGCCTCGGCGTGACCTCGCTGTCGAGTGCGCCGGTCGCGGCTGCCGCGGTGGGCGCCCGGCTCGCGCAGACGAGCAGCGACCAGTGCCGGGAGGCCGCCGATGCCGCGCTGGCCGCCGAGGATCCGGAGGCGGCGCGCACCGCGGTGGCGGCGATCCTGCTGTAGCCACCGCCACCCGTCAACGCCCTCGGCCCCGGAGAAACCTCCGGGGCCGAGGGCGTTTCGTGGCTGTGAGGGTCAGATGCGTCGCATGACGGTGACGACCTTGCCGAGGATCGCGGCCTCGTCGCCGGGGATCGGCTGGAAGTGCTCGTTGTGCGGCATCAGCCAGACATGTCCGTCTTTGCGCTTGAATGTCTTGACGGTGGCTTCGCCGTCGAGCATCGCGGCGACGATGTCACCGTTGTCGGCGACGTTCTGCTGGCGCACCACCACCCAGTCGCCGTCGCAGATGGCGGCGTCGATCATCGACTCGCCGACGACCTTCAGCATGAAGAGCGATCCCTCGCCCACCAGCTCACGCGGCAGCGGGAACACATCCTCCACAGCCTCTTCCGCGAGGATCGGGCCGCCGGCGGCGATCCGGCCGAGTACCGGGACGAAGGTGGGTTCGGGCAGGTTCGAACCGATCGCGGCGACCTTGGCCTGCGACTGGTCGGACTCCTGGATATTGACCGCGCGCGGACGATTGTGATCGCGCTTGAGCAGACCCTTGCGTTCGAGTGTGCGCAACTGGTGGGCCACCGACGACGTGGAGGCCAGACCGACCTCGTCGCCGATCTCCCGGATGCTGGGCGGGTAGCCCCGCTCACGCACAGAGGTCCGGATGACCTCGAGCACCGCGCGCTGCCGGGGCGTCAGCGATTCCTCTGCCACAACGACATCGGATGTGCCGGACGCGTCTCCGGTCTTCTCACTCATGGATGTTCTCTCCTGTCGGTCAGACCTGCCGGTCACGTCGCCCGGATCGGGTGTTCTGGCGTGATTCGTCGAGATATTCGAACGCCAGCGTAGTCGAACTGCGACCCGCGTACCAAACGTTTGTTCGAGATCCGTGCGACTTTGTCGTAGCCCCGTGGTAGAAATCGAACATCAGTTCATCGAACAACTGATCGAACATCCGGACGGATAGCCGGCCGGATCGGGCAACAGGAACGACAACCTCGGAGGTGGTGGCGATGGCCACGACATTCGCAGAACACGCCCGCCGTGCGGCACCGACGCACGACCGCATCGCCCCGCGCCGGCCGGCCGGCAACCACGGCACGGCTGCGCGCCGGGTGGCTCCGCGGACCCCGGTGCCGGCCGGTACACGTTGTGCCGCACGAGGTCACGACCCACGCGAGATCGCGTCGTGGGAGACCATCGCCCGACGCCGGTCTGTCGCCTCGGCAGTACTGGCCGGCGCGCTGCTGGCCGTCGTCACATGGCTGCTGGTCATCGTCGGCAACAACTACGCCGACGCGGTGGCTCCGGACCCCACCGGCAGTGCGCTCGTGCACGTCCGTTCGAACGAGTCGCTCTCCTCGGTCGCCGCCCGGGTCGCGCCCGGCTATCCCGTCGAAGCGGTCGTCGAACAGATCCGGGAGCTCAACGACCTGACCTCGTCCGGCCTGGTGCCCGGGCAGCCGCTCGTCGTGCCCCGATATCGATGAGTGCGGTACCGAGGAACCCGGTGCCGACGGGCCGCGACCCCGGCGACGGGTCGGGAAACAGGCGCTGTGACAGGGCGCCCACCGTCAGGGGTGCATCGAGCGCTCTGCTGAACGGCGGTATTCTCATGCCACAGGGTCCAGTCGGAAACCGACACGGTGTGACCGTTCCGCGGTGCGCCGGCGCGCCCCGCGACGGTCATGAGGACAACATGCGCTGCCCGTTTTGCCGCAACGAAGACACCAAGGTCATCGACTCACGTGTCGCCGACGAAGGGCAGGCGATCCGGCGCAGGCGGGCCTGCCAGGAGTGCGGCCGCCGATTCTCCACCGTCGAAAGTGCCGTGCTGTCGGTGGTCAAACGCAACGGCGTCACCGAGCCGTTCAGTCGCGAGAAAGTGATGCGAGGTGTGCGCCGGGCCTGCCAGGGCCGGCACGTCGACGAGGATTCCCTCGCCCTGCTCGCGCAGAAGGTCGAGGAGGCCATCCGGGCCTCGGGCTCGGCCGAGATCCCCAGCAACGAGGTCGGTCTGGCGATCCTCGGCCCGCTGCGCGACCTTGACGAGGTGGCGTACCTGCGGTTCGCCTCGGTGTACCGCTCGTTCGACTCCGTCGAGGACTTTCAGCGCGAGATCGACGACCTGCGTGGCGTCTCGGGTGCGACGGCACCGGCGGAGGCGGGATCCGAACGGGCCTGACCCCGCCGGCCGCCGCCGCGCCTTGTCAGCGCAGTGCGTCGATCGCCTTGATGATCCGTTTTTCCGACACCGGGTAGGCGGTGCCCAAACGCTGGGCGAACAGCCCGACCCGCAGTTCTTCGACCAGCCACTGCGCCGCGTCGTTGACCGCGTCCCGCCGCGTGGCCGGTACCTTCGCGAGCCGGGCATTCCAGTGTTCGATGACCCGGTCGATCGAGCGCAAACCCTGTGTGTCCCGGTCCGCGCCGGCCGGAAGTGCCTCGAGACGCTGTTGCGCGGCCTGCAGATAACGGGGTAGATGCCGTAGGGCGGACAGGGGCGTGGCGGCGATGAATCCGTCGAAGATGAGGTTGTCGAGTTGTTCGGCCACATCGTCGGCGGCCGCCGAGCCTGCGTGCAGGTCGATGAGGCCGCGTAGTGGGGCGACCTCGCGGAGCGCCGCGATCGCCGCCGAAAAGTATTCGGGCGCAGCCGAACGCACCTGCGGACTCAGCGTGGTGAGCAGCCGTTCGAAGGCGTCGGGGGATCGTACCGCCGAGACGGCCGCGGGATCGGCCGCGACCGCGTCGCGGATCGCCCGATAGGTACAGTCGGCGACCATCCGGTCGCGCTCACGGTACGGGCTCTGGCTCAGGCTCAACCTGCCTCGCGGATCGAGCCCGGCCGTGATCTTGGGTGTGAGTGCCGGGATGCGGTGGTCGAACAGCGCGGCGACGGCCACCGGATGGCGGCGGTCTCGTTCCGCGGCGGACACCGCGGCAGTGACCTGCACCCCGAATCGGGGCCCGACCGGCACGGTGAGCAACGCCGGGAAATGCGTGACCTTCTGTCCGGCAACGGTTGTGGTGGTCGACTCGGCGAGGGTGCCGATCCCGTCGGCCGTCCAGTCGGTGTAGGTCGGCGCCTTCGGTGCGCGGGCGGCACCGGTCGTCGTCAGTGTCTTGCGGAGTTCCGGCAGCGACCGGCCTGCCGCGATCTCGCGCCCGGAGCCGTCGACCACGCTGAAGTTCATGGTCAGATGCTTGGGCAGCGTCGCCGGCCGGAAGTCGGCCGGGGTGATCGTCGAACCGGTGATCACCGACAGTTCGCGCGCCAGCCCGGCCACAAGTGGTTCCGATCGCGGCTTGAGCCGCGAGAGCGCCAGGTCGGCGAAGCGGCCTGCCGGGGCCATCGTCTTGCGGATGTGTTTTGGCAGCGTCTTGATCAGCTCGGTGGCCACCTCACCGCGCAGTCCCGGCACCAGCCAGTCGAAGCCCGCCGGACGCACATGCGTCAGCAGTGGTTCGGGGATGACCACGGTGACACCGTCGTCGCCCGCGGTCGGATCGAACCGGTACCGCAGTTCCAAGGTCGCCTCGCCCTGTCGCCACGCGGGCGGAAAGTCCTTGTCCGCGTTGGGAACCACGGTGGCGAACTGGGCCGGGTCGAGGTCGAGCAGGTCGGGCCGGGTGCGTCGGGTCTTCTTCCACCAGGTGTCGAAATGCCGCGTGGATACGCAGTCGGCGCCGACCCGGGCGTCGTAGAAGTCGAACAGTTGATCCTCGGTGATCGAGATGTCGCGGCGGCGGATGCGCTGCTCGATGTCGTCGACCGCGTCGAGCAGGTCACGGTTCTTCTGGAAGAACGCGTGCTCGGTGGTCCATTCACCGTCGACGAGGGCGTGCCTGATGAACAGTTCCCGAGACACGACCGGGTCGATGGTGCCGTAGTTGACGCGGCGGCGGGCCACGAGCGTCACCCCGTACAGGGTGACCTTCTCGTATGCCATCGCCGCGCCGCGCCGCTGCGACCAGTGCGGTTCGCTGTAGACGCGCTTGACCAGATCCCCGGCCAGACGCTCAGCCCAGAGCGGGTCGACGGCGGCAACGGTATGCGCGAACAGCCGTGAGGTTTCGAGGATCTCGGCCGCCATGATGAACGCCGGAGGCTTCTTGGCCAGCGCGGATCCGGGGAAGATCGCGAGCGTGGTGCCGCGGGCGCCGGAGTATTCGCGGGTGTCACCGTTGCGGACGGCAATGTTGCTCAGCAGCCCCGACAGCACCGACCGGTGCACCGCGTCGGGGTCGACCTCGACGTCGGGGATCTGCCAGTCGAGATCGCGCACGATCCGGGTCAGCTGCGCGTGCAGATCCCGCCATTCGCGGATACGCAGGAAGTGCAGGAACTCGCGTTCGCACATGCGGCGGAACTGGTTGCCCGACAGTTCTTTCCGCTTGTCTTCCAGGTAGTTCCACAGCATGAGGTGGCCGAGGAACTCCGACTTGTCGCCGACGAAGCGGCGGTGCGCGGTGTCCGCGGCCTCGCGGGCGTCGGCGGGGCGTTCGCGCACGTCCGGTATCGACAGTGCCGAGGCGATCACGAGCACGTGGTCGAGGCAGCCGAGAGTGTGCGCCTCCACCAGCATCCGCGCCAGGCGGGGGTCGACGGGCAACCGCGCCATCGTACGGCCCACCTCGGTGAGCTGTGGGCCGCGGGAGCGCAGGGAACGTGTGTCGGGCTCGTCTGCTGTGCCTGTCGACGTCTCGGTGATCGCGGCCAGCTCCAGCAGCGTGCCCAGACCGTCGCGGATGGCGCGCGCGTCGGGGGCCTGCACGAACGGGAACTCGGCGATGTCACCGAGCCGCAGCGAGGCCATCTGCAGGATCACCGACGCCAGGTTGGTCCGCAGGATCTCGGGATCGGTGAACGCATCGCGGCTGTCGAAGTCGTCCTCGCTGTAGAGCCGGATGCAGATGCCGGGTGCGACGCGCCCGCAGCGGCCGGCACGCTGGCGGGCGCTGGCCTGCGAGACCGGTTCGACGGGCAGCCGGTTGACCTTGGTGCGTGTCGAATACCGGGAGATGCGCGCGGTGCCGACGTCGATGACATACCGGATGCCGGGTACGGTGAGCGAGGTCTCGGCGACGTTGGTGGCCAGCACGATCCGCCGTCCGTCGGAGGGGGAGAACACCTTCTGCTGGTCGGCGATCGACAGCCGCGCGAACAGTGGCACGATCTCGGCTCCGGCAGCCGCCCGGCGCTTCAGTGCGTCGGCGGTGTCGCGGATATCGCGCTCGGTGGGCAGGAACACCAGGATGTCGCCGCGCTCGTGTGCCCACAGCTCGGTGATCGCGGCGTCGACGCCCTGGAGCTGATCGAGGTCGGCGTGATCGTGTTCGGAGTCGGGCGCGTCGCGAGAGGTGAGCGGGCGGTACCGGACCTCGACCGGATAGGTGCGTCCCGATACCTCGATGATGGGGACGTCGGGGTTGTCTGGGACGGCGAAATGCTGTGCGAACCGGCCGGGTTCGATCGTCGCGGAGGTGATGATCACCTTCAGGTCCGGACGCCGGGGCAGCAGTTGTTTGAGGTAGCCGAGGATGAAGTCGATGTTGAGGCTGCGTTCGTGGGCCTCGTCGATGATGAGAGTGTCGTAGGCGCGCAGCATCGGGTCGGTGGAGATCTCCCGCAGCAGGATGCCGTCGGTCATCACTTTGACCAGCGTGTTGGCCCCGGACCGGTCGGTGAAGCGCACCGAATAGCCGACGGCGTCACCGATCTCGGTGCCGGTCTCGTCGGCGATGCGTTTGGCCACGGAACTGGCGGCGATGCGCCGGGGCTGGGTGTGCCCGATGGTGCCGCGGATCCCGCGCCCGGCTTCCAGACAGATCTTGGGCAGCTGCGTGGTCTTACCGGACCCGGTCTCGCCCGCGATCACCACGACCTGATGCGCCTCGATCGCGGCCGCGATCTCCTCACGCGCGGCGCTGACCGGCAGCTCGGCCGGATAATCGATCCGTGGCGTGCGGGCGCGCCGGGCATCGACCCGGGTGCCGGCGGCGGCGATCTCGCGCTCGATCGACTTCAGGACCTGCGGTTTCGGGTTGCGTCCGAGTTTGTCGAGGCGCCTGCGGAAGCGGAATCCATCGGCGACCGTCAGTTCCGGCAAGAGCTGCCGGAGAGCGCCCACAGACACCTCGCCGTCCGATGTCGCGGAAGAGGCTGCCGGCGTGGGACCGGAGGAGGAATCAGAGGCTGCCGACATGATGTGTTCAGGATAGTGGGGGACCCAGATCACACCGTCATCGCTCACCGGGCATGATTGCTGCATGGATGATTCGTTCTGGCATGGCATGGCCGACATGGGTTCCGTCGTCGCGAACGGACGGTTCGTGGTGGCGCGCGCGGAGGGCACCCGCATCTGGGACACCGACGGCAACGAGTACCTCGATGCGACGGCGGGTCTGTGGTTCGCCAACGTCGGACACGGCCGCACCGAGGTCGCACAGGCCGTCGCCGACCAATTGTCCAAGGTGGCGCACTTCTCGGGGTTCGGGGACATCGCCGCCGACGTCACCCTCGAACTCGCCGACAGGCTCGGCGACATCGCACCCGTGCCCGGCAGCAAGGTGTTCTTCACCTCCGGCGGCAGCGACTCGATCGACACCGCCGCCAAACTGGCCCGCCGGTACTGGCACGAGCTGGGCCAGCCGGAGAAGAAGATCATCGTCGGCCGCACCAAGGGCTACCACGGCATGCATGTTGCCGGCACCTCGCTGGCCGGAATCCCGCTCAACCGTGAGGGTTACGGCGAACTCATGCCCGACACCGAGACGGTCGACTGGGACAATGCGAAAAGTCTCCTCGGACTGATCGAACGGCTCGGTGCCGACCGCATCGCGGCCTTCTTCTGCGAACCGATCATCGGTGCCGGCGGCATCTACCTGCCGCCCGAGGGCTACCTCGACGAGGTGCGCCAGATCTGCCGCGACCACGACGTGCTGTTCGTCGCCGACGAGGTGATCACCGGTTTCGGTCGTATCGGCGGCTCCTGGTTCGCGTCGTCGCGATTCAGCCTCGAACCGGACATCATGACCACCGCCAAGGGGCTGACCTGTGGTTACGTGCCGATGGGTGCGGTGTTCATCAGCCCGCGCGTTGCCGAACCGTTCTACTCCGGCGGTGTCTGGTGGCGCCACGGCTACACCTACGGCGGCCACGCCGGTGCCGCCGCGGCGTCGATGGCCGTCCTGGACATCATCGAACGCGAGCACCTCCTCGACGAGTCGCTGCGTCTCGAAAGCGATCTGGCCGCGGCGCTCTCACCGCTGGCCGACCTCGACACCGTCTCGGAGGTCCGCACCGGTCTGGGCGCGGTCTCGGCGATCCAGCTCGCCGACCCGGCCGAGGGCCCGGCGATGAATGGCCGCATGCGTGCACAGGGTGTCACCGGCCGCGTCTGCGGCCAGGGCGCCCTGCAGATCTCCCCGGCGTTCGTGATGACCACGGAGGAGACCAAGGAACTCGCCGACCGCCTCAGGGCCGCCCTCACGTTCTGATATGGACACCGAGGATCTCCCGGAGATTGACGTCGAACTCAGCGCGATCGGTGCTTTGGGGTCAGCCGAGCGTGGTGTCGAACAGCTCTCGTAGGGCGGTGAAGTGCCGTTCGGCGGCGTCGTGGTGGTAGGCGTCGGTGTCGGCCATGGTGTAGCCGTGCGGGGCGTCCGGATAGACGGAGGTGTCGTGGGGGATGCCTGCGTCGGTGAGTGCTTCGTCGAAGGCGGCGATCGCCTCGGGCGGCATTCCGTGGTCATTGTCGGCGTGGATCGCCAGGACCGACGCGGTGATGCCGGTGAGGTTGCGGTGCGGGCTGATGTCGTCGTCGGTGACCAGTCCGCCCGTGTGGAACATGCCGATCGCACCTACATCGTCGGGTCGCGCCGCACCGGCGAGGAGGGCGAGCCGGCCGCCCATGCAGTATCCGGTGACCCCGATCGGGCCCGCATCGACACCGGGAAGTGACCGCAGCGCGTCGACGTAGTGGCCGAGGTCCTTGCGCGCCAGATCCGGGGTGAGCGCAGCCATCTGTGGCCGGACCTTGGCGAAGGCCGCCTCGCGTGCGCCCGGACCGCGCAACTCGGCGTCCGGTGCCAGCTCGGCGGCCGACCCGCCGCGATAGAACAGATGCGGCACCAGGACGATATAGCCCCACTCCGCGATGCGGTCGGCCATCGTCCTGGTCTGCACGCGCAGCCCGAACACATCGACGATGAACAACACGCCGGGATAGGTGCCGCCGCCTGCCGGCCTGGCGACGTATGCCTCGGTAGGGCCGTCGCCGGCGCTGATCGTGATGGTTTCGCTGACCGTCATTGTCGTCCTTGCCGTTGAGTCGCTTCCGGATTCGTATTCGTGAACCTACGCCCGTAAGCAATGCGCTGCACAGTCATCCGGGCCGGGCGATTCTGGGAGGCGACAGCGTCGTGACGGGCCACGGAAACATCGCAGCCCGGGTGCCGCGTAGCGGCGGGTTCACCTTGGTGAGGCCGCCCTTGCGGACCACGTCATCGTGTGCGGCGGCGCAGTGTTCGCAGCCGTTGATGGTGGAGATGGTGGATACGGTTGCCGCGATCCGTAAGAGTCCTAGAAGCTGGTTCGTATGCGCAACGTATGTCAGAATAGTTCCCGAGTAGGAAGTTTTCTGACATGCCTGAACTGACCGCCAGACAGGTCGCCGAGCGTCTCGGAGTAACGAAACGCTATGCCCTCGACCTCCTCTACAACGGAGAAATCTCCGGTCGCCAACTTGTTAACGGTGTGTGGCTTGCTGACAGCGATTCCGTCGCGCGATATGAGATAGCCGGTAGGCGGGGTTCGGGTCGGACGCTCGATGCTTCGACTGGGTGGGCCTTGTTGTGGGAACTATCGGGACGCAAAGCTTACTGGCTCAGCGGCAGTACCCGCGCACGAGTTCGCAGGCGTTTGCGCGAGTCTGATGTTGAGGCGATAGCAACTGCCGTTGCGAGCCGTTCGACTGCGCACCGATTCACTGCCGCCAATCCTGAACGTGCGATGTCCGGACTCATACGCACCGGTCGTGCTGCCGCCGACGTAGTCGATTCGGAGCTGATCGAGGATCATCGCTGGGTATGTGGGTACGTGCGAAGCGGTACTGTCGACGAGTATGCCAAGAGCCACTTCATGATTCCCAAGCTCACCGGGAACGATGTGATCTACGACAACACTCTCCCTGTCGACTACGTCGACGATGTCATGCCGCCGGCAGTTGTCGCCGCCGACCTGGCACACAGTACCGATACCCGCGAACGGAGCGCCGGGCTGCGAGCTCTGGAGCGAATGAGACAGGCATGGCTGGCCGAGAACTGACCATCCTTATGGCGGACGATGACCGCATTCCGGCGTGGCGCACCGTCGTCGAGGTTGCAGAATCGGGCGTCTCGCAAGATTGGACCCTCGTCGGCGGTCTGATGGTCGCAGCTCACGCGCGCAGAGCGGGTGTCGTGATGCGGCGTCCGACTGAGGACGTCGACGTCCTGGTGGACTACCTCGCTGATCGGGGGAGTTTGTCCAGGGCGAGGACAGGGCTGATGCGACTGGGGTTCGAACTCAGTGATAGTGAGAAGCACGCATACCGCTTTCTACACGTCGACGGACGCAAGCTCGATCTGATGGTCGCAGACCATTTGCCCTCGCGCATGCAACCGAGGATGGATCGGAGACCTGCGTTCGGGGCGCCGGCGGGCGAGCAGGCGATTAGACGGCGCGACGTCTGCGATCTTCAGTTCTCTTCCGGCCGGGCGGCTCGGGTCGGAGTTCCGGACGAACTTGGCGCGCTCGTCGCGAAGGGCGCAGCTTGGCTCGTCGACCGTCGGGACCGTGAACGACATCTGGATGATTCTGCGGTCTTGTTGGCGTGTACAGATGCCTCCGCCCTGGACTATGCCTCGATGAGCAAGAACGATCGGAAACGACTTCGGGCGATCATCGGTGAGCTGGACGATCCTGCCCACCTGTCGTGGGTCAATCTCGATCACTCAGATCGTGAGCACGGGCTGGATACGTTGGTGCTGTTGAGGCAAGCATTGGGCTTTGTGTAGGCCGGAGACTTTGGCCTCCGCCGCCGGGTGAAACATCGCAGCCCGGGTGCCGCGTGTGCGGTACCGGGCTGCGGTGAGAGGTGAAACTCAGGCGAGCGCTTCGGCGGCGGTGATGGCCTGGGCGACGCCCTGGACGGTGGCGGCGACCTTGACGGCCTCCCACACCTGCTCCTTGGTGAGGCCGCCCTTGCGGACCACGTCATCGTGTGCGGCGGCGCAGTGTTCGCAGCCGTTGATGGTGGACACGGCCAGGCTCCACAGCTCGAAGTCGACCTTGTCGACGCCCGGGTTGCCGATGATGTTCATCCGCAGCCCCATCCGGACCTGGGCGTAGTCGTCGCCGAGGAAGCCCTTGGCCCGGTAGGCGACGTTGTTCATACCCATGATCGAGGCGGCGCCGAGTGCGGCGTTGAACGCCTCCTCCGACAGGGTATCGCCGGCTTCTTCGGAGATCTCACGAAGGACGGTGGCCGAGCGGGTGGCGGCCGCGGCGGCGAGGAACGTGCCCCACAGCTGCTGCTCGTTCAGTTCGGTCGACCGCGCCAGGGACCCGAGATTCAGCTTGAGATCCTTGGCGTACTCGGGGAGGGCTGCCTTCAGATTGTCGATGCTCATGTTCGGCGGCTTTGCCTTTCAGTCACAATGGATGGGCGCGATGGGTGATCGGTGGATCAGACGCTGGCCGTGAGGAGTTCGCCGGCGTTGATGGTGGGATCACCCTTCTTCCAGTTGCAGGCGCACAGTTCGTCGGACTGCAGGGCGTCGAGCACCCGCAGCACCTCATCGACGTTGCGGCCCACCGAGCCGGCGGTCACCGAGACGAACTGGATCTCGTTGTTGGGGTCGACGATGAAGGTGGCGCGGTCGGCGACACCGTCGGCGTTGAGCACACCGGTGGCCTCGGCCAGCTCACGCTTGAGGTCGCTGAGCATCGGGAAGGGGAGGGTCTTGAGGTCCTCGTGCTGTGCGCGCCACTGGAAGTGCACGAACTCGTTGTCGACGGAGGCGCCGAGCACCTGCGCGTCGCGGTCGGCGAACTCCTCGTTCAGCTTGCCGAAAGCGGCGATCTCGGTGGGGCACACGAAGGTGAAGT
>WBZQ01000773.1_pt1 | contig 23768 bp, 22 predicted proteins | sample 5204251 | NCBI WGS metagenome assembly WBZQ01 (sample SAMN12412402, study PRJNA552823) | activated sludge metagenome | isolation source: activated sludge from nitrification reactor of wastewater treatment plant... | place: USA: Virginia | collected 2017-09
ACTTACCTTTTCCCGCCATTCTTCGATGGGCGGCAGCCATTTCATTATTACGTTCTACCGCTTTCATATACTTACGCAATAATGCTTCATGGTGCGCATGAAAATCTTGACCTTCGCGGCCATAATATTCACTGTGTTCCTCATATTCTTTCAGCAATGCTTTTTGTTCTTCCACTTTTGCACTCATCTCCTTAGCTTCTTTTTCATATAATTCAGCTAATCCGACATGGTCAAATTTGGTTTTAGCTTTGGCTTCAGCCTGATCCATATTACCTAATTCCGCAATGGATACATCTGAAATAATGAAAGCAAAGATAGTAAACAAAGCTGCAACAAATATCTTCATCTGCATAGTAATTCTCCCGACTAATAAAAAAATAAGGAATTCCAGTGCTACTATTATTAATATTCAGTAAGCTGAATTTGTCCATCATAGCAAATTGTATGAAATCCACAAATGCTTAATGGATAAACAACGAAATTAATTGTGGTGAGAAAATAATATGAGACTACTATTTTTATTTATTTTTCTGAGCTGCATCGGCCTTTTGGCTTATGCGCAATATTTGCAACATGTCGACAAACTGCTTCCCTGTCCGTTGTGTGTAGCGCAACGGCTTGCCTACTGGCTACTGGGATTAACTGCAATCGTAGCATTTCTTCATAACCCCAAGACCATTGGACTGCGTTTTTACGGTCTTTTAATGTCAGTGTTTGCATTGACTGGTGCAATAATTGCTGCACGGCATGCTTGGTTGATACGTTTTCCAGAATCATTCGAATGTGGCATTAGCCCAGAAGAAGCTTTTTTGAATGCTTTACCTATTGCAGAGTGGTGGCCTGGAATGTTTGAGGCTAATGGTGATTGCGCAAACATTGATTGGAAATTTTTATCACTAACGATTCCGGATTGGTCTCTAGCTGCCTTTATTTGTCTCGGAATAACCGCACTCTATGTATTTTGGGGAGTAAAAAAAACCGCTCTGTAGGCACTAGCCGCGCGGATGATGTTTGGCATGCAATTGTTTCAAACGCTCACGTGCAATATGCGTATAAATTTGCGTCGTCGATATATCAGCATGCCCCAGTAGCAATTGAACTACCCGCAAATCTGCACCATGATTGAGAAGATGCGTTGCAAACGCATGACGTAGTGTATGCGGAGACAACTGTTTAGTAATTCCTATTAATTGCGCATATCGTTTGATGAGATACCAAAAAGCTTGGCGTGTCATTGCAGCTCCACGTGCTGTAACGAAAATGGTATCGGTAACGATGCCATTTAACAGGCAAGGTCTAGCTTCTCTGGTATATCGATTCAACCAGTCTAAAGATTCTTCTCCCAGTGGGGCCAGGCGCTCTTTTCTACCTTTTCCCATGACACGTAATACACCCATGTCCATGCTTACTTGCGAGTACTTTAAATTGATTAATTCTGATACTCGTAGCCCACTGGCATATAAAACTTCCAACATTGCGCGATCACGCAAACCTAGCGGATATTTAAGGTCAGGAGCACTTAGCAACAATTCGACTTCTTTTTCAGTAAGGCTCTCCGGCAAACTGCGCTGCAACTTAGGTGTCTCAATATTGAGGCTAGGATCTGTAACAATCTTTCCTTGGCGTAATAAGAAACGATAAAAACGCTTTAAACTCGATAATTCACGACTTGTCGTGCTCGCTTTAATCTTAGCAGAGACCCTAGAAGCTAAAAATTCGAGTAAATCGGAATGCGTTGCATCCGTAAGCACTTTATTTTCTTGATTCTTCTTTCTCAGCCATTCGCTAAAAAGTCGTAGATCATTACGGTAACTATCGAGTGTATTCCTGGACAAACCATCTTCCAACCACAAAGCGTCGGAAAATTCATCCAGTAAATTGGCGTCTAAATCAAGCGCTCTCATGGCGTAATAACCACCGCTTAATCTCTAAGGGATTTCCATCACTTGCATTCATAAAACCTCCTAATCCGCCATTTTTAGCTATAACTCGATGGCACGGAATGATTATCGGCAGTCTATTAGCTCCGCACGCCCTACCCACCGCCCTTGGAGCAGAATGCAGCTGTGCTGCAATATCAGCATAACTGATCGTTTTTCCACTTGGAATATTTTGAATGGCTTGCCACACTCTATATTGATGTGTGGTTCCACCGATATGCAAGTTGATATCAAATTTAAAAAAGGGTTCAGATAAGTACGCTTGTAATTGCCGACAAACTTCTTTGGCTAGATAATTTTGTGGTATTAAGGGTTTTGTATCCCTTGGCAAATATTCGATATCAGTCAACCAATCTTCTTCAGAGATTATTCCTAAAACAGCAAACGGAGTAATCAGCTTTGCTTGATAAGCTTTAACTGGTTTTGTATCCTGATTTTTTTTTGATTTAACCACTGCTTACCTAAGTCAATATTTAGAAAATTATTTTTTGCTGTCAGCTTTACCTCAAAATTGACATTAAAAATAAGCAGAAGTTTCAAATCGCAAAAACACTTCCGATATTGTACGATTTATCCCGGAAGTGCTATAAATTTCCAAGATTCACTAAAGCTCAGGATTTCAGCAACAATAATTCATTGAGCCTCTTTACAAATGCCGCTGGATCTTCAAGTTGGCCACCTTCAGCAAGTAGTGCTTGATCAAAAAGGATATAACTCCAATCTTCAAAATTATCACTCTCGGTCTTTAATCGCTTAACCATTGGGTGATGGGGATTAATTTCAAGAATAGGTTTGGCGTGTTGTATTTTCTGTCCTGCTGATTTCAGCAGTCGTTCCAAGTTACCACCCATGTCATGAGTATCCGCGACAAGACAGGCGGGTGATTCTGTTAATCGGTAAGTTAGACGAACATCCTTTACTTGTTCGTCAAGTGCTTTTTTCATTTTTTCAGTCAATTCTTGATAGGCACTAGCCTCTTTTTCACGTTCTTCTTTTTCTGCTTCATCTTCTAGATTACCTAAATCCAACCCTCCCTTTGCAACTGATTGCAATGCTTTTCCTTCAAATTCCGTCAAATTGGTCACAAACCATTCATCAATTCGATCTGATAATAACAACACTTCAATACCTTTTTTTCTGAATACTTCCAAATGAGGACTATTCTTTGCTGCTTTCAAGTTATCAGCTGTAACAAAATAGATTTTCTCCTGCCCTTCTTTCATCCGGTTCAGATATATCTCTAATGAAATAGAAGGCTCATCACCATCACTTTGCGTTGTTACAAAACGAAGCAACTTGGCAATCCGTTCGCGATTTGCATAATCTTCTCCAACACCTTCTTTGAGAACTTGGCCAAATTCCCGATAAAAGGTTCTAAATTTCTCTTTACCTTCCTCATCCTCATTTTTAGACAAATCCTCTATCAATCCTAGCACTTTTTTAACGACACCCGCTCTTATCGTATCAATATCTTTAGATTCTTGTAGGATTTCGCGTGATACATTTAAAGGCAGGCTATTGGAGTCAATTACACCTCGTACAAACCGCAGATAATTCGGAAGCAATTTTTCTGCATCATCCATAATAAATACACGCTGCACATATAACTTAATGCCATGGCGACGCTCTCGATCAAATAAATCAAAGGGAGCTCGTGCTGGAATAAAAAGTAACTGTGTATATTCCTGGTTACCTTCTACTCGTGCATGTAGATAAGCTAATGGCGACTCAAAATCATGTGCTACGTGCTTATAAAATTCATGATATTGCTCCACTGTAATCTCATTTTTAGGACGCGCCCACAGAGCACTTGCCTGATTGATGGTTTCATCTTCATCAACAATTTTATTTATCTTGTCTTCTTGCGACCATTCCTCTTTCTTCATTACGATAGGCATCGTGATGTGATCAGAATATTTACGAATGATATTGCGAATCCTCATGCCATTGAGAAATTCGTCTTCATCCTTACGCAAAAAAAGTATTATTTCAGTACCACGTGTTAATTTCTCTATTGTCTCAAGTGTGTAATCACCTTCTCCACTGGATTCCCAGCGAACTCCATGTTCGGGAGCTAGACCGGCGCGCCTTGTATTTAATACCACCTTCTCGGCAATAATAAATGCTGAGTAAAAACCAACACCAAACTGACCAATTAGATGAGCATCCTTGGCTTGATCTCCCGTTAAAGAATTAAAAAATTCTCGTGTGCCCGATTTAGCAATCGTGCCAATATGATCAATAACTTCTTGTCTTGACATACCTATTCCGTTATCGGAAATAGTAATCGTTCGCTCGTTTTTATCGTAACTTACATAAATCTTAAGATCTGAATCAGATTCAAACAATGCCGGATCAGTAAGTCCTTCAAAGCGCAACTTATCTGCAGCATCAGAAGCATTTGAAATAAGTTCGCGTAGAAAAATTTCCTTATTACTATATAAAGAATGAATCATCAGCTTTAATAGCTGCTTAGCCTCAGTTTGAAAATTCAGGTGTTCTTTAATCGTTTCAGCTTGCACTTTTATCTCCTTAAAAATTTTGTTTTTAATATAGGGGTAATGAAGAAAAATTCAAGTTGATATGGCTAATAAGGTACTAACTATTAAATAAGCCGATGTACATACCTTGTTTTTAGCATTATTGACTATCGTCTAGAAGAAAAACAATAACTGAAATTTCAGGTCATTGAAATAAATGGCTCATACAAAGGCCAAATTCAAACCCGCTTAATAGTCGTTTAACAAAGTATTTTTTAAATATGCTTTTGTTAAATATTTACATGGAATTTTGAATAGCGTAGAGACTTAGTCCCATTAACGCTTGGGGGAATATACCAAGAGCCAGAACTGCAAAGCCATTTGCACTTAGTAGAATTTTTACTTCACTATTAGGCGTAATCGGCTCATCAGTTTCAGGTTCATCAAAATACATGAGCTTAATAATACGCAAGTAATAAAAAGCACCAATCAATGAAAACAGCACTGCTATAACCGCAAGCCAAATATAACCAGCATTAACCACTGCTTGTAATACAGACAGTTTGGCATAGAATCCAATCATTGGCGGTATCCCTGCCAATGAAAACATTAATAGCAAAGTAATAAATGCATACCAAGAATTTCTTTTACTCAATCCTTTAAAGTCGCTAATATTTTCTGCTTCAAATCCAGTACGACATAGCAACATGATCATAGCAAAAGTACCGAGCGTCATCAGAACATAGGCAATAACATAAAACAAAGCGGAACTGTAACCATTTGAATCCGCACTTATAAATCCAAGTAGCAAGAAACCCATGTGAGAAATAGTCGAATACGCTAGCATACGTTTAATGTTCTCTTGTGCAATAGCGGCGAGGTTACCAACAGCCATTGACATAACAGCTAAAATCACCAACATACCTTGCCAATCTGCAACCATTTCACCCATGCCTTCGATCAATAAGCGCATTACGAAACCAAAAGCTGCAAACTTTGGAGCAGAACCAATAAATAATGTGACTGCAGTTGGCGCGCCTTGATAAACATCTGGTGCCCACATATGAAAAGGCGCTGCACTTAATTTGAAACTAATTCCAGCCACAATAAACACTAAACCTACAACTAAGACTTCTTTACTGCTTGCTTCACTTTGAATAATCTGAGCAAGCTGGGAAATATGCAAGGTACCTGTTGCGCCATAAACCATCGACATTCCATAAAGTAAGAATCCAGATGCCAACGCTCCAAGTACGAAAAACTTCATCGCTGCTTCTGTTGCAATGACTGAGTCCCGCCGTAAAGCTACCAATGCGTAAAGTGAAAGTGAAAGTAATTCCAAACCGATATACAACGTTAGAAAATGACTAGCGGAAATCATCACCATCATTCCTAGAGTAGCGAACAATATCAAACTAAAAAATTCACCTCTTAACATGCCACGATCACTGATATAAGCATAAGAATATATCAACACTGCTGATACTGTACCGTATACCATTAATTTCAAAATGTCCGCCATCGAATCGTCAACAAACATTCCTGAAAATGTTTGGCTGGTCTCTGTTGAGAATGATAAAAAAGTCAATACTGTGCAGCCAACTAACGTAATTTGCGTTAGCAAATAAGCGACATAACGTTTATTTTCACCAGCAGTGAGATCAGCAAGCATTACCACGCACACCATAATGAGCATAAAAATCTCTGAAGAGGCTGGCGCAAAATCAGGTGGTATAAAATTCATTAATTCTTAATCCTCTCGACAAAAAATATGACTATAAAAGGTCATTTTTTTATAATTTGCTATTATTTACGTGTATCAGTAAATGATCTATCGTTGCGTGCATTACATCAGTTAATGGATATGGATAAACGCCAATCCATAGAACCGAAATAGCCAAAATTGCCAATAATGCAAACTCGCGCTTTGAAATATCTTCCAATCCTTCAACGCCTGAATTTGTTACAGCACCAAATACGACTCGTTTATACATCCATAATGTATAAGCTGCTCCGAAAATTAATGTAGTTGCGGCTAAAAAAGCGTACCAGAAATTAGCTTTTATACTACCCATAATGACCATAAATTCACCCACAAATCCACTTGTACCAGGTAATCCGGCATTTGCCATTGCAAATAACATAAAAAAAGCAGCAAACGTAGGCATTTTATTAACCACTCCGCCATAATCCGCAATTTGGCGCGAATGTAATCTGTCATACAGTATACCCACACACAAGAACATCGCACCCGAAATAAATCCGTGCGATATCATTTGAACCATTGCGCCTTCGAGACCATACGAATTAAATAGGAAAAAGCCTAACGTAACAAATCCCATATGTGCTACGGATGAGTAGGCAATCAATTTTTTCATGTCAACTTGCATTAATGCAATTAATCCAATGTATACCACTGCTATCAGCGATAGTGCGATCATCATATCAGCCAAAAAGTGGCTAGCATCAGGTGCAATTGGCAATGAAAAACGTAAGAATCCATAACCACCCAATTTAAGTAAAATAGCTGCCAGAACGACTGAACCGCCGGTAGGCGCTTCCACGTGTGCATCTGGCAACCATGTATGTACTGGCCACATGGGTACTTTTACAGCAAACGCGAGAAGGAATGCAACAAAAATGAGAATTTGCGGTATCAATGGAATGGCCAGTTGATGATAATCTTGTATCGCAAAACTACCCCCTGACGTTTGATACAAATAAATAAATGCGATCAGCATCAATAAAGAACCAAGCAATGTATAAAGGAAAAATTTGATAGCCGCATATACGCGATTAGGGCCACCCCATATTCCGATAATCAAAAACATCGGTATCAACGACGCTTCCCAAAAAACATAAAACAGCATTGCATCCAAAGACGCAAAAACACCATTAACAATACCTGACATTACCAAGAATGCACCCATATATTGAGACACTCGCTCTTTAATGACTTCCCAGCCCGCTCCAATAACCAATGGCGTAATGAAGCAATTCAACAAGATCAATGGCATTGATATGCCATCCACACCTATATGATAGTTGACATTGAAGCGTTCAAACCAGATATGACTTTCCACAAACTGCATTGTGCTTGTTGTAGAATCAAAACCTGTATATAAGGGGAGAGCAACCAGCAATCCTAGGACTGACCCGACAAGTGAAATCCAACGTGCTAAATGCGCATTGCGATCATCCCCCGTTACAAACACAGCAATGCCAAACACGATTGGCAACCAAATAATAAGGCTCAATAATGGGAATTCAAATGACATACTTATTCCGAGTTATTTTTAGTATTTATTATCTATAACTATTAGTTCATAGATTTTTTCAGATGTGAAGCTCAATAAAGCCATAATGTCAAGATAACAAATATGCCAACAATCATGGTAAACGCGTAATGATAGATATAACCTGTTTGGAAGTGCCGTACAATTGTAGCTGTCAGCGTCACAACACGAGCGGTTCCATTGACAAAAAATCCATCAATTACTTTGATGTCACCATACTTCCACAATGTAGTTCCTAAGGCACGCGAGCCTCCGGCAAATAACCATGAATACAATTCGTCAATATAATACTTACGATCCAAAATGTTATACACCGAACCGAAATAAGCCTTTACTTTTCCTGGAATATCCGTTCGCACAGTGTATAAATACCAAGCAGTAAAGATACCTGCCATAGATAACCAGAATGGTGCTGTAGACAATGCATGTAACATCATTTCTCCAATACCATTAAATTCTGCACCTAATTTCTGAATAGCATTGTGCTGTGGTAGCACATGAATTGCAGAATTAAAATAATCCCCAAATACTATAGAACCAATAAACCACCCCGCTGCAATCGTTGGAATGGCTAAGACTATTAATGGCATTGTCACTACCCACGGTGATTCATGCAGATGCTCTTTTGTATGCGCATCCATTCTTGTTTGTCCATGAAAGGTCAAAAATATTAATCGAAATGTATATAAAGCTGTCACAAAGACGGTAACCAATACACAGAAATATGCAAAACCAGTACCAGGAATATCTGCAAAATGCACCGCTTCTATAATTGCATCTTTAGAAAAGAAACCGGAAAATCCCGGCACACCAGCACTTGCCAGTGCAGCAATAAACATTGTCCAATAGGTAATGGGCATATAGTTTTTGAGTCCTCCCATTTTCTGCATGTTTTGCTCGTGGTGCATAGCAATAATTACCGAGCCTGCGCCTAAAAATAAAACGGCTTTAAAAAAAGCATGGGTCATCAAATGAAAAATTGCCGCCGAGTAAGCAGATGCACCGAGCGCCACAGTCATATAACCCAATTGTGATAATGTAGAATAAGCAACTACGCGTTTAATATCGTTCTGTACTACTGCAACCAGCGCCATGAATAAAGTAGTTATTCCACCAACAATTAAGATCACCGATAAAGCCGTTTCTGATAATTCAAAAAGCGGGGACATCCGAGCTACCATAAAAATACCAGCTGTTACCATAGTTGCCGCATGAATCAATGCAGAAATTGGTGTAGGGCCTTCCATTGAATCAGGTAACCACACATGTAATGGAAATTGTGCAGATTTACCCATAGCACCCACAAACAACAAAATACAAATCAACGTTATAACCAACCAGGATATACCGGGTATTACCTCAATCATTTCATCTGTTTTATTTGGTGCTTGTACAAAGACAGTCGAATAATCCAATGTACCGAAATACATTAACACAAGGGCGATACCCAAAAGAAAACCAAAATCACCCACACGATTTACTAAAAATGCTTTTAAATTAGCGTAAATAGCTGTTGGACGGGTATACCAGAACCCAATCAGCAAATAAGACACCAGGCCAACGGCTTCCCAACCAAAAAATAACTGCAAAAAGTTATTTGACATTACCAACATCATCATTGAGAAGGTGAATAATGAAATATAGCTAAAGAAACGTTGATAACCTGAATCATCATGCATATAACCAATAGTGTATATATGCACCATCAATGAAACTAAGCTGACAACCACCATCATGGTTGATGACAGTTGATCAATTAAAAAACCAATCTCGAATCGAGTATCTCCTGTCACCAACCAGGTGTATACACTACCGTTGTAAGTATTTCCTTCCAAGACATCAAAAAATATAACCACAGAAGCTAGAAGAGAAACAAATACAAGCGCAATAGTTGCACGGTGACTCCACACAGGTCCAATAAAACGCCCCAGCAATCCTGCAATAAGTGCGCCTAAAAGTGGTGCAAGCGGCACCAGTAAATAAAGTTTTTGCATCGCTATCAATAATTCATATTTATATACTTAATCAAGCTCTATAAGTTATCCGTCAACCTTTGAGCTTATCCAAATCATCAACATTAATCGTTTGCTGATGACGAAATAACACGACAAGTATTGCCAAACCAATTGCTGATTCTGCTGCTGCAACAGTCAAAATAAAAAATACAAAAACCTGGCCGGAAATATCCTGCAAATAATGTGAAAATGCTACAAAGTTCATATTTACAGCTAACAACATTAGCTCAATTGACATCAAAATAATGATGACATTTTTCCGATTGAGAAATATACCAACTATACCAATAGCAAATAAAATTGCGCCAAGTACTAAATAATGGGATAACGAAACCAAGCTAATTACCTCCCCTTATATACATTTATACAAGTTACTAAGGGTTTTCATTAATAATTTAATTACTATTCCTTTTTTTCAGATGGGATCGCCACAATACGTAAGCGCTCTTCCTTTTTTACTTGAACTTGCTTAGAAGGATTGGGCGATTTTTTATCTTCACGATGACGTAAGGTTAACGCAATCGCAGCTACCATTGCCACAAGTAAAAGTACCGCTGCTAATTCAAAAGCATAAACATATTCAGTGTAAATCAAACGGCCTAATTCTCTCGTATTGCTGTAATCAACATCATGCGGAGTGGGTGTCGGCATTTCTTCAGATCCAAAATACTTACCCATTAAAACCATCGACATTTCACCAACCATAATCAACGCAACAAGTGCGCCAAAAGGAAACCATTTCCAAAAACCTTCTCGCAAACGATCTAGATTGATATCTAACATCATTACTACAAATAGAAACAATACCATCACAGCACCGACGTATACCAATACTAAAGTAATCGCAAGAAACTCAGCCTCCAACAATAACCATAAACCAGCACATGTAATAAAAGCCAATACCAATAATAGCGCTGAATAAACTGGATTACGAACTGTAATTACCCCAAGTGCTGAAGTAATTAGAATCACAGAAAAACTATAAAAAATAACATCTTGAAAGTTCATTGTATGTTTACCAGCAAGGTTTAACGATAATGTGCATCGGCTTCCCTATCTTTGGCAATTTGCTCCTCATAGCGATCACCAACGGCCAATAACATTTCTTTAGTATAGATAAAATCCTCTCTTTTCTCGCAGTGATATTCCAAGATACGTGTTTCAACAATCGAATCCACAGGACATGACTCTTCGCAAAAGCCGCAAAAAATACATTTGCTTAAATCAATATCGTAGCGCGTGGTACGTCGCGTACCATCAGCACGTTCCTCAGATTCAATGGTAATCGCCAGTGCTGGACAAACTGCCTCACACAGTTTGCAGGCGATACAACGCTCTTCTCCATTGGGATACCGCCGCAATGCATGTAAGCCTCTAAAACGTGGCGATTGTGGAGTCTTTTCTTCAGGGTAATGTACAGTTATTTTCGGTTTAAATAGATATTTTCCGGTAACCGCCATACCTTTCAGCAATTCGAATAACAGGAAAGTGCTAAAAAATTTCTTTATACGATTCATTGTATTTCTCTATCTTAAAACCAGATATTTAACAACGGTAAATTTCTTACCGACTCAGGTAATTGCATTATTAATCCTAATAAAACAATCCACACAAGTGTAATTGGAATAAATACTTTCCATCCTAATCTCATAATTTGGTCATAGCGATAGCGCGGAAAAGTCGCACGAAACCAAAGAAAAAAGAAAAGAACAAATGCAATTTTTAATAACAGCCAGATGAAACCCGGTATCAACGTGAACGGAACAATATCAAGTGGTGGAAGCCATCCCCCCAAAAACATAATCGACGTTAATGCGGCAACCAAAATCATGTTGGAATATTCAGCCAGAAAAAACACTGTAAAAGCCATACCTGAATAATCAACATGAAAACCCGCTACGATTTCTGATTCACCTTCGGCCACATCAAACGGTGCACGATTCGTTTCAGCAATTCCTGAGATTAAATAAACCAGAAACATGGGAAATAGAGGAATCAAATACCAATTTAAAAAACTATCACCTTGCTGTCCGTTCACTATATCACCGAGATTTAAACTTTGTGACATCATCAAAACACACACTAAAGCAAAACCCATTGCCAATTCGTAAGAAACTACTTGTGCCGCAGAGCGCATAGCGCCCAAAAATGCATATTTAGAATTTGATGCCCAGCCAGCAATGATAATGCCGTATATACCCATTGATGTCATCGCCAAAATATACAATAATCCAGCATTGATATCTGCAAGAACAAGTTCAGGAGAAAATGGTATAACTGCCCATGCAGCAAGTGCAGGCATAATTGTCAATATAGGTGCTAAAATAAACAAAAACTTATTTGCACCGGTTGGAATGACAATTTCCTTCATTAGTGCTTTAACCGCATCGGCAATCGGTTGCCCCCATCCTCGTAACCATGGGATTCCAAAAAAAGTCACCCTATTTGGACCAACACGAATTTGCATATACGCAATTACTTTACGCTCAGCAAAAGTCAGATAGGCAACACCCAATAATAATGGAATAACAATAGCAAAGATTAGTGCCAGATTAGTCGTCAATGAAAACAGCATAGAGCCCAACTCGGTTCCAAATAACTGAACAAACTGCTGCTGAATATTCTCCATTAGTTAACTCCGAACCTCACCATTACAACTTCTCCACTGATATTTCTTCAAACAAACCACCTAGTATAAATGTACTTGGATGAGCACATGCAACACGAGCACACTTTGCAGGTATTTTTTCATCACAAGCAACTTCGAGTTGCACAGATCCGCTTCCCTGTTTTACTCTTACCTGCGCCCCAGTAACTATGTTAAGAGACTCCAGTGTCGTTGTTGCCATCCATACCCTGGGCGATTGAGCATCTTGTGTAGATTGCAGTGATTCAGCACGCCGAACAACTGGATCTGCTTGATAAATCGGTACTTCCCCGATTCGTTGCAAGCCTTGCCCTTGTTTTTCTATCGCCTCAATTTCAAAGTTATAATTCTCTACTGCATTATTTAAATACTGATTAACTTCGAATCCATCTGGAAAAATTTCTGCGCGAACTTGCTCTGGTGTTTCATAATCAAATTTCTCAAGTGCTAGCAAGTTAGCCAATACACGTAATACTTTCCATGCAGGTCGCGCTTCGCCCAAAGGAGCCACGACACCATTAAAACTTTGGATTCGACCTTCGGTATTTACATAAGTACCTGATGTTTCAGTAAATGGTGCGATGGGTAACATTACATCCGCATAATCTACAGCATTTCCTTGGTAGCTACTCATTGCTACTACAAACTCACTCGATCTTATGGTTTCTAGTGCTTTCTGAGAGTTATAGGAATCAAACTCAGGCTCTACATTCATCAAAATGAATGCCTGGCATTTTTCATCGATTGAATCTGTATTAGTATCGAAACCCAACATTTGTGATGCATTTAATCCACTTACAGTAAAATCTGATTTTGTACAAATCGATAATGAACTAATATCCGGTATAGCACCCACTAAGTAAGCACCTACACTGTTCGCAGCTTCCCCCAAAACGCCAAAACTCGCACCTGTGACTTGCGCAAGCCATACAGCGAGTAAGTTAATTTTTGAATATTCTGGATGATGTTGAGACAAGTTTCCGAGATAAATTGCGGCTGGCGTATTTTCAATTAGATGAGTAGCAATATCACTTGCTGTACTTGATATATTGACCGAATGAATGATTTTTTGTATTTCATCCGACTGATGCATTCCCTTTATTTCAAATGCTGCTTTTAAGATCTCAGCAAGCACTCTAACCATCATATTAGGCGCAATAATTATTTTATTTGCAATATTGACTAGTAAATCATCATCGATGGGATTAACTATGTTCAATTGCATACCATTCTTAACAGCTTGGCGTAAACGCTGCGCAATGAGAGGGTGATCCTTACGTAATGTGCTACCAATAATTAAGCCTGATTTTATGCGCGATAAATCTGAAATACTATTACCTAACCATGGAGCACCTTGTAGATATTTATCTGCACGAAAATCAGATTGACGTAAACGATGATCAATATTGCCGCTACCCATAGCACGCAACAATTTTTGTAACAAATAAAGCTCTTCTGATGTACTGTGTGCAGACCCTAATGCGGCGATACTTTTTGCACCATATTTCTGTTTGACTGCTAATAGTGCATGAGCTGTAAACTCCAATGCTTCCTGCCATTCGCATTCAATCCATTGACCATGACGTTTAATCATTGGACGTGTTAATCGGTCATCGGAATTTAATCCTTCGTATGAAAAACGATCCTTGTCCGATAGCCAACATTCGTTAATATCTTCATTATCACGCGGCAAGACACGCATTACACGATTTTGCTTAACTTGCACGATCAAATTAGAACCTAAGCCACAGTGAGGGCTTATTGATTTTCTACGTGACAATTCCCAAGTACGCGCAGAATAGCGGAATGGTTTGCTAACCAACGCACCTACGGGGCACAGATCAATAACATTACCAGACAACTCAGAATCTACAGTTTTACCAACAAAAGCAAGTATTTCAGAATGCTCGCCACGACCAACCATTCCTAGTTCCATAATTCCTGCAATTTCCTGACCAAAACGCACACAACGCGTACAATGTATGCATCGCGTCATATCTGTTGATATCAAGGGTCCCAAATTTTTATTGACCACAACACGCTTCGCTTCAGAATAACGGGATCCACTTGCACCATAGCCTACCGCCAAATCCTGCAATTGACATTCACCACCCTGATCACAAATAGGACAATCTAAGGGATGGTTAATAAGTAAAAACTCCATCACACCTTTTTGTGCTGTAACTGCTTGCTGCGAGTGTGTATATACTTTCATTCCGTCCATAACGGGTGTTGCACAAGCCGGCAGTGGTTTAGGCGCTTTTTCAACTTGTACAAGACACATCCGGCAATTTGCTGCAATCGATAATTTCTTGTGATAGCAAAAATGAGGTATGTATACACCGATCTGTTTGGCACCGTCCATAATGGTACTGCCTTTAGGTACAGACACCTGCTTACCATCGATTTCTATATTAACCATCGGCTAAAATTCTTGAATTAATCACGAACTATAAAATTGTTATATTTTTTTGAGTGTTAAACCATACATTTCTTATGTTCTATATGATAAACAAACTCATCTCTAAAATGCTGAATCATTGCTCGAACAGGCATTGCAGCGGCATCGCCTAAAGCGCAAATTGTACGACCTTGTATGTTGTCGGCTATATTATCCAGAAGATCCAGATCTTCTGGTCGCCCCTTACCATGCTCGATACGATTAATAATACGATAGAGCCATCCAGTTCCCTCTCGACAAGGTGTACATTGACCACACGATTCCTCGTAGTAGAAATAAGACAAACGCTCTAGTGCTTTCACCATACATGTAGTTTCATCCATAATAATTACAGCGCCAGAGCCTAGCATAGAACCAGCCTTAGCAATGGAATCATAGTCCATGTTCGTTTGCATCATTATATCCCCTGGTAGCACAGGCATTGACGACCCACCTGGAATACAGCCTTTTAATTTCCTACCACCCCTCATCCCACCAGCCAATTCTAATAAATCTGCGAATGGAGTTCCCAAGGGTATTTCATAATTACCGGGTTTATTTACATGACCTGATACTGAAAAAATTTTAGTACCTCCGTTATTAGGCTTACCTAGCTGAAGGTATTTTTCTCCGCTATTACGAATAATCCAAGGAACTGAAGAAAAAGTTTCAGTATTATTAATGGTCGTTGGCTTTCCATACAATCCAAAATTAGCGGGAAAGGGCGGCTTGAATCGGGGTTGACCTTTCTTGCCTTCTATAGATTCCAACAATGCAGTTTCTTCACCACAAATATATGCACCATATCCATGATGATTATATAACTGAAAACTAAACGATGAACCTAAGATATTATTTCCTAAATAGCCTGCTGCGCGTGCTTCTTCAACAGCTTCTTCCATGCGTTCATAAGTTTCCCATATTTCACCATGGATATAGTTGTATCCCGCTTTAACACCCATTGCATAAGCCGCAATAATCATTCCTTCAATAAGCAAATGCGGATTAAAGCGCATAATGTCACGATCTTTAAAGGTGCCTGGCTCACCCTCATCTGAATTACAGACTATGTATTTATCACCTTCGTATCCTTTGGGCATAAAACTCCATTTTAAGCCTGTCGGGAAACCCGCTCCCCCACGCCCACGAAGTGCTGACTTTTTCACTTCCTCAATAATTTCTTCCGGTTTGATTTTTTTCGTAAGAATTTTTTTAAGTGCTGCATATCCCTCACGCTTCTCATAACTTTCACGTCGCCAATTCTTGGGATCGGATGGATCGACTCCATTCATTAATGTTTGTGGATACTGATTCATTTATTCAGTTCCTCCAACAATTGATCGATCATTTCATTCGACATAAAACTACACATACGCTTGTTATTAACCAGAAATACTGGAGCATCACCACATGCACCAAAACACTCACCTTCTTTGAGAGTAAACCTTCCGTCTGATGTAGTTTGATTGAATTCTATACCTAACTTACTTTTTAAATAAGCTGCACTTTCATTACTGCCTGATAAAGCGCATGGCAAATTTGTGCAAACTGTGATTTTGTATTTACCAACTGGCTCCAAATTATACATGTTATAAAAAGTGGCCACTTCATACACTGCGATAGATGGCATACTCAAATACTCGGCAATAAAGTTAATTGCCTCATTCGTCAACCAACCTTTCTCATCTTGCGCTATTGCAAGTGCAGACATAACAGCAGATTGTTTTTTATCAATCGGATATTTAGCGATCTCTCGATCTATTTTTTTAAGGGATTCAGCACTTAACATCGTTATCTATCTATTTCACCAAATACGATATCTTGCGTCCCAATGATTGCAACCACATCAGCAATCATATGTCCTCGCGACATTTCATCTAGTGCAGCCAAATGTGCGAAGCCAGGAGCGCGAATTTTTAGTCGGTAAGGTTTATTAGCACCATTCGATACCAAATAAATGCCAAATTCACCTTTGGGGTGTTCAACAGCAGCATAGGTTTCACCTGGTGGTACATGAAAACCTTCCGTAAATAATTTGAAATGATGAATCATTTCTTCCATATTTTGTTTCATATCTACTCGAGACGGAGGGGCAACCTTATGATTATCAGTAATTACTGGCCCCGCATTAATACGTAACCATTCAACACATTGCTTTATTATCCGATTTGATTGACGGAACTCTTCTATCCGAACCAAATAGCGATCATAACAATCACCATTAACGCCTACAGGTATATCAAAATCAAGCCTATCGTATACCTCGTAAGGTTGTTTTTTTCTTAAATCCCACTCCACACCCGAACCTCGTAGCATCGGACCCGTAAAACCAAGTGCCTTAGCACGTTCTGGAGTTACAACGCCAATATCTACCAATCGTTGTTTCCAAATTCTATTATCTGTTAATAAGGTTTCATATTCATCAACATAATTTGGAAATCGATTCGTAAAATCTTCGATAAAATCTAGCAAAGAACCTTCTCTATTAGCATTACGTAAACGTGTTTGTTTTTCGTTATGAATCTTTGAAGACTGATATCGTGGCATCGTATCCGGTAAATCACGATACACACCACCTGGCCTATAGTAGGCGGCGTGCATCCTAGCTCCCGAAACTGCCTCATAGCAATCCATTAAATCCTCTCGCTCCCGAAAGGCATATAAAAACATGGTCATTGCACCTACATCTAATGCATGCGCACCAATCCAAAGTAAGTGATTCAGTATACGAGTAATCTCATCAAACATTACACGTATATATTGCGCTCTGAGAGGCACTTGAATATCAAGCAGTTTCTCAATAGCCATGACATAGGCATGCTCATTGACCATCATTGAAACATAATCTAATCGATCCATATAAGGAACTGATTGAATATATGTTTTATTTTCCGCAAGTTTCTCGGTTGCGCGATGCAATAATCCAATATGAGGATCGGCGCGTCTCACAACCTCCCCATCCAATTCCAACACAAGCCGCAATACACCGTGCGCTGCGGGATGTTGGGGTCCAAAATTCATGGTGTAATTTCGTATTTCAGCCATAGCCTACTTCAAAGAATTCGTATCTAAAAAATGAAATGTAAGTTAGGATTCACAATCCCCATAATGCTCTTCTCGTATTACATGGGGTGTAATTTCTCTTGGTTCAATGCTTACAGGCTGATAAATAACACGTTTTTGTTCTTTGTCATATCGCATTTCCACATAGCCTGATAACGGAAAGTCTTTACGGAATGGATTTCCAATAAAACCATAATCAGTCAATATCCTACGCAAATCGGGATGACCGTTAAATACAATTCCATATAAATCAAATGCTTCCCTCTCAAACCAATTAGCTACTGGCCATATTTCACTCACAGAATCTATCATTGGAAATTCATTATTCTCAGCTAAAACTCTCACTCGCAATCTTTGATTATGCTTCACTGAAAGTAAATGATAGACTACTGCAAAACGTTTATCACGCAAACCATGTTTTGTTGACAAATTCTCACCATAAGTCAAATAATCGATCCCGCACACATCAATTAATGTATCAAAACTTAGCTCTGGTTTATCACGTAACAACTCACTTACATTGAGTATATCCTGAGAGCGCACAACAATAGTTAATTCTTTATATTGTATATGCAAATCAACTAGTTGATTTTCTAACGCTAACTGTAACGCTTTTGCAAGATTTTCTTGTTGAATACTAGCTGACATATTGTTATTTTATCTTGCGATAGTGTTGGTACGATTGATCTTATTTTGTAGCTGAATGATACCGTATAATAAAGCCTCTGCTGTCGGTGGGCAGCCAGGGACGTAAATATCTACCGGTACAATGCGATCACACCCACGCACTACTGAATAAGCATAATGGTAATAGCCACCGCCATTAGCACATGAGCCCATAGATATCACCCATCGAGGCTCAGCCATCTGATCATAGACTTTACGCAACGCCGGAGCCATTTTATTGCATAGCGTCCCAGCTACAATCATCACATCAGATTGCCGAGGACTTGGTCTAAATACAATACCAAAGCGATCAAGATCATAACGCGATGCTCCTGTCTCCATCATTTCAACAGCGCAGCATGCCAATCCAAACGTCATCGGCCACATTGACCCTGTTCGCCCCCAGTTAATAATCGAATCTAAGCTCGTTGTTATAAAGCCTTTCTCAAGAGTCCCTTCAATACTCATAGTATCAATCCCACTCTAGGGCTCCCTTCATCCATTCATAAATAAAACCTACGATCAAGATGCTCAGGAACACCATCATCGCAACAAATCCAAATAATCCTATTTCATCAAGCACTATTGCCCAAGGAAATAAAAATGCAATTTCTAAGTCAAACAAAATAAATAAAATTGCCACCAAATAATAACGCACATCAAACTTCATGCGTGCATCTTCAAAAGCTTCAAATCCACACTCATATGGCGATAATTTTTCACTATCGGGACGATTAGGCGCAAGGAACCAACCACCTAACATACAAGCCCCACCCACTAAAAAACCAACCATTAAGAATAACAAAATTGGAAAATAATTCTCAAGCATTATAATTAATAACCTACAGAAGGGTTGCAAAATTACAGAAAAAACACACGTGGTGCCGACGGCGAGACTCGAACTCGCACAGCTTTCGCCACCGCCCCCTCAAGACGGCGTGTCTACCAATTCCACCACGTCGGCGATAATACTGCGCACTCGCTCGATCCACTTCTATATTGCCAATTCAATTAACGTTTGAACAGCTATTGCGGGATTTGATCAGCTTTTGAGTTGCTCCGAGGTTCAGAATTATCTATATTGCTTATATCATTTTGCTGAGTAACGCTTTTTTCTGAATCATTTCCTGGCATTATCTCAGTTTTTTCAGTCTGTTCCATAATGTTCATAACGCTTGAATCATTTGTTTGGTTTGCGGAAAAATAAGTTAAGCTCATACTCGTTGCAAAAAACATTGCAGCGATCACACTTGTTGTTCGACTCAAGAAATTAGCAGAACCACTTGCACCAAATAAACTACCCGCTGAACCACTACCAAAAGCTGCGCCCATGTCAGCCCCCTTACCATGCTGTAATAATACTAAAACTATCAGTATTACTGCTAGCACAATATGAATTGTCCAGACTATAATTTCCAATGTATTACCCTAAAATTTAATTATTCAACGTATTGCATATCGCAACAAAATCATCTGCTACTAGCGATGCTCCACCTATTAAGCCGCCATCTATATCTGGCATTGCAAATAACTCAGCTGCATTATTTGCTTTAACACTTCCACCATAAAGAATAGTTAATTCTTTAGCTATTGTCATATCTTGCGTTCCTATGCTATTTCTTATAAATGTATGTACTTCTTGAGCTTGATTGGGAGCAGCTGTCTACCCGTACCAATCGCCCAGACAGGTTCATAAGCAACCACTGCTTTACTTAATGATTCTACACCTGCCTTATTTATTATAGTCATCAGCTGTTCTTGAATAATTTGTTCTGTAATTCCTCTTTCGCGTTGCTCAAGAGTTTCTCCTACGCACAAAATTGGAGTCAACTTGCCGCCTTGAGCTGCTACATATTTTTCTGCAACTATATCATTATTCTCGCCAAATAATGACCTTCGTTCTGAATGCCCAATAATTACAAAAGTACATCCAAAATCATTTAGCATTGAGGTCGATACCTCTCCAGTATAGGCGCCTTTTTGGTATTGACTCACATTTTGAGCACCCCAAGATATATTCGTGTTATTTAATTTATTTTGTACTGATGGTAAATAAGGGTATGGTACGCATACTGCACATTGCTCAATTTGTAACCCTGTCAGACCTGCAACTATCGAATTGAGTAACTGCTCATTCTCAATTGAATTACCATACATCTTCCAGTTACCAACTACCAGCTTTTTACGCATTCTACTTTCTAACCTCTACTTCTCAAAAGGGGCGATGCTACCCTTCATTCATTATCTAGTCAATCATATGCATATTGATGTTATCAAGAAATATCATTCTTGAATTCTGAATTGCATTAATTCAATATCGCTTCTAAATATCAACCAAAACGACCTGTAATATAATCTTCTGTTTGTTTATTCTTCGGTTTAATAAAAATTGTATCTGTTACATTAAACTCTATTAATTCACCAAGATACATATAAGCAGTATAGTCAGATACTCTAGCGGCCTGCTGCATATTATGCGTTACGATTAGTATAGTAACTTTATTCTTTAAATCAGTTATCAACTCTTCGATGCTTGCTGTTGCGATAGGGTCAAGTGCAGAAGTTGGCTCATCGAACAACAAAATCTCTGGATCAGTCGCTAATGCACGCGCAATACAAAGTCTTTGTTGCTGACCACCTGATAAATTAAAAGCTAAGTCGTGCTGACGATCTTTAACTTCATCCCACAAAGCGGAATTTCGTAATGCTAATTCGACACGCTCATCTAAAATTGCCCGTTGTTTAATACCACGAACACGCAGTCCGTATGCCACATTTTCATAAATCGATTTCGGAAATGGATTAGGCTTTTGGAATACCATACTAATTCGCATTCGAACTTCGATCGGATCTACATTTGAAGCCAAAATATTTACACCATCAGGTTGAAGAATTATTTCACCGTCATACCTATTTCCTGGATAGAGATCATGCATGCGATTATAGCATCGTAGAAATGTCGATTTGCCACAACCTGATGGCCCTATTAATGCAGTTATTTTTTTGTCATGTAGCACCATATTAATATTTTTTAGTGCATTAAATCCGCCATAATAAAAACTGAGATTTTTAACTTCAGATTTATATTGAAATTGCTCTGTAACTTTTCCCTGATTAAGCTGCATATTTTCTTACCACTTAATATTCTTCCGCATGCGATAGCGTAAATAAATTGCCAGGCCATTCATAGCAAGCGTCATCACTACGAGAACTAATCCAGCCGCAGCAGCATTTAATTGAAATGCTTCTTCTGGTCGCGAAACCCAATTAAACATTTGTATTGGCATTACCGTAAAAGGTGCAGTTAACCATTCAAATGAAAAGTAGGGAAAACTACTAGTTATAGGAGAAGGTGGTAAAAAAGCTATAAACGTTAAGGCTCCGATTGTAATAATCGGCGCAGTTTCACCGATGGCTCGTGCAAGACCAATTATAATACCAGTCAGGATTCCCGCAGATGAATATGGTAATAAGTGATCTGATACTGTTTGCCATTTAGTTGCACCGAGTGCATAAGCACCTTCTCTTATTGTTATAGGAATTGATCGTATCGCTTCTCTAGTTGCAACGATAACCACCGGCAATATCAACAGGGCTAGAGCCAAACCGGCTGCTAATATACTTTGTCCAAAACCCAGTTGATATACAAATAATCCCAACGCAAGCAAACCATAAATAATTGAAGGGATACCCGCTAAATTAGTTACATTAATCTCAATAATTTCTGTAATAAAATTTTTAGGTGCATACTCTTCTAGATAAATTCCGGAGCCAATCCCTAATGGCACAGCAGATACTGCAGTTACAAACATTACCAAAGTAGTACCAACCCAAGCAGATAAAATTCCTGCTGATTCAGCTCGACGCGACGGAAATGATGTAAAAAATTCCCATGATAAACGGGGCATGCCATCAAACAGCATATGCGCAAATAAAGCCATAAAAGTCAGTACCGCTACCATTAATGCAAAAATACCAGTAATCATAAAAATCAAATCCCACCTTTTATGCTGACAAATGATTTTTCTTATTTCATCTAAATTATTCACACTTTCCATTTTGCGATATATCACCTGATAATAAGTCAAGGTATTGATAATATGTTATACACTTCTATGCTTTTTTTCAGTAGTAAGTACGAAACACAGGAAAATTCGGCGGAATTACATCATTGGGCACTACCTACAACCATTTATCATTCTCTCAAAGTATCAAACTGAAAATAGCTCATGAACAAAATAAAATAAATTAAGCAATTTTAAAAAACTAAAATCATTTAATAAATTTCACGATATCGTTTTCGCAATAAATGCCCGATAATATTAAATATTAGTGTTAATAACAATAAGGTTAATCCTGCAGCAAATATCGTTTGATAACCGATACTGCCATGAGGTAAATCACCCAAGCTAACCTGCACGATATATGCCGTTATTGTAGCTGCCGGTTCCATCGGATTCCAGGTAAGATTTGGTTGCATTCCTGCTGCAATAGCTACTACCATTGTCTCTCCAACAGCGCGTGATATGCCTAAAATGTAAGCTGCCGCTATTCCCGAGAAAGCTGCTGGCATTACCACCCGGGTTGCTGTCTGAAATCGTGTCGCTCCCATAGCATAGGAACCTTCACGTAGATTCATTGGAACCGCTCGCATCGCATCTTCTGTCATCGAACTTACATACGGTATTATCATGATTCCCATCACTAACCCAGCAGATAGCAAACTAAATCCAGGTAGTTCAGTAAAAATAATTTGGAGCAAAGGAGTCACAAATAACAAAGCAAAATAGCCATAAACAACGGTTGGAATACCGCCTAATAGCTCAAGAAAGGGTTTTGCGATTTCACGTACTATAAATGGAGCAAATTCAGAAAGATAAATCGCAATGATAGTTCCCAAAGGAAGCGCAACTAATAAAGCAATAAATGAACTTACTATCGTACCAGCGATTAATGGCAAAATTCCATAGTGTGCATCATCAAATAGCGGCGTCCATTGCGTATCTGTTAGAAATTCCCAAATCGATACTTGTTGAAAAAATACGATAGATTCTTTCAATAACATTAAAACAATAGCCAACATTATGGCTACTGAGAGCACTGCTGAAAAGAATAAAAGTGCTTCTATAAATCTTTCATGTAAATTACGGCGAAAACTATATCCAAGTTTTCCAGCATGAGTTATTTTATTGTGTGACTTGTATGCCACTGCAAAAGCCCT
>WBZQ01000774.1_pt1 | contig 23751 bp, 25 predicted proteins | sample 5204251 | NCBI WGS metagenome assembly WBZQ01 (sample SAMN12412402, study PRJNA552823) | activated sludge metagenome | isolation source: activated sludge from nitrification reactor of wastewater treatment plant... | place: USA: Virginia | collected 2017-09
CTTCTCCGGCGACGACCTGCTTCTGCTGTGCGAGCGTGCATCCCTACTCGCGACCAACGATGCCCTTGGTGACGAGATCGTGGTCGGCCCCGGCCACATGACCCGCGCGCTGCGCGAGGTGCGGCCAACAGCCCAGGCCTGGTTCGGGCTGGTGATGGAGCAGGCAATGGCGTCGAACCTCAACGGGCTCTACGACGACGCCATCGCCTACATCGATCAGCACCAGCTGATCTGAGGCCGGGCGGGCACCGCCCGCGCATCTGGCACGACGAACTCGGCGCGGACGTGGGGTAGCGTGATGTGGGCATCACCATCCCAGGAGGCACCCGTGGAGGCACACATCGTCGACTCCCCCGAGTGGCAGGCCCTTGCGGCGCACCACGCGGCGATGGCCGACGTCCACCTGCGCGAGCTCTTCCGCGACGATCCGGCGCGCGCCGAGCGCCTCACGCTCGCCATCGGCGACCTCACGATCGACCTCTCCAAGCACCGCGTCACTCACGAGACGGTGGAGCTGCTGGTCGCGCTGGCGACACGTGCCGGCGTGCGCGAACGCGCCGAGGCCATGTTCACCGGCGCGCACATCAACGTGACGGAGGACCGCGCGGTGCTGCACACGGCGCTGCGAGCGCCCGCAGACGCGACGATCGTCGCCGGCGGCCGGAACGTGGTGCCCGAGGTGCATGCGGTGCTCGACCGCATGGCGGCATTCGCCGATCGCGTGCGCAGCGGCGAGTGGCGCGGCTTCTCGGACCGCCGCATCCGCAACGTCGTGAACATCGGCATCGGCGGCTCGGACCTCGGCCCCGCCATGGCCGTGGAGGCACTGCGCGACGACAGCGACCGTACGATGCGCTTTCGCTTCGTGTCGAACGTCGACGGCGACGACATCTGGGAGGCCACCGCCGATCTCGACCCGGAGGAGACGCTGTTCGTCGTTGCCTCCAAGACGTTCACGACCATCGAGACGATCACGAACGCCACGTCGGCGCGCCGGTGGCTGCTGGGCAAGCTCGGCGACGAGGCGGCGGTGGCCAGGCATTTCGTCGCGGTCTCGACGAACGCCGAACAGGTTGGCGCGTTCGGCATCGACACCGCCAACATGTTCGAGTTCTGGGACTGGGTCGGGGGCCGGTACAGCATGGACTCGGCCATCGGCCTGTCGATCATGCTCGCCATCGGACCCGATGCCTTTCGCGAGCTGCTCGGAGGGTTCCGCACCGTCGACGAGCACTTCCGCAACGAGCCGCTGCAGCGCAACGTACCGGCGCTGATGGGGCTGCTCGGCATCTGGTACGCCAACTTCTTCGGCGCCGAGACCCAGGCGGTGCTGCCCTACTCCCACTACCTGTCCCGCTTCCCCGCCTACCTGCAGCAGCTGGACATGGAGAGCAACGGCAAGTCGGTGGACCTTGCAGGGCAACGCGTGCGCTGGGAGACCGGACCGGTGGTGTGGGGCACGCCGGGAACCAACGGCCAGCACGCCTACTACCAGCTGATCCACCAGGGCACGCGGCTCATCCCCGCCGACTTCATCGGCTTCGCCCTGCCGCGCCACGACGTCGACGGCCACCACGACCAGCTGATGGCCAACTTCTTCGCACAGACCGAGGCGCTCGCCTTCGGCAAGACCCGCGAGGAAGTTCAGGCCGAGGGCGTGCCCGAGCATCAGGTCGCACACCGGGTGTTCGCCGGCAACCGGCCAACGACGACCATCCTCGCGCCGCGCCTGACGCCGGCGGTGCTCGGTCAGCTGATCGCCCTGTACGAGCATCGCGTGTTCACGATGGGTGCCGTGTGGGGCATCAACTCCTTCGACCAGTGGGGGGTCGAGCTCGGCAAGGTGCTCGCCAAGCGCATCGGCCCCGAGCTCACCGCTGTGTCGCCTCCCGAGCTCACCCACGATGCCTCCACCAACGCCCTCATCCGTCGCTATCGCGGCGCACGGGGCCGCCAGTAGGGTTCCCGCCATGACCCCACCACCGCACTCCACCCCTCGCCCCAAGCGTATGCAACTCGGCATGGTCGGCCTTGGCCGTATGGGCGCGAACATCGTCCGCCGCCTCATGAACGACGGCCACGAATGCGTGGTCTTCGACGTGAACCCAGCCGCCGTCACCGAGCTCGCGAGCGAGGGCGCAGTCCCGGCGAACGACCTCGCCGACCTGGCCGCCAAGCTGCGCGGGCCGCGCCACGTGTGGGTGATGGTGCCGGCCGGCATCACCGCCCGCGTCATCGGCGACGTCGCCGCCGTGCTGGCCAGGGGGGACACGATCATCGACGGGGGCAACAGCTACTACCGCGATGACATCGACCGGTCCGCGGAGCTGGCCGCGCACGGCATCGCGTTCGTCGACGTGGGCACGAGCGGCGGCGTGTTCGGTCTGGAGCGCGGCTACTGCATGATGATCGGCGGCGACACGAGGGTGGTGAAGCGGCTCGATCCGATCTTCGCGACGCTCGCGCCCGGCATCGCCGCTGCCGGACGCACACCCGGTCGCCGCGGCCGTGCGCAGACCGAGGAGCAGGGCTACCTGCACTGCGGTCCGGCCGGCGCCGGGCACTTCGTGAAGATGGTGCACAACGGCATCGAATACGGGGCCATGGCCGCCTATGCCGAGGGCTTCGCGATCCTGCGCAAGGCCGGCGCAGGTAAGGCCGACCAGGTGCACGACGCCGAGACCGCCCCCCTCACCCACCCCGAGTACTACCAGTACGACCTCGACACCACCGCCATCGCCGAACTGTGGCGGCGCGGAAGCGTCGTGGCCAGTTGGCTGCTCGATCTCACCGCGATCGCGTTGCACGAGGATCCCGACCTGGCCGAGTTCTCCGGGCGGGTGAGCGACAGCGGCGAGGGTCGGTGGACGGTGCAGGCCGCGGTCGAAACCGGTGTGCCCGCCCACGTGCTGACGGCATCCCTGTTCGAGCGCTTCAGCTCACGCGGCGAGGGGGAGTTCGCCGACAAGGTACTGTCGGCGATGCGGAAACAGTTCGGCGGCCATGCCGAGAAGGGACGCTGAGCGTCCACTCAGTTCGTCTGGTAGCGTCGCCACGCATGCCACATCGGGAGACCAGCCTCAGTCTGACACTCCGCCCGATCGAGGGCGCGACGGTGCTCCTGCTCGACGGCGAGGTCGACGTCGCCACCGCCGAACACCTCACCGACGCGGTGCGCGATCTCACGGCCCCCGGCGCCGTGGTCATCGACATGTCCGGCGTGTCGTTCATGGACTCCAGCGGGGTTCGGGCGCTGCTCGACGCAGAGGAGCTCGCGACAGGAGCGGGCCGGCCCTTCGCGATCGTGAACCCCTCACGCGCGGTCGTACGGCTGCTCGACCTGATCGACCTGCGGGCCCGGTTCGTCGAGCTGCCAGGGCTGGACGAGCGCGCGATCGCCCGACTGGGTCGGCCGCCGACTACCGACACGGACTAGCGCCGCGCCGACATCGCCGCGGCAGCACGGCGTCCGGACCGGCAGTCCTGATGCGCCCCGCTCGTGCAGGTCACACCACTAGGCAGCCAGTGCCACCTGCAGCATCGCCCCGTCGCCGTCGCTGGCCCCGACTTCGGTCGCCAGGGCGGTCACGATCGGTCCGGCCGTCAACCCCGGTGCCGGCAGCGGGACGGCCACCTCGACCCGACCCGGCGTCAGGCGGAACCGAAACGCCAGCTGCACACCTGCCCGTCCAAGCAGCTCCTCGCACACGATCGCCACATCATCCACGCGGTCGATCGGCAGCGACGTGCCTGCGCACAGGGCGTGCACCGTTCGGCGCAGTACGGCGAAGCCCACCGGCCCGGGGGAGACCGTCAACCAGGTGTCAGTCATCGGCGGCCGTCGCAACCGGAGGTGTGAAGATCATCTGCACGCACGTCGCGCCCGGATTGGTCGAGATCGCCACGTCGTCCGCCAGCGCGCGGATCAGTGGCAGTCCCAAACCGAGGCCGCCCATCGCCGGCGGCCCCAAGCCATTCCCTTCGTCGCTGACGGCCATGACGAGCTTGCCCCCCTCCCAGAGCAGCTGCACGCGCATGTCGCCGGGTTCGCAGACGTCGCGGTAGGCGTGGCGCACCACGTTGGTGCAGGCCTCGCTCAACGCCAGGCGCAGATCGCCCGCAAACGCGTCGTCCCAACCGAACGCATCGGCGAAGCCGCTCAGCGCCTGACGCGCGACGGTCACGTTCGGCCCGATGGCAGGCACGCGCAGGTCGATCGACTCACCGTCTGCAATCTGAAGATCCTGCCGGCTCACCCCACCCCCGATGCGAGGCCCGACGAAACGCGCTCGTGACGCGGCCCGGGATCACTCGCGACTCGCCGTGCGAACAGGCTGCATTGTGCCACGCGGCCGTGTCCCATGGCGTGATGCAGCGAAAGACGCTGCCGGCGCAGGCAACGTAGAGTGCCGCCATGCGTACGAGCCGATCGCACGCGGGCCGGGCACCTACGGGACCGCTCGCTGACGGCCCCGGAGCATCGCTGCACACGGCACGCCCCGCGCGCGACGCCCGCATCCTGGAGCTGATGCCCCTGGTGAAGGCACTCGCCGCCCGCTACGCGCGACGCGGCGAGCCGCTGGATGACCTGATCCAGGTTGGCACGATCGGCTTGATCAAGGCCGTCGACCGGTTCGACCCGCAGCATGGCGCCGATCTTGCGAGCTTCGCCACCCCGACGATCCTCGGCGAAATCCGGCGCCACTTTCGCGACCGCACGTGGATGGTCCACGTGCCACGCGGGCTGCAGGAGGCACATCGCAAGGTGCAGGCGGCGATGGTCGACCTGGTGAGCGAGCTTGCGCGCAGCCCGTCGATCGCCGAGATCGGGGCATATACAGGGCTCGCCACCGACGAGGTGCTCGACGCGATCGCCGCGGGCGGCGCATACCAGCCCATGTCGCTGTCGCGTCCACCCGGCGAGGGCGACGAGGGCACCGAGGCCATCGACGTGGCCGCCGACGACCTCGGGTTCGATCAGGCGGAGGCCCGGGCGATGCTGAGCGATCGCGTGGCGGACCTGCCGCCCCGTGAGCAGCACATCCTGCTGCTGCGCTTCGCGAAGGGGCTGACCCAGTCAGAGATCGCGGCGCGCATGGGTCTCTCGCAGATGCACGTGTCGCGTCTCATCACCAGGGCGCTGCAAACCCTGCGCGAACAGATGGTCAACTCGAACGAGGAACGTGCTCAGCCGCGCGGATAGCGCCGTTCTCGTGTGGGCCCGATCTCCAGCGTCACCGTCGTACCGGCGACATCGTTGTCGACGCGGACGTCGTCGACGAGGCTGCGCATGATCGTCATACCGCGTCCACGATTCCCAGCCGCTGCGGCGTCGCGCCAGGGGCCGGAGTTGCGCACATGGACCGTGCAGGTTCCGCCGGGCGACTCGAGCAGCTCCACACGCACCGGGTCCACCGCGGATGCGCTGCCGTGCTCGACCGCGTTGGACAGCGCCTCGGACACCGCAAGCAGCGCGTCATCGGCGCGAGCCGGCGTGAGCGGCGCGTCGGCGAGCCAGCGGCGCACCGTGCCACGGGCCTGGGCGACGCTGCCCGGGCTGGCCGGAAACGAGAACGCCGCGCGCCGGCCGACGTGCGCGATTCGGGACGCGAGGATGGCAACGTCATCGGATTGCGCACGGTCGCCGAGGCTGTCGCGCAGCAATCCCTCCACAAGCACCTCCGGATCCTCACCGGCGTGGCGCGCGGCGAGGGCTGCGAGCCGGGCGAGCGACGTGTCCACCAGCTCGCCACGTCGCTCGAACAGGCCGTCTGAAAACAGCACGATGGTCGCGCCGGCGCCGATACGACACTCGCCGTTCGCGCGGGCTGCGCTGTCGGCGATCCCGAGTGGCGCTCCGCGACCGTCCCACAGGTATTCGGCGCTGCCGTCGGCGTGCACCACAAGCGGCGGCGGGTGCCCGGCGGTGCGGTAGCGCACCAGGCCGGTGAGGGGGTCCAACACCACGTAGGCGACGGTCGCAAGCCGAGCGCCATCGGTCTGGGCGGCGAAACGATCGAGATGGCGCAACACCACGTCGGGCTCGCACTCTGCCAGCGCGATCGCGCGCAGCGCACTCGCCAAACGTCCCATCGCGGCAGCCGCCGTAAGCCCGTGGCCCACGACGTCGCCCACGCACAGTGCCACGCGTCCGTCATCGAGGGCAAATGCGTCGAACCAGTCGCCACCGACGTGCAGATCGCGCGCACCGGCCCGGTAGCGCGATGCGATGCATACCGTGTCACCCACCTGCTGCGGCATCTCTCGCAACAGGCTGCGCTGGAGCTCGAACCCAACGCGGCGTTCCTGCTCTCCCCGTCGCGCTCGGGTCACAGCCACACCCGCGCGCACCGCAACGGCGTCGACGAACGCCCGGTCGGTGACGTCGAATGGCCGTCCGCCGCCCCGCGTGCGCCCGACGATGAGCGTGGCCGGTGGCCCGTCCACACGGATGGGTGCCACGATGCAGGAGCTGCCCGCGAACGCACTCAGGTCGGGCGTACCGAAGCGCAGGCCATCGGCCGTGACCAGCACGGTCCGCTCGACCGGCCCACCCGTGACCTGCGCCGAGGTGAGCGCGTACAAGCCGGGCAACCCGCCTGGCACCCGGTGGCGCGCGGCGACCACCTGTTGACCGCGCCGTCCGGCGAGCTCCACCGTCGCGAAGTCCGCCATCGCCGGCACCAGCAGCTCCACCAGTCGCCTCATGCGTGCCCCGGCCCCCTCCATCGACAGGAGCTCACGTTCGATGTCGCCGAGGGCGTCGTCGCGCAACCGCGCCCGGTCGAGCATTCGGGCACGTTCGAAGGCCTGCACTGCCGACTCGACGATGGCGCTCACCGCTGCGAGCTCCGGCTCCCGGACGGTCCGATGGGGCGCGAGGGGAAGCAGCGCGACGTTGCCCTCCGCCGGGTCGCCGATGGTCACGGCCATGACGCGCTGTTCGTTCGCAAGCGCGCCGATCTCGACGAGCGATGACGCGCCATCACGAGCTTCCGGCTGCAGGTGCCGGGCGATCGGCATGCCCCCGAGCCCCTCGGGCACGTCACCGTAGGCTGCGATGCGTGTCGGGCCGTCGACACTCGCAAGGTTGAGGATTGCGCACCACGGCACGCCGAGTTCTTCACCAATTGCCTCCGCGACGGTGTTGCCAACCGTTGCCTGCTCCCCGGCGGCGATGAAGCGGCTCGCGGTGATGCGCATGCGCGCGGCGCTGATGCGGTGGCGTTGGTCGTCCATGGTCGCGCGGCGGACGCGACGGCGCTCATACAGACCGAGGCCGGTGCCCATGAGTGCGAGCGCACCCAGCAGGCCGAGGTAGCTCAGAAGCGTGTTACGCGCAGGGGCAAGCGCCTGACTGCTGGACTCGGCAACGGTGACGAGCCAACGCGACGTCGGCATGGTTGCAAATCCCACAACCTGATCGGGCTTCCCGCGCGGGTCGGCGACGCCCACCATCCAGCCGACGCGCCGCTGCACCATCGCGCGGAACGATCTGGTGGGCGTGACGGCGTCGAATCGCACGGGCGAGCCACCAACCAGGATGTGCTCGTCGGCGTCCACGATCGTGAGCTGGGACCGGCGGAGGTTGAGGCCCGAGACGAGGCTGTGGACATCGTCGAGGGCCATGGCGGCCAGCAGCGCGCCGTTCAGCCGTCCCGCGGCGTCGGTGGTCGGCACCGCAAGCACCTCCATCGGCTGGGCACGCGCTCCGGTGATGGAGGTCACTGACGGCACGCGGCTTGCCAGCACGCCCCTGATGAACGGCGCGCCGACGACCGTCAGACTCGGCGTGCGCCCCGGCCAGGCCGCCGCGCGCACCGTGCCGCTGATGTCCACCCAAGCGAACCCGCCGTCAAACGCGCCGTTCGGCACGCTGATGGTCCTCAATTGGCCGGCGATGGCCTTCGCGTCGGCCGCACGAAAGCCGTCGGAGGATGCGACGGCGGTCATGAGCTCGAACCGGCCGTGGAGGAAGCGTTCGAGGTTTCGTACCGCAGACGTGGCGCTCGCCTCGCGATCCTCGCCGACGTGCCGGCGCGTGTCGTTGAACCCGCGCCACGCGAACCATGCGCTGATCCCCACGAACGCCAACGTCAGGGGCACCACGATTCGCAGCAGGCGCGGGCCGATTCGGGACGTCGACGCGCCGGTTCGCATGCCGTGAGACTAGACCGAACCACCAGCCGTCGGGGCGACGAAATGCGCGAAATGTTTATCCCGCGACGCGAGCGGGAACCACGCTCACAACGATGCATCGCCTTCCCCTGACCGCTTCCCTGTCAACGCTGCGCATGACCGCGCGCCGTACCGACGACCGCGCGATGATCATCACGCTCGCCGGGGAGCTGTGCTTCGAGTCGATCGACGAGGTACGTGACGCATTCGCACGGGTGTGCGGTCAGAGCCAGTCGCCACAGCAGATCGTGATCGATCTGCGCGACGTGTCGCTGCTCGATTCATCCGGTTTGAGCCTGCTGATCGATGTGCGCGAACAGGCCCGCCGGTGCGGCTGCGCGCTCAGCGTCATCGCGACGCCCGGCACACACCCGCGCCACGTGCTCGACATCACGCTGCTGTCATCGGCGCTGGCGGTACGTGATTCCCTCGAGGGGGGCTTCGAGGAGCACGATCCCGACAACCCTCTCCCGCACCCTCGCCGGCGTCGCGACGAGCGTGCCAACTGATGCCATGATCGCGAACGCCACGAACCCAACCGTCGAATCATCTCTGGCATGGCGTCTGGTGGTGAGCGGACGCCTTGTGCGCACGATGGCCGAGGGGATGCTCGACAACGTCGGTGCCCAAGCGCTGGCGGTGCTCTTCCGGCTCACCGAGCAGGACGGGCTGTCGCAGGCGGAGCTCTCCCGTCGCCAGCGGGTCGAGGCGCCGACGATGTGTCGCATGATCGACCGGCTGGAGCGCGAGTCGCTGGTGAGCCGGGAGCGCGACCCGCTGGATCGCCGATCGGTCCGCGTGATGCTCACCGACAAGGGTCGGAGCTTCACCGAAGAGCGACTCAAGACCGTGAACGACATCGAACAGCGCGCCTTCTCGTCGCTCAACGACGACGAGCGCACCACGCTGCACGAGCTGTTGGGCCGGGTGCTGCACGCCCTTCCTGGACCGGGCGCAGCCAAGGACTGAGCGTCCCGGGTCGCCGGGACGGGCGTGGTCCGTACCCGGCGCCGTCCCCACTGCGACGCGGCGTCTGCGATGGTGCCGCTATGGCCAAGATCGCGCTCGGCTGCGCCGACCACACCAACCTCTTCGGGGGACACTTCGGTGAGAGCCCGGGGTTCATGATCGTCGCCCGCGAGGGCGGCGCGCCACAGTGGCGTCCCAACCCGTGGTCGGCCGAACCGATCGAATCACGCCCCCCCAAGATCGCGGCGCTGCTCGACGATTGCGACGCGATCGTCGTGCGCGCCATCGCCAAGGAGGGGCTCGCACAGCTCTCACGGCGGTTCACCGTGTACCGGGCCCCTGACGAGGACGTCCCCTCCATCCTCGCCACGATCGTCGGTTCGGGCATCGACGCATTCCGGCGTTTCGACCCGACGACGGGCAAGTTCACCACACCCGCGTAGCGCCGCTTCGCCGGCCGGTGCGACCGCCGTCCGACGATCCGCGCTACGATGCTCGTCAGGTTTCGGCACATGGCCGGATCCGTGAGGTCAGCTGCTCCACCCGTCGTGGTCGAGTCGATTGATCTCGAACCGACGATAAGGAGCATCAATGCAACGATCCTTCAAGGATCTCGGCGTGAGCGCGCCGGTTGTGGCCGCGCTCGCCGCACGGGGTATCACCGCCCCGTTTCAGATTCAGAACCTCGTGCTGCCCAACGCCCTCGACGAGCGCGACATTCTCGCCAAATCGCCGACCGGTTCGGGCAAGACCCTCGCGTTCGGCATCCCGATCGTGGAGCTCACCGAACCGGATGACGGCCCCGGCGCCGTGGTCATCCTGGTTCCGACCCGCGAGCTGGCGACGCAGGTCACCGAGGAGATCGAGCGGATCGCCACCGCGCGCGGCCTGACGATCACGTCCGTCTACGGTGGCGTCCCGATCCCCGCGCAGGCCAAGCGTGCGGCGAAGGCGCACATCATGGTGGCGACCCCGGGCCGGCTGACCGACCTGGTCTCGCGCAAGATGGTGCGCCTCGACAACGTGCACACGCTGGTACTCGACGAGGCCGACCGGATGCTCGACATGGGCTTCCAACCGCAGGTCGACCGCATCGTCCGACTGCTGCCGAAGGAACGCCAGACGATGTTCTTCTCGGCCACGCTGGACGGAGAGGTGGGTCGACTTGCCCGCGCGTACACTGACGACCCGGCGTACGTCGAGGCCGAGCTGCCGGAGCAGCACACCGACAGTGAGGTGGAGCACCGCTTCGTCCCCGTCACGATGGAGAACAAGGTCGAGACGCTGGTGAAGGAGATCTTCGCCGCGGACGGCCTGGTGCTCGTGTTCGTGCGCACCAAGCGCGGCGCCGATCGCCTGTGCGAACGGCTCGTGAAGCACGGGATCGACGCCGTCGCGATGCACGGCGACCTCTCCCAGGGTCAGCGTGAGCGCGCACTCAAGCGCTTCGAAGCCGGCAAGGTCTCGACGCTGGTCGCCACCGACGTAGCCGCCCGCGGGCTCGATCTGGACGACATCACCCACGTGATCAACTACGACCCGCCAGAGGACGACAAGGGCTACGTGCACCGTGTCGGGCGCACGGGGCGGGCCGGGCGGAGCGGTACCGGTGTGACCCTCGTGTTGCCGGACGAGGCACCGGAGCTCAGCCGGGTGGCGAGCAGACTTGGCCACCGCGAGCGCTTCGAGGAGCAGGGGTTGAAGACCGCCCCGCCGAAGGTCGTGTACTCCACGCACCGCGGCGGCCGCTCCGCATTCGCCAAGCCCGGGGGCCGGCGCAAGGTCTGATCGACTCCTGGACCGTCGCCGCGCCCGACGGCGGTCCGGCGCGCTACTTGTCGACCATCTCCAGGGAGTCGGTGCCGCTCGGCGTGCTGAACTCGAAGCGCGCCACCCGCACGGTCAGCATGCCCTGGCGGGTGACATCCTCGACGAACACGCCGTGCCACGGGCGCTTCCACATCGACTTGTTCCCGCACTTGCTGCGGCACAGGGCACGACTGGACACCTGCCACTCGCTGCCCTGACGGTTCTGGCGCACCATCATCGTCATGTTGGTTCCGGCAATCCAGCGTCCCCGTCGCGGCACCGTTGCGGCGTCCATTCGCCGCCGCAGACGCAGCCCGATGAAGCGCTCGCCGATGTTCACGCACACGCGCCCGGCGGACACCACGCGGCAGCGTGGCTCGGCCACGGCGCGCCAGCCGGTGTCACCGGCCGCTGCCCGCAACTCGCCGTCCGAGGTCGCGGCGGCGTATCCGAACACGCCGCGCGTCTCGCCGCGGCGCTCGTGCCACTCCCCGGCCTGGCTGACGGTGAGCTGCTCGCAGGCGATCTGCGTGCCGGCCATCGTCGTGCCGCACGGCCCGAGGAGCTGGCCGCTGCGGGTGGAGAGCGCCAGGTACCCCGTGCTCGGTTTGATCCACTCGCCGCTCGCCACGATCACGCTCCAGCGGCCCCGCATCTGCTTGGCGTCGGGATCGACCTGCCGCTCGACGCACAGCGAGCCGGCACGGTTGGTGGCACACTCGCGACCGACGGTCACCCACTCGGCGTGCGCCGCCTCCGGCACCAGCACACCGAGGGCGACCACCGCGCAGGCAACGCCACGACGGCCATGGCGACCCGCTCCCCCATCACCTTGAACGCTTCGCACCAGGCGACTGTACCGCGGGTGGGTGCCAACGCAATGATCGCGGGTTCTGCCGACAGCCGTACGAACCACCCACTAAAGTCCGCAGGATGAGACGAGCGCTCGCGACCTTCCTGCTGTTGACGCTGTGTGCAGCCGGCTGGACCGGTTCAGCCTCGGCCGCGACGTACGTCGTGACCGCAACTGGCGACCAGGCCGACCAGGTGCTGAACAACGGCCAATGTCTCACCAGTGCCGGGACGTGCACCCTGCGCGCAGCGTTGCAGGAGGTCTCCAACTCGGCGGGGCCCCACACGATCCGTTTCGCCATTCCCACGGCGGGCGTCGCAACGATCAACGTGGGCACTACACTGCCGACCGTCAACCGCCAGACGCTCATCGACGGCTCCAGCCAGACGACCAGTGCGTCGGGTGACACGAACCCGGTCATGCTGGGCAGCGGCGGAACGGTCGGAACCGACGCCCTTGCGCTGGCGCAGGTGGCGGGACCCGAGATCGAGATTCGTGACAACAGCGCCGGCGGGCTCGCCACCGGGCTCGCCGTCACCGCGAGCAACGTCGAGATTCGGGGCCTGTCGATTCACGGGTTCGGCAATGGCGTTGGGAACGGCGACATCGTGCTGAGCGGTGCGACCACCGGAGTCTCCATTCACGACAACGTCATCGGCTCGGGACCAACCGCCATTGCGCTGCCCGCCACGGCGACCCATCAGACCGCCGGCAGCGGCATCGTGGTCAATGCGCCGGATCAGGGCACGATCGCCCACAACGTCGTCGCGTACACCGGGCAGTTCGGCGTGCGTCTGCTTGGCGGCGCCGCGAATTGGTCGATCGCCGGCAATGAGATCGTCGGGGTGGGACGTGTGAGCGGGGCGGCCAATGGCGTGTCGTTCGAGGCCACGGGCACGACGGGCAACGTCGTCAACGGGAGCCGTATCGCCGGAAGCGGCGGCAGTGGCGTGGACATACTCATCGGCCCGAACCGGATCACGAATACGACGTTGGTTGGTAACGGCGTGTTCGCCCCGCTCGCGGCGACGACCGAGACCGCCGGAGTGCGTGTGCAGGGCACGGGCAGCACCGTCAACCGTAACGTGATCGACGCCAACTACGGGGCCGGAGTGTTGGTGGTGGCAGCGACCAACCAGGCGAACTGGATCACCCGGAACGCTGTCCTGCGAAACGGCACCGTCACCAACCGCGCCGGTGCCGGCCCAACCAACCAGATCGGCATCGACCTGCTCGCCACCGGCGCCACCGGGGCGGCCCTCGTACAGGGCACCGCGCCGTTCGTGACCGTGAACGATCTCGGCGACGCCGATACCGGCGGGAACCTGCTCACCAACTTCCCCGTCCTGTCGACCGCCACCCTCACGCCGTCGGGACTCACGGTGACAGGGTTCGCGCGACCGGGCGCGGTGGTCGAGCTGTTCATCGGCGATGCCGACGCCAGCGGGTTCGGTGAAGGGGCGAGCTACCTCGGCACCTTCGTCGAAGGCAGCGGCAATGACACCGACGCGACCGCGGGCAGCTATGCGGGCCCGATCAACGGTCTCAACCAGGGCTCCGACGCGACCGAACGCTTCTCGGTGACCTTGCCGCTCGCGTCGCTTCCCCCGAGTGTCGCGAACGGCACGCGGCTGACCGCCACGGCGACCGTCGGCAATGCGACGTCCGAGTTCTCCGGCCTCGTCACGATCGCGGCGCCGCCACCGATGGCCGATCTGTCGATCACCGCAACCGCGGCGCCGAACCCGGCACTGATCGGGCAGGTCGTTACCTGGGTCTACTCAATCACCAACCTCGGCCCCGACCCTGCGCCTGGCACAACACTCACCGGGGTCCTCCCCCCGGGGATGCGCGTGCAGACCGTCACATCGTCGCAGGGGACGTGCACGACATCGGTCGCCTGCGCGCTCGGAACGCTGCAGCCTGGGCAGAAGGCGATCGTGACGGTGGCGGCGAGCGCAGACGCCCTGGGCACCCAGGTGACCACGGCGCAGGTCAGCACGTCCATCACGGATCCAGTCGCGTCGAACAACTCGGTGAGCACGTCTACCACGGTGACACCGTCGACGCCGCTCGTGGGAACTCCCCACGCCACGTTGCGACTCGACACGTCACGTGAATCCTCGACACCCGGGCGCGAGTTCATCACGTTCACCGCCACGATCGTCAATGCCGGCACGGCACCGTCCAGTACCAGCGACCTGACCATCACACTGAGCAGCGGCACTGTGCGAGCGCTCCTGGCCGACGGTCCCTGCCGCGTGACCAACTCGGGTGCGACGCGGACCGCGACCTGCCAGACGCCGCCACTCGCGGTCGGAGGTCGGGCCACCGTCGCGGTGATCGTGCAGCCGGCCGCCACCGCGCGTCCGATCGCGCGAGCCACGTTGGCCGGCGGCGGGGTCACGGCCGGCCCGGTCGCGCCGAGCATGGGGCAGGGCTCAGAACGTCTGCGCATCGCGATCGCATCACCGCGACGCACGCGCACGAACCAGCTCGTCCCCGTGGCGATCACGGTCACCAATCCGACGGCCCGCCTCGCCCGCGCCGTCACGGTCACATTCGCCCCCCCTGTGGCGGCTCCGACGGGCCCTGTCGATCTGCGCACGGTCTTCGCGCGTGCGCGCGTTCCCTCGAGTCAGACCACGACCTACTCCCTGGGCGACATTGCGCCGGGTGGGCGCAGCGTCGTGTCGTTGAACGTCTTCACCGGGCGCAAGGCGGTCGCACGACGCCTCGCGGCCGCGGTCATCGCACTCGACGGGTCGAACGGATCCCAGACGGCGGCGACGATGACCGTGCGTGGCACGGTGAGCGCACCGGCGGTGACCGGCTAGGCCTACCGCCCGATGTCGACCAGCACCTTGATCGCGCGGCGTTCGTCCATCGCGGCATAGCCGTCGGGGATACCCTCCAGGTCGACGACCAGGTCGAACACCGGCGAGGGGTCGAGAGTGCCGGCCAGCACGTCGGCGAGCAGCTCGGGAATGTACCGGCGCGCCGGTGCGACGCCGCCGATGAGCTGGATGTTGCGGATGTGCACGTCGAGCAGATCGAGCGCGCCAAGCACGGGAACGCCGACGTGGCCCACCACGCCGCCGGGCCGACACGCATGGATCGCGGTGTTGAACGACTCCCCGGTACCGACGCACTCGAGCACCTTGGCGCACCCTCCCCCGGTCATCTCTCGCACCGCGGTGACGGCCTCCTCGCCACGGCTCGTCACCAGGTCGGTCGCACCGAAGGCGTGCGCCAGGCCCAACCGGGTCTCGTGGTGGCCCAGTGCGATGATGCGCTCGGCACCCAGTCGTTTGGCCGCCAGCACAGCGCACAGACCCACCGCGCCGTCACCGATCACCACCACCGTGTCGCCGGCCCCGACTCCGGCGCTGACGTTCGCGTGGTGACCCGTGGACATCACGTCGGTGAGCGCCGCGAACTCCGCCACCAGGTGCCCGTCGACGAGGCTGATCGCCTCCGGGATCTTCACCAGCGTGCCGTCGGCGAGCGGCGCGCGCACCGCTTCCCCCTGCCCGCCGTCGTTGGTCCCGCCCCAGTACCCGCCCGCCACGCACGACGTGTGCAGCCCGGCGGCGCAGAACTCGCAGTCGCCGTCCGAGAACGCGAACGGGGCGATCACCTGGTCGCCGCGCCTGAGTGTCGCCACCTCGGCGCCGACGTCCTCGACGATGCCGATGAACTCGTGGCCGGTACGCCCGCCGATGCCGTAGATCGGCAGTTCGCCGCGGTAGGGCCACAGGTCGCTGCCGCAGATGCAGGCATGGGTCACGCGAACGATGGCGTCGGTGGGCTGCGCGATCGTCGCGTCTGGGACGTCTTCGATCCGCACATCTCGGGTTCCATGAATCACGGTTGCGCGCATACGCCAACACTACCCAGGCACGGTCGGATCGAACGGCGATTCGACGGTTTCGGCACTACAGTTTCCGCTGCAACGGCCGAAAATGAACATGCACCCTCAGCAGGAATCCGCCCGATGGCCACACTTCACCCCGCACAGCTCAGCACCAGCACAGCATCGATCAACGCCGGGCTGACCATCAGCGAGTCGTTCGACGGACGCCGCCTCACGACCCTCCGTCTGCGTGGCTACATCGACGTCGACACGACGAACGCGCTGCGGCAGACGCTGCGCCGCCACACCGCGCCGGGCACGATGGTCATGCTCGATCTGACGGGAGTTCGCGCGATCGATGAGTTCGGCGTCGCCGCCGTGCTGTCGTTCGCAACCGATCTCAACGCATCCGGCGGACAGGTCTCGCTGATTGCTCCGGACACCATCCTGCAGGCACTGGCCGCCGTCCCGGGCCTGAGCCCGCACGCGGTGAGCATCACGCTGCACTGAGCCCGCGGCGCGATCCGCCGTGAGGACAATCGCACGCTGAGCCGCCCCACCGCGGCTATCCTTTCCTCGGTGTCGACGGAAGGACGCGGCGTGAAGCCGATCAAGGTCATGTTCGGGGTGATCGGTGCGATCGCCGGGCTGGTGGTCGCCGTGTGGCTGGTCAGCCTGCTGCCCGGATCGCTCAACCCGTTCAAGACCGAGAACAAGGACCGCAGCCAACCGGCGGTGCTGCAGTCGATCTCGGACATCGGTCAGTACCGGGCGTCGAGTGCCAACCTCCAGATCGTGGTCGATCTGGAGAAGGACACCAAGTGGGTTCCGGACTTCATCAAGGGCGAGCGTGTGCTGTTCGTCGCCGCCGGCGCCGTGGACGCCGGCGTCGACTTCACCAAGCTCACCCGCGACTCCGTCAAGGTCGAGGGTACGACGGCCACCATCACGCTGCCGGACGCGACCCTGTTCACGCCGCAGGTGGACCTCGACAAGAGCTACGTGGTCGACCGCAAGCGTGGCGTGATCGACCGCATCGGAGCCGCCTTCGGGGACGGCGGCGACCAGCGGGACGTCTACACGATGGCCGAGCGGAAGCTCCGGGACGCCGCCGCCGCCGATCCACGCGTGCTTGCTCGCGCCAAGGACAACACCGAGCGCATGCTGACCGCCCTGTTGACCTCGCTCGGGTTCACGAAGGTCACCGTCGACTTCCTGCCCGCGCCGGGCACCTAAGCGTGCTGCAGCTCGTCCCACCGGTCCCGCACGGCCAGGTCACGGCGCTCGAAGCGCTGGCCGACCCGCCGAGCGCCGAGGGGCGGCCCGCGGTGCGTGTGTGCATGGTGCAGACCATCGACGGCGTTGCGGCGATCGACGGCGCGTCCGGGACGATCGGGGGCGCCGCCGATCGTGAGTTCTTCCTGGCCTGCCGGTCGCTCGCCGACGTGGTGCTCGTGGGTGCCCAGACCGTTCGTGCCGAAGGCTACGGCCCCGCGAAGCTCACGCCGCAGCTCATCGTCGCCCGGCAGGATCGGGGGCAACCACCGCTGCCGCGCATCGCGGTGATCTCCGGCAGCCTGGACCTCGATCCTGACGCCCCGTTCTTCACCGAGGCGCGTGCCCGGCCGATCGTGGTGACGAGCGCGACGTCGTCGGCGGTGCGCCGCTCCAGGCTCGCGGCGGTCGCTGAGCTGATGATCGCCGGAAAGGACCGAGTCGACCTCGCCAGCGCCGTGCAGCTGCTTGCGCGTGATGGCTGCCGGCTGATCGGTTGCGAGGGCGGTCCCAGCGTGAACGCCGCGCTCTTCATGGCGGGGCTGGTGGACGAGTTGGCACTCTCCGTCACGACGTTCCTCGCGGGCGACGGCCCAAGGATCGTCACACCGCCCGTGCCTCGAACACCGATGGACGTGCACAAGGGCTTCCTCGCCGACGGCGCGCTCTTCCTGCGCCTGCGACCGCGTGGACAGGTGCCGTCGTGACGGGGCCACACCACACGGCACACCCGACGCTCACGATCCTGCCGACACCGGCAGATGCGTCGGCGCGCGCGGCCGCGCTGCTGGCGCGATGGATCGGCCAGGACCGCAGCGAGAGCCGCGCCGTGCACGTCGCGCTTGCCGGCGGGTCCACGCCCGCGGACACCTATCGCACGCTGGCCACGCTGCTGGACGACTGGTCCGGCGTGCACCTGTGGTTCGGCGACGAGCGCCTGGTGCCGGCCGACGATCCCCAGTCCAACGCCAAGATGGTGCGGGACGCGCTTACCGGCCCGGCCAACCTTCCCGAGACCCAGCTCCATCTGGTGCCCACCGGTCGTGACGCGGACGCGGCCGCGGCGGCCTACGGCGCGGAGCTCGCGGGCGCGCTGCCCAACCTCGCACCGGGCGTCCCGGTGTTCGACATCGTCATGCTGGGGCTCGGCGAGGACGGCCATGTCGCGTCGCTCTTCCCCGACGCGCCGGGGCTCACGAGCACCGCCGTGTGCGTCTCGGTCACGGATGCCCCGAAGCCCCCACCGAGCCGGGTCTCCCTGACCCTCAGGACGATCAACGCCGCCCGTCGTCGCCTGATCCTCGCGACCGGCGAGACCAAGCGCGCCGCGCTCGCCACCGCGCTGGCGGGCACCGATCCCCACGTCCCGGCCAGCCTGATTCGTCCGGAGCGCACCACTATCGTCACCGACCGCGCAGCCGCGGCGCTGATCGGATCGCCGGATCACCAGTCAGCTCCGTGACGCCGCCTGAACGGTGCCCCTCCCCGGATCCCGCGGCCAGTACGCGCAGGCGCATGACGCCGCCGCGACGTGTCAGCTCGACACGCACGGCGGCGGTGTTGTTCGCCGTCGTCCCCTCGACGAGCGCACCGGTGCCGTTGACCGTGTGCACCAGGCGGTAGCGCCCGGCGGGCACGCCGGTGACGTCGATGCTCTGTCCCTCGAGGTAGCCGGCGTAGTCGTCACCCCAGCCCACGGAGATGCCCTCGCGCACGGTCAGCCGGCCAGGGCGACGTAACCCGCAGGCGCCGACGTAGACGGGCCGCGGCGCAGCTGCGCGCACACCGCCCGCACGGTAGCGATCGCCGAGGCAGAAGCCGCTCTTGGCGTCGCGGGCCACAGGCGTGCCGTCATCGGTGGTGAGCGAGTACCGCTCGAACGGGCGGTAGTGCCAGTGGGAGTGATCGGTGGAGCGCACGTAGCGCAACAGCCCCCCCGGGGCGGGCAGCGTCCGGGTGGATCCGTCGCGCTGGACGATCACCTGAAACGCACGCATGTCGGGCGTCGCCCGCGTGCGGCGCCGCCCGACGACGATCAGCGGCCCGTGACCTGCGTTGTGGACCGCCGAGGTGAACCCGAGGCGGGCGCGACCGGCGACCACGCGCAGGGTCACGTCGCGCGGGCGCTCCTGCACCAGATCCGGCAGCAGGTCTCCTGGCGCCACGTCGGCCGCCGTGGCAGGTGCCGCGGCCAGGATGACCGTACCCAGGACTGCAAAGCGACGCATCAGGCCGATCCTGCCAGATCGTGGCGGACTGACCACCGTGTGCATGCACCCACCGAGGACTCGCGCGCCGCACTGACGGCAGCTGCGCGCGGCCCGGTCGGTCGCCGGCGACCACTCCCGCGGGCTGCGGCCCGCGCACTCGAGAAGCCTGCGCGCCTACTCCGTCCGCGCTCCCGCGCACGTACGGCCGACCACCCGATCCACGCCTCGATCGGCGAGCCCACGCGATCCGCGATCACACCGACGCCATCGGCCCCTGCCGGATCATCGCCCCGGCGATGAGCTCGTACGAGCGCACGCGTGCGGCGTGGTCGTACACCGAGGTCATGAGCATCAGCTCGTCGGCACCCGTCGCCTCGGCGCGCTCCAGCAGTTGCTGCCGCACCTGGGTCGGCGAACCCAGCACGTGGGCACGCAGGTACCGGCGCAGCTGGTCCTGCTCAGCCTCGTCCCATCGGTGCGCGCGGGCCTCTGCGGGGCTGGGCAGCTTCCCTGGCCGTCCCTGGCGCATGCGCACCACCCCGAGCCCCATCGACATCGCCAGGTCGCGCGCCGCGTCCTCGTCGTCGGCTGCGATCGCACCGACCGCGAGGATGCTGCGTGGTTCGGGCAGCGCGGGCGACGGACGGAAGTCGCGCCGGTAGGCCGCCATGATGTCCGCCGCGCCGCGGGGGTTGAGATGGCCCGCGAAGGCAAAGCCCAGTCCATAGGCGGCGGCGACGGCAGCACCGAACTCGCTCGATCCGAGGATCCAGATCGGCGGCAGTGGCACCTCGGCGGGCTCGGCCCTGACCGTCCGGTACGGATGATCACCCGGGAACCCCTCATCGGCGAACGCAAACAGCTCCGCCAGCTGGTGGGGAAAGTCGGCGGCCTGGCTGCCGCGGCGAAGGGCGTGGGCGGTGACCGGATCGGTGCCGGGCGCACGGCCCAAGCCCAGATCGATGCGCCCCGGGTGCAACGCCTCCAGCAGACGGAAGCTCTCGGCCACCTGCAGCGGACTGTGGTTCGGCAGCATCACCCCGCCGGCGCCCACCCGGATACGGGTCGTCACCTGCGCCACGTGGCCCACCATGATCGCCGGATTGGGGCATGCCATCCCCGGGGTGTTGTGGTGCTCGGCCAGCCAGTAGCGATGAAAACCCAGGGCGTCGGCGCGGCCGGCCAGGTCGAGCGTGTTGCGCGCGGCCGCGCCGGGGGTGGCGTTGCCTGCCACGGGCGCAAGATCCAGGATCGAGATCGGAAGCGTCATCGCATGCGACCCTACCCGCTCGCCACAGCCGCGGACCGCCACAACAGCTGCGCCGCCAGCGCACGCCACGGCCGCCAGCGTTCTGCGACCACCGCCAGCTCGCGGGCCGACACGGCTTGGCCGGCCAACGCCGCATAGGCGGCGCGGAGCACAAGGTCGCCGGCGGGAAAGGCATCGGCATCGCGCACCGCGCGCATAAGCACGTACTCGGTGGTCCACGGACCGATGCCCGGCAGCTCGCCCATCACGGCCCGCACATGCGCGGCGTCGGCCCCCGCGTCCACGTCGAGCACGCGATTGGCGATGCACGCGCTCACGGCCCGCAGCGCGTCGCGCCTGGAGGCGGGCAGCGGGAGGTGTTCGTCCGACGCGTCGGCCAGCGTCGCCGCATCCGGGAACAGCCGCGTGATCGTTCCGTGTGCATCGGCGAGCGGCTGGCCGAGTTCCCGGACGATGCGCCCCAGCAGGGTGCGCGCGCCGGCGACCGATACCTGCTGGCCGATGACGGCCCGGGCCACCAGTTCATCGCCGGCGACGGCGCCGGGAATGCACTGGCGCGGGTAGCGCAGCACCAGCGGGCGAAGGATCGGATCGTGCGCAAGGTGTGCGCGCGCCGGCGCGACGTCGAGGTCGAGACCGAGCACCCGCCGAAGCTGGGCGAACGCCGGCTCCACGTCGTCCGCGGACGCCGTGCGGATGCGGCATGCGAGCTCACCGCCTCTCCCGCGGCGCACCGTGGCGAGCCCCGCGCCCGACGGCAGGCGCAGTGCCCGGCGGTAGGTCGTCGGGTCGTGTTCCTCGACGCCGGCGACGGCACGCGCGGCGAGGAAGGCCCAGGTGGCGTCCGCATCGCATCGGCCCCGTACGACCCGCCGCCGCACGAGCGTCACATCAGCTCAGCGACGTGGCTCATGTGGTTCACCGCCAGCAATCCAACCAGCCCGGTCCGGACGACGCAACTCCACAGATCGTTTACAACCGTCGAGCACCGTTCGTACAAACGCGCGCAGACACCCGTCGCGAAGTCTGGCATCGTGCGGATTGTCCGGCACACGGTCCTGGGAGACGGCAATGCGAACGCGAACTCGGTTGCGATTGCTGCTCGTCGGCGCGGCCGCCGCGACGCTCGCGCTGGCCGCGGGGCCGGCACAGGCCTACCGACTGGGCGGCCAGCGGTGGACCAAGCGCACCATCACCGTGAAGACCCCGTCGCGATACCGCGCGCCGGTCGCGGATGCCATCAGGGCGTGGAATACGAGCGGCGTGCGCGTGCGCTTCCGGATGGTGACGGCGGGGCGGGGGGACATCACCGTCGGCAGCTTGCCGGTGAAGACCGGAGCCGCGTGCGGCAAGTCCTACCGTCTGCGGGGAAAGCCGATCGCCGGGCTGGCGAGCATCGGCGCCCAGCGCGGTGCCTTCATCAAGCTCGATCCCAACTGTGATCGGTTCGAGCTGGTGTTCGTGGCGACCCATGAGCTCGGCCACAACCTCGGACTGCTGCACGACGACCGGAAGTGCGCCCTCATGGCCGCCGACCCGTCACCGAAGTGCCCGTACGTCAACGCGACGCAGACCCTGCCGTGGGAGTACGTCTGCCGTCCGCTCTACGCCGACGACGTCGCCGGCGCCATCCGTCGCTACGGCGGCACGATGCGCCCGATCCCCGCCGATCACGTGTGCTTGCGCGCACCGGTTCCCGCACCGGCCGGCGCGCCGATCGTGCAGATCGCCCCGAGCGACACACTGGCCGCCACGCGCATCTCGTGGAACAACCCGGCCGACGCGAACCTGCAGCGCGTGTCGGTCACGCGCCGTTCCGGCGAGTGTGCCAACCACCCGATCCTGGATACGGCATACCGCATCCGCGGCGGTGTGCCTGACCTGATGGGTGACTTCTCGGTAGTCGTCGCGGCCACTCCGGGAGCGGCGCAGTCGGTCACGGAGGCGAACCCGCCGACGGGCGGCACCGTCTGCTACAGCGTCTGGACCATCGGGGCCGACAACCGCTGGCGCCATGGCGCCTCCACGACTGTCACCCATCCCGGCCCGATTCCCGGCGCGCAACGGATCGCCATGACGGTGACCAAGCTCGGCACCGGCGCCCGCATCGCGTGGTCCAACCCGAGCTCCCCGTCAGTCCTCACCCACGCGTGGACCTGGGCCGGTCGCTACAACGGGGCATGCCCCACCGACATCGGCGCGCCGCGGACCAAGGCGTTCATCCCGCCGACAGCGCCTGGTGCGGTGAGCTTCACCGACACAACCGCCATCTCCGGGGCCGTGTGCTACCGGGTGGCGCTCTATGACGGGGTCAACCCGCAGGTGGTCGCGGAAATACAGCTATAGATCGTCGGGCGTCGGTTCGATCGGCCCCAGCGCGCCGTCCTCACGCAGCGGCCCGAAGCGCGAGACCGCGCCCTTCATGTACGCGTCCCGCACGACTTCGGTCACCAGAGCGAGCCGCTCGTCGCGGGTCATCTCCTCCAGCGCCCGTACCTGGTCCGCCGACACTGTCACGTCGTCGGGCCGCCGAGCGCACGCAGCGGGTCCTCGATGACCGCCTCGCGGAATGTCTGATCGGCAACCATCCGGGTCCAGAACCCGGTCTTCGTCTCGTCTGCCACTGAGCCACCCTCGAATTCGGGATGCACGCCAGCGTAGCGCGCCGATGGGCGACGACAAGCTCATGACACCCACAGACGACGACGGGCCGCACGTGGCGGCCCGTCGTGATTCGCAACTGTCGAACTGCCTCAGTGCGTGGGGGTCTTCCCCGCCGCCCGATCGAGCGAACGCAGACGGTTGAGGGCGCGCTTCTTGCGGGCCGCGGCGGCGCGCTGGGCGACGTCGTCCTCACCGGCCGCCGCCAGGCGCTCCTCGGCGAGGCGCAGCGACTCCTCCGCCCGGGCCCGATCGATCGACCCGGCCTCCTCGGCCTGCTCCACCATGATCAACACCTCGTCGTCCTCGATGGAGAGGTACCCCTCGGTGGTGGCGTAGACGATCTTGGTGTCGTCCATCAGCGTCAGGCGGGTTTCACCGACCTTCAGGAAGGCGATGAGCGGCGCGTGACGCGGCAGGAGTCCCACCTCGCCCATCACGCTCGGCGCGATCACCATGTAGGCGCGATCGTCGAACAGCGGCCCCTCCGGCGTGAGCAGCCGGACGTTGAGGTGCCGGCGATCGGTCTGGACGGCGGTGGACATTACGCGGTGGCCTTCGTCGCCTCAGCCTTGGCGAGCACGTCCTCGATGCCGCCGACCATGTAGAACGCCGCCTCCGGCACGTCGTCGTGCTTGCCGTCGACGACCTCTTTGAAGCTACGGACCGT
>WBZQ01000776.1_pt1 | contig 23740 bp, 18 predicted proteins | sample 5204251 | NCBI WGS metagenome assembly WBZQ01 (sample SAMN12412402, study PRJNA552823) | activated sludge metagenome | isolation source: activated sludge from nitrification reactor of wastewater treatment plant... | place: USA: Virginia | collected 2017-09
CAAGACCACTCTGCCGTCCGCATTTCATGGACGGGTGGTGGAATATATCGCGACCATGGAAGGTCTGGATGTCAGTGTCGACGTTGCCGCCAAGGTCGTGGTGAACGAACGCACCGGCACGGTCGTCCTCGGCGAGCATGTCCGGCTGTCCACCTGCGCCATTTCACATGGCAACCTCACCATCTCGGTGAAGAACACCCTGAACGTGTCGCAGCCCCCGGCTCCGCTGATCGGCTCGACGCAAGGCCAGACGACCGTGACGCCGGACGTGCAGACCGATGTCGCCGAAGAACAGTCACGGCTGATCGTCGTGGACCAAACGGTCACGCTAGGGGAAGTTGTCCGGGCGCTCAATGCGGTCGGGGTGACCCCGCGTGATCTCGTGGCCATCCTGTCGGCCCTGCGTGCCGCCGGTGCCCTTCAAGCGAATCTTGAGATTGTGTAAGAAAGGCGACGAGAACGCTATGGAAATACGAGACTTTTTAGCCGGACAGATGGATCTGGCGAAGATGTCGGCCACACAACCGGCCGACCTGGAGCGTGCGGGGAAGCAGGGGCAGATCGCACAGAAATCCGCCTCGGAGCTGCATAAGGCGGGGCAGGAATTCGAAGCCTACTTTATCTCGCATCTCATTAAAAATATGAGGGAAACTGTCCCGAAGGGGCTGTTCGACCGGAAGGGGGAGCAGGTGTGGTACTCCTTCTATGACCAGGAAATTGCCAAGCTGGCGACGCAGGCGGGAGGAATCGGTATCACAGCCTTTGTCGATGCCTATGTGGAAAAAAACCGCTAGTTTGTCTGCTTGTCCTAAAGTTCCCGGCATTTCCCGCCGATAGAGTACTCGACTAGGGGAAAGCCTTTGGGAACACCCTCGCAAGGGGAGGAGAGCAGGTATGGAGATCTCAAATAACGGCCGGGCAGCGGATCTCGCAAAAATTCTGTTGGGCGTTCAGGAGACGGATCGGACGCACAATAAAAAGACCGCATCCCAGCAGACGCAGTCGCAGGATCGCGTCCAGATTTCCGAGCGGGCCAAAGAACTCCAGCGTCTGAGGGCGGCGGCTGAACAGCCGGATACGGAGCGTGATGCCAGAGTCGGCCAGATTCAGCAGTCAGTCGAAGGGGGCACCTACAACGTCGATGGGAAGAAAGTTGCGGATGCCATGATCCGTCACGTCTTGACGGACGCGGTACTGTAACCGTCTACACCGACGGTCCGACCCTTCGCTCGCGTGTCTTCGCAGGCCGGAATCATTTCGTCGAGGAGGAGACAAGGTGTCGACCGTGTCACAAACCATTCCTACCGAATCCGACGCGCTAATTCAGCGCATGCTCGAGCGAATCCTCGCGTTCCAATCCCTCTTGCGTGAAGAACAGGAAGCGATTCGCTGCCTGTCGTTTGGTCAGTTCACGTCCGTGACGATGCGCAAAGCTCAACTGTTAGATGAGATTCGAGATTTGGAGCAGGCACGACGTGCGCGTCCGGCTTCGACGGGGAGTCACCCGGCCCATTCCGACAGAAGCCGGCAGGAGCAGGAGTTGGTTGCGGCAATCGGGGAGACCGATCGATTGAACCGATTCAACGCGACACTTATCGGGCAGTCACTCGAATTTTTGCACGGCACGCTGAAGCGCTGGCAACGGTCTCCAGAATCAGCCGCACTTTATTCGTCGTCTGGTACCGCGGTTTCCACAGGTGCCGGCCTGGTCAGAGCCAAAGGATAAGAGTCCTCCCATGTCAGGACTGAACGGATTATTCGGTGTCGGTTCCAATGCGCTGGCCAGTTTCCAGCGCGCGATGTCCGTCACCGGACAGAATATCGCCAATGTGAGCACGCCCGGCTATTCCCGTCAGGAGGCGGTACTCACCGAAACGTTGCCGGAGAATGGCCGCCCGGGCCAGATCGGAACGGGCGTTCAGGTGTCTGAGATCAGGCGGTCCGTGGACACCTTTGTGGAACAACAACTGCTGGGCTCCAGTGAGCGGATCGGGCAGTTCGGTGCATCACAAAAAGCGCTCTCCCAAATCCAGATCCTGTTCAACGATTCGAACGACCAAGGAATCGCGGCGGGGTTGAATGATTTCTTCAAAGCCTGGCAGGACGTAGCAACCAATCCTGCGGACCTGACTGCCCGCACGGTACTCCTCACCAAGGCCGACGGATTGACGAAACTCTTGAACCAGGCCTCTTCCCAACTGTCGGCGCAGCGGATTTCGCTGGATGGTCAGATCGGAAGCGGAATCAACGACATCAACGCGCTCGCGAGCAAGATCGCGGATCTGAACGCGCAGATCAAGCTGACCGAAGTGGGTGGACAGCAGGCGAACGATCTCCGGGACCAGCGCGGTCGCTTCTTGAATGAGCTGGCAGGACTTGTCGACATTTCGTCGATCGAAGATGGCAGTGGGCAGGTCACAGTCTTTGTGGGGGTTGGACAGATCCTGGTCACGGATCATACGGCATTCAAGCTCACCGGCGTTCCCGATGTGACCAACGGTGGGTTGCTCGATGTGCGCTATGACGGCGGGACCGGCCCCAACACGGACATCACCTCTTCAATCAGTGGCGGTCGTCTCAAAGGGTTGCTTGATGCGCGAGACACCACCGCCGCGGGCCTGCAAACCTCCCTGGACACGCTCACCTCGCAGCTCGTGTCACAGGTCAACACGCAACACCGACTGGGCTACGGGTTGGACGGATCCACAACGCAGGATTTCTTTACGGCCTCTGGCACGACCGCGGGTACGATCAGTGTGGCGCTGACCGATCGGCAAAAAATCGCAGCCTCTTCGACCGCCGCCGGTCTGCCGGGCAACAATATGAATGCGCTCGCCGTGGCAAACCTGCAGACCGCCGCGGTGGCCGGGCTCGGCAATACGACCTTCCAAAGCTACTACAGCGCGATGGCCGGGAGTTTCGGCGCGACACTCCAGGGTGCGACGCGTGATCTCCAGGGGCAGGAAATTCTCAACGATCAATTGCTGGCACATCGGGCGGAGATTTCCGGTGTGTCCATGGATGAAGAGCTCATCAATATGTTGAAGTATCAGCGTGCGTTTCAGGCCGCGTCGAAGCTGATCACCACCAGCGACGAAATGTTGCAGACGATCTTGTCCTTGAAACGGTAACCGTCTTTCCCTTCACCCGGAGCAGGTATCATGAGAGTGGCCGATCAACAGATGTACAACACGCTGCTCGGTAACCTTCAACGCTCCCGGTTGCAAATGTTGACCTCGCAGGAGCAGGTCTCCAGCCAGAAACGCGTCTCGACTCCAGAGGACGATCCGAGTTCCTATGGCCAGATCGTGCTCGACAAGTCCGCGCTTTCCCAGACGACGCAATGGATTCGCAACATCAATTTCGGGACGTCCCGGGTGAATGCCGCCGACCAGGCGTTAGGGCAGGCCCAAACTTTGATTACACGCGTTCGCGAGTTGACCATTCAAGCCAGTAGCGATACGACCTCCATAGAAGGGCGGCAGAGTATCGCGAAAGAGGTCCGCCAACTGCAGCGACAATTGGTGCAACTCGGCAACACGGAAGTCGCCGGACAGGCGGTGTTCGGCGGAACGAAAACCAATGTCAGCCCCTTCGTCATCACGAGCGGGGACACGGTCACCTATCAGGGCAACACGGAAACCCAGTCGATCGCGGTGGGAGAAAATCAGACCGTGCAGATTCTGATTCCGGGAAGCAGCATTTTCACCGGCGCCACTACGAACATGTTCGATTCGCTTCGGGACTTGCTGACCGCACTCGAAAGCAACAATCGTTCAGGCATTCAAACCGGAATCGGCAACCTTGATCTGGCCACGGCGCAGATCAGCGACGCGCAGGGGACGGTCGGGGCGCTGGCCAACCGGCTGCAAGTGACCCATGACGCCCTGGATACGGCGACCCTGACCATCTCCAAAGCGATCTCCGACAATCAGGACGCCGATCTCGCGACGGCGATCAGCCAGCTGAGCCTCCAACAGGTGGCGGTCCAGGCTGCCAGCCAGACCTTCAGCAAAATCTTCGACGCCTCGTTGCTCAACTATCTGCCGTAATCCGCGCTCAAGTTCCTCCTCACCGGAACCGATATACCTCATGTACCTGTATTCACACGCCAAGGAAGGCTTGTATGCTGGTCTTAACACGACGTCGGGGAGAGGGCGTCACCATCGGTCCCGATGTCCGCATTGTGGTGCTCGGCATCAAAGGCGGGCAGGTCAGACTGGGAATCGAAGCGCCGCCCAATGTGCAAGTGCATCGCGATGAAGTGCATGCGAGGATCCAGGATGAGAATCGCATTGCCGCGGGGCCCGGAGTCATCCCTCTGGAAGCCTTCCGCCAATTGTCCAACAAAACCGGTCGCCGGGGAGGCTGAAAGCCAATTATGAAGTGTCAGTCGACCAGGTTCGGGACCTTGGACGTGAAGGAAGAGAGTCTGCTGGTGTTCCCCTCCGGGATCTTAGGGTTTCCGGACTGGACCAAGTATGTGCTGCTGGACCATGATACGGATGCGCCGTTCAAATGGTTGCAGTGTGTCGAAACCCCGGAGCTGGCATTCGTGATCCTGGATCCGGCGTATTTTCACCCTGACTATCACATCACTATCACCACGGATGCGCTGATCGAGATTCAAAAGCAGGATGACGACGAGCTCTCCGTGGTCACAATTCTGACGATTCCCTCCGATGATCCCAGCGCGGTCACCGCCAATTTGCGCGGCCCGTTAGTCATGAACCATCGCACGAGACTGTGTAAGCAACTCGTGCTCTCCGAAGATCTGCCGACACGCTTCCCCCTGTTCGCCTCCTCTGCACAGACGCAGGCATCGGCTATCGCCGTATAAGCCTCCGCTCCCTTATCCACCACGCCCAAGACCGGGTTCTCGCGCTCTTCTGACAGGTGTTTCTCAGTGTGGGAATGTGACACCACCGGTGTGCTGGCAGGGGGTTGATCACACACGAAGCACTTGTACCAGGCGAGTACTATGATGCCTGTGGGGGACTCACTTGGCGTGAGAGGACGGAGACCAGCTCCTGTACGGTGCGGTCCAATTGCACAAGGAGGGAAGGGGCTTCCGTGAGTGTTCCCAGACGACCAATCGCTTCAAGCTGACTCGCCAGTAAGACGACATCCGGTGCACAAAGATTCGCGGCCGTACCCTTGAGGCTATGAGCGGCACGTTCGAGTGCGGACGCATCGGCCTGGCCGATGGCCGTTTCGATTTCTTTCATCAGCAGGCCGTGCCGGTCCAGGAACAGCCGGATCAACTGGTCGAAGAGTTCGGCATCCCCGCCGATGTTTGCGAGCATGGCTGCCGAATCAAACACCCTTGCGTCCGTTTGGGGCATTTCCCGGCGCGGCATGGGCGCAGGAGCGTCGGCCGCGGTGGGCAATGGCGCCCAGCGTTGCAGGATAAGACCCAGATCGTCCGTCTTGACCGGCTTGCTCAGATAATCGTCCATGCCGGCAGCTTTGCACCGCTCCCGGTCGCCTGGCATGGCGTTGGCGGTTAGGGCGATGATGGGAATATGCGGTCGCTTCTGATCGGCAGCGGTGCGCTGCTCATGTTCGCGGATCTTTTTCGTCGCTTCATACCCATCCATCGTGGGCATCTGGCAGTCCATCACGATGGCGGCATACGATTCCCGTTCAAACGCCGTCACGGCTTCCTGCCCGGTGGAGACCACATCCGGTTGGTACCCGAGTCGATCCAGCATGCGGACGGCGAGTTTTTGATTGACGACATTGTCTTCGGCCACGAGAATCCGCGGGCGTGGAGATTGCTCGGCCAAGGTATGTCTGGTGATGAGGGGCGCACTCGTGTGGCTCTTGCCGGTAGGGGGTCCGTTGTGTCCTTGGCCCTGCTGTAATCCGAAGACGACTCGGAGGCACCCCTGCAATTGATCATGGCGAACCGGCTTCGTCAGGTACGCGGCAAACCCCGCACGGCGGGCCCGTTCGGCATGTCCAGGCTGAATCAAGGAGGTCAACACAAGCAAGCGTACCCCGGCACCATGCGGATGCGCCTTGATATCCTGGGCAAGTTGAAGGCCATCCTTCCCGGGCATGAGCATGTCCAGCACGGCGGCGTCGTAGGGTTTCCCTTCTGCCGCGGCCCGTGTCAACATCTCCATCGCTTCTGCCGCATCACGGGCCTGACTATCCTGCATACCCCATCCAGATACGAGATGATGCAAGATCGTTCGGTTGGATTCGTTGTCATCGACGATAAGGATGCGACGTCCGGTCAGATCAGCCGATGGGACGATGGCGGGTGTACAGTCGGGTTGTTTCTGGAAGACTGCAGTGCACCAGAAGGTCGCACCCTCGCCAGGTCGGCTCCGCAGCCCCACCTGACCTCCCATCAACTCAACCAACTGTTTGGAGATCGCGAGCCCGAGCCCCGTGCCCCCGTATTTACGGGTGGTGGAACTGTCAGCTTGGGCAAACGCCTGAAACAGGCGAGCTTGGACCTCTTCACTGATCCCGATACCAGAATCTGTCACTTCGAATTTGATGGTGACGCCGGCTGGAGTGTCTTTTTCCAGAAACGCCTGCAAGGTGACTTCGCCGCGCTCGGTAAATTTGACGGCATTCCCGACGAAATTGGTGAGGACCTGTCGTAGCCGGCCGGGGTCTCCCCGTAAGGCGTTCGGCACAGAGGCATGCACCAGCCCCGTGATCTCAAGTCCCTTGCGCTGTGCCCGTTCGGCAAACTGCGATAAGACGTCCTCCACGGTCGTGCGGAGGTGAAAATCAAGGCTTTCGAGTTCCAACTTGCCGGCTTCGATTTTGCTGCACTCGAGCACATCGTTGATGAGCGACAGCTGGGCTTCCCCGCATTGTTGCATCGTCTGCGTAAACGATCGCTGTTCTTCCGTCAAAGGGGTGTCGAGCAGGAGGCTCGCCATGCCGATGACGCCATTCATCGGCGTGCGCAACTCATGCGTGATCATGGCTAGAAACGCCGATTTGGCCTGCGCGGCGGACTGGGCCTGCTGCAGCGCCTGGTCCAATTGGCGATTGCTTTCCCGGAGATGATCGGCCGTAGCGTTCAAGGCCCGATGGGTGGCATGCACCTCGGTCAGATCGATGCCATACGCGCGAACGAGTTGGTTGCTCGGAACCGGACACAAGGTCCAGCTGTAGCAGGCCTCACCCCGGACCACTTCCTGTGAACGTATGGTGCGTCCCTCGAGCAGACAGGTGGCGACGAGCGCGGGAAGATTTTCCGGAAGAATGTCCGGTCGCCCGCTCAGGTCGTACCCGAATCGACAGAGCACATCCACCATCGTCGGGTTCACGTAGAGCACGTTTCCGTTGCGATCGATCTCGACGATCGGATAGGGGCTTTCTTCTGCGACAGTGGCGAGACGGTCACGATCGGTTTCCAACTCGCATTCACGGGTGATATCGCGAAGCGTCAGTAATGCGACGGCTTGCGGAATGCCGGTGAGTCGCAACTGTTCCCACTCGATCACAGAGCACGCAGGCGCGTCGGTGTCCTGGCTCCACGGCATCGCCACATCATCGAACTCGGTCGTGACCGGCACCTTCCAGACCCCCGATGAGCGCAACGAGTCATGCAATTCGACGGTCTGTCCCAGCAGCTCAGACAGCGTCTTCCGCAGGCACTCTGCAGGCGTCCGGTGAAACAGGCGGGCTGCGGCGCGGTTCACAAAGGAGACGGTGGAATCAGCTCCCAAGAGGCACACACCTAATGGCACGGCATCCCACAGTAAATACAGGGCTTCTACAGGGAGGCCGGGTCCCCCAGGGGGTTGGGACTGAGGAAATGGAGAATGCGGCCGATGGCTCATACAGTGGCTCCGCCTACCGCAAGATCGAGGTATTGCGGCAGGTCAATATGTTCTGCAGCGGGATCCAGCGCGCGGAGAATAGACCGGTTCGGCTGGTCGGCCGGCTGGTTTTGAAGATCGATGTCGACAGGATGCTGCTGAGGTTCTCCGGTGGTGCTTTTGATAATGCGGATACGTGGTCGAAGCCGGTCTTCGTGGTTCAGGCCGATGACAACGGCACACTCGTTGGTATTCAGCTTGATGAGGCTTCCCAGTGGATAGACACCCAACACTTTGATCGCGACTTCCACCAGCGTCTTGTCGTAGCGACCTTTGGCGCCCAAGACAAACAGTTGCCGGATCGCGTCGTGGGGCAGCAGGGGTGCGCGGCCATACCGTGTCGTCACCAGGTCGTCATACGCGTCGGCCAGCGCCAGCAGCTGAGTCAGTGGAGAGACTGCCCCGGGCTTCACCCGTTTCGGAAACCCGTTCCCATCCTGAAATTCATGATGTTCTGCGATCAATTGGGTGACGATGTCCGGCACCCGATCGACCTGCGACAAGACCGTGGCCGCCAACTGCGGATGTTGCCGCATCAGGACCTGTTCCTGCTCCGTTAGGGCCGCCGTTTTGCGATAAAGATTCCTTGGTAGCCGGACGAACCCAATATCGTGAAGCAGCGCACCTACGCCCATCGCCTCCATCTCGGATTCCGTGCACCCGTTTTCCACTGCGAGAATGAGGGTGAGGACACAGACGTCCATGCCATGATTGGCAAGGGTTCCATCAAAGCGACGCATTTTATCCAGGCAGAACTGAATCATCATCGCTTCCGGTTGTTCAATGATCTGCTTCAACAAATCACGCACAACAGGCTTCAATGCCGCAACTTTGGGTGGCTGACCTTCCTCGATATCGCGAAAGACTCGTTCGACTGCTTCCATTGCCTGTCTGTATACGGCAGCCGATGCCGCAGCAGGGGACAGGTGTCCGTTGGAAACGGGCTCGGCGGCCTCTGTCGGGACGGTCGCAGGCGTCTCCTGCTCAGTCGTCGATTCCGGCGTTGGTGCGGGCGCTGCGCCCACGTCCAACCCTCGCTTCGTATCAATCGTCACGACTTGAATCCCGTGCCGTTTGAGTTGAGCAATATCGTCAGGGTTGGAGACCAGCCATTTGTGGAGCAGGAATGGCGTTCGATACCAGGGCTGGTCGAGGCCGGCGATGAACATGCCGACGGTCAATTGATCGATGGGAATGCGTTTGGTCGAATCCATGTCTGAGTACGTTCAAGTCCCCGTAAGAAGTGATGCGTAAGTCAATGGTGACGATACGCCAGTCTCTCGCAGGATACATATCGGTCGATGGCGGGAGGTCCTTTACAGGAATCCAAGACGACAGGTCTTGGGGCATTTAAGCTTGTGAGCAGAATGACCGATATAGGTGATTGGGGCATGTCTGTCCCGTGCACCGTGTGTGGAGAAACCTGAGATGAGCGACCTGATCGTCCATCGGCATCCCGCCTCATTTCTCGAGGTGGGGCTCTCGCTTCAGCTGAGTGTGGCCGGAGAAGAGAGTGGAACGCAGTATGGATCCACCTTGCTGGGATGGAAACATCGCAGTTGGATCATCTGTGAATGGCCGTTTCATTTCGGGCAACCGATTCCCTGTGCGGTCGGAACGACCTGCTTGCTGCGTTACATTTATGCGGGAAGAATCATCGGGTATCGCTCCGAGGTGCTGCACGCACAATTGCAGCCGTTTCCATTTCTCCTTCTGGCGTTTCCTGCACACGTGGAAGCCGTTCCGCTACGAAAGCATGGACGCGTGCTGTCGCAGGAGCCGGTGGTGTTGTTGCAGGTCGCCGATGGGTTCGCTGAGAAGCAGCTGGCCCATCAACCCCGCATTGGCGGGTTGCTGACGGACCTGAGCGCATCCGGATGTGCCATTCGTCTGCAGCGGCCGATGCAGGACTTTTTCCCCGGAATGCTCTTGCGCGCCGAATTCGAAATCGTCGGAACAGGGCACGTCAACAATCTGACAGCCGTCGTGCGAAACGTGTCAATGCAGGCTGATGGAACACATCTTGGGCTGGAATTCAGATTCGACGGTAAGGAAACGATCGAGTACCGCGGGTGGGGCGGGTCGGTCAAAAAGGCCCTCGAATCTTTCGTCCTTCAGAAACACTCCGGTGAATCCGCCTAGACTGTAGCGGCTGCCGACAGCTGGGAACTTTTTGCCTGGTTCCTCTTCAGAACTTTTTCCCCGCATCTGAAACCCTTCGGTTTTTCCTCACTTCATCATTCAGCCAGAGTGGCATGCATCTTGATTAGTATCCCCGTGCCACCCCTCGTCTTGTGACGAGGGCCGTGCATGATTTGACGGAGAGGGGACGATCACAATGACGATTCATGCCCACAGTGCCAAGCTGAATCCGCGCTGGTGCCTTGCACAAGACACGATCGACCGTCAGGATATCGATCGATTGATCGATTGGCTCAAGACCTATCCACGCCTGACTAAAGGGGCAGTCACCCTCGAATTCGAGCGGCAGTGGTCCACCTGGCTTGGGCGTCCGCACTCCGTCAATTGTAATTCCGGCTCGTCTGCCAATTTGCTCATGTATTACGCGCTTCTGCGTTCGGGGAAGTTGCGCAATACACATGTCATTGTGCCCAGCGTGGGGTGGGTGACCTCGATCGCCCCGGCGATTCAGTTCGGGTTTACGCCGCATATGTGTGAGGCGGACCCGGATACGTTTGGGCTTGATCTCAACCATCTCGAAGATCTCTTGAAGCGTCACCAGGCGCAGACCGTCCTCCTCGTGCAGGTCCTTGGTGTGCCGCACCGTATGCGCGAATTGCAGGCGCTGAAAGACCGTTACGGGTTTTATCTCCTGGAAGACGCCTGTGCGGCGATTGGCGCTGAATACGAAGGCCAGAAGGTCGGCACATTCGGCGACATGGCTAGCTTTTCTTTCTACTTCGGTCACCAGATGTCCACGATCGAAGGCGGCATGGTGTCCTGCACCGACCGGCAGCTTGCCGATCTGCTGCTCATGCTGCGCAGCCACGGCTGGAGCAAAGATCTGCCGGCCGCACGCCACGAGGAATTGGTTGAACAGCATCAGATTGACGACTTTCACTCGCCATTTGTGTTTTACGAACCCGGATTCAATCTACGCTCGACGGATCTCAACGCGTTTATCGGTATCGAACAGCTGCGCAAGCTCGATTGGATGACGGGACAGCGGCAGGCCAACCATGACCGATACCTCCAACAATTAGGAAAGCGGTTCTACACGCAACGGCCGCCGCAAGGCAGCAAGGTCGCCAGCATTTCGTTCGGCTTGCTGGCTGATTCCCCGGATCAACGCAAACGCATCGTCCGGGCCCTCGTTGCCGAGGGAGTGGAGACACGGATCTTCTCAGCCGGGAACCTGGGCCTGCATCCGTTCTGGATGAACCGCTACGGGAAAGCCAGTTTTCCTGTGGCCGATCGGGTCCATCATTGCGGTTATTTTCTGCCCAACCACGCCTCGATGACCGAGCAGGATGTCCTACACATTTCCCGCATCGTCCTGGAGGCCGCATGAGCAGGGCAGTGGGGCAGCACGAGTGGCACAGCCAGAAGGAGCACGTGTAACCATGACGACAGGCTCGACACATGTCCTCATCACCGGAGGGGCTGGATACCTGGGCTCAGTGCTGACCAGACGGTTGCTCGACCGCGGGTATGCGGTGACGGTCCTCGACAATTTTATGTATCGGCAGAACAGCCTGATGGATTGCTGTGCCGAAGAGAAGTTTCAGGTCGTGCGAGGCGACTGCCGGGATGAACGCCTGCTGACAGACCTCTTGCGCAAGGCCGACATCATCATTCCGCTGGCCGCCCTGGTCGGAGCACCCTTGTGCGACAGAGACCGGGTCGGAGCGTACACGGTCAATTTCGAGGCCGTGCAGCTGCTCTGCAAACTGTCCTCTCCTCGCCAGCAGATTATTTTCCCCGTCACCAACAGCGGATATGGCATCGGCCAGCCTGGTGTCCCGTGCACCGAAGATTCGCCGCTTCGTCCCATCAGCCTGTATGGCGAAACCAAGGTCAAGGCCGAACGAGTCGTCTTGGACCGCGGCAATGCCATCACGCTGCGCCTGGCGACGGTGTTCGGGGTGTCGCCGAGGATGCGCATGGACCTCCTCGTCAACGATTTTGTCTGGCGCGCCGTGCATGATCGCGCGGTTGTCGTATTTGAAGGCCACTGCAAGCGGAACTACATCCACATCCGGGATGTGGTGCGCACATTCCTTCATGCCATCGACAATTTCGAGGACATGAAAAATCGCCCCTACAACGTCGGATTGGATGACGCCAATCTCTCAAAGCTCGAACTCTGCCGTGAAATCCAAGGCGTGCTTCCGAATTTCGTGTCGTTCGAAGCCCCGATTGGCGAGGATCCGGACAAGCGCGATTACATCGTCTCGAACCAACGCCTGTTGGAGACCGGGTTCAAGCCGGAGTGGTCGTTGGAACGCGGAATCCGCGAGTTGATCAAGTGTTACACGGTCGTCAAAGCGGGACAGTATGCGAATGTCTGACACGGGCACGGCCGGAGAGGGGAGGCGACGATGATTATCAGCCGCACACCATTTCGCATCTCCTTCTTTGGCGGCGGCACCGACTACCCTGTCTGGTTTCGTGAACATGGCGGGGCGGTGCTGGCAACGACGATCGATAAATATTGCTACATCAGCTGCCGGCAGCTGCCCCCGTTCTTCGAGCATCGAACACGCATTGCCTATTCACGCATTGAACTGGTGAACAACAATCAGGAGATCGAACACCCCGCGGTGCGCGGCGTGCTGAAGTACCTCAATATCGACGATGGGCTGGAGATTCATCACGATGGCGACCTGCCGGCGCGAACGGGGTTGGGATCCAGTTCCTCCTTCACCGTGGGGCTCCTCCATACGCTCTACGCCTTGCAGCACATCATGCCCAGCAAGGCGCAGTTGGCTCAGGCCGCGATCCATGTCGAACAGGATGTGCTTGGCGAGGCCGTGGGATGCCAGGACCAAGTGCTCGCGGCGCATGGCGGCCTCTGTAAAGCGACATTCTTCCAGAATGGTGATATCGGCCATGCGCCGATCATCATGCGACCGGAACGGCTCGCAGCGTTTCAAAACCACCTCCAACTCTACTTCACCGGGTTTTCCCGCATTGCATCAGAAGTTGCCCGTGAGCAGATCGACCGCACGAAACAGCGCCAGGGTGAATTATCGACCATGTTGCAGATGGTCGATGAGGGGGTGTCGATCCTGACCGGAGACTGCGATCTGGCAGACTTCGGCAGGATGCTGCATGAGGCCTGGATGCTCAAACGGCGCTTGACCTCTCGTATCACCACACCAGCGATCGACGACATCTATACGGCGGCTCGGCAAGCGGGTGCGCTGGGAGGCAAGTTGCTTGGAGCCGGCGGCGGGGGGTTCATGCTGCTGTTCGCCAGGCCCGAAGACCATGAACGCATACGCATGGCCCTTCCCGGCTTACTCCAGGTGCCGTTCAAGTTTGAAGGACTCGGCACCCAAATCGTGTTCTATCAGGAAGATCAGCTAATGCTGGACGATGTGTGGGCCCAGAGTTCTGCCCAGACCGCATCCCGACTCAAGGCTGCGCTTATCGGAAAGGCCGCATGACCAACAGCCAGATGGCAGACTGCGATGTGATCATCCTCTGTGGCGGCCTCGGCACCAGGTTGAAGGCTGTTCTCTCCGATCGTCCGAAACCCATGGCGGATATTCATGGACGGCCCTTCGTGTCCTTGATCGTGGACCATTTTCTTCGTCACGGCGCGAGACGCTTCATCTTCAGCACCGGGCATTTCGGGGACATGATCGAAGACTGGTTCCTGACCCACGGGCACGGCTATGAAACACAGTTCGTGCGCGATCCGGCCCCCCTTGGTACCGGTGGCGCATTGGCGGCAGCCATGAGGCTGGTGCGCAGCAACCCGTTTTGGGTCCTCAACGGAGATTCGCTCTGCGAACTGGATCCTGAACGGCTGCTGCGTTTTCATCAGCGGAAACGAGGGCTCGGAACAATGGCGGTGACGCAGGCCGACGCGCGACAGGATACGGGAGCCGTGGGGCTTGGGGAGGGGGATCGTGTGCTCTCGATGATCGAAAAACCCCGTACTCGCACGACACAGTATCAAAACGCCGGCGTCTACCTGTTTGAACGATCTGTGGCGACATACTTTCCGCACAAAGCATCCTGGTCGCTGGAACAAGAACTCCTGCCACAACTCGTCACACGTCAGTTGTATGGATTCGTCACGGCAGGTTCCCTCTATGACATCGGCACGCCCGAACGTCTCGCGCACTTCCGTGACACCTGGAAGGACGATTCGTCCTATTTCCCGATGGCGCCACATACCAGACAAAGAGCGGTGGCGAAATGAGCCAGACCACCATGTCGGCCCAGGCCCTGTCTACGCGTTTCCGCTTTTCGTCACGCGGGGCACGGCTCATCGGCCAGGAAATGTTCCGTGTGCTGGACCGTGCACAGATCCTCGAACGCCAGGGCCACCGTGTCTACCATCTCGAACTTGGAAATCCGCGTATGGCTCCGCCGGTGGAAATTCTCGAAGCCACCAGACAATCGTTGGAGGCCCAGCAGATCGGCTATGCCCCAATGGCAGGGATCTCTGAACTTCGAGCGGCACTGGCGACGCGCTACGCCAGGTTCACCCAAGAGCCAGTCAGCGAGTCCCATGTCGTCATCAGCCCGGCGAATCTGCTCATCCATCAGTTTCTGGATCTAACGTGTAATCCCGGCGATCGAGTGGTGTTGTTCACACCGGCTTTTCCCTCCTATTGGGCAGCGGCGACGCACCTCGAGCTGGAGGTGGTGCCGGTTCCCTTTGCCGAGCGGGACGGATTTCAGTTGTCACATCAGGCTATTGAGGCAGCACTCTCCGCCAAACCACGCGCGGTCATCGTCAACAGTGCCAACAATCCAACCGGCGCGGTTTACGATCCGGCGATCCTTCGGGAGTTGGTCGCGCGCTGCGAAAGGGCCGGCGTCTGGCTCCTTAGTGATGAGACGTACGCCGATCTGACGTTTGACGGGTCGTTTGTGACCCTGGCCGCACCCCGTGCGGGACATGTCATCGCCATCTCCTCATTTTCGAAAGTACTCTCCGTTCCCGGATTTCGCGTGGGATACGCCATTGCGCATGAAGCCGTCGCCGCGAAACTCGCCTTGTCCAACTCGACGTTGTACTCCTGTCTTCCGGCATTCACACAGAGGGGCTGTCTTGCAGGCCTCTCGGTACTCGATCGATATGCCGCAGAGGTTCGCCAGCGCAATGCCCGAGTAACGATGGCCTGTCACGAACACATCACTCGCTCAGGGCTCTTACGGAGCACCAAGGCGGCATCCGGCTTTTATCTATTCGTCGATATCCGTCACACCGGTCTGGACGATATGGAGTTTTGTCGACGCCTGTTGGAGGAGTATCACACGGCCGCAACCCCGGGCCGCGCTTTTGGAGAGGCCTATCGCTCCTATGTCCGTCTGGCCACCTGTGGAGCCGAGGAAGATGTGATGGAAGGCGTCGGGCGCACTGTCGCCTTCGCGCAAGTACTGGGAGGTTGCCGTGTCCAAGCCGCTTGACGTCTTGCTGGTGACGCCACCCAGCCGAGTCCAGGTCTATCAGGAACTCAGCCGCGATTTCGCCGCCATCGAACCGCCGGTGTGGTCGGGATTGATCGCTACCAATCTTCGGCAGCGCAGTTGCTCCGTGGCTATTCTTGACGCCGAGGCTCAGGGGCTCACACATCAACAGACCGCCGAGCAGATTGCGGCGATCGCCCCCAGGCTGGCGGTCTTCGTCATCTACGGGCAGCAACCGTCTGCTTCCACGCAGTGTATGCCCGCGGGCCGGAAGGTCTGCGAGATCCTCAATACCCTCGCCGACATTCCCACACTGGTGATGGGCACGCATCCCTCGGCCTTGCCGAAACGTACCTTGCTGGAAGAGCCCTATACGTATGTCTGTCAGGGGGAAGGGCCAGCGACGATTCTCGGTCTGGTTGTCGCCTTGCGCGCGCCGCAGCATTCGCTCCGCGACGTGCCGGGATTGTGGCATCTGGAGGAGGGGAATGCGGTCGGCAATGCGCCTGCGCCGCTCATCACGAATCTAGATCGTGATCTCCCGGGGCAGGCGTGGGATCTGCTCGATATGAGCCGCTATCGCGCCCACAATTGGCACTGCTTCGGGAATCCGGAGTCGAGATCTCCCTACGCGTCGCTTCAGACTAGCCTGGGATGCCCGTTTACCTGCTCCTTCTGCTGCATCAACGCGCCGTTCGCCACCCCGATGTTGCGCGTCTGGAGTCCCGACAATGTCATCGGCCAGATCGACCGCCTGGTGCGCGAATACGGCGTCTCGAATATCAAAATTCCGGATGAGATGTTCGTCTTGAACCGGCGCCACGTCATCGGCATTTGCGACCGGATCATCGAGCGGGGCTATCGCCTCAACATCTGGGCCTATGCGCGAGTCGATACGGTGCAGGATGAGGTGCTGGAGAAGCTGGCGCGCGCCGGGTTCACGTGGCTGGGGCTCGGCATCGAATCCGGGAGTCAGCATGTTCGTGACGGGGTCGAGAAGGGCCGCTTCGGTGAACGTGAGATCGTCGCCACGGTGAACCGTATCCGCGCCCACGGCATCCATGTCGCGGCAAATTACATCTTTGGCCTTCCCGACGACACCCTGGAGAGCATGCGCGCCACGCTCGATTTGGCGCTGACGCTCAATACCGAATGGGCAAATTTCTATTGCGCCATGGCCTATCCCGGCTCGGCGCTCTATGGTCTTGCCAAGCAACACCAGTGGACGTTGCCGGATGATGAGGGCGGCCCTGGCTGGATCGGCTACTCACAACATGCCTATGAATGCCTGCCGCTGCCGACCGACAGCCTCGCAGCCACACAGGTATTAGATTTTCGTGATCGTGCATTTCAGGAATACTTCACCCATCCGCAGTACCTGGCCATGTTGCAACGAACGTTCGGCCCGCGCGTCGTCGCTCACGTAGAGGAGATGTGCCGGCATCAGGTGCGCCGTCGCCATCACGATCAGGCGGCCAATCGGGCGGCATAGCATGAGCGCAGGGAAAGGAGCATTCATGATCAAGGTGGCAGACTACATCATCAATACGTTGGCCGAACGGGGCATCGACAAAATGTTCGTCGTGTACGGTGCGGCCAACGGCGATTTGATCGATGCGTTCACCCGCACCGCCGCGACCCAGTATGTCGCGGTCATGCACGAGCAGGCCGGCGGGTTTGCCGCTGAGGCCTATGCCAAAGTGAAGGGCACTCCAGGGGTGGCCATTGCGACCAGCGGGCCGGGTGGGATGAATCTGCTCACCTCCATGGGGAATTGCTTCTACGACTCGATCCCCTGTGTCTTCCTCACCGGACAGATCAACTCGCGGTTCCTCCGGCCTGATCCGTCGATCCGGCAAATCGGGTTTCAAGAAACCGACATTGTGGCGATGGCCGCACCGGTGACCAAATACGCCAAGATGATCCTGAACCCTGAAGACGTCCGTTTCGAACTCGAAAAGGCCCTGTGGATGTGCCAGGAGGGCCGGCCAGGACCGGTGCTGCTCGACATTCCCCTCAACGTGCAAAAAGCCATGGTCGATGCAAAACAGTTGACGGGGTTCGAGCCGCCTGCGGCCATGAGTTTCGATCTCACGGTTGTCGACCAGCAGATCGCCCGGTTCATCAATGACCTCCAACAGGCGGAACGTCCAGTCATCCTCGTTGGGGGAGGCGTGCGCCTGGCCGATGCACAGGACGATGTCCGGGCGTTGGGGCGTCGTTTGAACGTCCCGTGTTTTCCGACCTGGAACGCGCTGGATGTGATCAGTTCGGACTATGAGAACTACGGCGGACGAGTGGGGACCTATGGTGGCGCGGGCCGCAACTTCGGCATTCAGAACAGTGATCTGCTCCTGTCCATCGGGAGCCGTATTTCTGGACGCATCACCGGCGGGAACGTCCACAGTTTCGCCCGGCAGGCCAAGAAGTACCTGGTCGAGATCGATCCGGCCATGGTGCAGCGAAAGTTTCAGCAGGTACCGTTCGACGTCAACATCCTCTGCGACGCGAAAGCATTTACGCAGCGCTTGCTGATCGCACTCGATCGACGCAGCAAACCTTTGCCGGATTTCTCCGCATGGACGGGCCGTGTCATGGAATGGAAACGACGGTACGACCCGGTGCGACCGGAATTCTTCGCGCAACGCGAGCGGGTGCATCCGTACGCGTTCATGCGGCGCTTGTCCGAGAAAATGGGCGCAACCGATATACTGGTCGGCGACTGCGGCGGCAATATCGTCGTCAGCAACCATGCCTTCGAAACCAAGTACGGCCAGCGCAACCTGACGAACAACGGCAATTCGCCCATGGGGTTTTCCTTCGCGGGGGCGATGGGCGCCTGGTTTGCCGATCCCAAGAGACAAGTCGTCTGCACCATCGGCGACGGCGGCTTCAACATGAACCCGCAGGAATTACAGACGTTCGTGAACTATGGCGTCAAAGTCAAAACGTTCATCTTGAACAACCACATTTACGGCATTACCAAGGCCTATCAGGAAACCAATTTTCAGGGACGCGCTGAAGCTTGCGGTCCGAAGGGATACAACCCGCCGGATTTCCTCAAGATCGTTCAGGCCTACGGCATCAAGACCGTCGCCATCGGAAACCACGCTGAGATGGACGCCAAGATTGACGAGGTCCTGCGGTTCGATGGGCCGGTCGTCTGCGATGTGGACATGCACGAGTTCCACACCTACGAGCCGAGAATCTTCGGCTGGAAGACGCCCATCGAAGATATGTATCCCTATCTGCCTCGCGAAGAATTCCGCGCCAACATGGTCATCGAACCGGCAGAGGGATGGATGAATCCCGAGTATCCCGACGTGGTGCGGCGAACAGATCAGTCCCAGCCGTAGTTTCACATGAGGTGATGTATGAACGTCTTGTTGCTGTATCCCACATGGACCGGTGCCTACGGACTGTTCGGCCATTTCGCCCGCCGGAATTCAACTTGGCCTCCGCTGAATCTCGCGCTTCTGGCCGCCATTGCTGAACGCCACGGGCACAATGTCACGATCCTCGATGGTGAATCGGAACAGATTCCATTGGAGGAAATGGTCCAGCGCGCGGTGGCGATGAAGCCTGACCTCATCGGCTTTACCGCGACGAGCCCGTTTTTCCATCTCAGCAAGACGGTCGCGGAAGGCATCAAACGTCTGGCCCCGGACATTCCTATCGCCGTGGGCGGCCCTCATATCACCATCATGAAGGAGCAGGCGCTGCTCGGCTGCTTCGACTATGCATTCATCGGCGAGGCCGAGGAGTCCTGGCCGGAGTTCCTGAACGCCTACGAACAACGCAAGGACCTGTCGGCGGTACGTGGCATCATTTATCGGCGGAACGGGGAGCTCGTCTCGACTGGTCAACCGGCTGACATCACGGATCTCGATGCCTTGCCGATTCCCGCGCGGCATCGACTGCCGATGTCCCGGTACAAACTGGGAACACTCCGCGGACGTCTGCCATTCACCTCGATTCAAACCATGCGTGGCTGTCCTTGGAAATGTATTTTCTGCGCCTCGGAGGCTCTGAAGACCACGGAGATGCGGGTGCGTTCTCCGCGATCGGTCGTCAATGAGATGAAGCAAGTCGTGGAGATCTTCGGCACCCGGCATTTTTATATCGTCGACGATGTGATGACCCTCTGGAAAGACCACATTCTGGAGATTTGCAACCTCATCGATCAGGAAGGGTTGCAGATTACCTTCGAAGGCAGCACCAGGGCCAACCTCGTCGAAGAGGATGTGATCGCCCGGTTGGTCAAAAGCGGCCTGATTCGTTTGTCGTTCGGCCTCGAAACCGTCGATCCCGAAATCCGGCGCACCATGAAGAAACAGGTCCCGCTCGAGCACTACGTGAAAGCGAACGGAATTTGTAACCAATACGGAGTCGAGGCCTTGAACTCCGTGATGATCGGATTGCCGGGAGAGACCAGAGAGACGGTCCGGGCGACGTTGAAATTCCTGCGGCAAGCCAGAGAAGTCAAACAGGCGAATTTTGCCATCGCCGTGCCCTATCCGGGGACCGAGTTCCACAAACTCGCGGTGAACGGCGAGAAGGGCGTGAAGCTGATGACGCAGGACTTCTCCGAATACCGGCGTTATGGCTCGGCGGTCACCACGGTGGGGGAGTTGACGCCCCATGACCTCATCGACCTTCAGAATGAGGGATTCGTCAGTATCTATTCCGCGCCCTGGCGCTGGGTCCCCATGTTGCAGAAACACGGAGTGATCGGCGGCTCGCTCATGCTGGTCCGGGTGGCGCGTCTCTTGTCGAAAAAGCTGTTTGCCGGCCACGGGCAAGCCTCACAGGAGCAGCTCATCAGCCTGGGAGATGGCGCCTTCGGGCACATACAGGAATCGGCCATGAGCCCACAGCCGGTTGGAGTCGCTCCCGCGGGATCGAGCAGCACGGCTCCGTTGTTGACCATCGCCCCTGCATCACGAACGGGAGCTGCGCCGGCCGGACATTTCGGTCATCCCACAAACCCCAATGGCTAATTGCCCGAGCGGAAAGGCCTCATGACACCACGTCCACCCACGAAAGTGCTTCTCTTGCAGCTGGAGTTTCCCACCTGGAAACAAGCTCGCGCGTGGACCTATCCGGCCTGTTTTGGGGTCGCGGAAGGGTTACGAGCCAGTGGTGTGGAATGTGTCACGCTGCCTCTCATCGCCGACCCGCCCTATTCCAGCACCGCCTGGCTGGCGCACATGAAGCGGATGATCAAGGGCCAACGGTTCGATCAGGTGTGGGTGTGGCTGGTTCATGCACCGCTCGATGACGCGATTCTGAATTGGTTGAGCGAGCTGGCGCCGGTCCGGGTCGGCATCATCATGGAATCGTTGCAGTATAGCGAAGACGATTACGCATGGGCTCCTCATCTGCGGGCGCGCCAGGGATTCGTCGAACAACAGGTCCGTGCGTTGACCCACGTGCTCGTTCCAGACGAATGCGACGTCGAGCGAACCACCTCACGCACCGGCGTTCCCGCTCTCTGGTTTCCGCCGATGGTGCCGGAGCGCTTCATCAGCACGCCGCCGAACCCTGCCGTTCACCAAGTCGGCGTCTTCCACGGTGTTCCCTACGGTCCACGTGAACAGTGGATCCATCATCCCGCGCTGAAATCGTGCCTGACGTTTGCCAGGCCGTCGACTCCGACCTTGTTTCAACAGCTGTTCGACCGGCTGCAGCAGTCAGCCATTCAGCGCTTGTCCACGTCTGCGGGAATGCCCGTCGGTGAGCTCACTCACTATACGACGATGTGGCAAGAGGTGCGCGAAGGCGAATTCCGGGAATGGATGGCTCAATTGCCGCAGTGGGCGGCGATCGTCAATCTGCCGAGCCTGGCGAAATTCTTTGGGGGGCGCGTCTTTGAAGGAATCGCTGCCGGCCGTCCTGTCGTGTCGTATGCCGTGCCAGGACATCCGATGAACAACAGCTTATTTGTGGACGGGGAGGAGATGCTCTATTTTTCCCCGAGCCGGCCTGACTCACTGGCGGAGGTGTTGGACCGCCTGTTGGCCGATGCCACATTCGCAACGCGACTGGCCAACAACGCGCAGCACAAACTACGAACCTATCACACCAGCGAGCGGCGGCTTGCGGAAACGCTAGAGTGGATTCAGTCGGGAACCAAGCCTGTGTATGGTGAGCGAGGGACCGGTGCCGCCTATGCACTGGCTTCTTCCCAGACCGGGCATGCCCTTCCAGCTATCGAACCGCGCCGCACAGAAGCCGCTGGCCACGCCGAGACGACTATCTTTATCCTCACGGTTGACGATCCCGCGTATCCCGCCTGCAAAGCCGCCGTCGATGCGCAGCAGGGTGGGCCGTTTCACGTCGAGATCATCCGCAATGTCGCCCCCTTCAGTGCAGCCGCACAACGCATGATCGCAGATTGTCGAACCGAGTTCTTTATCCAGGTCGACGAGGACATGATCCTCAACCCCGATGCGGCGACCAGGATGGCCGACCTGATGCGCCGTGCACCGGCCGACGTCGGCATGATCTGTTTTCATCTCTACGACGAAGATCGTGCCTGCCGGATCCAGGGCATCAAGATCTATCGCACGGCGGCCATGAAGCCCTTCGCTTTTCAGAATGTCAAAGCGAGCGAGATGGATCTGCTCGATCAGATGGGCAACCGGGGTGTCCGGTGGGTACTGCATCCGGAGGTCCTGGGTCGACACGGGACTCTGTATACGCCGGAAACCATCTATCGCCGCTATAAGACGATGTATGAAAAAGACATCCGGCAGTGGAATACCCTCACTTCGGACATCTGTCGGAAAGCCGACCAGTTTCGAGCGACAGGGGACCCACTTGCGCTCTTTGCGTTGCTCGGTGCCGCACATGGCATCATCGAAGGCCCTCGATCGGCCGACCGTGAAAAAGATGCGCGAACGTACGGATTGAACGAACTGGACATCTTCGCCCGGCTCTTCCAACAAACGCCCCCCGCAAGCCAACCCTATGATCCAAGGCGAAGCGGAACGCCCGTAGCCAATAGCCCGTTGGCACCCGAGGAGGTGCGTTGGGTGGGGGAGACGAGCGTTGGGAAGGCATCCGAGCAGCAGGCACTGCAGGCTGCTACCCCGGCACCGCAGGCTCAACGGCAGCATACCGCGCGAATCCTCATTGTCACCCCGTATTTTTGGCCCTCCGTTGGCGGCGTGGAAAAAGTGGCGGAAAGTTTGGCGATCGGCTTGCAGTCTCGAGGCCATGCCGTCGAAGTGGCGACCTATGCGCTTACCGAGCGTTCGGCCAAATCGCATCGTGACATTCCCATTATCGATCTCACATTCCCGGCCGACTTCGAAACGACCAGTCCCTATTCCATGTTGGAAGTGAAACGGTTGATCGAATCGGGGCGCTACGGCTGCTGTATTCTCCTGGGCGCACCGCTGCATCTGATGTTTTATGCCCCTCTCTCGATTCCCAAAGAGCGGCCCGTTCGATTCATTCTCCAACCGACTATCAACAAAGAGATTGCTGAATTGTTGGAGGGGAGCGAGCAGGGGCGCACCATGTTGTCTCAACTGGGACAACGCGTGAACGCCGTCGTCACGTTCGGCGGCAAGGGATATGATGAACAGTTCTTTCGAGAACGCCGGATTCCGACCTGTGTCATTCCGAACGGCACACCGGCACTCGCGCCCAAGAATGATTTCAGGCAGCGCTACGGGATTGCCCGCGAAACCTTCCTGGTGATCCATCTCGCCAATCTCTACAAGGTCAAAAATCACCCGGGATTGCTCGATTCGTTGGACAACCTGCCGGCCGGCATCCAACTTGTCTTGATCGGCAATGACACACATGAAACCGAATATGTCGAGGCGGTGAAGGCCCGTCTTGCGGCACGACCGGATGTCAGACTGCTTGCTGGGCTGGACTCTACCGATGTCGCTTCAGCCCTGGCAGCAGCCGACCTGGTGGTGTTGGCCTCGCATGCGGAAGTGTCCCCGTTGTGTTTGCTGGAAGCGATGAGTCTCGGACGGCCCTGGCTCGCCACACCGGAGTGCGGGACTGCGGTGGAACACGGGGGAGGACTGGTGCTTCCTCTGTCGCAGTTCGCTGCCGCAGTACGTCTCCTCAAGAGCCATCCGGAATTCTGCACGGAGCTTGGACGACTGGGCCGTGAACATTGGGCGCAGTCACATGACTGGGCGGCCGTCTTGACGGCGTGGGAGGACTTGATCGAAGGCCGAGCAGTCTCCCATTCATTTGCCACATCGGTTTCCATTGCCCAACGGCGAGACGCGCTTCGCGAA
>WBZQ01000777.1_pt1 | contig 23725 bp, 25 predicted proteins | sample 5204251 | NCBI WGS metagenome assembly WBZQ01 (sample SAMN12412402, study PRJNA552823) | activated sludge metagenome | isolation source: activated sludge from nitrification reactor of wastewater treatment plant... | place: USA: Virginia | collected 2017-09
GATGATTCGTAGGAGAGACAGTAGTCCGCAGGGTCACCGTCAACCATCCCGTCCGGGATGTGGACGTTCCCCGTCTGGACGTTGACGTGACGGAACAGCTCGGACCACATGAACGCGCTGTAGCTCTGGGGGTGCTCCCGCGAGAGGCCTAAGTACTCATCGAGGTTGAAGGTCGTGACGGCTGAGAAATCGAGTCCACCCTCGCGGTGGAGTCGAATGAGCTCCCTGTACAACCCACGCGGAGTACCGCCCGTCGCAAGACCGAGGACGAGATTGGGCTTTCGGCGGATCGCCGCGGCTACGATGTCAGCAGCCCGCCGACTCAGTTCCTCGAAGCCGGGCTGGAGGAGGACCAGCACGCGCCTGACGGCTCCCTAGGCCGCCCCGTCCGGGGCTGGTGCGGGGGCGCTCCAGGGAATGGCGGAGCAGATGCTGTCGGCGAGCTCAGGAGTCGCAGACAACACGTACTTGATGCTCGATGCTGCCGGTCTGAAGAGGAGCTGCTCCAAGTCCGGGATCGTGAATGCCGAGCGGTCCTGCTTTCTCATGGTCGCCCCGGCCTTCAGGGCCAGGAAGGCTTCGGGAACTACGTCGTGCGGCTTCTGACCCTTCAGTTCCACGACGGCGTCGATTCCGGACGCTGTTTCGACCTGCTTGTCCACGAGAGACACCATCATCGGTATCCCGCCGAGGTTGTAGAGTCGAAAGAGCCCGGTCCTCCCCTTGAGAAATCAGGAGGGTGCGTGAGAAAAACACCCCCTGATTCCCGCTCTACCTCCTGAAGCGGGTCGGCGAGACCGCCGGCCCCAGGAGGAGACGATGCCTTCGACGCAGACGGCCACACGGCCGTTCAACCCACAGGACTACCTCTCTGGAGGTACCTACCTCGACCTGCTCGCCGGCTTGGTCGACACGCTCGACCGCTTCGACGAGATCGACGCCGTGACGGCGCTGCGGATCCCGGCCTTCTTCATGGAAGTCTCGCGCGCCGGGAAGCGCCACGGCCTCCAGCTGCTCGCGCCGTCGTCCGCCGCGGAGCACGAGATGGAGCAGCAGGCAGTGCTCCAGGCGTGCTGCGACGTCATCTCGCGCGTCGAGGGCACGTGCCACGACGCGGGGCAGATCCTCCAGACGCTCCAGGACGCGATGCGGCCCGTGCTCGAGCAGCGCGCCTCGGCGCTCGCGCGGCAGCAGCGGCCCGGCCTCCTCGGCCGACTCTTCGGGCGGTAGGAGGGCGCGATGCAATCAGCCGCGAAGTCTGCTGAGTTCCTACCCATCAACTACGTGATCCAGGGGACCTACTTCCACCTGCTCCGCGGGATGGAGGAGGCGCTCCGGCGGTGGGACGAGATCGACCCGATCCGGGCGCTCGAGCTCGCCGCCTACTTCCACGAGGCGATCGACGCGCAGGATCGCCTCGGCGTCCGCGTCCTCGCCCCCTCGACTGCGGACGTCGCGGCCGAGCACCTGGCGACCATGCTCGCCGCCGTCGACATCATCAAGCGCGCCGACGCGTCCGGCTACGACGCGCGGGGCATCATCGCCCAGCTGCGGCCCCACATGCGGCGGGAGGTGGAGGCCGCGATCCCGCGGCTCCGGCGCGAGCAGCAGGAGCGGGAGCGGACCTCGACGGGCCTCCTCGGGCGGATCTTCGGTAGGTAGCGCCATGTACACCAGCCGCCAGCCGACCCCATTCAACCCCGTCACCTACAGCACCGCCGGCACGTACCGCGCCATGCTCCAGGGTCTCGAGGAGACGCTGCGGCGCTGGGACGAGATCGACCCGGTGACCGCCCTGCGGCTCCCCGCCTACTTCCTAGAGGCGCTGGAGGCGCAGGGGCGCCACGGCATCCTGCTGTTCGCTTCGGCGAGCGTCCGGGACGTCGAGCTCGAGCTCGCGGCGACCGCCGAGGCCGCAGAGGAGGTCCTCGAGCGCGTCGCGGCCGACGGCTACGACGCCGAGGGCATCCTGCTCGAGCTGCGGCTCGCGATGCGGCCGGAGATCGAGAAGGGCATCGCGAGGATGAAGCCGTCGTGGGCGCAGCGGGCCCTCGCCAGGCTCGTCGGGTAGCGCGACGGAACCCACCACACCCACCACCGACCCCAGTGAGAGGACCGCATGGACAGCATCAAGATCACGATCGAGTCGCCCCCGCGGCTGACGCTGACCGCCGAGCACACGGCGGAGGACACCGACGGGATCCGCCAGACGCTCGCCCTCATCCAGACGTACCTGCGCTCGCTCCTCGGCGAGCGTGAGGCCGAGCCCGTCCCGAAACCCGCGCGCCGGCCCTCCCGCAAGCCAGCAGCCGACGACGGAGGTGCCAAGTGACGCGCCTCCTCGTCGCCGGCCTCCTCCTCGCCGCGCTCGGCGTCGCCCGGTCCAGCCGGAGCGACGTCGTCGCGCTCCCCGACATGCCGCCCCAGCGCCTCGACGCGAGCGAGGCCGCCGTCCTCCAGGGCCACCGGCGCACGACGACGGTGGCCGCCGGGGAGACGGTCATCGGCTTCGTCCTCCACCCCGAGCCGACCGCCTACGCGGGCGCGTACCTCCTGGACCCGCGGGCCGCCTCCTTCGAGGAGGTGGGAGCCTGGCGCGGCGAGCTCGTCGGACCCTGCTCCAGCGGCGCCGCCTGCGAGGACGGCGTGGCTACGCTCATCCGCCTGGTGGCCGCCGCGTACGCCCGGCGGAGCGGCCTCGTCGACGCGGCGCCCACCCCGGCACCCACGGCCGAGGTGGTCACCGTCCCGACGCCCGTCGACCAGCCGGGAACGACGAGCCAGCCGGACGGCGCTGCGAGCGCGACGCCGGCACCGGAGCCGACGCCTGCGGCGGTGGCGCCGAGCGGGGCACCCCCGGGCGCCCGCCCCGTCGCCCCACCGATCCCGCCGTTGTCGCTCCTCTCCGTCGAGGGGCTCCTCGACCTCGCGGTGCGCCTGCGCACCCAGCACCCGGTCGGCACCGTGGTGGCGCTCGTGGCGCTCGTCCTCCTCTGGCTCGTCGTGCGCACGCCGAAGCGCCGGGTGCCGCCCGGCGAGCGGGTCGTGATCACCCACGAGGAGCACGAGCGCGCCGCCGCCCGGCTCCAGGAGCGCCTCCTCCGGGACAAGGCCAAGCTGGAGCGCCTGAACAGCGAGGTCGAGGCGGAGGAGTCGAAGTTCATCTCGCGGCTCGCCGACCTCTCGCGGAGGCTGTGATGGCCGAGCCGCCCCCGAAGCGCCCCACCGCGCTCGTCCGCTCCGACGAGGGACGGAGCGGCCCCTACGGCCCCTCGGCCTCGGGCGTGGCGCGACCCTCGGTCTTCGCCGCTGAGGTGGTGAGCCCGAAGACGCCGGACACGCTCGACCACTCCGCGACCTTCACCGACATCACGCACGGCGCCCTCACCGCGCTGAGCCAGTCGCCGTGGCAGGCCCGCCGCTTCGACCGGGCGACGCGGCACGTCGCGAGCGGCTGGGGCAACATCGCGCGGGCCGTCGAGTCGATGGCGAAGGCGCGCAACGCCGCGGCGATCTGCGCGAAGCAGGCGGCCGAGCTCGTCGCCGAGACGCACAAGGTCCTCGCCGACGCGTCGCTCCACCGCGCCAAGGTCTGCTTCGAGATCGGCGAGCTCGACGACCAGGCCGTGATGCGCGAGGCGACGCGCGACGACCGCATCCGCTACGCGCTGGCGAAGCTCCGCTCCGAGATCAAGGAGATCGAGGGGCAGTCCTTCGACCGCGAGAGCCGCCGCCACCTCGACCGCCAGGACGACGCCGAGCGCGCGACCCTCGACCGGGAGCGGGTCCGGCACGGCGTCCGCACCGAGCGCGACCGGGCGCGGCAGGACCTCTACGAGGAGGACTACCGCGCCGCGCGGTCGCGCCCCGCCCGCTCGCCGGTGGTCGAGCCCCTCGGCGAGGACGACGTCGAGCGGATCATCGACGGCGTCGGCACCGAGGCCGTGCGCACGGAGCTGCGCGAGTTCTTCCGCGCGGCCATCCACGGGGAGGTCGAGGGCCACCCGCTCGCGCCGCTGGCCTTCTACGTGATCCTGCGCGAGACCGAGGTGCGGGGCAGGCCCTACGCCGACGCCCTCCGCGAGGCGGCGCGCGTCGTCGCGACGCAGCTCGCGATCCCGCGGGACCGGTGGCCCGAGAGCATCACCACCCACTGGATGACGATGCTCCAGGACCTGAAGGCCGCGATCGAGGCGAAGCGCAGGGACCAGCTGCGCGAGGTGCTGAGCCGCGAGGACGGGATGTTCGACGGCACCGCACCGATCCGCCCCCAGGACTTCTGACCGCCGCACGGGCCGCACGCTCTACGCGTCCCGGTTCCGCGCACCCACCGACCCCACGACTGTCGCCGGCCACCGCGCCGGAAGGAGGCTCCGTGACCACCCTCGTGCTCCCATCGGCGTTCGGCACCCGACTCGAGGCCCCGATCGCCTCGCCTCGAGGCACTCCGATCCTCGACCGGACGTTCCTCCTCGGCGTCGACGTCGACACCAAGGAGGAGGTCCACCCCACGCTCAGCCTCTTCCTCACCTCGTACTGGTGCTGCGGGGAGATCGGGATCGGCAAGAGCAATCACGTGCTCGCCCCGCTCTACGAGGCGCTGCAGGCGCCGCTCCCCGGGGCGGTCTTCGACGGCGCCGGGACGCTCGCGACGAACCTGCTCCACGCGGTGGCCTGCATCGCGACGCGGCGGATGGCGTACGCCGACCGTCTCCCCGAGGCGCTCGGCCAGGCGCAGCGCTTCCTGCTCCGCCACCCGATCGTCACCTTCGGCGACCCGGCGCGCGCCATCTCGATCGACCTCCTCCGCCGGCAGCTGCTCCCGAACGGAGAGCTCGAGACGCTGGAGAACGTGGCAACCAGGACCTACCAGGTCTTCAACCGGCTCTTCGCCGACGACGCCGACAAGCGCGTGCGCTTCCGGCGCGTCGCGATGATGGTGCTCACGATCCTCTCGGCCGCGGGGCGACCCATCCGCGAGTACAAGCGGCTCATCGCGCCGCCGGAGCGGACGAAGCACGGCCTGGCGGCCAACCCCTTCCTCGAGTTCTGCCTGCGCGAAGCGCTGCGGATCGGCGTGCAGGAGTCGCAGCGGCCGTTCTTCGAGGACCAGGTGCGCGCCTTCCACGAGCTGCGGCGGCTCCCGCTCGCCCAGTTCCTCCAGGCGACCGACAGCACGGACAACGCGCTCAACTACTTCTACACGTCCCCCGGCGCCGACTACGTGAACGAGCAGAGCCTCGACCTGCCACGCCTGCTCGCGAGCGGCGGGAAGCTGCTCCTCACCCACGTGCTGCCTGACCTCACGCTCGCGACGATGCTCTTCCGCGCCTACGACTCGGTCCTGCGCACCTGGGTGCGGGGGCGCGAGCCCCTCCGGCGGAAGACGGCGGTCGGTTTCCAGGTGATCGACGAGCCGTTCTGGATCGACCAGGGGGTGTCCGGCGACTGGGCCGTGCAGCGCAACAAGCGGTGGTCGGTGCTGCTCCTCCACCAGCGCGAGCGGCAGCTCGACGACATCCAGGAGGGCCTCTCGGACCTCATGGCGTCGTACGCGAAGCTCCGGGGGAGGTTCCGTCCCGACACGGTGGAGCTCGCGACCGAGATCGCCTACAAGCTCCGTCGGTTCCGGCCCGACGGACTCCAGATCCCCTACCGGACGCGGACGACGTCGGAGACCAAGGGCCTCAGCGAGAGCCTCGCCGAGACGTGGAACCTGACGGACTCCGAGTCGCACTCGTTCGGCGAGTCCGACCAGCACGGGTCGAGCGACGGCTGGAACGACTCGGACGGTTCGTCCGTGACGTCCTCCCCTCCGGACGACGAGACCCCGGACGCGACGGTGCGCGCGCTCACCGACTCGCGCGGGAGCGGGCGGAGCGGCGGCTCCACGGCATCGAGCGGGTCGAGCTGGCAGGACACGACGGGGCGAGCGCGGAGCAAGGGCGGGTCGAAGGGCACGAGCAGCGAGAAGTCCACCGGCGAGGCGTGGACCGAGCAGCTCCACTTCGTCCCGGTCGCCGAGCAGGCGCTCGACCACGCGCAGGACGTGCTGCGGACCCCGGACTTCCAGCTCTTCCTCACCTACGGCGAGAAGACGCGGCACATCAAACTCGCGCAGCAGCGGGAGTACCCGGGCGAGCTCTTCGGCGTCCCGGTCGCCGAGCACGCGCGGTCGTTCCAGCAGCGGGTCTACGGCGGGTGGACCCTGCCCCGCGCGTCCTTCGACACGGCGGTGCACGTCGAGAGCGTGGCACCGGCCGCCGGGCCCGCGCAGGAGGCCCCGAGCACTCCGGCGGGAGCGGCTGCCCCCGCTCCACCACCCGGCAGCCCGGCGCCCGTGGCCGCAGCGGTCCCCGCCCCAGTCGACCCACCCGCGGGCGTGGGGGCGATCGCGCCTCCAGGTGGCAGCGTCCCCAGAGGCACGGCGTCGTCCACGAGCACGGCCGGCACGGAGAGCGACGAGCCGATCCTGTCCGCTGCGCGGTCGCCCTTCGGCGAGGTGCTCGGGTCGGACGGCAAGCGGCGGGTGCTCTCCGAGCGTGACGTCGCGATCCTCCAGGCGGCGGCGTCGTGGCACTTCGTGGCGCTCGACAGCCTGCGCCTCGACCCGGAGCGCTTCGGCGGCTACAGCGGCGTGTCCGACCGGGTGAAGGCGCTCGCGGACGGCGGGCTGCTCGCGAAGATGCAGCCGCCGGCCCCCCGCGGCACCGGCTCGAACCCGATCTACTACCTCCTGTCCCGCTCCGGGGCGCACGCGCTCGCCGCGGCGACGGGGCAGGACGAGCCCGCGCTCCTCCGCGTCGTCGAGAACACCGCGAAGACGCGCGTCGCGGTCCAGCGGCACGAGCTCGGCCAGCTCCACCACCAGCTCGCGATCGCGAACCTGCTCGCGCTCGCCTCGGCGGGGGCGCGGCGCCTCCCCGGCGGCGAGCTCCTCTTCACCCGCTTCGACAAGGAGCTCGTGCTCGACGTCCCCATCACTCCGATCGCGCGCCACCTGACCGAGCCGCTCAGGAAGCGGCTCTACCTCAGCCCCGGACAGGAGGTGATGCGGCTCCGCCCCGACGGCGTCGTCGTCGTGCGGGCGCTGGTGGGTGGGCAGGTCGTCTTGCAGCCCTACCTCCTCGAGGTGGAGACCGGGCGCAAGGAGACCGGCTTCGAGGAGCTCGCGTTCGCCCACGCCCTCCGCTCGTACGCGGCCCGCGCCTCACGGGTCCTTCCGGAGGCGCTCACTCGCCTCGGCGTCGACGGCGTCCGGCCCTTCCGGGTCCTCTACGTCGCGGCGACCGAGGTGCTCGAGGAGCGACTCGTGGCCGGCGTGTCCGACGCCGTGGCGGCGCTCGGTCCGCGCGACCGCGGGCTCTACGCCCTCAGCACCCTGCCTCTCGTGAACCCCAGGGTGGAGCCGACTGTGCGCGCCGAGCGCGCTGCGGCCCTGGCCGAGAAGGCCGACCGGTTCTTCGGCGCCGCGTGGCGCACGGTCGACGCGCCAGAGCGCGTCCGCCTCGTAGGCTGATCGATGACCGCCCTCACCGAGGGGTGCAACACGCGCCCGCGCCCGCCGCCGGTCCCGGCTCCACCCGGTGCTCCCTTCTGACGAGGAAAAGGAGGTCTATGTCCCACGGTGCGAACGACGATTCGCCGCGCGCATCCGCAACCCCAGACCTAATGAGCTGCCCGCAGTGCAGCCACCTCCACGCCAGGAAGATCGCCCTCACGCCGGCCGAGGTCGGAGAGGCGACCTCCTACGCGACCGCGTCCATCTACACGTTCCACTCGCGCGGGGGCATCCTGCCCAAGCCGCTGCGCAACGGGCGAGGGAACCCCCGCTGGTCCGCGTGCGCCATCGCCCGATGGCTCCACGGGACGCTGCCACCGGAGGACATCGAGCCGCTCCGCGCGAAGCGCGCCTCGTAGCCCTCCACCACCACCGGACGCACCCCCGCGCCCGCCCCGGTCGAACCTGGGGCGGGCGCCCTTACTGGTCCCGATCGTCGTCCTACAACTCGCGAAGCAATAGACGCTTCTTGATGTCGCCCATCACGTCCGCAGCATTCGGATGCCTCGTCTGTAGCAGAAACGAATGAACTGTCGAGAGGATGCTGGCCCCCTCCTGTGGTACGAACGCCCACCCTCTCACTCTCGGCCCAGTAACGAGGAGGCTACTCCTAACCAAGATAGCCTGGGAGTAGAGACGGCCTTGAAAGCCATACCGGCGGCCAACCTCGAACACGATATTTGAATCGAAGGCGTCCGTGAAAGCGATCTCTTCCGCTCGACTCGCGCGCTCCATGAGCTCCCTGGGCCCAACCGCGTGTTCGAACTCAATACTGAACCGAACACAGTGCAATAACTGTGAAGGTGTCGTCGAATCTGAGCTCGTCACTACCGGCACGACCCCAACTGTCCGATAGAGGTCTACTACGTCCGTCGCGTGCTGAGTGCCTCGTTCGGTGTCGCGATGCCTCGCTACCACCGTTCCTCCGACCAACCTTTCACTCTTGTATGCCCCTATGTCTTCAGATCGCCGTACCACGACCACATCAGCTTCCACGAGCTCCTCGAGCCTCTGTCCGCAACACGCGCGCAGCAAGACTCCTATTCCATGGGTGTTGCACGAGACAATGTGCACGAATCGCTCGCCCAGAATCGTGCTGTCATTGGTCCCAGACAAGAAGGGCACCCCGAAACCCTTCTCGCTTCCCTGTGCGGAAGCGGCAGCGAGGTTCGGCAGCCACTCGCTATACCCCTCCTTGCTACGCCCTGCGACCCCATCTGGCGTGCACTCGAAGAGGTAGCCTATCCCGCGGCCCACGTCACTCGAATCGAATCCCCGTTCATCCGATGTGTGCTGCCAGGGAATTGCTCCTCTCTTTACCAGCATCTCCAGATGCGGCATCCGCCACGTGGGCATCGTTCTCGTCTGCAGATAAACCTGTGAGATCCCAAGGTCACGCCTATTCGCCAAGAGGACATTTGCCACTGTGGTGCCGACATTCCCGATTCCTCGCACCAAGACGTTCATCGCACGTCCCCCTTGGAATTCTGAACATTCTGAATATGGCCCCAGCCCGGCGCGGATACCGCGAGCGACGCATTCGCAGCAACCGATTCTATCGTCCCCCCGACTATGGATCCGAAGCGCATACATCCTTCATAGTACTCAACGGCCATGGCTCTCCCTCCCCGGGTTGCGAAGCCAAGAGTATTCTGACCCAAGCGACTCGATTCGACTCGACCTCGGTCACGAGCGTTCTGGAACCATGGCCGGAAGTCACACAGCGTCGTCGGTAATGTCGGTATCGACTTGTCTTTCCATGCCTCGTCGACGGGCGGCGGGCCCATTCAGCCGCGCGACCCTCTCGGGTCCGTCAACTCGCCGAAAGGGTGTACGGTACAGTGCAATACGGCCCCTCCTCCCGTAGTGCTCGGCCTGGCTCACGTGACAGGGCAATCGGTATCGGGACTCGCAGCGAAAGCGTCAGGGATCTGCAATGCCTCGACCTCCATGCGGAATTGCTGTCCACGATCCACGTAATCTCGGAAGAGGTCGAAACTAGCGCATGCCGGTGACAATAGGACGGAGTCCCCAGCAGTGGCCTCACTTGCGGCGAGCGCTACCGCCTCTCGCATTGAACTCGCGTGGCAGATCTTAGGGACGAGTGCTCGACACGCGTCGATAAGTCGCTCGTTCGTCGGACCAAGCGTCACGATACATTTCACCTTCTCCCTGACCAGTGCCGCTATCTGCGAATAGTCGTTGCCCTTATCCACTCCGCCTGCGATAAGCACAATCGGTCGGCCCATACTTTCCAGGGCGTAGTAGACAGAATCGACGTTTGTAGCTTTTGAGTCGTTAATGAACTCCACGCCGCCCACGGTTCTTACGAGCTGAAGGCGGTGATCTGGGAGCACAAAGGTCTTGAGAGCCTCTTCGACAAGGCTTTCAGACACTCCTAGCGCTCCGGCTACCAGCAGAGCAGCCATGACATTCATCCGGTTGTGCTTCCCGCGGAGACCTGACGCCCGAAAGGGAACGGACAGAGTCTGGCCTTTCACCGTGGCGTGCAAGACATCCTGCAAATCGGCGTATGCACCATCAGCGATGACCGTTGGGTTCGTTGTCGGATAGAAGGGGTGCGGAGCTGAGAGTTCTGGCTTCGACGCGCGGAGCTCGCTGATCAATGGATCCTCGGCGTTGAAAATGAAGAGGTCCTTCCCGGTCTGATTCTTGACGATGTTGTACTTCGCGGCTGCGTACTCTCGAATGTCCTTGTTGTAGCGATCCAGATGGTCGGGTGTGATGTTCAGCAGCACCGCGATGTCTAGGTGGAGTGTTCCAATGTCCTCAAGCTGGAAGCTACTGAGTTCGAGAACATAGGTGTCACACTGATCCTCGACGACCATGCCGGCAAAACTCGTACCGATATTCCCGGCGACACCCGCATTTCTTCCGGCTACTTGTAGGATGTGGTGAATGAGAGACGTGGTTGTGGTTTTGCCGTTGGAGCCGGTCACGCCAACCAACTGCGCCTTTGTGTGCCGCGCGGCCCAATCGATTTCTGAAAGGATGGGGATATCGCGCTCTCTTGCCTTGGCGATTATGTCCTCGGTCTGCGGAATTCCGGGGGATTTCACGATCCAATCGGCGTCGTAGACCTTAGAGGGAGTGTGTCCGCCGTCCTCGAAGACAATGCCCTCGGCTTGCAGTACGCGCCTTCGCTCCTCCGAAATTGTTCCGCCCTCGGATAGAAACACTTCATACCCGCGAGCCCGGCCGAGGCGTGCAGCCCCTATGCCCGAGATACCGCTCCCGATCACAGACAACTTGCCGCCGCGCCGTTCCTTCATCGCTCGCCCTGCCCTCAACCTGTCAGACTTCGCTCTGCGAGAGGAAGTCCGGTCTTTCCATCAAATGCAGGAAGATGTCGTAAAACATGAGCTTGATGTAGCGACCGTGCCTAGCTGGGCCCTCGAGTTCGCCCGTCCCCTCGGCGCCACACAGAACGATATGTTCGACGCCTATCCCCGCGCGGCCGGTCGCTATGGCTTTCTCGCACTCCGTTGCGAACCGAAGCAAATGAAATGTGGAACTCACCAGGTAAAGAATGTGGCGCGCGCCGGGGACTAGGAACCCCCCCTCGAAAACACTATGGATGTTCTCGCGGGTCGTTGTTGATGCGTGCTCGAGCGCGAGCTTTCGGCCGCCGCTTCCGGGCCTACCGCCCTTTCGAGTGACCCTCGCGTTATGCCTCTCGGACATCCGCTGTTCGAACAGCACCTTCATGCGCGTACTCTCGTCGGGAATCCGGATCTCATCCCGCTCCGGCGCCCCTCCCGCGAAAACGAGGCTTACGTCAACCTGTAGGTTCGAAATCAGCTCGATCGCCATGTCGACCCTGTTCTCGAGGAGCGCCTCCGTTTGGCAACCCGCCACGATGACACTGTGGACCAGGTTGGTGGACGTTTCTGGCGGTTGAGCGGGACCTATTCCGCGCTGAAGATCTCCGAGGGTCGTCTCGCGATACCCGCGACCCAGCAAGATGTCTCGGCAACAGCGCAGGCCCTTTTCGATGATGTCGTCGCTTACGCGATTCGCGAAAAGTCTGGCGACCACTGCGGCCGCTGCATCGGCTTCGGACTTCGCATCTACCCGTAGGCGTTCAGCAAACACTTGCCGCCGGTCAGGGTGTAGATAGCCGAAAAAGCCAAAGGAGTCGAAGTAGTCGGCCAGCGATAGGCCCCTGCCGGCAACCGTCTCTCGGACTGATTTGTGCAAGAACACGAAACTATTTCCCATCCAGCAAGAGCATCGACAGCACTTCCTTGCCAACGTCGGCGACGTCACCCGCTCCGAGAGTCACGATGACTGCCCCTTCGGCTCCGGCCAGAGCAGAATCAAAGGCCAACACACCACACTCTTGAAGGCTCTGTGCGGCGTGGACTTCGAATGATGACCCCTTGGTAGGAGACTGTCGGATAGCTGCTGCAATCGCCTCCTGATGCACGCCCTCGATTTGCTCCTCTCCGGCTGTGTAGACAGGCGCCACTATCACAGAATCAGCGTCCGAGAAGGTCTGTCCGATTTTGCCGAGAGAATGACTCCAGCGCGAATAGCGGTGTGGTTGAAGGACCGCGACGAGCCGTCTCTTGGGAAAGGCGCCACGAAGTCCTCTGAGCGCCGCGGCAATTTTGCCGAGGTTGTGTGCGTAGTCGTCGAGTATCACGATTGAGCCCACTTCGCCGACGATCGTCGAGCGGTGAAGGACGCCGCGAAAGGACTCTATCCCTGTGGCGACATCGGTCGCGCTGAGACCGAGAACATGGCCGACAGCGAAACTCGCCAGAGCATTTCGAACGTTGTGGACTCCCGGTAAGTTCACGAAGGTGGTGACTGGCTCCCACCATGGGGACGTGACGGTATAGAGCATCCTCATACCATCCTGTTGGATGTCGAGGGCCCGGATATCAGCGCTCGCGTCGGTGCCGAACGTCACGATGGTGCGGGGCAGTGGCAGAAGCTTCCGTACGCCCGGGTCGTCAATGCAGACGCAGGCCGCACCGTAGAATGGCACTCGTTCGATATGTTGCCTAAATGTCTGAAGGAGGTTCTCGTACGAGCCGTAGTGATCGAGATGGTCCTCGTCGATATTCGTAATGACGGCGACCTCGGGAGCTAGGCGCAGGAAGCTGCCATCGCTCTCGTCAGCTTCAGCGAGAAACACACCTGTGCCGAGCGAGCTTCCTGACGCGAAGGCGTTCAGTCGTCCACCGACCACCACCGTAGGATCGGCGCCAGCAGCGGCGAGCGCACCTGCCATGAGGCTGGTGGTAGTCGTTTTGCCGTGCGTTCCCGTGACGGTAATGCTCGTCCCGAGTCGCATGAGAGTGGCCAGCATCTCTGACCGATGAATCACCGGTATCCGCTGGTCTCTGGCCGCAGTGAGCTCCACGTTGTCATTGCCGACAGCAGTACTAACAACCACGACACTCGCGCCCTTTACATTGTCTGCTGAGTGACCAAGTTGCACCGCAATGCCGAGACTGGAGAGGTGAGCAATGGACGCACCGGACTGGACGTCACTGCCGGTAACGTGCTTCCCCATCTTGTGCAGGAGTTCGGCGATACCGGACATTCCGGTCCCGCCGATTCCGACGAAGTGGAGTCGGCCGAGCTGTCGAAATAAGTGATTCATCGGCGGCTTTGAATAGCCTTCAGGATGTAACCAGCTTCTCCGGAACCAATCAAGAGGAGGACGAGTTGGTCTTGTCCCGCATTCTCAACGGCGGCGGTGACCCGTTCGAGGGTCTCGCTCTCTGTCGCACAGGCTTCAGTAGGGCAGCCTAGGGCGGAGATGGATCGCGCGAGATCGGTAGGGCTCACAGCCCTGATGGAGGACTCGTCATCGCCGAGGCCGGCCAAAATGGGAGCAACGATACAGCGGTCGGAGTGACTAAACACTCCTGCAAACTCCTGGAGGTGCCGAGCGGTGCGGTGGTATTGCCGTAGGCAAATGACAGATACGAGGCGGGCGTTCGGGTATTGATCGCGTGCGGTCCGAATGACCGCGTCAAACGCCATGAGATGGTGCCCATAGTCGTAGATCGCGACATGGCGGCCACCATCGAAAGGGATTGCTTCGAACCGACGAGGAATGCCCGCGTAGGTCCCAAGTCCTTCGGAGATGGCTGCTGTGTCCACGCCGAGGCACTCCGCCATGACGACCGCGCCGAGAGCATTACGTAATGCCCATGTACCCGGGACCAGCAAAGGGAAGGTGCCGTAATAGGCGCCGGCCCTATTCACCACGAAGGTCGAGCGATAGGAGCTGTCTGAGGCGAGGGGCAGTGATTGGCTTTGCTGCACCTTCTCTGCTCGCCACTCGCCGGTCGTTAGACCGAAGGTCCGGATGTCGCCTTTCAGACGCGGGAGCATCATGCCTGAAACAACGGGGTCGTCGCTAGACGTCACGACGGTTCCGCCAGCATCGGTGACGCGGGTCGCGAACTCGGAGAAGGCAGCGACAATCTCATCGATGCCACCCTTGTAGTAATCAAGATGTTCTGCCGCGACGTTCGTGATGATGGCGAATTGAGCCGATAAGTCGAGGAATGACCTGTCGTGCTCACAAGCTTCTACAACAGCGAAACGCCCGCTACCCACCCGAACATGACCAGCGAGTTCTGAGACGTAGGATCCAACAACCCCTAGCGGATCGAGTCCCGCCGTCGACAGGATCGCGCCGAGCATTTGAGTGGTCGAACTCTTGCCGCATGTACCTGCGACCGCGACAGTCTGCTTGCCGGCTTCGACGAGCAACAGGCTGAGGCACTCCGAACGTTTCAGGACGCGGATACCTCTCTCCCTGGCGGCCGCGACCTCAACGTGACTATTCGGTATCGCTGAGGAACGAACGACGAGATCAGCTCCAGCGACGTGCTCCGGGGAGTGGCGATGGTAGACGAGGGCGCCAGCGCGCTCGACCTCATGACAATTGATGCTGTCACGGAGTTCAGAACCTGTGACGTTGTGTCCTTGGAGGAGGGCGAGACGTGCTAGGCCCGCCATCCCTTCGCCGCCGATCCCGACGAGGTGAATCTTCATTGGGGTGGGTCCCGCCGTTCGAGAAGTGGATGGCTATCATGCCTCTCGGCTTGCTGAGAATAGACTTGAGAGCCGGGGAGGTCGTCAAACCAGAAGGCGTCATCGGGAATTGGCAGGGCGAAGCACTCGCCGATGAGTTCGGGGTTCCTTGCCTGGTGATACCGCATAAGAAGCTCGTGCGCGCCGGATGCTCCAGTCTGAATACCTAGGATCTCAATCTTGCCGCTAGCGTGCGCCATGATGAGTCTCGATCTCTTCGCCAGGCCGTTAAGGCCTCTTGTGGCTTGTTGGAAGAGCGTGACGGCGGTATGGAGCGGTATACGAAAGTGGTTCGTGCCACGAACAAACTTCACTTGGAACGTGTAGTACGGTGTGATACCCCAGGCGCTCAAGTCCTGGAACAAGTCCCTCAAGACTTGGGGGCTCGTGACCACACCCTTTAGCAGTACGTTCTGGTTTGCCAAGAGAACACCGGCGCGTAGTAGGAGTGAGGCGGCCTCGCCAACTTCGGGCGTTAGTTCCCTAGGATGATTGAAGTGGTTGACGAAGTAGATGCGCTTGCCCGCGAGGCTGGTCTCGGCGAGGGCAGCGAGGAGAGCTGGGTCACTCGTGACACGGCTTGGCAGGAAGGTCAGGGCGCGGGTGCCGAAGCGAATGATCCGGATGTGTGGGATCTGGCGGAGTTCGGTTAGGAGTCGTTTAAGTACGGTTGTCGCAAGAACTAGAGGATCTCCGCCCGTAATGAGGACGTTGTCCAGCGTCTCATTGGCGCGGACAAACTCAAGAGTGCGGTCGATACTCTGCAAGGTCTCTTGGTCGGAAGCCTCTGGGCTGAAGAGTCGCTTTCGAGAGCAGAAGCGGCAATACGCTAGGCAGGCAGCCACCGGGAGAAGGAGAACGGTCGACGGGTACTTGACCTGGACGCCGGCGATGTCCTGTTCGTTCGAGTGTTCTTGTCCAACATCCCAGGAGCCGGCCGACATGTCTTCGAGAAGGGAGGGGGTCACCATAAGCCGTAGCGGGTCTTCCGGGTCAGTCCATTGGATGAGTCGTGCGTAGTACGGTGTGACGGCGAACGGGAATTCGCGAGTTAGCGTTTCGAGCTTTGCAGCGCTCTCGCTGGCGACATATCCGTTATCTACAAGCTGTGTGACGGTTCGAAGGCTCTGACGTAGTTCCTCTTGCCATGCTGACATCGGTCTCCCTCGTGCTTTCGATTTTTATGATATCGCAGCGACGGTCGGTGGCTAGCCGAGGCAGACGGGAGTCCAGCTCACGCGTCGCGGAGTGGGGCTACGTGCAGGAACTGGCATGGCATCAGCGCTTCCGGCGCTCTTCGCGCGGCACCGGGTGCTGCGCGTTCCGAAGGTGCACCCGGCGTACTCGAGTCGGCGCGTCCTCACCAGCTCGTGGGAGGCGGGACTCCGCCTCGATGCTTGGCTCAAGGCCCGCCCCTATTTCAAGCGGAGCGCAATCGCATCGGGGAGTCTTACGTCGGCAGCCGCTTTCCGCCACGGAATCTTCAACGCGGATCCCCACCCGGTGAACTACCTCTTCCGGAGCGACGGGCGGCTCGTGATCCTCGACTACGGCTGCGTGCCGCAGCTCTCCGGCATGCGCGTTGCCGCGTTCCTGAGGCTCCGGGACGCGGTCCATCGTGGCGACCAGGACATGGTGCGGCACGCGCTGCAAGCGCTCGGCGCCAGGGATCCCGGGGACGGCGACCGCTAGGCACCCGTGCTGGTCTTGCTGCGCTCGTTCTTCTGACCGACGCTCGTCGATCGCGTCCAGCCCGTGCCGCTGACGTCGCAGGCAGGGCTGGCGCAGCTCGTCGTCGGCAAAGCGGGCGTTGGCGAACCTGAACCTGCCTGGCACCTGCTGTTCCGGATCCGGTTCGGCCTGGACGCACTGCTCGGCCGGAACGGCGCCGAGGCCAACTGGCACCGGCTCGAGCGCGGCTGGGGCCTGAGACCTAGAGTTCTCTAGGTCTGGTACCGGAGGAACCCGCCCGTCTCCACGGGTGAACCGTTCGGGATTTCCGAAGGGTTCGGCGTACCCGTCGCCTCATGGAGGGCCGGAAGCGCTCACGAAGGGTCTAGGAACGTCTAACTCCCGACCAACCTAGAGAAAACCTAGAGATTCACCGGAAACAAAGAACCCGGCGTTTCCGCCGGGCCTCGTAACCGCTTGATTCTGCGGGATTTGTTTTGGTTGCGGGGGCAGGATTTGAACCTGCGACCTTTGGGTTATGAGCCCAACGAGCTACCAGACTGCTCCACCCCGCGTCTGGGAGCGCGGAAGATACTCGCGGGGGTCGGGTCCGTCAAGGGCTTTCTATCATCGCCGGCTCAGGAGAACGCATGCCTCTCTTTTCCAGCACGCCCCTTGTGGCCGGCAGCTCCGCTCCCGATTTCACGCTTCCCGATCAGCACGGAAAGAACGTCTCGCTTTCGGGGCTGCGCGGGCGTCGCGTGGTTCTCTACTTCTATCCGAAGGCCGATACGCCCGGCTGTACGACCGAGGCCTGTTCGTTTCGGGATCGTGGGCCGCAGTTTCCACGCGATGTCACCGTGCTCGGCGTTTCGAAGGACACCGTTGAGGCGCAGAAGAAGTTTGCCGACCGGTACCACCTGGACTTTCAGCTTCTCGCCGACAAGGACGGGGACGTGATCAGGTCCTATGGCGTCGATCTTCTCTTCGGTTTTTCCAAGCGGAAGACGTTCCTCATCGACTCGAAGGGGCACGTCGCGAGGGTCTTCGAGAAGGTCGAGCCTCGCACGCACGCGGCGGACGTTGCCGAGGCGTTGACCGGCGTGCCTTGATGGCGATTTAGGGAGACGCCGGCTTGGACGGCGCGGTTTGTAGCCCGGTCGATTGCGGTCTGCCCGACTTGACCCGGTCCTGCCATCCCGCGGGCAGCATCAGCACGACGTCGCCTGGCCTCACGAGGTTCAGCTCCTCCCGGGCCACCTTCTCGATGGCATCCGGATCACCTTGCAGCCGTTGGATCTCGTTCTCCAGCTTGGCCCTCTCGACGTCCAGCGATTCGACTTCCGCCTTCAGCACCGCGATCTCGTTCAGCTGGCGGCGCCGGGCCAGATAGCCCCGATCTCCCAGAAACGAGATCACGAAGAGAACGGCCGAGAGCGCGACCGAGAGGATCAGGTACGAGCCGAGCTTGATCTGATTCGGGTTGCGGCGCGCCGCGGGACCCCGCAGCAACGGACCCTCATCGTTCCGCGTGACCTCGGGAAGATCCCTCCTGCGGACGTTCTGCTTGCGAAGCGGAGCCCTTTCCCCCTTCGCCGGGCCGATGACCTTCGTGAACTTCAAGGGGTGGCGCTCGCCCTCCGATCAGGATTTCCGCGCGGCGAGGCCCGGATAGACACCGCACACGCCGAGGTCTTCCTCGATGCGCAGGAGCCGGTTGTACTTGGCAACGCGTTCCGAGCGGCACAGCGACCCGGTCTTGATGAAGCCAGCGTTCGTCGCGACGGCCAGGTCCGCGATCGTGGTGTCTTCGGTCTCGCCCGACCGGTGCGAGAGGACCGTGATGTAGCGGGCGCGCTGCGCCATGCGCACAGCCTCCAGCGTCTCGCTGATCGTGCCGATCTGGTTCACCTTGACGAGGAGTCCGTTCGCGACGCCGTCGGCGATGCCGCGCGCGAGGATCCTTGGGTTTGTCACGAAGACGTCGTCGCCGATGAGATGCACGCGCCCGCCCAGACGCTCCGTCAGAAGCTTCCAGCCGAAGGCGTCGTTCTCGGCGCAGCCATCCTCGATCGAGAGGATCGGATAGTCGTTCACGAGGCCTTCGTAAAAGGCCACGATCTCGTCGGAGGATCGCTTGTTGTCTTCCAGCGTGTAGCTCGCGCCGTCGAAGAACTCCGACGCGGCGCAGTCGAGGGCCAGAAAGATGTCCTCTCCGGCCGAATAGCCCGCCCGTCCAATCGCCTCCACCAGAAGATCGAGGGCGGAGCGGGTCGACGCGAGATGCGGAGCGAAGCCCCCCTCGTCGCCGACGCCGGTCGAGAGGCCGCGCGATTTCAACGTGGACTTCAGGGCGTGGAAGACCTCGGCTCCCGCCCGGAGCGCCTCGCGAAACGAGCCGAGGCCCGCGGGCACCAGCATGAACTCCTGGATGTCGAGCGGGTTGTCCGCGTGGGCGCCGCCGTTGATCACGTTCATCAAAGGCACGGGCAGGGTGACCGCGGAGGTTCCGCCGATATATCGGAAGAGCGGGAGCTCGCACGCCTCGGCGGCCGCCCGGCAGACGGCCATCGAGACCCCGAGGATCGCGTTCGCGCCCAGGTTGGCCTTGGTTTCGGTCCCGTCGAGCTCGATCATCAGGCGATCGATCTCGGCCTGAGCCCGCGCGTCCATGCCCTCAAGCTCCGGCGCGATGGTCTTGTCGACGTTGTCGACCGCGTTCAGAACGCCCTTCCCGCCATAGCGCTTCGAGTTTCCGTCCCGGAGCTCCAAGGCCTCGCGCGAACCCGTGGAGGCGCCGGAGGGAACGCCGGCGCGGCCCGAGGCGCCGCCCTCCAGAACGCATTCGACCTCGAGGGTGGGGTTCCCGCGCGAGTCGAGAATCTCGCGAGCGTGCAGCGTTTCGATGGCGTACATGAGGCTCCTATTCGAGAACGTATTGCTGGGCGGCCAAGAGAAGGCGATCGGTTTCGGCTTCGTCCGCAGACTCGGCGTAGATGCGCACGACCGGTTCGGTTCCCGAGGCGCGGAAGAGAATCCAGCGGCCATCGCCCAGCAGAAGCTTCTGTCCATCGGTCCGGTCGATGCCGCGAACGGAGAGCCCCGCGAGGGTTGCGGGATCCTGTTGGAGACGCGCCTTCAAGGACGCCGCGCGAGCCGGGTCGAGGCGGGCGTCCGCCCGCTTCGGAACGAAGCGGCCCACACGCTGGAACAGCCTTTCGACCAGCGCCTTGAGCGACGCGCCGGACTCGGCGACGAGCTCGGCGAGCAGGAGGTCCGCGAGGATGCCGTCCTTTTCGGGAACGTGGCCCGCCATGGTGAAGCCCGCGGACTCCTCGCCTCCCATCGTCAGCTTGTCTTCGAGAAGAAGCTCGCCGATGTACTTGAACCCGACGGGCCGAACATGGACTTCGGCGTTGTGCGCGGCCGCTACGGCGTCGAGGCCGTGCGTCGTCGCGACCGACCGGGCGATCCCACGCGCGTCTCCGGGCCCGCGCCGCGCGAGCAGCATGTCCGCGAGGAGCATCAGGCAGAGATTGGGATTGACGTAGCTTCCGTCGGAGTCGAGGACGCCGAAGCGGTCGGCGTCTCCGTCTGTCGCCAGGCCCAGATGGCGGCCGTCTTCGCGGACCCGCGCGGCCAGAGCCGTGAGGTTCGCTTCGTCGCACTGCGGCGAAAGGCCGCCGAAGTAGGGGTCGCGATGCGTGTTGAGGCGCGCGACGTCGACACCGGCGCTCTCCAGAAACACGTCGAGATAGTCGCGCGAGGTTCCGAAGCGGGGGTCGAACGCGACCCTCAAAGATCCCCTTCGGAGCGTCTCGCGATTGACCTTCGATTCGAGGGCCTTCAAGTAGCTGGACCTTGGATCGAGCGTCTCGAAGTGGGTGTCGGGCGCGACGGAGGCGTCGGCGTCGGTTGTCTTGGCGATCTCGGCCTCGATGGCCTTCGTCACCGCGGGAAGAGCCGGAGCGCCGTCCGCGGTCGAGAACTTGATGCCGTTGTATTCGGGCGGGTTGTGCGAGGCCGTGAAGTTGATTCCCCCGAGGGCCCCGGCGCGGCGGATCGCGTCGGCCACGACCGGCGTGGGCACGTCTCGGGCCGCGACAAGAGGCCGCACGCCCTCGCGCAAGAGAACCCGGGCGGCATCCCGGACGAACCGCTCACCGAGAAACCGGGTGTCGGACGCCACGACGATTCCGCGGTTGGGATCGCCGGTCGAACGCGCGACCCGAGCGATCGCGGTGACGACACGTCTCGCGTTCGAGAAGGTGAACCCCTCTGCCAGAATGTCTCTCCATCCGGATGTTCCGAACTGGATCATGTCGACCCCTTGGAACCGATTTTGGCGGTTGCGCCGCGGATTTTAGGGGTCGGTCTCCGCGCGGGGCCGTGACGTGCCTCCTCAGAACGCTCCGGCGTGCGGAACGTCGAGCTCTTTCGGCAACGCTCGGAGCCCTCTTGATGATCTCGTGCTCTCCGCGTGATTCACCGATCGCGACCCTCGGCCACGAACGATCCATGCGGTTCCGGGGCGTTCCGACGGTCCGCCGCGGCCCCGATCGGGAGCGCGCCGCGTACTCCGAGCGCGAAGCCCTGGCCAAACGCGCGCTCCTCGCCCGGCTCAACGCGGACCGCGTGGCGAATGGGCTCAAGCCGCTTGCGTACGACCTTCTCGCGGCCAAGGCCGGGGACGCGTTCTGCCTCGAATCGGCGACGTCCGGCGCCTCGGGCCATTGGGACATCAAGGGCCGCGCCCCCTACGTGTATTGGGCCGAAGCCGGCGGGGTCGATTACCACTCCCAGAACTTTGCGGGAGTCACGCGCTCCGGCGGAACTATCGAAGACGACGTCGAGGGCCTTCTCCTCGGGGCGCATGACCGGATGATGAAGGAGCGCCCTCCGGACGACGGGCATCGGCGCACGATCCTGGACCCACGCTTCACCCACGTCGGCTTCGGCGTCGCGATCGTAGGCCCGCGATTCCGTATGACCCAGGAGTTCACAAGGCACGTGATGGAGTGGGTGGAGATTCCCGCGGGGCCGCTCCCGAAGGGCTCGATCGCGCCTTTCTCTGCCAAGCTCCCGGACGGCTATGAGCTCAGCGGCGTCGAGATCGCGTTCGAAAGGCCCCCGACTCCGATCCCCTTGGAGGAGATCGCAAGGCGCTCGAGCTATTCCTACCCACCGGCCATTCGCACGCTTTCGCCATTCGCGCCTCCGGGCTTCACGTGGACAAGCGGAGAGCGCGGCGACTTCGGGGTCTCGCCGGCCGGGGTCTTTCGCCTCGACGTCCCGCTGGACCATGGCGCGGGCAACTACCTGGTACTCGTCTATGCGGGCGAAGGGAAAATCTCCGGCCGCGCCTTGACGTCGACGACCAGCGCGCTCATCCGGGCGGAGTGACGAGCCGCAAGCGTGTGGCACATCCTTCTCGCCTCGGCCCATCCGCTGGATCCGCGCGTGCTCGATGAGCTGCGCCGCGTGGCGCCCCCCTCGGTCGTGTTCCTTTCCGTGGAAGGGCTGGACGCGACACTCGATCTTCTCGCGCGCTCGTCGCGGCTCGACGGGGTGATCACGTGGGATCGCGCGGTGGAAGAGTCGATCCGCGCGGAGATCCCGGGAACGCTACCGGTTCTCGTCGTTGCGGGCGATCCCGACGCGGAGGGGATCTGGAGCCGATTCGAGCACGCCCTCGCCGGAGACAGTGAGACTTGATCGCTTGAGGCCGCGGACTCAGAAGCGCCGGGCGTACTCGGCGACGTCCTGCTTCCACACCACAACGCCGCAGAACCGCTCCCCTTCCGGGCAGATCGGCTTCGCGCCGGCTCGGACGCGGAGGCCGCAGGGCGGGAGCAGCCAGCGTCCAATCCTCGGCTCCACCTCGCGGATCTGAAGGGCTTCTTCGACGGACGCCCGCCAGATCTCCTCCTGAGCGTTGAAGCAGAGCCGCATCGCGAGCTTGTGGCGAAGCCCGGCAAGATCCGCGGACTCGGTGAAGCGAAGCGCCACCGCGTTTGGGAGAAGGTAGGCGCGGAACTGGTCGTCGACCCCAAGCGAGCGGAGCCTCCCGATCGCGTCCCAAACGCGGCTCATGGTGTCGTCGTAGAGGCGCCGCACCTCGGCGGAGCGCTCGACGAGCATCGGCGTCACGTAGTCCGGTTCGTCGGTGAGGTAAGCGAAGAGCGCCGGGCGCGAGGCCGGGGTCGCGCGGTGCCTCTGGTCCTGGCTGTCGGCGGCGTGGGAGAGCTTCTTGCGGAACGTGTAGGCCGGGTGGTGGAGCGTGCGGGAGAGCTTGGCGTGTGTGGTGAGGTTGAGGGCTTCGCCCAGGAGACGGTTCTCACCGGGGTCCATCACGAGCGCGATCACCTGGTCGTCCGAGAGCGCCGCGCGAGGGAGGCCGAGGACCTCGCGAACCGAGTCGGCCAGCACCCGCTCCCCTTCGGCCTTGCGATCGACGAGCCTGGAGATCCGCCCCCCGAGCGAAGCGTCGAACTCCCGGCGAAAACTCGTGCCTCCCCTGGGCCCTTCGCGGAAACCCTCCGCCAGGCGCTGGAATGCGGAAAACTCGGGCGTTTCGGACAGAGGGATCGGGTCCTCCAGAATTTCCCTGTAGCCCGGGTCGTGGCGAAGGACCTCGGCAACCATCGCCTCGATCACGAGTCGCTGTTCGGCCGGCGCGTCGAAGGACTCCGCGAGGCGCCAGTAGCGGAACAGAGTGAGCGCCGAGATCGTGTGGTAAAGCGTCGCGAAAGTGGCGACCGGGAGCACATAACGGGCGATTTCCTGGGCCTTCTTGCGGATCGTGGCCGACCAGCGCTCCGGCTGATTCTCGCGACCCCGGAAGGTCTCGTAGAAGGCCCGCGCCGCGACCGGGATCAGGAGCCGTGAAAGGCTCTGGTAGGCCTCCATCTGAAGGTCGCAGCACGCGCGGTAGGTCCTCTCGGCCTCTGCCCCGAGCGGCGGCACCGCGAAGGTTCCGGCCTTGACCTCCACGTAGCGCTGCGACGTCTGCTCCGAGTTGTAGTAGGGATGCGCGTGGAGAAAGCTCCAAAGAAACTGGCGCGAGACATTGCGCATCGTGAACTGGAAGTGCGCGTGCTGATACGTGGTGTGGTGCCCTGCCCGGTAGATGTCGCGCGCGAGGCCGTCGCGTCGCTCCTTCCGCCTGGTTCGCTCCGAGGCCCCTTCGACGAGGTCGAAGGCAACGTCTTCGGGCGTCACGATTCCCTTGGCGCTGTAGCAGGTCCGGGCCGCCGCCACGGCCCCGTCGAACGGGCGCGTGAAGTCAGTTCCTACTTTTCGGTTGCCGTACTCGTCACCAATTCCGGGCTATTCCTGCTGTTTTTCTTTCTTGTGCGGCGCGAACTTCGCATCGCCCGCGAGCGCGCGGCGGCGGACAAGGCGCGG
>WBZQ01000778.1_pt1 | contig 23724 bp, 21 predicted proteins | sample 5204251 | NCBI WGS metagenome assembly WBZQ01 (sample SAMN12412402, study PRJNA552823) | activated sludge metagenome | isolation source: activated sludge from nitrification reactor of wastewater treatment plant... | place: USA: Virginia | collected 2017-09
GGGACACGATGGCGAATCTCGGTAGGCTTCACGCTGACGCAGGAGCAGCAGTCAGAGCTCTCAACGGACGACGGCGTCATCATTCCACTTCTCCTTCTAACGAAGGAGCCCCGTCGCCACTTCGATCTACGTGATGAGTCGGCGCGAGCGCTACCGGTACTGGGTCGACACGCCAACGGAGACATTGCACGCTTCGCCATGATGGCGGCGGCGTTCAATGCCGGAACGAATCTCGACCAGGAGCAGACGGCGGAACTGCTCGCTGATCTCGAGTACATAGTCACTGAACCTGCTGAGCAAGCAGAAGATGAGCTTGCTCTGTTCGTCGGTCGAGCAGAGGCAGGCGACCCGATTCGGACGCCCCTTTGGAGGGATGGGCCATTCAGGACACTCCTTAAGGCGCTCGCCAGCAACTACGTCGTTTGTGCCGTCCTGCCGGCGGTAGGTGTGGGTCGCCGAGTCATCAAGTGCAGCTTTGCGGCAGACATTCCGCAATCGAGGGACGAAGGTTCATGGGTAGCGTCGTTGTGGCGCCGGCTTCGGGCTCCCGATAGTGCCGAGTTCTTCATCGATTTTCCGTCAGCTTGGCGGGCGAGGAGCTTCCACGTCGAGATTGCAATCCCTGAAGAGCTTCGCATCCAGGTCGCCGGGCTCTACGATTTTTCGGACCCGTCCCCAGTGAGCGACCTTGACGAGGATGCCAACCGCGCATCCCTCTACTTGTCGAGTCCCGTCGACTCGGACTCTGAGACGATTGGCCACGTTCGTATCATTCCGGAACGGTCGGGGAGGATTGAACAGGCCGCCTGGCTTGGATTCGCGGTGTCTTTACTCCTCTGGGTGGGTGTGATCAGCGGCCTGAAGGCAAGCAACCCTGCGCCTGCCGTGACGATCCTTCTTGCGGGCAGCGCGATCTACTCGGGGCTTATTTCGTTCGGCGGCGAGCACCGGGTGGTCACCGCGATCTATTCAGCTCCCCGGAGATGGTTGCGACGTCTCGCTTTCGCCAGTCTTCTGGCCACTGGGAGCCTGGCCTTGGAGTTCCCAAGTCCCCGACCATCCGGCGTGTGGACGGTATCGGCGATCCTCGCGACGCTGGCCACTGCCCGCCTAGCTCTGAGTGCCGCCCGTGCGGCCAAGTAGCTTCCCCCGCGTTATCATTCGTACGAGGTGAACCTTGACTGCTAGACCATCCTCCCCGAAACCTCCCAGTTCGAGCAGCGGCAAGACGTACGTCGTTCCAGCTGGCGAGCGACGTGTGCCCGTCGAGCCTCGACGGGGTGGACCGAGCGCAGTCCCGCCGGCGGCGGTCGATCGGCAAGCTGCGGCTACCGTCATCAAGCACCTCAAGCGTGGCTGACAAGCAGAGCCTCGCCGTCGACAAGGGAGGCACCTGCGAGCTTGCCCCAGCTTCACGGGCTGAGGCTGCCGAGCTGCTTGAGCGCTTCGCGAAACTCGTTGCGCAAGGAGTCAGGCCTAAGGACGACTCAGGCATCACGGCGTCGCCCGGGCTCATAGGTCGACTAGAAGGCGCCGCGCTCGCGCTGCGTGCACTTGGGCAGTTCCAGGATCGCTCAGCGGATCACCCGAACGATTGACGACGGACGCCATCGAACACCGCCTCGAGCGGTCGGTACTGCCTCGACATTGAGCACATCGGCGATGGCCTGCAAAGTCATCCCCTCGTCTCGCATGTCGCGGATACGCCGGACGACGACATCGGGGATCTCACGTGGCCGGCCGAGGGTGACGCCCTCGGCACGCTTTGCCTCGAGGCCTTCGCGGGTGCGCTGGCCGATCAGCTCGCGCTCGAGCTCGGCGACAGCGGCGATGATCTGGGCGGTGAACTTCCCGGTTGGCGTGGAGGTGTCGAGGCCGAGGTCAAGGCAGACCAGCGCCCAGCGCTCACGCTGGGAACGATCGAGGATCTCGCAGAAGTCGCGAACTGAGCGGGACAGACGGTCAAGCTTGGCGACAACCAAACCATCGGCTTCGCCGGCCGTGAGCGCCTCTAGGGCGCGGGCGAGCCCGAGGCGCTTCTTGGTGCTTCCGGCGCTCACTCCCTCGTCAGCTTCGATCCCCGCGAGCCGCCAGCCTCGTTCACGAGATGCAGTCGCGATCGTACAGCGCTGTGCGGCGAGACCCGCACCCGACCGCTTCTGCTCGTCTGTAGACACGCGCACATAGCCAAGAACTGCTGTCACTGAACGGGCCTCTTCATCGCCGAGCCATGGCCTCGATGCTCGGACAACGGCTCGTCGCACTCGTGGATGACTGCTCCCGTGTCGGGGTCCGTCACCTTCTCCGTGTACCTATTCGCCTCGCGATCCACGTGCATCGCGCGCTGCACCCATCGCATGCCTCGCCGATACCAGCTCATCTCGACCTTGCCCCTCACGAATGGCTTTCCGCGCCCTCCACGCCGCGCCTTGTAGGCCATTGACGTAGTGCAACTAAGGACTGCGAAGAGAAACTTCCGATACAGACGGGCACTCGACCCGCAACGAGGGCAGGGCGGTCTGTCGCGAGTTGGAACGCCTGAGTCATCGGGCAGGGGCCTGCCACACTCGGCGCATTCCGCTTCAACGTCACTGTCCATGTCGACAGTATACGCGAATCGACCGTTTCGCGTATTTCAGGAGCGGTGGGTAGGTTGATCCTGCGTTCTGACGAGCCAAGCGTCTCCGAAAGGGTCGACGCCATGACACACTCGCTTACCAGCCGTGACCTCGAGGTCGCAGGAGCAGTCGAAGACGAGATCGCCCTCCCCGCCGTGTCGGGCCGATGGAGCAGCCTCGAGCCTGGCCTCAGCGACGAACGCCACCGGCAACTGGACCTGCTGATCGCGGTCGGCCGCCTCGGTGATAGGCGACCCGAGGTGACGCTCTCGGACTCCGAGGCGCTACTGCGTCAGGCGCTCAACGGAATGGGCAGGACGCTCAGCTGGCGGGCAGTGGCCGGCGACGAGGCCGCTCAGGCGGATCTCGAGGACGCCGTCAGCATGTGCCGCCGACTCCCCGTCTGACCGGGGTGGGGTCCATCGCCGACCCCCTCCCCCCGGTTCAGAGCGAGACGGGTGCTGGGGCCCCACTATGATTCCGACGTCTCGAGCGGTCTATAGGCGCTCGTAGATGGCCAGGGGGTGTCTCCTTGCTGGGTGTTTGGACTCGTCGGCTGCGCCTAGTCCTATCAGCGGTTTCCCGGAATCTGTCCAGCAGGACACGTCTGGTGTCTGTTCGCTGATGCGCCGCTACCCCAGAATTGGCGCGACTGGCGTCGCATGAGGTCAGAGCACCTTCTTTTCCAGGGTTTTCGGCGTTGTTGCAGTCGCGCCACTGGTATTGGCGCGACTGGCGTACGCGCCACTCGTCGGTCGCCGCGATGTGGGGCTATCGGTCGGGCAGCGCGAGCCACTTGGCGGCCTGCCGGTCGATACGTGCGGAGCGGGCCTCGCCTCGCGCGCGCGTGTGCGGGGCCCGGGTTCCCCCATCGCCTCCCCCATCGTCTCGGTTGTTCCCCCATGGTCCCCCATGGTCCTCAGACGCTCTCGAGCCATTTCGTCGCGTCATTGAGCCGGGCTGCTCTGCTGCGAATAGCAGGAGATTTCCGACGCGCCCGGCAGGATTCGAACCTGCGACCGTCAGCTTAGAAGGCTGCTGCTCTATCCGGCTGAGCTACGGGCGCCCGCAGGCAAACTGTAGCGGCACGTACCCGAGCGCCGAGTGACGACGCCCACGACGGGCTAGGCTGCCCGCCCGGCAACGAAGGGAGTCGCAATGAGCGCACACGTCGAAGCGATCTTCATCGCACCCGCCGAGGGTGGACCGACACAGTCGATGGACACGATCGAAGCCGTCGCCGGCAAGGGCGTCGTGGGCGACCGCTACTACGAGGACGACGGCCTGCCACCCACGCAACAGCTGACGCTCATCCAGGGCGAGCACCTCGATCCGCTCGCCGAGCGGCTCGGTCCGGGCGCGCACAGGCGCCAGGTGGTCACGCGCGGCATCGAGCTCAACCCGCTCGTCGGTCGCGAGTTCCGGATCGGCTCGGTCCGGGTGCGCGGTGTCGAGCTGTGCGAGCCGTGCAACCACCTTGCAGGACTGACGTACACGGGCGTCGTCAAGGACCTGGTGCACAGAGGTGGCCTGAACGCCGAGATCCTCGCGGGCGGCACCATCGCCGTTGGCGACGTCGTCGCGGTGAGCTTGAGTTCCGCACCGGGCGCGCGACCATGACCATGCGCTCATCGCCTCCCACGCCCGAGCCGCGCATGGCGTAGCGTCGCGGCCAGTGGACGACGATCTCGCCAAACCGCCGCCCCGGTTGATGCTGTGGCTGGGCGGCGCCACCGCGTTTGCCCTGTTGGTGGGTGCCGTCGGCATCCTGCTGCTCGTCCGCCAGCGCGCGACCGTCGCCGCCGAACAAGGTGCCGAGCAGCGCGCCCGGCTGGTGGTCAACGGCATCCTCGCGCACGAACTGCGTCCGCGGGACGTGATCGATGTAGCCGACCCCACCCGCATTGCGCAGTTCGACGCCCTCGTGTTCGGGCCCCTCCGAGCCGACTCGGGCGTCGTGCGCGCATCGATGTTCCGCGCCGACGGCACAATCGTCTACTCGAGCACGCATTCGCTGGTCGGCAAGCGGCCCACCGATCAGGACAAGATCGAGGCAGCTCTCGGCGGCCGGGCCTCGCGCGAGGTCTCCCGCCTGAATGGCGACGAGCCGGACGCCGACGGACGCAAGGTGCTGGAGGTCTATGTGCCGATCCCGGAGATCGCGGACCGGCCCCCCGCGGCGTTCGAGATCTACGAGGACTACGCCCTCGTGACGAAGGAGGTTCGCGGGACGCTCGTTCCGCTGGCGGTGCTGCTGGGCGCGATCGCGCTGGCGTTCATGGGGTCGCTGTTCCCGATCCTCCGACGTGTCACGTCCACCCTGCTCCAGCGCAACCAGGACGTCATCCGTCAGGCCCGGCAGCTGCGTGAGACGCTCGAGGAGCGGGAGGGCGTCGCCGCCGCCCTGCTCGAGAGCGATACGCGCCTGCGGTTGATGCTGCGCCAGCTGCCGGCGCTCGTCATCACCCTGGACCCGAGCGCGAACGTCACGTCTGCGAACGGACAGGCGCTGGGCCAGCAGTGGAACGTCGAGCTGATGCTGGGTCGGCCGGTGACCGACGCCTTCGGCCCCGACGATGGGATCCCGCTCCTCGACGCACACCGCACGGCGCTCGCCGGGCGGTCGTCGAGCTGTGAGTTCGCCGCCAAAGGAAGAACGCTCGCGGCCCACGTCGAGCCCCTGCGTGACATGAACGGCGCCATCGTCGGCACGATCTGCCTGGCGCGCGACGTGACCGACGATCGCAGCACCTGAGCCCAACCAACCGACCACGTGTGACGAGGAGCTGCGCCAGCCGCAGACGCCGGAATCGCCATCAGCGAGCATGCACGCCCCCCGTGGTCCGTCCCTCCGCCCCCGAAACGACGTCGGCCCCACCCTCGAAAGGGCGGGGCCGACGGATTGCTGCGGTGACGCGTGGTGTTACGAGAGGTACTTCGCGGTGTCGATGCCGTGCTCGGCCATCAACTTCTCGAACGTCTCGCGCATCTCCTCCGGGTAGTCCGGAAGGCCACCCTCGGCGAGCACCTGCTCGGCGCGCGCGCGGATGTTGGGGCCGAAGTCCCAGTCCTGGTCGGCCATGAGGCGACGGACTTCCTTCTCGGGCCACGAGACGACGCCCGGGTCGCGGCTGAACTGCGCGGCCAGCTTGTCGATCTCGTCGTAGCGACCTGCGGTCGGGGCCTGCTCCTGGAGCATGCCCTTGGCCTCGAGCGCGGCCTTGAGGTCGTCGTCCATGTGGTACGGCGTACCGTAGGCGTCCTTCGAGAAGAGCTTCTCGAACTTGATGCGCGGACGCTGACCACCGGCCTTGGCGTCCTCGAGCGGGTAGCCCAGCACCATGCCCCACGTCATCTTGAGGTTGGGGCCGAGACCGAGCGCCTTCTCCACGCCGCCCGGCTTACGGCCGAACGCGAGGAGGCAGCTGCCGACGCCGAGCGATGCCGCAGCGACGGTGGCCTGGCCGACGGCCTGACCGGATTCGAAGCGCAGCAGCGTGTCGGTGCGCTCCACCGGGAAGCTCATCAGACGCGGAACCGTCTGCGTCATCGTGAACTCGTAGTTCCAGCCGTGGTACTTGGTGAGCGCGCCGGAGAGGGCAAGGCTCGAAAGACCGTCGTTGGCGCGGCCGTACCAGGCGTGGAGGTTCGTGAGCCAGAAGACCAGGTGGGACGCCTGGTTGATCATCTGGACGTTGAAGCCGGAGACGCACTCCTCGATCTCGTCCCACAGATCGCAGGTCTCCTTCTGGATCACGATCGCTTCGGTCGCGTTGATGTTGCCCTGGCAGGACGCCATGCGGGCGGCCTGGAGGATCGTCTGGATCTTCCAGTCCTCGACCTTGCGGTTCGGGTCGTAGTAACGAATCGTCCGGCGATCGCCGATCGCCTGAAGGACGGGTACATCCTGAATGTCTGATGCAGAAACGGCCATTGGACCCCCTGGTTGCGTACGCCGCAGATGGGATGGATGGGAGCGAGCGGCGCAACCGGTTGCGCCGTATCGCCCGGCAATCTAACGGACACGCGACCCCTGCGCGACGGACGATTGGGGGGTTTTCTCATGGTGAGACGTTTCGGTAGTCTCCGCCCCATGCCAAAACTACTTTTCGTCACCGTCGTGCCCACCGAAGAGGTCCTCAGCAAAGAGGGCAAGGTCCGGTTCCCGGGCACGGACAAAGCCATCGAGGAACTCACCGCAGCCGGTTGGGACGTCACCACCTGCGGCGTCGACTGGCCCGAGCCCCTGAACGTCGCAACCGAGCTCAAGCCGGACGCCGCCCTCGTCTCGACCTACAAGCGGGTGCCCCGCTCGCGCGACTGCGCCTCGATGCTCGCACGCATGAGCGATGTGCCGGTCTACACCGTCGGCGTGCTGCAGAAGGACGATGCCTTCCGCACCATGGCGCCCTCGGTCGGCGTGCTGCGCAACATCGGAGAGCTTCCCAAGCCCGAGTAGCGCCCGTGCGGGAAGGAGTGAGCACGCCCGGTCGCCGATGGCGCCGGGCGTTTTTCGTGCTGCACGTCAAACCGGTGTCACTGCCCCGCGCCTCTGCCGCTGGTCGTCGGTCGGCGCGTGCGATCACGCCAAACCTCCCCGGACATGACCGTGCGAGCCGGGAGCCACCCGCTGATCGCCGCCAGGATGCGTTCCAGCGAATCGACGTGTTCCCGGTGCACCCCGCGGCCACAGCCGCCTCTGAGGCGTACATTCACGCGATGATGCGCACCGGCCGCCGCGGATGAGACTCGTCGACCAGGACGTCGGGCCGTACGAGCGGGTGGTGTGGGCCCACGACCCGGGCATCGGACTGCAGGCCGTCGTGGCCGTCCACTCCACCGTGCTGGGACCGGCGGTCGGCGGCTGTCGGTGCTTTCCCTATCCCGACCAGGCCACGGCGGTCATCGACTGCCTGAGGCTGGCCGAGGGCATGACCCTCAAGTCGACGGCAGCCGGCCTCGACATCGGCGGCGGGAAGGCGGTGATCATCGGCGACCCTGCCACGGTCAAGACTCCGGAACTGCTTGCGGCCTTCGCAGAGGTGCTGAACCACCTTGGCGGCGACTACTACACGGCCGAGGATGTGGGCACCACCACGCGCGACATGGACGTGCTGCGCGAGCGGACCCCCTACGTCCTCGGCGTGAGCGAAGCTCGCGGCGGCGGCGGCGACCCCTCCCCCTACACCGCGCAAGGTGTGATGGCGGCCATGCGCGCCGCCTGGCGAGCGACCTCCGGCGCGGACTCGCTCTCCGGCGCGCACATCGTGGTGCAGGGGGTCGGCAAGGTCGGCGCCGGCGTGGCTCGCCTGGCTGCCGAAGAGGGCGCGCGGGTGAGCGTGAGCGACGTGGCCGCCGAGCGCGTTGCGGCGTTCGCCGGGCTGATCGGTGCCGAGGTCATCGCGCCGGAGGCCGCCCTCGCCGCCGAATGCGACATCCTTGCCCCCTGTGCCATGGGCGGCGTGCTGAACCCGCAGACGATCCCTCGGCTGCGCTGCCGGCTGGTGTGCGGGGCGGCGAACAACATGCTGGCAGGCGACGACGCGGCCACCATGTTGCAGTCGCGGGGCATCGACTACGTACCGGACTTCATCGCCAACGCAGGCGGCATCATCGCCATCGCCGACGAGATGCACGGCTTCGACCCGGACCGTGCGATGACCCGGGCGCGGGGCATCGGCGACATCGTGGCGCGCGTGATCGCGGAGGCCATGCGCAGTTCGCAGAGCGCGCTCGCTGTGGCCGAGCGCATGGCCGCTGAACGCCTGGAGGCGGCCCAAGCGGCCCGGCCGCGCGCCAGGCACCCCCGCACCTAAAGGCGGTACCCTGCGCCCCATGCCACCACTTCGCTCACGCACGACCACCCACGGCCGCAACATGGCCGGAGCCCGCGCACTCTGGCGCGCCACCGGGATGACCGACGACGACTTCGGCAAGCCGATCATCGCGGTCGCCAACAGCTACACACAGTTCGTGCCCGGCCACGTGCACCTGAAGAACATGGGCGAGATCGTGGCCGAAACGATCCGCGCGGCCGGCGGGGTGGCGCGCGAGTTCCACACGATCGCCGTGGACGACGGCATCGCCATGGGCCACGGCGGCATGCTCTACAGCCTGCCGAGCCGCGAGATCATCGCCGACTCGGTCGAGTACATGGCCAACGCCCACTGTGCCGACGCGCTCGTGTGCATCTCCAACTGCGACAAGATCACGCCGGGCATGCTGAACGCGGCCCTGCGGCTGAACATCCCGGCGGTGTTCGTGTCGGGCGGGCCGATGGAGGCCGGCAAGGCGGTCATCACCGACGGCGTGGCGCAGGCACCGACCGACCTCATCACCGCCATCGCCGCGTCGGCCAGCGACGCGGTCTCCGACGACGGACTGAGCGCCGTCGAGCGCTCGGCCTGCCCCACCTGCGGTTCGTGCTCCGGCATGTTCACGGCCAACTCGATGAACTGCCTCACCGAGGCCCTCGGCCTCTCACTGCCCGGCAACGGCTCAACGCTCGCAACCCACGCCACGCGCCGCGCGCTGTTCGAGCAGGCGGGCACCGTCGTGGTCGACCTGTGTCGGCGCTACTACGACGAGGGCGACGAGTCGGTGCTGCCGCGCAGCGTGGCCGGCACGTCGGCGTTCCGCAACGCCATGGCGCTCGACATGGCGATGGGCGGCTCCACCAACACGGTGCTGCACATCCTCGCCGCGGCGCAGGAGGCCGGCATCGAGTTCTCGATCGGCGACATCGACGCGATCAGCCGCACGGTGCCGTGCATCTGCAAGGTGGCGCCCAGCAGCAACTACCACATGGAAGACGTGCACCGGGCGGGCGGCATCCCCGCCATCCTCGGCGAGTTGCACCGCGCCGGGCTGCTGGCCACCGACGTGCACGCCGTGCACGCGCCGAACCTCGATGCGTGGCTCGCCGAGTGGGACGTGCGCTCGCAGGAGCCAAGCGACGTCGCCACGGAGCTGTTCCACGCGGCACCGGGCGGTGTGCGCACCATCGAACCGTTCTCCACCACCAACCGCTGGGAGTCCCTCGACACCGACGCCGAGGCCGGCTGCATCCGTGACGTCGCCCACGCCTACACCGTCGAAGGCGGCCTGCACGTGCTGCACGGCAACCTCGCCGAGGATGGCTGCGTGCTGAAGACCGCCGGCATCAGCGAGGACCTGTTCCACTTCACCGGCCCGGCCCGGGTGGTGGAGAGCCAGGAGCAGGCGATCGACGTGATCCTCAACAAGAAGATCCAGCCCGGCGACGTGCTGGTGGTGCGCTACGAGGGTCCTGCCGGCGGCCCGGGCATGCAGGAGATGCTCTACCCCACTGCATTCCTCAAGGGCGCCGGACTGGGCGACAAGTGCGCCCTCATCACCGACGGCCGCTTCAGCGGCGGCACATCGGGGCTGTCGATCGGCCACGTCTCTCCGGAAGCCGCCACAGGCGGGCTGATCGGGCTGGTGGAGGATGGCGACGAGATCCAGATCGACGCGCACGCCCGCTCGATCCACCTGAATGTGCCCGACGACGTGCTGGCGATTCGCCGCGCGGCGATGGAGGCGCGGGACCGGCCGTGGCGGCCGGTTGACCGCGACCGTCCGGTGTCGGCCGCGCTGAAGGCCTACGCGGCGCTTGCGACGTCGGCGTCCTACGGCGCGGTCCGCGATCTCGCACGCCTGGGGTAGGAACGCGGCGACGCCGACGGCCTGAGCGCCCCTCTTTGCGGGGACGGTCGCACCGACTCGACCCTCGCTCTGTGGAAACCGCTGTCGCTGCCGATACAGTGAGTGACGGCGCCTCTGCCACCCCTCCGCACTCGTTGACCACACAGAACCCCTCGCACGAACCGCCCGACGGATGCCCGTCGGATGATGTGCACCCCCCGCCGGTTCTGACGCGGACGGGCCGCCTTCGCGCCTGGATGATGCGCCGCCGCAAGCCGCTGGGCGTCGCGACCACCGCGGCCTTGATGCTCGGCGGACTCTGGCTCGCGGCGCGCGGCGTGGACCCGGGCGGTTTGGCCGCCACGTTCCGTGGGGTCCACTGGGGCTGGGTTGCGGCCGGAGCGTGCGCCAGCGCCATTCAGATCCTCATGTTCGGCATCGCGTGGCGAACCGGCCTGCGTGCCGGCGGAGTCGGTGACGTGCCGTTGCGACACGTGATCGGCGCCACCTGGATCGGGAAGGCGGCCAACGCGGTGCTGCCCGCACGTATGGGCGAGGTCGTGCGCGTGCTGACGATTCGTCGCCACATCGATCGTGAGCAGGGCTCGGTGGCCCAAATCGCCGGAACGCTCATCGCGCAACGAATCCTCAACACGCTGGCGACGCTCGTCATCGTGCTGGTGGTGGCCCTCACGATGCCGCTGCCAATCGCGATCCCCGATCGTCAGTACATCGCCGGCGCGACGCTCGTCACGGTGCTCGGCGTGCTGCTGCTGCGCGGCCGCGTCCGGATGGGCGCACAGCTGACCAAGCTGGTTCCCGGTCGCCTGCGCGGCATCCTCGCATCCGTGGTCTCCGGGGCCGGCATCATGCGCCTGCGCGGCCCTGCGATCGCCTCCGTCGGTATGCACCTCGTCGCGGTCATCGCCCAGCTCACCACCGTCGCCTGCCTGCTTCGCGCGTTCGACGTGGCGACGCCGGCCTCGGCTCCGCTCGTGGTGTTGGCAATGGTCACGCTCGCCGGGGTGCTGCCCGCGTCTCCGGGAGGCATCGGCATGCAGCAGGCGGCCATCGTCGTGCCGCTCGGCACCACCTACGGGATCTCCGCCAACCTCGCCCTCGGCTTTGCGCTCGGGTTGCAGGCCACAGTTCTCGTCGTCGCCGTCACCGGTGGCCTCGCCGGGCTCGCGCACCAGCGGCTGGCACGGCGCCCTGTGCCCGCGACGCGCTAAGGCGGCGCACCCGGAGGTTCTAGAGTGATCGGGTGAGGCCGCACCGCTCTCCCAGGGTTGACCGACCGTGAAGCTGCTCGATCACCCCCAGCCCGTCGCGGACGAACCCGCCCCCGCCGGCCGTCTGCGCCTGCGAACGGTTCTCCTGTATGCGCTCTGGCAGGTCGCGCTGATCGCGATCTTCTTCCTCATCTACTTCGGCGTACGCGGAGTGACGACCGGTGCCATCGGCCGTGCCAACGCCAACGCCCGGGACCTGGTCGATCTGGAACGACGACTCGGTGTGCTGTGGGAGCAGGGGCTCCAGCGGCACATCATCGACACCGACTGGCTGGTGACGCTTGCGAACTGGGTATACATCTGGGGGCACCTGCCCTTGCTGGCAGGCACCGCCATCTGGCTCTTTCGCAAGCGGGGCGAACGATTTCTCGTGCTGCGGAACGCCATCTTCATCTCCGGCCTCATCGGACTGCTCATCTTCTGGCGCTTCCCGGTCACGCCGCCGCGACTGGGCATCCTGGACATCGTCGACACGGTCACGGCACGATCCGACGCCTACCGGGCCATCCAACCGCCGAAGCTCACGAACAAGTACGCGGCGTTTCCGAGCCTGCACTTCGGCTGGAATCTCATCCTGGGCGTGGTGATGAGCGGCTGTGTCCGCCACTTGGCATCGCGGGTGCTCTGGGCGGCCACTCCGGTTGCGATGGCCGCCGCGGTCGTCTTCACGGGCAACCACTTCGTGATCGACGTGGTGGGCGGCGGCATCCTTGCCCTCGGCGGGCTCGCCGCGGCCGCCTACCTGCACCGCCGCCCACTGTTGGCCATTCCCCGATTCGTGCCTCCCGGCGCTGCACGCGGATGGTAGGCGACGATCGCCCGTACCTCGTCGCCCACAGAGCGGCGAACACGATCGACGGCCTTCACGCGGCATGCGCATCCGGTGCACGACTGTGCGAGTGCGACGTGCACCTGTTCTGGGGGCGGCTGGAGGTGCGCCACCTGAAGACGATCGGGCCGATCCCGATCCTCTGGGACCGCTGGTTCCTTGTCAATCCGTTCACACCGCGACTGCTGCTGGGCGATCTGTTGGCCGGCGTCGAGCCGGGCGAGCACCTGATGCTCGACCTCAAGGGGCTGCGGTCCGCCGTCGGGAGACGGGTGCGTCGCGAGCTCGCCGGCCACCGACATCCGGTGGCGGTGTGCTCGCGCAACTGGCGCGCGCTCGAGCAGCTGCGCGGCCTGCCGGATGTCGAGCTGATCCACTCGGTCGGCAGCCCCCGCCAGCTGCGGGCGCTGCTGCGGCGGTTCGGGCCATCGAGCCTTCAGGGCGTGTCCATCAACGCGGCGCTGCTCACCCCGCGGGTCGTGGCGCAGCTGCGCGAGCGAGCCACAACGGTCATGTCATGGCCCATCCGCACACGTGCCCAGGCGGACCAATTGGTGGCCTGGGGCGTGCGGGGCCTCATCACCGAGCACCCGGAGGCGCTCGGCGTCGCGGCCCCCTGACCCGTCAGACCTCGCCGAGGATGCGATCGATCCGCGCCGTCACGGACGCCCGCTCGAGTGCCGCGACGCGGCGCGGATCCCCCGCGAACGCGCGGGCCTTGGCGGCATCCGGAAACTCGATGATCGCGACGACGACGGCGGCGTTGTCCGGGTCGCGCAGCACCCGGCTTGCGGTCGCGCCGTATTCCACACGGACGCCGTCGAACGCCTCGAACTCGTCGACGAACCGATCGAAGTCATGTAGGTGGTACTCGGCGATGAGCATGGACATCGCACCCTCCTCTCGCAGACGTCTGCCATCAGTGTCCCTCACGCCGGGGCCGGTGTCGTCAGGGCAGACCATGTTCGCGGCGGGGTGAACTGCTGAGCCGAACGGACGGGCGTGTGGGTGGCGTCATGTGCCGCCCACACGCCGACTGCGGCTACATCTCAAGTGCTTCGTGCACCTCGACGGCCCCGTTGGGGGCCTGCAGGATCGGGCAGCCCCTCGCAAGCTCCGTGGCGGCCGCCAGGTCGGCGGCGTGCACCACGGTGTAGCCGGTGACCCCCGACGCTGCGCCGCCGGCCACACCGGCTGCGGTCACGGTGTTGCCGCCGCCGAAGGGATTGCCCGCGTCGGCCACCGCCGCCCCCATCTGGCCGAACCAGCTCATCCAGGCCGCCATGACGGCATCGCGCTCTGCCTGCGTCGCCGGCATCTCCCCACCACCGGAATACGTGAATACGAACTTCGCCATCTCGAGCTCCTCTGTCGCGTGTGGACGGTTTGCCCGTCTCATCCCTATGACGAACACGCCACGACCATTTCGACATCGCGATCCGATCCGTTGGATCAGGCGCCGGAGCTCACCGCTCGGCACACGTCCGTGGCGATGGCGACGACCGTCGCCGCAGCCTGACCGAGCTGACGATCGGCATGCCAGCACAGCCCGATCCGCCGCGGTGCGACGACCCCGGCATCGAGCCCGATCGCGGCAAGGCGACGGTCGGCGTCCACCTCCGGCAGGGCGAGGCGCGGCACGATCGCCACCCCCAGACCACGCGCGACGAGCTCGGGAATGGCCAAGTTGTTGTCGGTGCGCACCACGACGCGTGTCCGCAACCCGTGCGACCGGAACACTCCCTCCAGCCGCCGCTCCTCGCTGGGATCGTTGCGAAAGCCGATCAGCGGCAGGGCGGCCAGTTCCGCGACCGTCGGCTGGCGGTCACGCCGTGCCAGCGCATGATCGGCCGGCACGAGCAGCACGTGCGGATCGACCAGCAGCTCGCGTACGGCGAGGTTCTTGGCGCGCACCGGCAGGGTCACGAAGGCCAGGTCGACATGCGACGCGATCACCCCGGCGATGAGCTCGTCGTCGGCATCCCGCTCCACGAGGTCGATCACGACCGACGCCGCCCGGTCGCGCACCTCGGCCAGCACGCGCGGCAGCACCCGGGCACCGACGCTCATGAAGCAGCCGAGCCGCAGGTGTGCCCGCCGTTCGTCACGCAGACGGTCGGCGTCGGCGGCCAGCACGTCAAGGCGGCGCAGAATGTCGCGTGCGTGCGTCACGAGCACCTCGGCGGCGGCGGTCGGCCGGGCCGGCACCGGCCCCTTGCTGCGCGTGAGCAGTGCCACGCCCACCGCCCGCTCCAGCATCGACAGGTGCTGACTGACCGCCGACGGCGCCACACGCAGCTTCGTTGCGGCGCGCCCGATGCCCCCCTCGTCGATCGTTGCGACGAGCGCGCGCAGCTGAGGCAGTGTCACGGCGGGACTGATCATCAGTGAAAGTGATGATAATGGCAGAAAGACATAACTTTCAACGATGCTCGCCGCGGCCCATACTCGGGGCATGACCACGAAGCCGACCCCGCCCGATCCGCGCGTGATGGACCGCTTCCTCGACGATCCGCTCGTCGTGGGCGCACGACAGCGACTCGCCGATCGCCTGGCGGCGCACCAAGCCGAGATCGACGACGTGCGCCCGCCGAATGCGGCGCGCACCGCCGACTACGCGGCGATGATCGCCGCCGCCGAGCAGGTGCGCAGCGGCCGGCTGATCTATCCCTACCTCGGCAGCGGCATCGGCAACGGCCCGCTGGTCGAGTTGGCAGACGGCAGCGTGAAGTACGATCTGGTCGCCGGCGTGGGCACCCACCACCTCGGTCACTCCCACCCGGTGGTCGTGCGTGCGGCGATGGACGCGGCGTTGATGGACACCGTCATGGAGGGCAACCTGCAGGCGTCGGCAGCCGGACAGGCCTTCGCCCGTGAGATCCTGGACGCGGCGACCGAGTCGGGCGCGCCGCTCGCCCACTGCTTCGTCTCGACGAGCGGAGCCATGGCCTGCGAGAACGCGCTGAAGATCGCCTTCCAGCACCGGCACCCCGCCGACCGGATCATCGCCTTCAGCGGTTGCTTCAGCGGGCGGACGCTCGCGACGGTGCAGATCACCGACCGCCCGGCATTCCGCGACGGCCTGCCCACCGCGCTCGCGGTCGACCACATTCCGTTCTTCGACCACCGCGATCCCGCCGGTTCGACCGCCGCCGCCCAGGCCCGCCTGGCCGAGCTGCTTCGCCGCCACCCCGGCCGGCACGCGGCCATGATGTTCGAGCTCATCCTCGGCGAGGGCGGCTTCTACGACGCGCCCGCGGCGTTCCATCGCGCGCTGATGGAGACCTGCCGCGCCGCGGGGCTGCTCGTGCTCGTGGACGAGGTGCAGACCTTCCTGCGCACCACGCGGCCGTTCGCCTTCCAGCACCTTGGGCTCGACGAACTGGTCGACATCGCCTGGGTCGGCAAGGCCAGCCAAGCCTGCGCGACGCTCTTCCGGGCCGAGGTGGCACCCCGGCCCGGTCTCGTCACCCAGACGTTCACGGCCGCAACGGCGTCACTGCTGACCGGTACGGCGATCGTGCGCCACCTGCGCGCGGGTGGCTACTTCGGGGCCGACGGCCTCATCACCCGGCTCTCGGACCACTTCCGCATGCGCCTGCGCGGCATCCGACGCCGTCACCCTCACCTGATCGCCGGGCCGTGGTGCTCGGGAGCCATGGTCGCCTTCACACCCCACGATGGCTCACCCGGCGCCGCCAAGGCCTTCCTCGACGATCTGTACTCCCGGGGCCTGATCGGCCTGGCCGCCGGGGCGGAGCCCACCCGGGCCCGATTCCTGTTGCCGGTGGGCGGGATCACCCCGCGGCAGATCGACCGCTGCGCCGCGCTCATCGAGCAGGCCCTCGTCGCCTCGGCACCTGCGTGAGCCTCCCGCGGCTACGGCCCGCCCGCGCCGGCGACGTCGATGCGATCGTGGCGTTCGCGCAGACCGCGGCGGTCGGCGTCACAACGCTGCAGCCCGACGCCGACTTCCTCGCGCAACGCATCGCGCGCTCCGCGGTGGCCTTCGCCCACACGCCCGCACGCCCGGGCGGCGACGAGTACCTGTTCGTGGTCGACCACGACGGCGAGATCGTGGGCTGCTCCGCGCTGGTCGCGCGGGTCGGCGGACACGATCCGTTCTACACCTACGAGGTGCGCCACGAGCATCACGTCTCCCCGCCGCTCGGCGTGGATCGCCTGCTCGACGTGCTGCACCTCAAGCGCGACCACAAGGGCCCGTCGGAGCTGTGCGGGCTGGCGGTCGCACCTGGCCGGCGCGGTCAGGGCATCGGTCGCGTGGCATCGCTGGGCCGGCTGATGTTCGTCGCGGCTTTCCCCGAGCGCTTCGCGGACCGCATGATCGCCGAGATTCGCGGTTTCCAGTACGACGACGGGCACTCGCCCTTCTGGGACGCGGTGGGCAGCGTCTTCTTCGCCCCCAACGCCTTCGAGACGCTCGACGTGATGACCGGCCTGGGCGACAAGGACTTCATCGCCGAGCTCATGCCCGACCATCCGATCTACCTCGACCTCCTGAGCGCCGGCGTCCGTGCCGCGGTCGGCCGCCCCCACCGCGACGCGCTGGGCGCGGTTCGCCTGCTCACGGGACAGGGCTTTCGTCCCGCGGACGAGGTGGACATCTTCGATGCCGGGCCGATCCTCGAGTGCGCCACGAGCGACATCGCGATCGTGCGTGAGGCGCATACTGTTCCGGTGGCGGCCGTCCGGACGCACGCCGCGATCACCGAGCACCTGGTTGCCTCCACCGGCCCGGACTTCCATGTGGTGTCGGCAGCACTTACCCTGACCGCCGAGGGAGCGGTGCTCGCTCCCGAGGTGGCCGAGGCACTCGAGGTCGACACCGGGAGCACAGTCCTCGTTGCGGCAAGGAGTGGGCAGTGAGCGAAGCGTTCGTCTCCATCGACCCCGCCGGCGGACGCGCCGTCTGGCGCGGCCCGGCGGCCACACCGGATGAGTGCGACCGGGTCATGCGCGCCGCTCGTGCGGCGTTCCCCGCCTGGGCGAACGCTCCCGTGGAAGACCGCTGCGACATCGCTCGAGCATTCGCCGGCGTGGTCCGTGCGCGCGCCGGCGAGCTGGCAGCCGCGATCTCGGCCGAAGTCGGCAAACCGCCGTGGGAGGCCCGGGCCGAGGCCGAGCTGGTCGCGGCCAAGGTCGACATCTCCATCGAGGCGCTCGCGACGCGACGCTCGCCCTTCCCGTCCGGACCGGCCGTCACGCGCTTTCGCCCCCACGGCGTGTGCGTGGTGCTCGGTCCCTACAACTACCCGGCGCACCTTCCCAACGGCCACATCGTGCCCGCCCTGATCGCCGGCAACTGCGTGGTGTTCAAGCCCAGCGAGCACGCACCCTCGGTGGGCGAGCTGATGCTCGACCTGTGGCGACAGGCCGGGCTGCCGGCCGACGTGCTGGCGGTGGTACAGGGCGACCGGCGCGTCGCCGAACCGCTGCTGGATCACCCGGCCGTGGCCGCCGTGCTGCTCACCGGCAGCGCCGGGGCCGGGGTGGCGATCCACCGGCGCTTCGCCGGGCGCCCCGATGTGCTGCTGGCGCTCGAGCTGGGCGGCAACAACCCGCTGCTGGTGCAGGAGGTCGCCGATCACCGGGCTGCCGCCTACCTCACGTCGCTGTCGGCGTACCTCACCGCCGGGCAACGCTGTACCTGCGCACGGCGCCTCATCGTTCCTGCGGGTGCCTCCGGCGACCGCTTCCTGGACGAGCTCGTCACGATGATCGGCCGCATCCGCGTCGGCGCACCGACCGACGAGCCGGAGCCCTTCATCGGACCGGTCATCAGCGCGCAGGTGGCCGAAGCGATCCTGGCGCGCCAGGCGGAACTCGTCGCCGCCGGAGGCACGCAGGTGGTGCCCTGCCGGCAGCTGGTACCGGCCACCGGGCTGCTCTCACCGGGGCTCATTGACGTGACGGCGATCGCCGACCGCAGTGACGATGAGATCTTCGGACCGCTGCTGCAGCTCATCCGCCCGGCCGATATCGATGCTGCCATCGACGAGGCGAATGCGACCGCGTTCGGGCTCGCCGCCGGCATCATCACCGACGACGCTGAGCTCGCCGAGCGCTTTGCGACGGAGATTCGGGCGGGCGTGGTGAACTGGAACCACGAGCTGGTGGGCGCGTCGAGCCGCGCTCCGTTCGGCGGGGTCGGCCTGAGCGGCAACCACCGCCCCAGTGCCCTGTTCGCGGCGGACTACTGCAGCTACCCGGTCGCGTCGATCGAGCACCCGGTCGCGGCCTTGCCCGAGCGGCCCATCGGGGGGCTCGTGCCCGAGGTCTCATGAGCGAGCCGGTCGAGACCAACTTCGACGGGCTGGTTGGCCCCACCCACAACTACGCCGGCCTGTCGGGCGACAACGTCGCCTCGGTCGCAAGCCGCCACCGCACGTCGAACCCCCGGGCGGCGGCACTCGAAGGCATCGCCAAGATGCGGACGCTCCTGGCGCTCGGTGTGCCGCAGGCGATCCTGCCGCCCCATGAGCGGCCGCACCTCCCCACCCTGCGCAGCCTGGGCTTCCGCGGCGACGACGCGGCGGTGCTGGCGCGGGCGGCGCGCGACGCTCCCGGCCTGCTGGCCATGTGCGCCTCGGCGTCATCGATGTGGGCGGCCAACGCGGCGACCGTGACCGCCAGCGGCGACAGCACCGACGGGCGGCTCCACCTCACGCCGGCCAATCTCGTGTCGAACGGCCATCGCTCGATCGAGCCGCCGACCACCACCCGGATCCTGCGTGCGGTGTTCGCCGGGCGCGAAGGGGTGGACGTACATGATCCCCTCCCGGCCACCCTGGACCTCGCCGACGAAGGGGCCGCCAACCATGTGCGCCTCGGCCGGCTCGACCGTCCTGGCGTGCAGCTCCTCGTATTCGGTCGCGACAGCGGGTCGCGCGGTGGCGGCGGACGCCAGACCCTGGCTGCCGTGCAGGCGCTCGCACGCCGCCACGGCATCGAACAGCACACTGTCCTTGCCCGCCAGCACCCGCGGGCGATCCGCGCTGGCGCGTTCCACAACGACGTCGTTGCGGTCGGTCGCAGCGACGTGCTGCTGTGCCACGAGCTCAGCTACGTCGCCCAGCGCTCGGTGCTGGCGGCGCTGCGGAAGCTGCTGCGCAACTCGGGCACCGAGCTACGGCCGGTCGTGGTGCGCGAGGCCGAGGTGTCGCTCGCCGATGCGGTGCGCTCCTACCTCTTCAACGGCCAGCTCGTGGCCGACGCCGAGGGACGCATGACGCTGGTCGTTCCCGCCGAGTGCCACGAGGTGCCCTCGGTCGCGCGCTTCCTGACTCGGGTTCAGGCCGACTCGGACGGCCCGATCGCGCGGGTCGAGACGGTCGACGTACGCCAGAGCATGCGCAACGGCGGCGGGCCGGCATGCCTGCGGCTGTGCATGCCGCTCACCGCCGACGAGCGGCCGATCGAGTCGGTGATGGCCACCCCCATGCGACTGGGTGAGCTCGAGGCCTGGGTGCGGCGCCACTACCGCGACCGCCTCGCCCCCGCCGACCTTGCCGACCCCGCGCTGCTCGACGAATCGCGAACGGCCCTCGACGAGCTGAGTGCGCTGCTCGGCCTCGGGTCGGTCTACGAGTTCCAGCGGGAGCGCGCGTGACCGCATCCGATCGTCTCGTCGCGCTGCTCAGAAGCTGGTGCGAGATCGCGAGCGACCGCACCACCCCCACGGGCCTCGAGGTCATGGCCGACCAGCTGGCGGCCGCGCTCACCCCGATCGCCGGTGACGTCCGGCGCGAGTCGGTGGGCCCGGCCGGCCTGCCGCTCGTACGCGCCCGCTCAGTGGAGCGCCCCGGCGGACGGGTGCTGCTGGTGGGTCACCTCGATACCGTGCCACACGATGGCCCGGGCAGCACGCCGCTCACCCGCGTCGAGCGTGGGCGCCTGTTCGGCCGTGGCGCCGCCGACATGAAGGGCGGCCTCGTCGTGATGGTCGAAGCCCTGGCCCGCGCCGAAGCCCGCGGCCAGGCGCCGCCGTGGGAGGTCATGATCGTGCCCGACGAGGAGATCGGCACGCCGTGGAGTGCCGACGCCCTCTTCGCGGCGGCGGGCGAGGCGCGTGTCGCGCTGGTGTTGGAGCCCGCCACCGCGGACGGCGGTCTGGTGCGCCGGAGAAAGGGCGTCGGCACGATCCGGGTCCAATTCGCGGGGCGCGCCGCCCACGCCGGTCGCAACCCGCAGGAGGGTCGCAGCGCGATCGCGGCGATGGCGGCGCTCGTCGCGCCCGCCGAACAGCTGGCAGACGTCTCGGCGGGAACGTTCGTGAACGTGACCATGGCCTCGGGGGGAACTGCCACCAACGTCATCGCCGCGCGGGCCGGGATCGAGATCGACGTGCGCGTCGACACCTCCGCCGAGGCCGACCGCGTGCGGGCCGGCGTCGCTGCACTGGCCGAGCAGGTCGCCGCAACACACGGCGTCGCGGTGGAGGTCGCCGGCGGACTGCACCGGCCGCCCATGCCAGTTCACGACGGGTCGGAACGTCTGTTCACGTCGTATCGCGACATCGTGCGTGCGGGGGGCGACGACGTCACGTGGCACGACGTGGGCGGCGGCTCCGACGCCAACCTGGTCGCCCAGGCCGGCATCCCGGTGCTCGACGGCCTGGGGGTACGCGGCGGTGACCTCCACGGCCCGAACGAGTTCGCCGAGATCGCCAGCATCGAGCAGCGGGCCGAGGCGCTGTGCCGGCTGCTCGGCGTGCTCCGAACGCCGTAGGGTCCGCTCGGGCGGCCCGGTGGCGCCGTGGTCACGGAGCGTGACGGCCACGTCACCACTCTGTGACGGCGCAAACATTCGTGCCTGGCACCATTTCTTTCACGATCGCGCTCGCGACGCGATCGGGCCCCGCCGAATGCATCCGCGGCGTCGTCCGGCGGGTACCCCACGGGAGACCCGATTCCGACCGAGGAGACACCGCATGCGCCTTCGCCGCACCAGCGCCATCGTCCTATCCACCCTGACCCTGTCGACCGCCGCCTTCGCCGCCGGCTGCGGCTCATCGAGCAGTTCGTCGACTGCTGCCTCCACGGCCACGTCCGCGGGGAGCACCACCACAGCAGCAACCACCGCCGCCGTCTCAGCCCACAAGCAGGCGCTGCTCGCGCCGAAGCAGCAGGTCACGCTGGATGCCATGACCAGCAAGTACGGCGACGTGCTGTTCAACCAGGACGGCCAGGTCGTCTACGCCTTCCAGAACGACACGAAGAACACCTCGAACTGCTCAGGTGAGTGCGCCGACTTCTGGCCACCTGTGCTCAGCACCGACGCGCCGACCGCGGGCAAGGGCGTCGACGCCGCCAAGCTGGGGACCATCACGAGGGCCGACGGCGCCAAGCAGGTGACCTACAACGGCTGGCCGCTGTACTACATGGACGAACCGGCCGGCGGAATCCACTGCCAAGCCATGAACATGCACGGCGGCCTGTGGTGGGTGGTCGACGCCAAGGGCGACCCGGTGAAGAGCGCGTAACCGAACGGACCCGCGGTGGGAGCTGGGGCCACGCTCCCACCGCTGGCCGCGGAGTTCACGCCTCGGCGTAGACCTCCATCGGCGGGCAGGCGCACACCAGGTTCCTGTCACCGTACGCGTGGTCGATCCGCCCCACCGGCGGCCAGTACTTCGCCGCACGCAGCGACGCCAGCGGGTAGGCGGCCAACTCGCGGCTGTAGGGACGGTCCCACGCGTCGGACGCGACGGTGTCGGCGGTGTGAGGCGCCATGCGCAGCGGGCTTTCCTCGGCGCTCCACTCCCCCGCCTCCACCCGCCGGATCTCCTCACGGATGGCGATCATGGCGTCGCAGAAGCGGTCGAGCTCATCCTTGGACTCCGATTCGGTTGGCTCCACCATCAGCGTGCCGGCCACCGGGAACGACATGGTCGGGGCGTGGAAGCCGTAGTCCATGAGGCGCTTGGCCACATCGTCGACGGTGACCCCGCACGCGTCCTTGATCGGTCGCAGATCGAGGATGCACTCGTGGGCCACGCGCCCGCGCTCACCGGTGTAGAGCACCGGGAAGTGCGGGTCGAGGCGGGCGGCGATGTAGTTGGCGTTGAGAATGGCGACCTCGGTCGCGCGCTTCAGTCCGTCGGCGCCCATGAGCGCCAGGTACACCCAGGGGATCGGCAGGATGCCCGCCGATCCCCACGGAGCGGCGGCGATCGGGCCGACACCGGAGGCAGGACCGGCCGCCGGCTGCAACGGATGGTTCGGCAGGAACGGCGCCAGATGGGAGCGCACCGCCACCGGCCCCACGCCGGGGCCACCGCCGCCGTGCGGGATGCAGAAGGTCTTGTGCAGGTTCAGGTGCGACACGTCCGCACCGAACTTGCCGGGCTTCGCCAGACCCACCAGGGCGTTGAGGTTGGCGCCGTCCACGTAGACCTGGCCGCCACCGTCGTGCACCGCCGCGCAGATCTCGCGGATGTGCTCCTCGAACACGCCGTGGGTGGACGGGTAGGTGACCATGATCGCCGCCAGCTCATCCCCAGCCGCCGCGACCTTCGCGCGCAGATCGTCCACGTCGACGTCGCCGCCCTCGTCGCAGGCCACCACGGCCACGCTCATTCCGGCCATCACCGCCGATGCCGCGTTGGTGCCGTGAGCGGAGGCCGGGATGAGGCAACGGGTGCGCTGCGCGTCGCCGCGTGAACGGTGGTAGGCGCGGATGGCCAGCAGGCCCGCCAGCTCGCCCTGGGAGCCGGCGTTGGGCTGCAGCGACACGGCGTCGTAGCCGGTGACCTCGCACAGCTCGCGCTCGAGGTCCTCGATCATCCGCAGGTACCCGCCCACCTGGTCCAGGGGCGCGAATGGATGGATGCGCGCGAACTGCGGCCAGGTGATCGGCAGCATTTCCGCCGTGGCGTTCAGCTTCATCGTGCACGAGCCGAGCGGGATCATGGTGCGATCGAGCGCCAGGTCGCGGTCGGCAAGGCGCCGTAGGTGGCGCAGCATCTCGTGCTCGGTGTGGAAGCGATGGAAGGCCGGATGGGTGAGCAGCTCGCCGGTGCGCCAACGGTCGGCGGGGACGCCCGACGGCGCCGTCGCGTCGAGCGCGCCGACATCGCCGCGCACGCCGAACGCCTCCCACAACACCTCGACGTCCTCGCGCGTGTTCGTTTCGTCGAAGCTGACCCCGACGTGGTCGTCATCGACACGGCGCAGGTTGATACCCCGCTCCCGCGCCGCTGCCACCACGGTGTTCGCTGTTCCCGGCAGGGCGACGGTGACGGTGTCGAACCAGGTGTCGCCCACCACGCGCACGCCCGCGGCGCGCAGTCCCGCGACGA
>WBZQ01000780.1_pt1 | contig 23722 bp, 18 predicted proteins | sample 5204251 | NCBI WGS metagenome assembly WBZQ01 (sample SAMN12412402, study PRJNA552823) | activated sludge metagenome | isolation source: activated sludge from nitrification reactor of wastewater treatment plant... | place: USA: Virginia | collected 2017-09
GTTGCCGCCCACGATCGTCTGCAGGGCCGCGCCGAAGTTGCCCACGATGCTGCGCGAGCGCACGGTGATGCCGCGCACGACGCCCAACGCCTGCGTCACGTGGCAGCCCGGGAACTCGAACGCCGTCGTCACCCAACGCGCGTCGATGGCCATGCTCGCCTCCTTGCGACGCGTCATCCTAGCCCGGACCCTTCGGCAAAGCACCTGCTGCGCCGTGCCTTCGCCGCGCCCCCGCGCTGGGCGCGCCGAACTGCGACAGCGCCGCGCGACGACTGCCGCCGAGCAGTCAGGATCGATGCCTTCGCGCCAGGCGCGCAACGTGCTTGCCCAAGACCGACCCAAACGACATACTCGCGCGGTGACGGAACCCACCCACCACACCACCTGGCTGGCGCGCCTCGCGCTCGTGGCCATCGTGTGCGCCGCCGCGGCGCTCCGTTTCGCCGGGCTCGACTGGGGTCTGCGGCATCCCGTGCATCTCGACGAGCGGGTCTACGTCGAGAGCGTCGTGGCCATGCTCGCAGCGGGCGACTTCGACCACCGCTTCTACACCTATCCGGGCCTGTTCTTCTATCTGCTCGCGCCCGGCATCGCCTGGCTCGGCCCCGCGCGCTGGTGGACGAACGACGCCTACTACGTGTCGCGTGCGCTGGTCGCGGCCGCGGGCGTGCTCGACGTGGGCCTGGCCTGGTTCGTGGCCACGCGCCTGTTCGGCCGCGCGGCGGGGCTGGCCGCGGCGTTGTTCGTGGCGGTGTCGCCGCTCGACGTGCGCACCGCACACCAGGTGCGCCCGGACGTGCTGCTCGAGGGGTTCGGCCTTCTGGCGCTGTTGCAGTTCCGGCGTCTGGGCGCGCTCGTGCGCGAAGACGCGCGCGCGGGCGCGCTGATCGGCCTGGCCACGGCGATCAAGTTCAGCGGCCTGTTCCTGGTGCCGTTCTACGTGGCCGCGCGACTGCTGCGCAGCGGTCCGCGGGTGCGCGGCCTGTGCATCGCTGGCGCGCTGACGATCGGCCTGACGCTGGCCGCCACGCCGTACGCGCTGCTGCACGCGGAGCGCTACTGGAGCGGACCCGGCGCGCAGCTCGCGATGTACTTGAAGGATCGCCCTCAACAAGCGCCCGCGACGGGCCGCGCGGGCGTGTTCGTCGAGAACCTGGGCTACTACGCCGACGCGGGCGCGCGCGCCCTCGGCCCGCTGGGCGTGCTGCTCTTCGGCGTCGGCGCCCTGGCCGCCGTGCGTCGCGAACCGCGCTTCTGGTTGCCCGCGCTGCTGCATCCGCTCACGACCATCGCGGTCATGTCGGTCGCGACGATGGTCTTTCCGCGCCTCATCCTGCCCGGGCTGGGTTGCGTGTACGTGCTGGCGGGCTTCGGCGTCGAGCTGCTGGCCGCGCGTTCGCGCGCGCTGGCCGTGGCGGTCGCCTGCCTGGCGGCCTTCGTGCCGCTGCGCGGCAGCCTGCGCTCCGTGAACGTGGCCGTACGGCCCAGCCCGGCCGATCGCGCGCTGGACTTCTTCGAAGCGCGCTACGGCCCGGGCACACGCGTGCTCGAGACGCGCATCGAAGGCGTCGAGCCGGGTCTCGACGCGGGTGCGATGTTGGGTTTCGACCGCACGCGCCTCGACGTGCTCGAGCACCCCGAGCACGACGCGGCCCTGCGCCTCCTGGCCGCGCATGCAGACGTCGTGGTCACCGCCCCCGGCCGCGAGGACTACTGGGGCGCGTCGCTCGTGACCATCTACGAAGCGCCTGCCCATCGGCCCGCGCGCACCTGGAGCCGCCTTGGCCCGTTGCGCGAGGACGGCCCGCCTGTGCTGCGCTTCGGGGTACCGCGCAGGCGTCTCGGCTGCACGCCGGTCGAGCTGCGCGCGGCGCGGCTGTCGTCGTCGTTCGGGCCGACCGGTCTCGACGCCTTGCGTGACGGCGATCCGCGCACGTCCTGGCGCAGCCCGCGCGACCTGGCCGGTGACGAGTGGCTGCGGATCGAATGGCCCGCGCCGCTGGCGCTCGGGCGCGTCACCCTGCGCCTGGACGCGTCGCCCGCGCGCTACGGACCCGAGCTCGAGCTGCGCACGAGCGTCGACGGCGAGCTGTTCGAGCCGGTCGTCGCCGCCCCATCGCGCCCGACCATCGAGCGTCAACTCCAGGCTCGACGCCTGGGTGACCAGCGACCGCTCGCGCAGGAGCTCGTGCTCATGCCGCGCGACGTGCGCGCGGTCGAGATCCGCCAGCGCGGCCTGCGGCCCGAGCCCTGGTCGCTCGCGGAACTGGGCGCGGCCACCTGCGGCCCGCGCGAGTGAGGATCAGTCGAGCCGCTGCAGCCCGAAGACCTCGACCTCGACCTCACGCGCGAAGTGCGCGAGCGGCTCGTGTTGCGGACGCGCGAGACCGGCGGCCCGCAACAGGCTTTCCTGGCAGTCGCGTAGGCGTGCGCCCTGCAGTGGGTAGGGCGCGTGGTGCACGCGCCCGGTGAACAAGCGCCCGCCGGCGGCTGCGTAGAGCACGTAGCGCTCGGCCAGGAAGTGCTCCAGGCTGCCGGGCGCCGCGGCCGCCGGCGTGCCGATGACCTCGTAGTCGAGCTGGCAGGCGGCCGGGCGTGGCCCAGGCCAGAGCCTCTCCGAGGCGTAGTGCACGCGCGCGCCGTCGCGCCGCAGCGACATGCGTGCGCGGTGGTAGGGCAGCCTCCAGAGCGCACGCGCGATCAGCACGGCCAGCGGGTTGGCCGCGTCGAGACTGAAGAACCACACGCCGGGATCGCGGCCGTGACGGTGCACGTAGGTGCGCACGTTGACTTCGTGGAAATTCGACAGCCCAGGGACCGCAGGTGCCCAGACGGGCCGCACGCCCGTCATCGTGAACGGCACCAGGCCCACGTAAGCGGTGCCCTCGAACAGGTCGAGTTCGAGGCCCGCCGGCAACAGCGCCGCCACGTCCGCGGGCGGCACCCGCCAATGCAGGAAGAGCAGCTCGGCCCAACGCTGGCGCATCGCAGCGCGCCCGGTCGGGCGGCGCGTCGGCGCCAGCCGGTCGATCACGCCGCGCGCGTGACGCCGCTGTGCGGCTCGGCGAGCGAGGGGTGCAGGGCGACGCGACCCTCGCGCACGTAGACCCAGGTCGCGATCAGGAGCACGCCGAGCAACATCGCCAGCAAGCCCACGAGCCCGGCCTCCGGGCCGAAGGGGCCGCCCGTCCACAACTCCGGGCCCGCCTGTCGCAAGTGCACGCGCGCCTGGCTGGCGTCGCTGATGCCGCTCACCGGGAACCCGTAGACCACGCCCTGGAAATAGTTCCAGGTCACGTGCAGACCGATCGAGAGCGCCATGCGTCCCGTGAGCACGTAGCCCGCGGCGAGCAGCAGGCCGGCCACCATGATGTTGAGCGTGCTCACCCACGTGGCGTTGGGGTTGCCGAAGTGCCCGAGCCCGAACAGTGCCGACGTCAGTACGGTACCGGCGAGTACGGCCGCGCGCGGGCCGAGCAGGCGGCCGCGCAGACCTTCGGCCAACTGATGCAGCGGATAACCGCGCGTCAGCATCTCTTCGTAGAAGCCCACGTTCACGAAGAGCAGCAGCGGCGTGCCCCACGCGAGCAACGGCATCGGGCTGTCGCCAGCCGGCGTGACGCTCACCCAGCCCAGCCACGACTCGGCCTGGAAGATCAGCGTCATGAGGCCCGCCCCGAGCCCGAGGCCGAATGCCAGGTCGGCCCACCAGGCGGGCTGCGTCCACTGCAGGCCGAAATCGGACGTCGGACGGCGGTCGAGGAAGCGCGCGGCCACGTGAATGCTCAGCCAGGTCGCGAACGAGATCCACAGGCTGCCGAGTGCCACGCGCTGCAGGCTTCCGCTACCCGGTCCGGAACCGCGCATCAGGCGTATCCACGCAAACAACAACAAGCCGAAGACGAGAATCTGCCCGGTCAGCCGCCATAGGGCCCGCGGGCGCCGCTCCTCGGCGTTCCAGAACGGCCACAGCCAGCGCAGCGTGCGACCGCGTGGCGGGTCGCCGACTACGTCCGGAGGCTGTGCGGCGGCGGGCTCCTCGAGCGGGTCGCTGTCGCTCATGCGCGCATTAGACCGCGCTCGCTCTCCCGACTCAAGCGGCGCGCGTCCTGCAGACGCCGCCAGGCCCAGAGCAGCAGCGCCACCACCAGCGCCACGTGAGCCAGGGCCACGAGCACGCTGGCATCGACGCCCGTGGCGGCACGCCAGGCGCGCAGCTCGCGCAGGCGCACGAGCTTCCGTCCCAGGCCGACCATCAGGAACAGGTTCGCGCCCAGGAAGGCGGAGAGCGCGGCGTACACGCGGGCTGCACCGGGGCAGGCGCCGAATAACAGCGGCGCCACGATCAGCGCCAGGAACGTGTGGTTCTCGTGCACGCTGGTGGCGAGCAGCGCGTACAGGTGCACTTGCAACAGGACCGCCAGTGGCAGCAGATGCCGCGCGCTGCGCGGCGCTCGGGCCAGCCCCCAGGCGCAGAGCGCGGCGCCGAGCAGCACGAGCGGGCGCGCCACGGCACGCGGATCGAACCCGGCCCAACGCGTGAACGCGGGGATGGAGACGATCGTGGCGAGCGGCCAAGGGCCGTCGAGCGACCACTGTCTCGCCCAGCCGGCGATCCACCAGACGTTCAGACCCAGTGGCGCGAGCGTGCTCTGGCCGAGCGGCCTCCGGCAGCCGTCGAGCGCCGACAACAGGTGCCCGCTGCTCCACCAGGGCGCCAGGATCACGACCGCCACCAGCACGCCTGCGGCCGTGCTCCGCAGGCGCGTGCGCCAATCGGCTTCGCGTGCCAGCACGACGGCCAGGACCGGCAGCAGCAGCGCGCCCTGCGGCTTGACCAGTCCGGCCGCGACGACGAGCGCCGTCGCGCCGACTGGGCGTGCCTGTTGCAGGAGCAACACGGCGCCGAGCGCGAGCGCCCCGAACAGCGTGTCCTGGTAGCCGAGCACCGGAGCGGCCAGGATCACTGCCGGGTTGAGCCAGAAAGCCAGCGCGCGCGTCCAGCCGTGCTCGCGCGACGAGCCGCGCAACAGGCCCGTGATCGCCAGGCTGGCGAGCAGCGGGCCGAGGTTGATCACGGCGGTGAAAGCCGCGCTGTTGCCCAGCTCGGGGTCGAACAGGGCATAGAGCGCCCCTGCCAACCACAGCAGCAGCAGGCTGCCCGGAGGATAGTCGACGAACAGCTCGGCGCCGCCCTGCCAGGAGAACGTCGCGTAGGGCAGTCGCTCGTGCAGCAGATAGTCCAGCGTGCCGCGGCCGCTGGCGCGCGCCTGGGCCAACAGCTCGGCGTCGCTGGGGCCGTAGAGACCGGCCAGTCCGGCGCTGCGCGCCTGCGCCGCCCAGCCCTTCTGGATCTCGACGTCGAAAGTGCCGGGCAGCGACAGCGTCATCAGGCGCACGAGCAGCCCGAGCGCCAACGCCCAGGCGCAGCGGCGCGTCAACGCGTCACCGGCGAAGTCGAGTTCACGGCCGCACCCGCATGACTCGCGGGCGAGTGTACACTCTGCTGAATGGCCGACGATCCGTTCGACTACACGCGACTGGTGCAGCGTGCCCTGCTGGGGGTGGTGCGCGACGCCCTGCGTCTGGCCGCCAGCGAGGGCCTACAGGGCGAGCACCACTTCTACATCACCTTCCGTACCGATGCGCCCGGGGTGGAGTTGCCCCCGCGCCTGCGCGCCGAGTACCCGCAGCAGATGACCATCGTCCTGCAGCACCTGTTCTGGGAGCTGGCCGCAGACGAAGAGAAGTTCTCCGTCACGCTGCGCTTCGGCGGCGCGCCCGAGCACATCGAGGTGCCTTTCGCGGCGCTGGTCTCGTTCCTCGATCCGTCGGCACACTTCGGGTTGCGCTTCGAGGCCGACGCCACCGAGGTGGCGCGACCGCCGCGCGCGCGTGCGGCCACGAAGACATCGCCGGTCGGAGCGCGCCCGGCACTGGCGCCCGCCCTGAAGGCCAAGCGCGCGACGACGTCCGCGTCGACCAAGCGCGCGCCGCGCAAGCGTGCGCCCGCTCGTGTCGCGCCGGCCGCGGCGCCGCCGCCGACGAGCGGCCCCAAGGTCGTCGATCTGGCCGCGTTCCGACGGCAGTCGGGCGACAAGGACGACGACAAGGGACCAGCCTGAACCAGGCCGCGTGCCACGTTCACCGTACGATCGGCAGGAGCAACGTCACGGCGAACGTCGTCGGGCTCTCCACCTGCCGCACGTCGGCTTCGTCGCCGTAGAGCGCGCGCAGGCGCAGGCGCACGTTCTGCAAGCCGATGCCCGGTCCGCCGCGCCGCGCGGGCGCGTCGGGATCGCGTGGGTTGGCCACGTGCAAGCGCAGACGCCCCGACTGCAGCCGCGCGCTCACGCACACGGTGCCGCCCTCGAGCAGGTTGGCGATGCCGTGTGTGACCGCGTTCTCGACCAGAGGCTGCAGGATGAGCGGCGGCACGAGGCAGGCGCCGGCCGCGTCTTCGACGTCGCATGCGACCTGCAGACGTTCGCCGAAACGCACCCGCTCGACGCTCAACAGCGCTTCGGCCAAGGCCAACTCCTGCGCCAGCGGGACGGCCTCGGCGGCGCCCAGAGCCAGGCTGCGACGCAGGAAGTCGCCCAACATGGCGCACACGCGCCGCGCCGCGGCCGGGTCGCTGCCTGCCAGGGCGCTGATCGAGTTGAGCGCGTTGAACAGGAAGTGCGGGTGAATCTGCGCCCGCAGCGTCTTGAGCTCGGCGTCGCGCGAGAGCAGTTGGAATTCGAGCGCCCGCCGTTCGGCCTCGCGCGAGGCCTGATAGCCAAGCAGCACGTAGTGCAGCGCCGAGGCCAACAGGAACACGAGCACGCCCACGACGAACAGCAGCGGCGTGGGGCGTGGCCGGTCGCCCACGTCGAGGCCGGCCAGCGACGCCGCGCGTACGAGCAGACTGCCGGCCCCGGCCACCAGCGCGGCCGAGACGAGCGCGGCGGCGAGCTGCGTGAAGACCACGCGCGCGAGCTGCGCCAGACGCACGGGTACGGCGCGGCACAGATAGTACGTGCCGAGACTGATGGCGGCGTAAAGGAAGCTGACGGCGAGCGCGATCAGGGCCGCGAGGCCCGTTGCGAGGCCGCCGCCCACCACCAACAGCGCTCCCAACGCCGCGGCGAACGGCAGCCACAAGAGCAGGTAGAGCGCGCGTCGGCGGCGGGCGGCCAGGATGGGATGCATGGCCGCGCGCGAGTCAGTTCTTGACTTCGACGCCGCCCATGAGCGCCACGCCGGTGAGGATCAGGCGCGGCGGCGGCGCGGCGTTCGCATCGGCCTCGGGGGCTTGGGTCGAATCGTCGAACCCGCCCAGCAGCGGCACGCCGCGGTTGATCACCAGCCAGCCGCGCGGCACGCTGATCTCGATGCCGCCCCACATCGCGAACGTGTCGAGCGTGGCCTGTCCGCCGGCCAGGCTGGCCCCGCGCAGGTCGATCTCGATGCCGCCCATGACCGCGACCAGGCTGCCGCCCTCGAAGTCGGCGCTCGCCAGGCTGCGGCGCGTGCCGCCCATGAATGCCAGCGCGTCGAGTCGTTCGCCGCGCTCGACGGACACGCACGCGCGGCGCGGCACGAAGGCGCGCCACACGAGCAGCGCGCCGGCCACGACCAGGCCCAGCGGCCAGACGCGATGCAGGCTGACCACGCCGAAGTTGTCGAGCAGCAGCACGCAGCCGAGCAGGATGAACAGCGTGCCGCCCGTCTCGCGTGCCTCCAGCAGTCGGGCCACGCCCGCCAGCACGAACACGAACGGCCAGCCCTTGGTCAGCGTGCCACGCAGCAGCGTGCCGAGCGGCACGCCGAAGTTGTCGAGCGTGAAGGCCAGCCCGAGTAGGATGATGAATACGCCCACCACGAGGCGCGGCGAGAACCAACGGCGATCGAGCGTCATGCGCGCCTCCCGGAACGCGCCGCCACAGGGTCGGCGTCGGAATCGCAGCGCACCTCGAAGGCGCGCAACACCATGCCCAGCCCGCCGAGCACGAGGAACAGCGGCCAGGCCTGCCGCAGTCGCAACAAGCCCATCGTGCTGGCCAGGAAGATGCAGCCTGCCCCGAGCAGCAGCAGCCCGCTGCGTCGTTCGCCCGGCGTGGCCAGGCGAGCCACGCCCAAGGCCACCACGAAGAGGGGCCAGAGCCCCTGCATGCGGCCGACGCTCACCAAGTCGAGCAGGTCCAAGGTCAGGAGTGCGCCGACGACGATCAGGGTGACGCCCAGGGCCAGCTTCTCGGCCTGCACCGCCGGTCTGGCGCGCCTTTCGACTTGCGTAGGTTCGAGAGATCGTGGCATGTGTCAGCTCCCATTCGCAGAGTACGACAGGCAGCGCCCGCGCGCCGCCACTTTCCGGCGAGCGGCGGATGCCTACCGGCGAGCGACGCCGCGGGCCGTGACGCGCCGAGCCCGGCTGCTACAATCCGCTCGCGTATGCGCGGCAGCAGGCTGGCCCAGTACGAGGTCCTGGACGAGATCGGCCGGGGCGGCATGGGCGTCGTCTACCGCGCTCTCGACACGCGCCTCAAGCGCGAGGTGGCGCTCAAGGTGCTGTCGCCGGCGCTGACCGGCGACGACGCCTGGCGCGCCACCCTCGTGCGCGAGGCCCAGACCGCCGCGGCGCTCTCGCATCCCGCCATCAGCGTGGTGCACGAGGTCGGCGACGTCGACGGCGTGACCTTCATCGCCATGGAGTTGGTGCGCGGCGAGTCGCTGTCGCGGCTCTTGACGCGTGGCCCATTGCCGGCGGAGCGCGCGCTCCAGTTGGCGTCGGAGCTGGCGGCCGGGCTGGCCGAAGGCCACGCGCGCGGCGTCGTGCACCGTGACTTCAAGCCCGGCAACGTCATGGTGACGGCGTCGGGCCAGGCCAAGCTGATCGACTTCGGCCTGGCTCGCACGATCGAGCCACGGCCCATCTTCGACAGCGGCGACGACACGCCGCCGCGCGTCGAGAGCGACGCCGGACGGCTGATCGGCACCGCGGCCTACATGTCGCCCGAACAGGTGCGCGGGCGGGTGGTGGACGCGCGTTCCGACGTCTTCGCGTTCGGGGCCGTGCTGTTCGAGATGCTGGCTGGAGAGCCGGCCTTCCTGCGCGACGGCGCGGTGGAGACGCTGCACGCCGTGCTCAAAGACGAGCGTCCCGCGCCTGCCCAGGCGCCGCCCGCGCTGCGCGGCGTGCTCGAACGTTGCCTGCAGAAAGATCCTGCCCGCCGCTACGCCGACGGCGGCGAGCTACTGGCTGCGCTGCGCGCCGCCGCGACCAGTCCGCGCGCGGCCGATGCGGTCGCCTCGTCGCCCGACGCCGCGCGGCTGCGCGTCGTCGTGGTCGACGACGAAGATCCGGCGCGTGCGCTGCTGCGCGAGTACCTGGCCACGCAACCCGACGTCGACGTGCTGGCCGAGTGCCGCAACGGCTTCGAAGCCGTCAAGGCGGTGAGCGAGCTGCGTCCTGAGCTCGTGTTCCTCGACGTGCAGATGCCCAAGCTCGACGGCTTCGAGGTGCTGGAGCTGATCGGGCGCGACGTGGCCGTGATCTTCGTGACGGCCTTCGACCAGTACGCGCTCAAGGCCTTCGAGGTCCACGCCGTCGACTACCTGCTGAAGCCCGTCAGCGAGGAGCGCTTCGTGACGGCGCTGACCCGCGCCCGCGCGCGCCTGCGCGCGCGAGAGAGCCTGCCGGTGCGTGAGCTGGTCGAGAGCGCGCGCCCGCGCGCCGCCGCCCTCGATCGCCTGCTGGTGCGGCAGGGCGCCAAGGTGCACGTGATCCCCGCCGAGTCGCTCGACTACGCCGAGGCCCAGGACGATTACGTGGCACTGCACGCGGGCGGCAAGTCACACCTGAAGCAGCAGACCCTGGCCGAACTGGAAGCCGCCCTCGACCCGCAGCGCTTCGTCCGCATTCACCGCTCCTACCTGCTCAACCTGGAGCGTCTGGCGCGCCTCGAGAGCGAGGGCAAGGACACGCGCGTGGCGGTGCTGCGCGACGGCACGCGCCTGCCCCTGAGCCGCACGGGCTATGCGCGCCTGCGGCAGTTGCTGTGACGCGCGCCTGACGACGTGGCGCACGCCCGCCCCAATCTGCCCGCCCTGACCGGCCTGCGCTTCGTGGCCGCGCTGGGAGTCGTGGTCTTCCATCGCGGCCAGGACTTCGTCCAAGCCCACGGCCCCGGCTGGCTTGTGCCCATCGCAGCGAGCGGTTACGTCGGCGTGAGCCTGTTCTTCGTCCTCTCAGGCTTCATCCTGGCCTACACATACTTCGAGGAGCCGGCTCGGCCGCCGTCGCCGCTGGCCTTCTACCAGGCGCGCGTCGCGCGGCTCTATCCGGTCTACCTCGTTGGCCTGCTGATCGCCTGGCCGTTCGGCCTGCGCGACCTGGCCCGGCTGGGCGACGTCACGGCGCGCGCGCGCGGCGTCGGTGCCTGGCTGGCCGAGGCGTTGCTCCTGCAGAGCTGGCATCCGGAGACGGCCTGCGGTCTCAATTGTCCCGGCTGGAGCCTGTCGGTCGAGGTGTTCTTCTACGCGCTCTTCCCGTTCCTGGGCTTCATGTTCTATCGCTCCGTGCGCGCGCACCTGGCGCTCGTGCCGCTGCTCAGCGCGCTGGCCGTCGCGGCCCCGGTGCTCTACCACGCGCTCCAACCCGACGGCCTGGCGCACATCGATCCCGGCACGCACACGCCGCTCGTCAGCCTGGTGAAGTACAACCCGCTGCTGCATCTGCCCGAGTTCGCGCTGGGCATCGTGGTGGCCGGCCTGCACTTCGCCTGGCGCGCCCGCGGCGGCGCCTGGACGTGGCCGGTCTGGTCGCTCGCACTCGTGCTGCTGGCGCTCGTCTGGGGACCGAGCCTGCCGCACCTCGTGCTCCACAACGGGCTCCTGGCGCCCGTCTTCGGCTGGCTGATCCTGACCCTGGCGCGGCCCGACTCGACCGCGGCGCGCGTGCTGGCCTGGCGCCCGCTCGTGCTCCTGGGCGAAGCCAGCTACAGCCTGTACATCGTCCACATGCCGCTCGCCATGTGGTATGCGTCGCTCGCCAAGCGCCTGTTCGAGGGCGCGCGCCCAGGTTGGGACTTCCCGCTCTACCTGGCGCTGAGCGTGGGCCTGTCGCTGCTCCTGTACAGGCTCGTCGAGCTGCCCGCGCGGCGCGTCGTGCGCGCGTACTTCGCGCGTCGCGCGGGCTGAGACGGACTCACTCCACGCGCGCGGCGCCCCAGGCCGGGTCCCACAGCGGCGCGCCCTTGATCTCCGCGCGACGCACGCGTTCGGCCTGCTCGACGAAAGCAGCCGCGACGTCGCCGTCGGCCGTGAGCGTGCCGGCCTCGTCGCCCGTGGCGGCGCGCTGCATGGCGGCGTAGTCTTCGAGGTCGAAGTCGCCGTCCTGATCGAAGTCGGCCACCGCGCCGGGATCGTCGGCGGTGTGGAAGCTGCCGGGGCCCGTGAAGCGTCCGTCGATGCGCAGGAAGACCCAGTCGAGCGCGTCGACGTCGTGGTCGCCCTCGTAGTCGAACTCGGCGCGCCCCAGCGACAGCAAGAAGTCGAAGAGCCGCTGCTGGTTGGCGGGGCGCAGCGTGCTGAAGCGGTCACGCGCCGCGGCGGCCTCGCCGTCGTGAGCCAGGACGGCCGCGCGCAGGTTGTCGGCCGGCGTGCCGCCCGTGGCGCTGCCGTTGTGCAAGAGCGCCTCTTCGGCGCGCACACGCAGGCCCCACAGGGTGGGCGTGCGCAGTTCGGCCTCGCTGGCCTGGCCCTGCACGATGCCGTCGCCCAGCGCGCCCACGTCGTGCAGCAGGAAGTCGGAATAGGGCTTGATGCTGCGTCCGGCCAGGGCCGGGATCGACGACGGTCCGGTGACGTACGGCGTGGCCACGTGACAGCTCGCGCAGCCGATGCCGGTGAAGGCCAGTTCGCCGCGCATGCCGTTGCGCGGCGTTTGCGGCGGGGCCGCCACCAGGCGCTGGAAGTCGCGTTGGCGGTCGATGCGGTGGAAGCCGAAGCCGTCGGGGCCATCCTCGGGATCGGGCACGCTGTCGCACTGTGCCAGCACGGTGCCGTTGCCGTTGGGCGCGTTCTCGGCGACGAGGAAGCGATTGGTCAGGCCCATCTCGTTGAGCGATGCGTCGGCGGAGAAGGTCAGCAGCGTGGCCACCTGCGCCTTCCAGCCGAAGCGCCCGACACGCAACGTGCCCGGCGACTCGAGCGGTTCGACCAGGTGCGCGCGGCCGCTCACGCCCGGCGGCGGGCTCGTCTCGCGCGACTGGATGTCCGCGTCGAGAATGGCCTCGACAAGCCCCGCGCCGAAGATCGGCGTGGTCAGGCGCTGTGCCGTGACGTTGGCCTGCGGCGGCACGACCTCTTGGCACTGCGCCGCGATGGCTTCGGCCTGCAGCAGCGAGCCGCCCAGCGCCGCCAGCGGATCGAAGGGCGTCGAGGGCGGCGCGGCGGCCTTGCCGAAGCGCGTCACGCGCTTGGCGCTGAAGCCGCCCACGCGCGGGCGCGCGTGGCACGAGGCGCACGAGTGGTCGTTCATGATCGGACCGAGACCCTCGACCGCCGTCAGCGTGCGGCCGAACTCGGTGCGACCGAGCAGGAACAGGTTCGTCTCGGCCGCGCTCAGGCCCGGGACGGGATCGCCCATGCGCGGTTGGATGGGCTGGGCCGTGCTCGACGCGGCGGCGCACGCGAGCGCCGCGCCCAGCACGACGCGCAACGCGCCGGCACTCATGGGCAGACCTTCAGGTCGAGCGCGTTGGTGAAGTTGTAGCCCGCCGGGCCGCCGGCTGGATCGAGATAGCGGAACTGCACGTAGCGCACGCTGCCCGCCACCACGCCGGCGAAGGCCGGGTTCGTGAAGTCGACCGGCAGGCTGGCCACGCCGCTGCCGTCGGCCGTGGCGGCGAACACGCGTCGCCGAGCATCGGCCGGGTAGCAGCGTTGGCCGTCGCCGTCGGCCACGCAGGGGCTGGCCTTCGACTGCGTGAAGACGAACTCGCCGCTGGCGCCGGCCGGCAGGTTGCGCGCGCGCAGCACCAGGTTCGCGTCGCGCAGGCTGGCCGTGCCCGTCCAGCCCAGCGCGCCCGTGAAGCCCGTCGAGTTGGGCGTGGGCGCGCCGTAGCTCAGCAGCCGGCAGAGCGTGTTGATGAAGACCGACGTGCCGGTGCAGCGCCCTAACACGAGGTCGAGGTCGCCGTCGTTGTCGAGGTCGAACGGGGCGCCGTTGTGCGTGCCCGTCAGGGCTGCCGCCGTCAGGCCCACGGCGCCCTTCCAGCCGCTGGTCGAACCCGAGAGCTCGGCCTCCTCGCGCAGCGTGACGTTCGGGGTGTTGCCGAGGTTGTGGTACAGGTGCGCGCGCCGGCCGCAGCCTGGCGTGTCGACGTCGACGTCGGAGATGAAGGCGTCGAGGAAGCCGTCGCGGTCGAAGTCGGCCAGCGCCGACTGGCTGCCGAAGCCGTCGTCGGCGTAGGTCACGCCGGTCGGGAAGCCCATCTGGAGCGCGCTGCTCCAGACCACGCGCCCGAGCGCGTCGTTGCCGGTGTTGAGCCGGTAACGGTCGGCGTTGTCGTCCGTGACCACGATGTCGAGCCGGTTGTCGTTGTTCAGGTCGCCCACGGAGACGAAGTAGGGCGAGAAGTTGTGCGGCGTCTGGAACTGGTCGAAGACCTGCAGATCGGGCGCCTGGTTGTACGCGATGCTCACGTACTGCGGTGGGTTCAGGCCGGTCGACTTGACCACGTCCTTGACGCCGTCGCCGTTCATGTCGGCGATCGCCACCGCGGTCGAAAAGGCGGACAGCAGCATCGTGGCGGTCATGCGCGACTGGTTCGAGTCGGAGAAGAAGCCGTTGCCGTCGTTGATCCACAGCCGATCGTTCGTGTCGAACCCGGTCGGCTCACCGCTGCCGCCCGCGCCGCTCGCGTCGTAGTCGCCCAGGTACAGGTCGAGGTCGCCGTCGTTGTCCACGTCGCCGGTGGCGATCGAGCAGAAGCGGCCGGGGGTGGGCTTGGTCAGGTCCGGCGTGCCGTCGGCCTTGAGCACGTAGATCTGAGGCGAGCGCGCGGCCTCGAAGCGCAGCCCCTGCCAGGCGCCGCCCGAAGCGCCCTTGTTGACGTAGATGCGCGGGTGCGAGACGTGCTTCGGAAGCCCGTCGCTGATGGTCACGGCAGTGGCCAGGTCGGGCCAGCCGTCGCCGTTGAAGTCGGCCACGACCACGTCACGGTCGTTGGTCGGCGTCAGGAAGCCCAAGTCGCCGCCCACGTCGGAGTCGGACGCGTAGAGCGCGGTGCGGTCGACCAGCACGCCGCCCTCGTTCATGAACAGGACGTTCGCCCGACGGCCGGGCGAAGTGAAAGGCTCCTTGCGCACGACCACGAGGTCGACGTCGCCGTCACGGTCGAGATCGCCCCAGGCGTAGTCTTTCTCGTCCGGGTCGTTCACGCCGAGCGCCGGGTCGGAGACCAGACGCGTCGCGGTTTCGTTCTGGAACTCGAGCCAGCGCTGGTTCAATTGCGCGGCGGCCGGGAGGGCCGCCACGGCCAACACGAGCGCGGCGCACGACAGGCATCGCGGCTTCACTTCCTGACTCCCTTGGGACGGCGCGCGGCCCGTCCCCGCATGGACGATTGAACCTGGATCACGAGCGGCGAGAGCGTGCCCGAGCCGGCCGGCGCGACGCGCCACACGGGCGTGCCGGTGGCGCCGGCGACGATGACGTTGGCCACCACGCGCGCGACGGCCAGCGTGTAACTGCCAGGCGTCAGCGGTGCGGTGAGTTGTCCGGTGGCGAGCGTCACGGGCGCGCCGAGTTGGGCCACGCCGGTGATGACGCTGCCGACGGGGTAGGGGCCGAAGCTGTTGTTGAGCGTGTTCTGGCCGCCGCCCACCTGGCGCAGTCCGGAGCCGTTCGGCACGCCGCCGAAGCCTTGCGGGTTGTTGACGCCCGCGGGCGTGGCGAAGCTCGTCAGCGGGGCGCTCGACGGCGTTGCGAGCGGCGCGAGCGCGCCAGCGCCGTTCCACGTCAGATCGAGGCTGAAGAGCGCCAGGCCGTCGCTCAGCGCGTCGCTCAACTCGCCGACGACGGCGTAGTTCACGAGCGCGCCCGGCGCGACGGTGACGTTGCCAAGGCCTGCGCTGCGCACGCGCACGTCGAGGTTCGTGGCGTGCAGCAGCGGCGCCCCGACGACGAACGCGACCAATCCCGCAACGCATAGCCGGCGCGCCCGGCGAGTCAACTGATGGGCGATCATCGACAGGCCTCCCCTAGTTCGACACGACGCCCGGCATGTTATCAGGGAAGCGACAGAGCGTGCGCGATCTATCTACGCCATAACGGCGTGTCTGCTAGCGGCAGGCGCGCACTTCCAGCGCGTTGGACAAATTGTAGCCCGCCGGGCCGCCGGCGGCGTCCTTGTATTGGAACTGCACGTAGCGCGTGGTGCCGGGCGCGAGCTCGGAGAAGTCTGAATCCGTGAAATCGACGCGCAGCGCCGCCTCGCCGGCGGCCGACGCCGTCACGGGGTACGCCCGGCGCCGCGCCTCGGGCCCGGCGATGCAGCGCTGTCCGTCGCCCTCGGGCACGCAGGCGTCGAGCCTGAACTGGGCGAAGACGAACTCGCCCGGCGCGCCGGCCGGCAGGTTGCGCACGCGCAGCGTCAGGTCGTCGCGGGCGTGGCTCGCGACGCCGCTCCACTCCAAGCGCGCGGCCTTGCCGGTCGAGTTCTCGCTCGGCGCGCCGAAGCCCTCCAAGCGGCACGACGTGTTGATCCACAGCGACGTGCCCGCGCAGCGTCCCAGCAGCAGATCCTGGTCCCCGTCGGAGTCGACGTCGAAGGCGGCCACGTTGAACGATCCGCTGAGGTCGTTGTACGAGAGGCCCACGGCGCCCTTCCAGCCTTCGATCGGCGCGGCCAGTTCGGCCTCTTCGCGCAGGCTGACGTTCGGCGGGTTGCCGAGGTTTCGGTACACGTGCGCGCGCCGTCCGCAACCGGGCCCGTCCACGTCCATGTCGGTGATGACCACGTCCTTGAAACCGTCGTTGTCGAGGTCGGCCACGACCGACTGGCCGCCGAAGCCGTCGTCGGCGTAGAGCGCCTCGGCGGGGTAACCGACCTGCAGCGCCGTGCTCCACTGCGCGCGGCCCAGCGCGTCGTTGCCCAGGTTGAGGCGATAGCGGTCGCGGTTGTCGTCGGTCACGACCATGTCGAGGCGTCCGTCGTTGTTGAGGTCGTCGATCGAGACGAAGTACGGCGACAAGGCGTGGGGCGTGTGGAAGAGGTCGAACACGCCGTCGTTGGGCGGCATGTTGTAGGCGATGCCCACGTACTGCGGCGCCGTCAGGGCCGTGTCCTTGACGACGTCGTTGAGGCCGTCGCCGTTCATGTCGGCGATCGACACCGAGACCGAGAAGGCGGAGCGCAGCATGGTCTCGCTCAGGCGCGTGCGGTACGAGTCGCTGAAGAAACCGTGGCCGTCGTTCAGCCACAGCCGGTCGTTCAGGTCGATGCCCTGCGGCTCGCCCGCGCCGCCCCCGCCGCTCGAGTCGTAGTCGCCCAGGTACAAGTCCACGTCGCCGTCCATGTCCACGTCGCCCGCCGCGATCGAGCAGAAGCGGCCCGGGTTGGGCTTGTCGAGATCGGGCGTGCCGTCGGCTCGTAGGACGTAGAGCTGCGGCGAGCGCTTCTCTTCGAAGCGCAGGCCCTGCCACACGCCCAGCGCCTCGCCCTTGTTCATGTAGATGCGCGGGTGCGACACGTGCTTGGGCAGTCCGTCGCTGATGGTCACGGCCGTGGCCACGTCCAGCCAGCCGTCCTTGTCGAAGTCGGCCAAGACCACGTCGCGGTCGTTGGTGGGCGTGAGGAAGCCCAGGTCGCCGGCCACGTCCGCGTCGCTGGCCAAAAGGGCCGTGCGGTCGACCAGCACGCCGCCCTCGTTGACGAGCAGCACGTTGGGCCGTCGGCCCGCCGTCGTGGCGGGCTGCTTGCGCACGATCACCACGTCCACGTCGCCGTCGTTGTCGAGGTCGCCCCAGGCGAAGTCCTTCTCCTCCGGGTCGTCGTGCAACAGCGCCCGATCGCCCACCAGGCGAGTCGCGCTCTCGTTGCGAAACTCGACCCAACGCCGGTCGAGTTGAGCGAATGCCGCTGGCGCCAGGCACGTGGCGAGCATGAAGGCCAGAACTCGCGTGGTGTGCTGCATTGGCTCCCCCAATCTGTCAGAGAGCACAGACTAACGTAGCCACTTGGCATCGATACAAGCGCTTTCTCTGGCATACCGACCGCATTCAACAATCACATACGATCAGCGCGACGATCGCCGCAGCCTCAGCCTAGGTCGCGCAATTTTCGCGAAGCCAGGACGGTCAGCAGCTCGACGATCAGTCCGTCCTGGTCGACCACGCACTGCAGGGCGGTGCGCGCCGCCCAACCGGGCTGCGGCTGCTGCGCGTCGAGGACCAGCGCCGGCGCGTGATTGAGGCTGCGCCACTCCACGCGCATGGCGCGAGCCTTGGCGGCCAAGCCCAGCAGGAAGCGCGCCACGCGCTCGCGGCCCAGGATGGGCTGCCGCGCGGCCACGAACTCGCCGCCGGCGTCGCTACGGGCGCGCACGTCGGCGCACAGCAGCGCCGCGAGCCCGGCCGCGTCGCCCTGCGCCAGGCAGGTCATCAGCCGTTCCAGCGCCGCAGCGGTCCGGGCGCGGCTGGCGGGCGAGGGCGTCACGCGCTCACGGTCGTAGCGCGCCAGCGCGCGCCGCGCCCGCAGGTGCGTGACCTTCACGTTGACGTCGCTCATGTCGAGAGCCTCGGCGGTCTCGCGCACCGAGTAGTCGAGCACGTCGCGCAGCAGGAGCACCGCGCGTGGCGTGGGCCGCAAGGCTTCGAGGGCCAACAGGAAAGCCGTAGACAGGCTCTCCGTCTGCTCGTAGCGGGCCGCGGGCGAAGCCTCGTGCGAGACCTGCTCGTGCGGCTGGAGGTCGGGCGTGGGCAGCGGCGACGGCAGCCAGGGCCCGTCGTACGGCCGCCGCCGCCGCCGGCGCAGCACGTCGCGGCCCAGGTTGAGCGCCACCCGTATCAGCCAGGGGCGCAAGGGCAGGTCGAGCCGTGCCGGTGGATGCTGGAGCGCGCGCAGGAACGTCTCCTGGAGCACGTCGTCCGCGTCCGCGCCGCAGCCCGTCAGGCGATACGAGAGCGCCCACAGAAGGGCACGGTGTGCGGTGAACGCTGCCGCAACGTCCTGAGACCAACTCATGGGCGCCAGCGGCGCGAGATGGGCCGTGCGCGAGGTCTACTCAGCATACGATTGTGCATTTTGACTTGACGTTTGACCGCTCCGCATCTTAGGCTACACGTCGATTCACAGACAAAGAGCATCAAGCCGGCATAACCTGCGCCACGGCGGGCGCAATAACCAGGCTTTGGTGCACAAGCTGGGTCGTGATGGCCAGTTTGCCTCCCGTTGGCGCGAAAGGAAGAGACATGCGCGAAAGAGCGATCAAACGCCTGATCCTGGTGGCGAGCCTGGGCGCCCTGCTGGGCGCCTGGCCACGCTCCGACGACGCGACCACCGAAGCACGTCATAGCACCGGCATGGCCCGCCCGCGCTCGCTGGTGACGGCGTACGAGGCCTGGTCGCGCGCCTACGAAGCATCCGGCGGCGACTCCAACGTCGTCGTGGCGCTGGGCGGCCTGCCCGGCTTGGTCGAGCGGGCCACGGCGGCGCGCGGCACGGCGCGCCTCGACCTCGTCGGCAGTCGCGTCGACGTGCGCGTGGAGGAATGGGCGGAAGACGGCGACGTGTGGCTGATCGACAACCGCCCCGGCCCCGGACGCACCATCGCCCCGGAAGATGGCGACCGGCTGCTGCTCGTCGGCAGGCTGGAGCGCGACGGCCGCCAGGCGCGGCTTCAGGCGCAGCTCGAACAGGGCGCGTTCGACGCGTTCGATCCCGATCTCGTGGTCGTGACGCGCGCGGGCGTGAGGCCGGAGCAGGGGCGCCTGCTGGCCGGCATGACGTCGCTCTTCCAGCGCCTGCACCGCAGCGCGCGTGGCGGCCAGCTCGGCCTGCTCGGCGATGCCGAGCCGCAGGTCGCGGCGCGCTCCAGCCTGGACAGCGTCTGGGATGCCTTGCAGCCGCAGGCGCGCGCGGCGATCGGCCCCATTCCGAACCCGCAGACGCCGCTCGAGCTGCTGATCACCGCCGGCCGGCAGGCCTTCAACAACGAGACTTTCGAAGGCAACGGGCGCACCTGCGCCACCTGCCATCGCGAAGCCGACAACATGACGCTGTCGCCCAAGCTGATCGCGTCGCTGCCGCCCAACGATCCGCTGTTCGTGGCCGAGTTCAACCCGGATCTGGCCCAGAACTTCGAGAACTCCGTGCTGCTGCGCAAGTTCGCGCTGATCACCGAGAACGTCGACGGGTTCGACGACCTGTCCAGCAAGTTCGTGCTGCGCGGCATCCCGCACACGTTGGCGTTGATCCCCAACACGCTCAAACCCGACGTCACCGACGGCACGCCGCAGCCGCCCACGCCGCCGCTCGAGCGCACGGGCTGGGGTGGCGACGGCGCGCCCGGCACCGGCACCCTGCGCGACTTCCTGACCGGTGCGGTCGTGCAGCACTATCCCAAGACCCTGAGCCGCGTGCCGGGCGTCGACTTCCGGCTGCCGACCGTGGCGGAGCTGGACGCGATCGAAGCCTTCACGCGCTCGTTGGGTCGCCAGTCCGACCTCAAACTGGCCGGGCCCAACGCCCTGCGGTTGAAGAGCGAGGTCGCGGCGCGCGGCCAGGAGATCTTCAACAACCCCGGCCCGCTGCGCCCGCCCTTCCCGAGCGGTCCGGCCGCGGGCGCGGGCAAGTGCCTGCTGTGCCATTTCAACGCCGGCGCCGGGGACTTCATCGAGAGCGTCATCGTGGGCGGCCCGAGCGACATCGGTCTGGCGACCGAGCAGGGCAGCGTCACGGCCAACGGCAACTTCGACACCGGCGTCGAGGACATGCCCTCGCAGCCGGCCGACCTGGTCCAGCCGCCGCAGTTGAACCCGCCCGACGGCGGATTCGGCACGGCCCCGCTCGTGCGCAACGGCGTGTTCCTGGGCTTCGGCAACCGCACCTTCAACACGCCGGTCGTGGTCGAGGCCGCCGACACGGGGCCCTTCTTCCACAACAACTCGGTGGAGACCATCGAGGGCGCCGTTGCGGCGTACAACGGCGACGCCTTCAACCGCACGATCGTCGCGCGCGCCTTCGGCGGCATCAAGCTCGACGGCACCGAGGTCGTGGCCGTGGCGGCCTTCCTGCGCGCCATCAACACGCTCGAGAACCTGCGTTCGTCGTCGGACCTCGACGAGCGTGCCAAGCAGGCCACCAGCTTCTCGCAGGCGCAGGAGCTCATCAGGCTCTCGCTGGCCGAGCTGGAGGACGCCATCGAGGTGTTGAACGGCGGCAGTCTGCATCCGGAGGCGCAACGCAAGCTGGTCGCTGCCGCGGGGCTCAACGCCTTGGCGCTGACCCCGGCCGGCCACAGCCAGGTGATTCGCAACGGGCTGCTCACTCAGGCCCTGGCCCTGAAGGCCGCGGCCCGAGCCGACATCGCGTTCTGACGTCGGGCGCGCGTCGCGCCGGTGAGGCGCCCGGTCGCTCGTCAGCGGCCGGGCGTCGGCACGCGCGCCGCGCCGAGCGTTCCACACGCCTCGGGGATCGGCATGGACGGCCGTGGCCGCACGTCCTCCAACCAGGCCGACCTCCGGCGGCGCGCACAGAGAAACCTCGTCGGAGCACCCCATGAGTCTGTCCATCATGCGCTGGTCGCACAGCTTGATGCTCGTCACGACGCTTGCGGGCGCGGCGTCGCTGGCCTGTGCGCGCCCCGCCGACGAAGCCCGCGCGCAACTGGCCCAGATGGGCGTGCCCTACACGGAGAAGGCCTTCCTCGACAGCGCGCGGGACGGCAACCAGGTCGCGCTCGAGCTCTTCCTGCGCAGCGGCATGTCCCTGGAGGCGCGCGGCGACGACGGTCAGACGGCGCTCCAGGTGGCGACGCTGGCCGGGCGCGAGGCGCTCGTCGAGTTGCTGCTGGAACGCGGCGCCGACGTCGACGCGCGCGACAAGTTCGGCGGTACGGCGCTCATGACCGCGGCCTGGAAAGGGCATGACGCCGCACTGCGAGCCCTGCTCCAGCGCGGCGCCAAGCCCGACGTGCAGGCGCGCACGGGCATGACGGCGCTGATGTTCGCCGTCTGGGAGAACCACGCCACGGCCGCGCGCCTGCTGCTCGATCACGGCGCGGCTCTGGAGCTGCGCGACGAGGCCGGCCGCACGGCGCTGTTGCGCGCCGCGTTCCAGGGACATGTCGACGTGTTGCGTCTGCTCCTGGCGCGCGGCGCCGATGCGCACGCGCGCGCGCACGACGGACGCAGCGCCATGGACCTGGCGCTCGCACGCGGCCACGCGGAGGTGGTGCGGGCGTTGACCGCCAGCGGCGTCACGGCGGCCCCACCGTCGCCGCGGACCAGCGGCGCGGGGCACGCCGGTCGCGCGCAGTGACGTCGGGAACGAGGGAGCCGCTCACGCCGCCGTCGTGACGGGGCCTGCGCCACAGCACACGGCGCTCGCCTCGCTCGCCGCTGCGACCGCGCTCGACAGGCTGGCATCCACGAGCAGGCCCTCGCTGCCCACCCAGTCGCCAGCCAGGAACAGGCCGGGCGCGCCGGGTACCTGGGGTCCAGGTCGGCCGGCGCTCCCGCCCTCGGCCGCCGTCGTCAGGGCATGCGTCACCAGCAGGTCCGGCAGGAAGCGCTGCCGCACGACCTCGTCGCGCCAGCCGGGTTGGACCAGATCGAGCACGCCCTGCAACTCGCGCTCCACGGCCGCCGCGTCGTCGGCCGGTCGAGCGCCGAGATAGCGCGCCACGTGCACGAGCGCGCGGCCCTCGGGAGCGAGCCGCGCCACGGCCGAATGCACGGACAGGTACGTGGGCTGATCGATGCCGAGCGCGAAGGTCGCGCGTCGGCGCGGCAGGCGGCGCAGGGCCACGTCGAGACAGGCCGCGCGTACCGGCTCGCGCGTCGCAGCCCAGCGAGGCAGCGGCGTGTCGTCGGCTCCTTCGAGCAGCCGTGCTGCCTCGGCCGGCGACGAGCTGACGATGGCGGTCCGTGTGCTGACGCTGGTCCCATCCGCCAGGCGCAGGCCGCCGACGGAACCGTCCGACTCGCGCACGAGCGTCGCGACGGGCGTGCGCGTTTCGAGCCGCGCGCCCGCCGCGCGCGCCTGCGCCGCGAGCGCGTCGACGAGCGCCTGCCAGCCGCCGTGCAGATAGAGCGTGCCCGCGTGGCCCAACTGCAGGTTGCGCAATGCGTCGCCCGCGCTCTGGCGCTGGGGCGCGTCGGCGTAGGTCGCCAGGCGCACCAGGGCGCGCAGCAGCGCGCGCGCGTCGGAGGGCAAGCCGGCGTCGCGCAGCCATTCGTCGACGCAGAGCGAGCGTAGGGCGGCCGTATCGAGGCGCGCGAGAGCGGCCAGCAGGCGCGCGAGACGCAGCTTGCCGGTCGCGCCCAGCAGGCCCGTCGTCAGCAGCGTCGCGGGCCGGACGGGCAGGGCGTGCGCCTCGCCCGCGTGCAGCGCGAGAGCGCCGCCGACGCTGACGCGCGCGCCGTCGAGCGCGACGCCCAAGCGCGCCAACTCGCGAGCGGCGGCGCCGCGCGCATAGATCGCGTGCGGACCGACGTTCCAGTGGAAGCCCGCCTGCCGCAGCGTGCGGGCACGCCCGCCGTGGGCCGCCCCGCGCTCGAAGAGCACGACGCGTCGGCCCGCGCGCGCCGCCACGACCGCGGCCGCCAGGCCCGCCAGTCCGCCTCCCACCACCGCCACGTCCACATCGCGTTGCACGTTCGACATCGCATGCCTCCTTCGCCTCTGACACGCGCGAGGAGGGCTTCCGGTTACACCGGGGCGATCAGCGCGGCGGCGGGGGCGCGTCGGGAGCGCGCTCGATGGTCAGGCGCCGGTCGACGCGCACGTCGTGCAGGTGCTGGCGCCGGCCGTCCGGCCAGGTGACGTCGACCTGCACCGCGGCGGCGCTGGGCAGGCCGAAGTGCGCGTAGGGCGCGGAAGCCGCCTGAAAACTGCCGCCGCTCACGATCCAACGGGTGCGCGCCAAGCCAGCCTGCGTGACCACCACCTTCGAGCCGTATGCGTGCCGGTTGCCGAGGCCGGGCCGTTCGCGCAGCTCGACGATCAGGTGATGCCCGCCGGCGCGCTCGTTGCGGATCACGCGCACGGGGCCGTTCAGCTCGCCCACCACCATGTCGACGTCGCCGTCGCCGTCCAGGTCACCAAACGCCGCGCTGCGGTCGACGTGCTCCTGGGCCAGCCAGGCGCCCGCGGATGGGGCCGTGACGCGTTCGAAGCGCGCTCCGACGCGCGCGTACAAGAGCGGCGTCTGGCGCCAGGTGGAGTCCATGGTCTCGGGCGTCGCGCCGGGGTAGACATGACCGTTGAAGACGACCAAGTCCTCGTCGCCGTCGTGGTCGAAATCGGCGAACGCGGTGGCCCAACTCAGGAACGTGCGGCTGCCCGCGCCCAACGCGTACTGGGCCGTGCGGTCGTCCCAACCGAAGCCTCCGGGGAAGCTCACGCGCAGCGTGTTCGTGTCGTTGGCGAAGTTGGTCGTGAAGAGGTCCGGGCGCCCGTCGTCGTTGACGTCGCCCACGGCGATGCCCATCGTGGCCTGTGCGTCG
>WBZQ01000781.1_pt1 | contig 23719 bp, 20 predicted proteins | sample 5204251 | NCBI WGS metagenome assembly WBZQ01 (sample SAMN12412402, study PRJNA552823) | activated sludge metagenome | isolation source: activated sludge from nitrification reactor of wastewater treatment plant... | place: USA: Virginia | collected 2017-09
AGCGGCCAGACCATCACGACCCCGATGCACCCGAACATCTCGGTGAAGTCGGTGTTTGTGAAGGCGGTCAGCAATGGGAAGGATTTGGGGTTGCGCCTTGATTGGAGCGACCAGACCAAGAACGATACGGCAATCGGTCCGCAGGATTTTCGCGACCAGGTAGCCATCATGTTCCCGGTCAACACTGCAGGTGCGCCGCCATTCCAGTGCATGGGCCAGTCCGGTGGGACGGTCAACATCTGGCGCTGGAACGCGGAGTGGCAGAAGGATCTCGGCAAGGATAGCGCTGGAATCTGGGACGTGGACGACCAGTATCCTGGCATCTTCTGGGATTACTATTTCGAAGAGCCGGCTGGTGGAGTCACCTATCCGGATCGTATCGGCCGGAGCCTTGGTCCATTCAACTCCGGTATCTGGTCCGGTAACATCATGTCAGACCCGACCCTCCGCGTCAGCTCCGTTGAGGATCTGAACGCGAACGGGTTCAGCACCTTGACCACCCAGGCCCATCAAGATGTGATCGGCAATGGCGTGTGGGAGCCGTCCGGTTCCCTCAAGGGCGGTGGATATACCGGTCCGACGTGGCGCGTTGTCGTGAAGCGCTCGCTGGAGACCGGCGATGCTAACGACACCCAGTTCAAGGCGGGAGCTTCTGTGCCCATCGCGTTTGCGGTGTGGGATGGTTCCAACATTGAACGGAACGGCATGAAGTCCCTCTCCACCTGGTTCACGCTGAAGTTGCCGTGAGCCGAGTGGCCTGAAGAGGCCAGTCCTGTCCCTGTGTCGGGTAGGAATAGGGTTTGGGATTCGTAACAGGAAGGCCCCGAGTTCTTGTCGGAGACGGCAAGGAGACTCGGGGCCTTCGTGCGTTTATAGTCGCGTGTGCTCAGATCAAGGCGGGGCGAATTTTCTTTTCCTGTGCAGGCGGAGGGTTGCTTTCGGACTGGAGCGGAGTGTATAAACCGATACTGTACGACTCTGCTGAAAACACTGATTTTCCTGCTTAATATAAAGATAAATTTATGAAGGTTTCACTCCTGTTTCCTCCGACGTGGCATCCTTCGCAACCCTATCTCAGCCTTCCCTCACTCACAGGTTTTCTCACTCAAGCGGGGATTAAGAACGTCTCTCAGCGTGATCTTGGCATCGAGCTGCTGGATAAGGTTCTTACCCAGTCCTTCGCTCACGGTCTCTACCAGCAGTTGGTGGAGAAGCAGCGGAGTCTTGAGCGAGAGCGGACCGGAGAGACCGGTCCCGGGAGCGCGGAGCAACTCGCACGCGTCATCGAGTCTCTCGATCGCTTTCCCTATTTGTTTGAGCGAATCGAATTGGCCAAAGAAACGCTGCGGGGCGAAGGGTTTTACGATATCGAGGCCTATCGCAATAGCCTCTTCCTAATCGATAAATGGTTGGAAGTGCTATCGTCGCTCTACTTTCCAACCAGAATGACGGTCGTGGACAATCAGTTCGGTGACTACTCGATCTATTCGTCGAAGGATCTGATCAAGGCCATCCGTGACGAAGGACAGAATCCCTATATAAGTTTATTCCGTGAACATGTCTTGCCCTCTCTGTTGACGGATCGTCCGGATCTGGTCGGTGTCTCGATCACGGCTACGTCGCAAATCATTCCCGGTCTCACGCTCTGTCGGTTGGTTAAAGAGCATGCTCCGGAACTGCATGTGACAGTCGGCGGCAGTATTTTTACACGGCTGGTCGATAATCTGCGCCGTTGTCCCTGGCTCTTCGATCTCGTCGACGACTTTGTGGTGTTCGAGGGCGAAACCGCCTTGCTCGAGCTCGTGAACCAGATGGACGGCAAACGTGATTTCAGCAAGGTGCCTAATCTGATTTATCGTCAGAACGGCAAGATTACCGTCAACCAGCCCTTCTATTCTGAGAACATCAACCAGCTCACCGCGCCCAATTACGATGGTTTTCCGCTGGATCTCTATTTATCTCCGGAGCCGGTCCTGCCCGTGCAGTTCTCTCGCGGCTGTTATTACAAAGATTGCGCGTTTTGCGCCCTCACGCTGGACCATCAAAACTTCCGACAGCGTGATCCAGGCAAGACGGTGGATGATCTGGTCTGGTTGAAGGAACGGTACGGCGCACAATCGTTTTTCTTCACCGACGAATGTTTTGCGTTGTCACCCACCAAGCGTCTCTGCCAGCAGATGATCGATCGGCAGGTCAATGTAAAGTGGACCTGCGAACTGCGGTTCGAGAAGAATCTCTCCCGTGAATTGCTCGCGCAGATGCGGGATGCCGGGTGTTTGAAAATCGTCTTCGGCCTGGAATCGTTCAATCAGCGGGTCATGGATTTCATGAAGAAGGGGATCAAGCAGGAATCCGTGCGCCGGATTGTCGATGATTGCGTCGATCTCGGCATCGCGGTTCATTGCTATGTGATCGTCGGTTTCCCAACTGAGAAAGAAGAAGAAGCGCTTGAGACGATGAACTTCGTGGTGGGGAATACCAAGCTCCACGAATCGTATGGGTTCTCGTGCCAGCCCTGCCTCTTCGATTTGGAAAAGGAAGCGCCGATCATGAATGATCCCGGCAGTTACGGTATTCGGCGGATCATGCGGCCGGCGACCGAGGATTTGAGCCTTGGCTTCTTTTATGAAGTGCAGGAAGGCATGACGCCGGCGCAGGCCGAGCAGCTGTATCAGCAGGTCTACGAAAAGATCAGCGAAGTCGTGTGTGAATTGCCGTTTAACTATTCCATGGCTGACGGGCTCTTGTATATCGCCCGGGCCAAGTCGCAAGCGTTGCAAGTGCCACAGCCGACCGGTTCATAGTGCCGGGAGACCAGGCCGCGCGCGTGGGCGTGTCGGCCGTGTGGATGGTCACTGGTTTTTTTCAACGTCTTGCACAGGGGGCTTGAGATGTCTGCTATAGCCGCCGCTGTCGAACGGCCGACTGGACGGGTCGAAGATCAGGGGTTGTTGTTCGAATACACCATCAAGCTGGTGTTGTTCGTCGGCTTCTTCGAGCTCGTTCTCTATCGCCTGGTCTCCCGTCTGGGGATGCATATCAGCAAAATTGCGGCCCAGCACGAATGGGTCGGCACGCTGTTCCAGTTGCTCACCTCCATCGGGTTTGCGCTGTTGAATGTCGTGGCCATCTTCGTATTCCTCGCGCTTGTGGTGTTGCTGGTCAATCGGGCACGTGCTCGAGGGATCACGGGTTTTAATATCGTGACAATCCCGAGCGTGGCCCTCCTTCTTATTTTAACGGTTGCATTTCTGATCGTGCAGCCGGCCATGCTCGGTTCCATTGCGTACAATGTCGTGACCATTATCGCGCTCACTGCATTGATGCTGGAGTATTTGTCTCACCAGCAGGAGTGGTCCAAGCGGATCATGGGCACGGTCTATTATTTCGGAATTTCCGGGTGGCTCTACTATCAAATTTTCTCCACCACGTACGGATGGATGGGAGTGATCGCGGCCCCGCCGTTTGTCTATGAGGCCAATCGCATCGGTGAAGCGCTCATGGTGCTGGCCAGTATCCTGGTCTTTTGGGCGTATGGACGCGGGGTGTCGTTCCGTACCAGGAACAAGCAGCAACGTCGCCGCGCTATCTGGTTCGGAGCAGTGTCGGCAGTGGTGTTTTTCGGCCTGTTGTTCATGGACTACTTCCTGGGCCTGTATAACCCCGTGCTGGCTCATTCCATCCGGAAGGCCGGCGAAGGGATCAGCTGGATCTTTCAGATGGGCATGGGCTATACCTTTTATCTGCCGTTTGCCTTTTATGTCGCCGGGCTGTTGTGCTGGTCCTACACCGTCATTAGGCTCGTGACGATGGGGCGCCTTGCAGGGTACGGCCTTGCGCTGATGTTTATCGCCGGCTACGCACTGCTGTTTTCGAGTTTGACCTTGATGGTTATTCTCGGGGTAATGTTGTTAACGCTCGACCGCCCCAAGGGAACGGTCACGGAGCAGGCGACGGTGAGCAGACCGCCGCTGGTCGGCGCGCAGGAGTCTCTCGTTGGCGGGCAAATTTAACTTTTGACTCACCCAGATTAGGATACGTTGTTATGGACGAACAGACACAGACAGGCGGGGCAGAGCAGGGCAGTGCGGCGGTGGATCCGGGCGATCAGCCGTTGAACCCTGATGAAGAAATTGCCGAGATTGAAAAGTTGCTCAGCACCGAACCCGATGATTTCCAGGCGCGCTGCCGATTGGGCGAGCTCTACTTCAGCAAAGGCCGACTGGATGACGCCCTCACCGAAGTGAAAAAGTCGATCGAGATGGCTGAGGGGCTCAGAACGGAAATGAATCGCTCGCTGGCGATGTACTACTCCAATCTCGGGACCATCTATGCCACAAAAGGCATGATCGATGAGGCCGAGGCAGAGTTCAAGCGCGCGCTCGACGTGCACGCCTATGATGTGCTCGCCCTGTTTAACCTCGGCCGCGTGCAGGCGGACAAGCGCAAGTACATGGAGTCGAAGAACTACTACGAGCGACTCGTCGAGATCACGCCTGACGATCCGATGGCATGGTACAATCTGGCCGGCGTCTACGTAGAGCTCGACAATCCTCAAGTGTCTGACTACAACACGATGGATATGGCGATCCAGTGTTATTTGCGCGTTCTCGAACTGGATCCGAAGCATTTGGAGGCGAGCTTCAAGCTGATGGAAATCGCCCTCAATCATCGGAAGACGGATTTGGCGATCAAGGTGATGGAGAGCGCGGTGGAGCACAGCCCGGATGAGCCGCTCGCGTATTACAATTTGATCAGCGTGTACGATAAGTGCAAGATGTTTGAACAGGCCGAACAGGCTCGTCAGCGCTTGAAGGAACGATTTGCAAAGAAGGCCAAAGAGGGAGCCGCATCCTGAACATGTGAGCAAAGGAGACACACCATGTTTGGCAGCCTTGGTTTTACAGAGTTGATCCTGATCCTGTTTATTGTTTTGATTATCTTCGGGGCAGGGAAGTTGCCGCAGCTTGGTGAGGGGATCGGCAAGGCGATCAAGGGGTTCAAGAAGTCCGTCCATGAGGCGGACGCGATTGAGGCCGAGGCTCAGGCGCAAGCGCAGCAACAGGCAGAACCCGTGCAGGCACAGGCCATCTCGGCCCCGCCTGTGGCACCGATGCCGACGCCCGTCGTAGAGCAGCCGGTCGCCGCTGCGCCTCCGGCCGCGCGCGCATAACTTCGTACGACACAATGGGCTTAGCATAGAACGGACGCACTTAAGTATGGAAACAGATGTTCAGTTAGCTCCCGGATACATCGAAACCTTTGCCGGTAATGGAAAGGCCCGGAGTACCGGAGACGGCAAACGTGCAGTCAAGGCAGGCATTCCCCTTCCGCATCACGTCGCTCTGGACCGGGAAGAGAAGTGGCTGTATTTCGCCGAGTCGGGGTCTGATCGCGTCCGTCGTGTCAACCTCATGGAAGGCACGGTTCATAACTTCGCCGGAATCGGCGAAACCTGCTACAGCGGAGACGAGGGGCCTTGCGGAGAAGCCGGATTGTATCTGCCGCTGGACATTGCCTGCGATTCCCGCAACGATTTGTATGTGTGCGATTCCGGTAGCAACCGAATTCGCAAGATTGATCGTGAGACCGGCATCATCACCACGGTGGTAGGGACCGGGGAGCACGGGTTCAACGGTGACGGGCCGGCGCTGGAGGTCAATTTAACCTGGCCTGCCGCCATCGCCTTCGATGCGGACGATGTGATGTATATCGCCGACACGCAGGCGCACCGGATTCGACGCTATGATGCACGGACCGGCCGTGTGGAAACCATTGCAGGTAGCTGGACGGCAGAAGACGAGGCCAGGGAACAGCCGCTGGTTGCGCGAAATCTGGTAGTGTTGTCCGGCGATGCGATCGGGATCGATTTCAGCGATGATAATGGCTGGCTCATGCCTGTCTGTTCGGATGGGCTCAATCTTTCCATGTACCTGGATGATGGTCATCCCGCCACGGAAGCGCGGCTCTACGATATCGTCGGAATCGCTGTCGACAATGCCGGCGATGTCTATGTTGTCGATAAAGGCAGCAATCGCGTGCGTAAGATCGATCGCAAGTCCGGACTCATCTCGACCCTCGCCGGCGTATGCCGCTACGGATATGATGGCGACGGAAAGCCTGCGGCCAAATCCATGTTGCATGCCCCTGAAGCGATTGTGTTCGATCAGCATAACCATGCGTATATCTCCGATACCGGCAACCACCGCGTTCGGAAGGTCGATGCGGAGACGGGTATGATCAGCACGGTCGCCGGTAATGGCGATAGCGGGTACGATGATAAAAATATGGGCGGATGCGGCGCGGCGCGTTTCGTCGCGAAAGATGCCGCCGGTGCATTGAAGCACGGTGACGGTCTACTCGCCGTTGAGGCGGTGGTGAATTCTCCGGTGGGATTGACCCTCGACTCCCAAGGGTATTTGTATATCTGCGAGCGGGGTGAAAATAAGATTCGTCGCGCCAAGTTGTGGTAACGCTTGGATGACGGAGCCCATCCTCCCGAACGCGAACGGGTGGGGGCGTTGTCACGGCTAGGGCTTCACCTCGGGACATGAGGCGAATGACGTCGGTCCACACATCCCGCACCAGGTTGTTAGGTCTTCTCTCCGTTCTGCTTGTCCTCGCCCTCATTCTGGGCGGTCTCGGTATTCCCATCGTCAGTTCCGAAGGCATGATTATCCGTGCGCAGGCCCTGTCGGGGGAGATTCCCGCAGCGCCTGAAGATCCCCTGTGGCAGAAAATCGCGCCGATGACCTTGCCGTTGAGTGGGCAGATCATCACGCGCCCTGTATGGCCTGAGCCAACAGCCCACGCCTTAACGGTTCGCGCGGTGCACAACGGCACGGACATCGCCTTTTTGCTGGAGTGGCAGGACAATACAAAAAATGACCGGCTGACACCCGGCACGTTCCGCGACGGAGTGGCCTTGGGGCTTCCGCTCGGTGACGCTCCGGCGTTTTTTTGCATGGGGCAGCTGGACCACTACCTCAATATCTGGCATTGGAAGGCGGATTGGCAGAGCGACATCGATCGCCGGGCGGCCAGGACCACGGAAAAAGATAAGGCGGCCGGGAGCGAACCGAGGCGCTTTGAGGTCATCCCGCGGCGAGCATCATCGGTGGAGGATTTGATCGGCGGCGGATTCAGCACCCTGACCACCAAGGAAAAGCAGGGGCGGGTGCAGGGAAAGGCCACGTGGAAGGACGGCACCTGGCGTGTGGTGATGCGCCGCCCCCTCTCGAGCGAAGAGCAGGAAAACGAAGCCAAGCTGATCCCGGGGCGTATACAGGCTGTGTCCTTTGCGGTCTGGAACGGCGAGAATAAAGAACGCAATGGGCAAAAGGCCATTGCCCCCTGGTTTCAACTCGCATTGGATCCGGTCACAAAAACGTAGATCTTCCTGGTAGGATGACCCAGGTATCGGACACATGCGTGCCGATCTTGTAGGCGGAAGTGAGGCCAATCTCTTGGAGGACAGGTTTCAGAACCATCGCGTGAGTCTGAACAGAGCCCTTTCTCTCGGAAGGGCTCTTTGTGTGTATGGAGTGCTCCTGACTGCGACAGGCTGGAATGCTCCGGCCGATGCCGGCCCCGGCACCAATGGCGAAATGACGGTGGAGGAAGCCATTCAGCTGGGGGAGGAATTCGGGATCGCAGTCGGTGAGGTCGATGAAGAGGTGCAGAAGGAGCTGAAACTCCAGCGGCCTGAAGGCGTCGCCGTGTTTGAAGTCATCGGGAATTCCCGGGCCGACTACGCCGGGATCAAGGTTCGATCTGTCATTAAGGAGATCGACAAAAAGGAAGTGCGTAACCTGATCGATTTTGGCAGAGCCGTTAAGCTGGCGATGAAGGAGTGTAATTTTACCGTTGGGACCTACGAGCCGGCTGATCCGGGCGATCCGGTGGGGTGGGGCGTGAATTTTCACTTCGTCGGGTGTAAGCGAGACTAACAGAGTGAGCATATTGTGAACGGCACGGGACGATCAATTCAGAAGCTGGCCATGAGCGGACTGCTGCTGGTCATGACGTTGCTCACGATCACCTTTCATGAGCGGGCGATCGCACAGAAAACCGATGGGCAGGCGCCGGCCGATTGGATGGCTGAAATTGAAAAGATCTTCATCCGTTCGGAAGATTGTAAGCAATGTCATGACCGGCACTATGAAGAGTGGAAGGGGATGCGCGAGCAGACGCCTGACCTCAAGTCATTCGGTCGAGTCGATGCGGCCTTGTTGCATGGGACCTCATTTGAATCTCCGGTGTTTCGTACGGTGTTGGGCGTGTGGATGCAGACCAACCCCACGATGGAGGAGCGGCAGCGGTGCCTGTCCTGCCACGCGCCGGCAGTAACGGTCTTTCCCCAACATGCCGAGAAGATTGCCGCACAAGTCCTGTCAGGCAAGCCGCAGGTCGAGGGCATCGGCTGTGCGTCGTGTCACCTCATCAACGCGGTTGAAGCCACGCCGTTGCCGCCTCCGACCTTCAAGATCCAACCGGGAGAGATGCTGTACGGGCCGTATGCCGATCCGGAGGAAAACCTGGTGCATCCGGCGACGCAGCTGCCGTTGTTCAGGGGCGCGAACTTCTGTACCTCCTGCCATTTCGACAAGGTGAAAGATGTGACACAGAAAGACCTGCCGGGAGAAATTCTGCAGGGCACCATTTGTCAGGATTGCCATATGGAGCCTTCCACCGGCAGCTCCACCTCGAGACGCGGTGCCATGACCCGCGCCATTGGACGACATTGGTTTCGCGGAGTCGTCATCCCCGGGACGTTGCTGAAAAACCGCAACCTCCAGGCGGAATGGATGCCGCGCATCGACATTGATGCGACGAAGTCCGGGACAGGGGTGGACGGAACCGTGCTTGTGAAGGTCGGCAGCCTGCCTCATAGCTTTCCGGATGGGGATCCGGTGTTGAAACAATTCTTCCTCGCAATCACGATCAAGGATGCACAAGGAAACGTGCTGGGTGAGGAGACGAAACAATTCGGGTTGCCCTACGAGAAGATTTTGCGCGGTCCGATTCCAGACCCGTTCATCAAGGGGGGCAACACACGCCGTGTGCCGTTCTCGCAGGCCTTGAAGGCCGGCGGGGGAGAGCCAGCGACTATCGAGGTGGTGCTCAGCTACGCCTTGATTCCAGAGCCTGAGACGGAGCTGAAAGCGAAGTACCTGGCGACCCTGGCTAACGACCAGGAACGGGCGTCCGCCAAGAAGGTCATCGAGGAATACATTCAGCCTCGCATGCTGACCTACCGAGCGAAGTCACTCTAACATCCCCTCCCGGTTTGGGCGTGCCGGGCAGTGAGGAGCGCACGATGTGCGGAGGATATGCCGACGGTGGAGATTCGACGAAGATTATTGAGCGGGTTCATCATCAGTATCTTGTTGTTGGCGGTCGCACTCGCAAGTTACGGAGTGCAACAGGGGCTGGCGCAGGATGTGAAAGCCCAGCTGACAATCGAAAAGGCATTTCCCAGTTCCAGTAAATGTAAGCGTTGCCACGAGCGGGTCTTTGAAGAATGGGAGACCTCGCCGCTCGCACGGTCGATCCATACGCCGACGTTCCGCGCGGCCCTGGACGCGTTTCTGACCTCTTCAGCCGGAAACGATAAGGCCCTGTGTTTCCGCTGCCATGCTCCGCATGTGCGTGAGTTTGCCGATCACGCCCAGCTTTTCGTGACCCAGGCCCAATCCGGTGAGCCTTCGCTGGATGGCGTGGCCTGCGCCCAATGCCATCTTATTAAGCAGGTCGATCGGACGAAACAGCCGCCGGAGCCGAAGTACGATCTCGGCAATAAAACCATGTACGGGCCGTACAAGGATTTCGCCGCGAACCTGGCCCATCAATCGATGGAGTCGACCCTGTTCCGCAAATCAGACCTCTGTCTCAATTGTCATCAAGTCGTGCCTGCCGCGGCCGATCTCGGCAAGAGTAACGATCTCTTGGGGAATTGGGACCAGAGCAAAGCCGTGAAGTCCGGCAAAGAATGCCAGACCTGTCATATGCCGGAACAGGTCGGCGAGTCGGCCAATGGTGAAGCCAAGCGGAAAGTGGCGAATCATACGTTTCCGGGACGAATCGGCCAGCTCAGGCAGGAGGCGGCCAAGCTGGAGGTTTCGACGAAGGTTGAGGGAGAGAAAACCACCGTGACGGTGGCGGTGCAAAGCCTGGTGCCGCACAATTTGCCGACCACTCATCCCGGGTGGGCGAGCGTGGTCTTGGAATTGGATGTGAAGGGCAAGAACCTCAAGACCGTCTTCAGCGACAAGCGCATCTATGGGCGGACCTATGCGGATGCCAAGGGCCAGAAGACGGTGTTTGATTTCGAAGCGGTCAAGGTGCTTGAGGAAACGGTACTCAAGCCAGAGGAAAAGCGAGTGGAGACCTTCAGCTTCCCGACACCGAAGGACACCAAGACGTTCGACGTTGAGGCCGTCCTCAGTTACGCGCCGGTGACCGGACCGGCAACGTTTCTGCAGCGCATTGAAGCGGAGTCCTCCAAGGGCGCCCAGGATCCTGTGTTCCAATCCATTCCCATCGCCAAGTTCAGCGAAAATATCCCGGTCGCCAAATAACGTTCACGGTGCAGCCGTGCAAGGCGAAACGTGTGAAGAGGTCGGAGTAAAGATCTCTGAGGTGTCGTTCGTCCCGCGCTTAGGTTCTGCGCGTCACGTCGTAAAGATTATTCCGAGATGATGCTGGAACCGGGGGACTTCATCTTGAAGATCTGAATGGCGCTGTAGATGCCTTTGGCGGGGTGGTTCAGGATGAGTCGTGAGTTGGTGATGTGCGTATCGATCAATTCGTACTGTCCGCCGCTGTAGTACACATCGCAATCGTCGATCTCACAATTCTTATACACGTGATTGTCCAGTGACAGCTTTGCTTTGCTGAACTTCTGCTGATCAATCAGGATATATTCCGGCGCAAATCCCATCGTGTGCTCCTGAACTCGCGCGCACTATAACAAAGTCGACCCCCTTCCGCAAACCGCGCACGGCGCGCCTTCACCTCCTGTTCCGCCATCTTTCGTCTTGATCCGTCTCTGGTGCCGCTATAGAATGGCGCCACTTTCCTCTATTAAGCAGCCGTGTCAGTTGTCGGGCATGCGGCGGTTCTTCCCGCTGCACAATCAGTCCGCGATGGGTTCAAGCCACGGAGCATCTGTGACATTCATCGACCGTTGCACGTGATCGCGTCATGTTCACGGCGGGTATTCACCGAAACACGTCAGCTGGATTCTCAGTTTCACCATTCTGTTAACAGGAGGAGAAACACTGTGAGCGACTCAGCGATTGTGACCTTTGCTCTGGTTGCGGCCGTGGCCGGTATTGCCTATGGTCTGTATCTCGCGATGTGGGTGTTCAAACTGAACGCCGGCAATGCGAAGATGCAGGAAATTTCCAAAGCCATTCAAGAAGGTGCGGGTGCCTACATGAACCGTCAATACAAGACGGTCGGCGTGGTGGCGTCCGTGCTTTTTGTCCTGTTATGGGGAGCCGGGGCCGTCTCGGATAAGTTCGGGATGTTGACGGCGATCGGATTTTTGATCGGGGCCGGGGCGTCGGCGCTTGCCGGCTATGTCGGGATGATTATTGCGGTGCGGGCGAATGTGCGGACCGCGCAAGCGGCGCACGACGGCATGAATGCGGCCCTGACGGTCGCGTTCCGTGGCGGGGCGGTCACGGGTTTGCTGCTGATCGGGCTCGGGCTGTTGGCGATTACCAGTTTCTATACCATCGCGACCCAGTTTGCGGGGCAGGAAAAGGCGATCCATGCCTTGCTCAGTCTCGGCTTCGGCGGCAGTTTAATCTCCGTGTTTGCGCGCGTCGGCGGCGGAATTTATACCAAAGCGGCCGATGTGGGCGCGGATCTTGTTGGAAAAGTCGAGGCGGGCATTCCGGAGGATGATCCTCGTAATCCGGCAGTTATCGCCGATAACGTGGGGGACAACGTCGGCGATTGCGCGGGCATGGCGGCCGATTTGTTTGAAACCTATGCGGTTACGACCGTGGCGGCGATGGTGCTGGCGTTTACGATGTTTAAGGGTGTCAGCGCACCGATTCTGTATCCACTTGCGTTGGGCGGCGTCACGATTTTTGCCACGATCATCGGCATTTTGTTCGTGAAGGTCAGTCCGGGCGGTGAAATCATGTCGGCGCTCTACAAGGGTTTGTTTGTTGCCGGGGGAATTGCCGCCGTAGCGTTCTTCCCGATTACCTCAAAGATCATGGAGGGGGTCGGCGGTGTCAGCGGCATCAGTTATTACCTGGCGGCATTGATAGGGCTGGCAGTGACCCTGGCGCTCGTCTTCATTACGGACTACTACACCTCTAAGTCGTATGCGCCGGTGAAGGATATCGCCAAGGCTAGCGAAACGGGCCATGCCACCAATATTATTGCCGGTCTGGCAGTGGGGATGCAGTCGACGGCTGCGCCGGTGGTCGTCATCGGTGCGGCGATTCTCGGCAGCTATTGGATCTGCGGCGGCGCGGCATCGGGTGGGTTGTACGGGGTTGCCGTGGCGGCGGTGTCGATGCTGTCCATGGCCGGAATTGTGGTTGCGATCGACGCCTTCGGGCCGATCACGGACAATGCCGGCGGGATCGCCGAGATGGCGCATCTCGGGAAGGAAGTGCGCGACATCACGGATCCGCTGGATGCGGTCGGCAATACGACGAAGGCGGTGACGAAAGGTTATGCAATCGGTTCGGCCGGACTGGCGGCAGTGGTGCTGTTTGCCGAGTTCGCTCGTGAAGTGGCCAAAGGTACTCAAGCGAGCACCTTCGACTTGTCCAATCCATCGGTGTTGGTGGGGCTCTTCCTGGGCGGGATGCTGCCGTTCATCTTCGGCGCCCTGTGCATGAAAGCGGTCGGACAGGCGGCTGGGCTAGTTGTGGAAGAAGTCCGGCGCCAGTTCCGGACGATCAAAGGTATCATGGAGGGCACCGGAAAGCCGGAGTACGGGACCTGCGTGGATATCGTGACGCAAGCGGCGATTCAGAAGATGATGATTCCCGGGCTCATTCCCGTGGTGGCGCCGATCCTGGTCGGGGTCATTCTTGGACCGCAGGCGTTGGGTGGTGTGCTCGTCGGCAGCATCGTCACCGGCCTCTTCGTGGCGATTTCCATGACGAGCGGCGGTGGCGCCTGGGACAATGCCAAGAAGTATATTGAGGAACAGGGATTAAAGGGTACGGACACGCACAAGGCCGCGGTGACCGGTGATACGGTCGGCGATCCCTACAAGGACACAGCCGGGCCGGCGATCAACCCGATGATTAAGGTCATTAACATTGTCGCCTTGCTGATTGTCTCCTTGATTGTGAAATAGTCGGATAGTGATTGTCTCCGGCTTCGCGCTCGCGGCATGTGAACGCATGAGTTCTGACACCGGTCTGACTTCCGGGAGGACGCTTCATGTTTCGCCGCTCGGCTTGACGCGTTCGAGGACCCTAGAGTAAGGTGACAAGAGTAGGTCGTTCGAACGCTTCGGATGAACTGGAGGTGCTCCGATGGAGAAACAGGAGAGGAGACCGGAATCCAGAAAAGAGTCCCACGCCAAAGAAGAGGTCAAGCCGAACCCGAAAGTCGTCGAGTCGGGGAAGAAGATGAAAGAGGACATCGACAAACTGGTCGATGAAATCGATGACGTACTTGAAAAGAATGCCGAAGAGTTTGTGAAGAATTATGTGCAAAAGGGAGGGGAATAACCCCTCCCTTTTTTCTGCTCCGCCGGTCCCTTCCGTCACTACCAGAGTCTCCGTCCAGTCTTTGTAGGACCTATCACTCGCCATCCAGCAGCATTCGCAGGGCCGGCCGGCGCCCGGTTTGACAAAGGTGGGGTGAGTCGATACCATTCCCCTTACTTCTCAGCAACTTCTGAATGCTTCAGTTATAGACAGAGGGTTCATGCAACAAAAATTGTGGGTGTTCCGCCCGTTTGATACGGCCTTACAGAGCAATCTGTCCAGGATGCTGTCCATTTCGCCGGTGACCGCTTCTGTGTTGCTTGCGCGTGGGGTCACGACTGCCGATGAGGCGAACCGCTGGATGTCCAGCGCGCAGGATGGGCTTCACGATCCGTTTTTGATTCCCGACATGGAGCTGGCTGTCGAACGGCTCCACCTGGCCCTGTCTCGTCAGGAGCGCGTGTGCTTCTATGGGGATTATGATGTGGACGGGGTCTCTGCCACGAGTCTCTATCTGTCATTTTATCAAGGGCTGGGAGGAAACGGCCGCGGGTACATTCCTCACCGGGTACGCGAAGGGTACGGATTAAACGAAGGCGCGATCCGGCGGTTGGCGCAGGAAGGGATTACCTTGCTGGTCACCTCTGACTGCGGGACGACGTCGCATCATGAAATCGCCGTCGCCAAGGAACTCGGTATGGATGTGATTGTGACGGATCATCATCAAACCGATGCGACGATGCCTGCCGCGCTCGCCGTGCTCAATCCGCACCGGCGCGACGCGGTATATCCGTTCAAAGGGCTCTGTTCTGCGGGCTTGGCCTATAAGGTGGTCTCGGCCTACCAGCGCCGGTATGGGTCCGGTGAGGTTGATCCGGAATCCTGCCTGGATCTGGTGGCCCTGGCGACGGTGGCCGATATCGTACCGTTGCAAGACGAGAATCGTATTTTGGTGCGGGAAGGTCTGACGCAGATCAATCGCGGTGCCCGCTGCGGAATCCGCGCGCTCAAGCAAGTGGCCGGCATTGCGAAAGCCTGCACAAGTGAAACCATCGGGTTTCGACTGGGCCCCCGGTTAAATGCGGCGGGGCGGCTGGATCATGCGATGCTCTGCGTGCAACTGCTTACGACCGAATCCGACCGGGAAGCGATGCAGATTGCCGAACAATTGGAACAGTTGAACCGGCAGCGCCAGCAGATCGAAGAAGGTATTACCGCGGAGGCGGCGGCCTCGCTGAAGCCGGATGAACCGGCAGCGGCAATCGTGCTGGGTTCGCGTGATTGGCATCTGGGTGTCGTGGGAATTGTTGCTGCCAGATTGGTGGATCGTTTTCACCGGCCGAGCATCGTGATCGCCGTGGATGAGAAGGGGATCGGCAAGGGCTCTGCGAGAACGATCGAGGGCTTCGATCTGTATCAGGGCTTGTCGCAATGCCGTGACCTGTTGCAGGCCTTCGGCGGCCATCCGAGCGCTGCGGGGTTGACCATCCAGGAGTCGCGGTTGGATGAGTTTCGCCGGCGATTCTCCGACGTGGCGGCGCAATGGGCCACCGGGAGCCGTACCATGCCGACGTTACAGGTTGATGCGGAAGTGAATCTGACGGATGTGAATTTCGATTTGATTCAGGAGCTCGAATCCTTGCATCCCTTCGGCGCGGGGAATCCGGAGCCGACCTTGGCTGTTCGGGGCCTCGATGTGGTGGAGGCGCGAGTTGTCGGCGAGAAACATTTGAAGTTGCGCGTCCGGCAAGGGCGCTCGTTTATTTTCGATAGTATTGGCTTTCGCATGGGATCGTTTGAAGAACTCGGGCTCAAGGCTGGCCGCCCGGTGGATCTGGCCTTCAGTCCGGAGCGGAATCATTGGAACGGCTATGATCGCGTGCAGTTGCGTATTAAGGCGCTCCGTATGAGCGGTGAGGTGTCATAGGTATGCCGCACGAGACGGTGACAGAGCTCGATCAGTTGATCGAGCGGGTCAAGAGCTATAACGTCGAGGCGGATCTGGACCTCGTACGCCGGGCCTATGATTTTTCGGCTAAAGCCCATGAAGGGCAGATGCGCCGGTCGGGCGAGCCCTATTTTCGGCATCCCCTGGCGGTGGCCGGCCTGTTGACGCATCTCAAGACGGACGTGACGGCCATTGTGGCCGGGCTTCTGCACGACACGCTGGAAGATACACTAGCAACTCCGCTGGAGTTGGAGCAGCGATTCGGAAAAGACGTCGTGCATCTTGTTGATGGTGTGACCAAGATCGGCAAGATCACCTTTCGGAACTATGAGGAAAAGCAGGCGGAAAATTTCCGTAAGATGGTGTTGTCGATGGCGGACGATATTCGCGTCGTCCTCATCAAGCTGGCGGACCGGCTCCACAACATGCGGACCTTGGAGTATCTCAGCGAAGGGAAGCGGCGGCAGATCGCCCAGGAGACGCTGGAAATTTACGCCCCGCTGGCCAATCGCCTGGGGATCGGCTGGATCAAGAACGAGCTCGAAGACCTGTGCCTGAAGCATCTCAAGCCGGACGTATACGAAATGCTCCGGGTGCGCGTGGCCAAGCGTGACGAAGACCGGCAGCAATACATTGTGGAAGTCATCGACATGGTCAAGAAGGCCATGGTCGAGGCCGGTCTGCAAGGGGAGGTTTCCGGGCGGCCGAAGCATCTGTACGGCATCTATCAGAAGATGGAGAAGCAGTCGATCTCATTTGAAGAGGTGTACGACCTAGCGGCGCTCCGCATCATCACCGACATCAAGATGAACTGTTATGCGCTGCTCGGAGTCATCCACTCGCTGTGGCGGCCGCTGCCGGGCCGCTTCAAGGACTACATCGCGATTCCGAAATCCAACATGTATCAATCGCTGCATACCACGGTGGCGGGACCCAAAGGCGAGCATGTGGAGTTCCAAATACGCACGGAGGAAATGCATCGCGTCTCGGAGCAGGGCATTGCCGCACACTGGAAATACAAAGAGCATGGCCGCATCGACGAAAAAGACGGGAAAGTGTTCAGCTGGTTACGCCAGTTTGTGGAGTGGAACCAGGACTTACCGGACAATCGCCAGTTTATGGACTCCGTTAAGCTGGACCTCTTCCATGATGTCGTCTATGTGTTCACCCCGCAGGGCATGGTGAAGGAGTTACCCAAGGGCTCCACGCCGGTGGACTTTGCCTACTCGGTTCATACGGAGATCGGAGACCATTGTGTAGGAGCCAAGGTCAACGGGAAGATCGTTCCGCTCAAACATATGATGGAAAGCGGAGACATGGTCGAGATCCTGACGGCCGCCAATCAAACGCCTCACCGGGACTGGCTGAAGTTCGTCCGCACGTCCCGCGCCAAGACGAAAATCAAGCACTGGATCAAGGCTGAGGAACAGTCTCGTAGTATCGAGATCGGCAAGCGGTTGTTGGAGGCTGAGTTCCGGCGGCATGGACTGGCCCCGGCGCAGATGATGCGGTCAGAGCAGCTGCTGGCCGTCGCGAAACAGGTGGGATATGAGACGCCGGAGGAACTGGCTGCTGCCGTCGGGTTCGGTCATGTGCCGACTTCTCAGGTGATGAGTAAAATCGTCCCGCCTGGCGCTGCCGGCAGTCAGGTCGTTGCGCCGGAAGCGCCGGCGGCGCAGAAACCGGTGACCGGCCGGGCCGATGATACGGGCGTGCAGGTGAAGGGCGCACGGGATTTGCTGATGCAGCTCTCCCGCTGCTGCAATCCTGTGCCGGGCGACCGCATTTTGGGATATATCACCAGGGGGCGCGGGCTAACGATTCATACGGTCGATTGCCCCAACTTGGAAGCTTTGGACTATGACAGGAACCGATTGGTTGAAGTGGAGTGGGACCACTCCACGCCCAGTACCCATTCCGTGAAGGTGTCGGTGATTGCCGTGGATAAGACCGGGGTGCTGGCGCACGTGTCAACGGCCATTGCGGAATGCCAGGCGAATATCAGTCGGGCTGAAATTACGACCCGCGAGGATCGAAAGGCGATGCTGGATTTTATCGTTGAGGTTGTGGACACGGCCCATTTGTCGCGAGTATTCAAAGCGATTGAAAAAGTTGATGGGGTGATCACTGTGCGTCGAATGCGTTCCTGGCAAGAGCGTGCCTAGTCTGAGAGGTATCTCCATTCCATTCCCCCTCTGTCAGGTGAGACCCGCATGAGTGTGGGGGCTTTGGTTGGTACCGTGGTTGCCATTTTGGCCTGCGCAGCCGCGGTCTTGATCGGTCTGGCGTACCTGTTTGCCAGGCGCAACAAGCCGGCGCCTCCGTTGCCATTTTATGCCGGTGGCGTGGGCGTTTTTTTCGTCATTGCATCGCTAGTCGGTCACAGCGACCTGGTGAGCCATCTCAATCACCTTGTCAGGGCTGGCCTCGATGTGGCGGCCTGGCTCGGTGCGTCCTTCTTTCTCTTCACGATCCTTGATGCCCTGATCATCGGCGAATGGCTGATCGAACGGGGGCAGCGGTACATCCCCGATATCGTTCGGCAGTTGCTCATCGGCGCAGAGGTTGTGGCCGCCGGAGTGCTCATCCTCTGGTTGGTCATGGGTATCAACCTTGTGGCTCTGGTGGCATTGCCCACGGTCGCGGCGGCGATGATCGGCGTGGCCCTGAAGGATACGTTGACGAGGTTTTTTTCCGGAATCGAACTCGGGAAGATCGTGAAGGTTGGGGATTGGATCACCGTGCTGGATCGGGAGGGTATCGTCACCCATATCGGTATGGAGCATGTGAGTCTGTTGACTCGTGCCCACGACGTGGTGTCGTTGCCCAACGATCTGGTAATTCAAAGCGGGGTGACGAATTTTACCAGGCCGACCACGACGCATTTCTGTAATGTCTTTGTCGAAGCCGCCTATCGAACCCCGCCCGAACAGGTCTGTGCCACGTTGCTTGAAACGGCGGCGGCAGTGTCTGGCGTGCTGCCGGATCCCAAGCCGACTGCGCTGGTCACGGCGTTCAATGAATCAGCCATTCAATATCGCATCAAATTTCCGATCGGAGATTTTTCGCAGCGCGACCTGATTGAGAGTGCGATGCGTACGTATATTTGGCATGCCTTCGCTCGCAAAGGAATTGAAATTCCATTTCCGCAACGTGTGGTGCATCAGAACACTGGCGCAGATGATGTGTCACACAGTCATACCGTAGAACGGATCAGCGCGCAGTTGACGACGATCGATTTTCTGGCAACGCTCGATGCCAAGCAGCTTGAAGTGCTGGCCAAGGGCGCGCGATGGGAGTTGTATCTGCCCGGCGAGCGGGTTGTTCGTCAGGGAGATGCGGGCGAGGTATTGTACGTCATTGTATCCGGAAGAGCCGATGTCCGCCTGGAGCAGGGGGGCCTCAGTTCTACGGTCACCACGCTTGAACCGGGAAAGTTCTTCGGGGAGATGTCCTTGTTGACCGGCGAACCGCGTTCGGCGACGGTCGTGGCTGTGACGGAGTTGTCGGTCATTGCTGTGGGCAAGGCGGCCTTGCTGCAAGTATTTCAGGAAGATCGCCGGCTGATTGAACGGATCGGCGAAGTTGTCGCTCGTCGACAGGCTGCGACGGCTGCAGCCAAAGCGCAATTGTCGCGTGATGCGGCAGCCCTTTCAGTCGTCACGCATACGCGCTCGCTCGTGGAGCGTATTCAGAGTTTTTTCTGGGGGACGCGCAGGGGGCAGTGATCAGTGAGAAGAATGGCTAGGGCTGTTTAAAGCTCAGTTTCATGCCGCGTTGAAGCTGCAGCGCGGCAGCGCGGCCCCCGCCGAGTTCAAGAACGTATAGCGCACCTTCCTCGGAGTGGTATTGAGGGCAGCCGTCGTCCTGCCTGGTGCAGATGGGCACGTTGCGTTCAATATGAACGATCGTTTTCTTCGCATCCATCCAGATGATGTCCAGCGGGATCTTGGTGTTTTTCATCCAGAAGGTCCAGGGCTGGGCGTCACCAAAAATGAATAACATGCCGCGGTCGTCGGCGAGGTGTTCGCGAAACATCAGTCCCTGCGCGCGTTTCAGAGCCGTATCAGCCAATTCCGCTTGGATTAACGTGCCGGTCGGGGTTTTGACGGTAATGAGTGTTTCGGCCGGCTGATCAACGCCCCAACTTAAACAGGTCACAGCCAGTATTCCGAAGCCCGATAGGCATCCTGTCACGTACCTCAGCAAGGCCGGAGGCTGTCTGTTGTCACGGTAACGGATCGGTTGGTTCATGGCCGCATCCTAGCGGGCTGATGGTGAGCCGTCAAGGTGGCGAACCCGCTTGGAATACGGTGGCCGGCCGTCTTGCAATTCCGCTGGCCCCTATGCCATCCTCCTCGTATTATCTGGCTTGGATGGAGGTTGTTCATGAAAGAAACGCGACGTGTGGTGTACATGAGAGGCGTATTTGTCTGTCCCAAGTGTCGCCAATCCTATGTACAGGAGAAATGGATCGAGGAATTTCGCATCCGCTGCCACAAGTGCGACTATCGCGGGACTTTGACCCAAGTGTCGGTGGAAGAGCACATGGATGAGGAAATTGTTCGTCGGTAAGAATCGCGCTTCTGCAGAGTGGGTTCTGAAAATTTCCTGTTGCTGATCGTCCCATCGCAAGATATTGGTTCCAGCCAGGCCGTGCATGGCCTGGCCCTGCCGAGGTTAGTCTCATTCCCTTAGCCAGCAAGAGGGTACGTCATGACTCAGATATGGCGCTTGTTCCTTCTCTGTGCGACCGGCTTTCTTGCAACGCCCGCCGTCGGCCAATCGGCTGATAGCCAACCAACGATTCAGATATTGGTAGCCTATCACTCACTTTCCGGGAATACGGAGCGGATGGCTGAGGCGGTTGCAGAAGGAGCACGGATGGTATCCCATACTCAGGTGGTCGTAAAACGCGTGGGCGCCGTTACGGCTGAGGAATTATTCGCTGCTGACGCCATTGTTCTTGGCTCTCCGGTCTATTGGTCGAACATGGCCGGAGAGGTGAAGACGTTTATTGATGACTGGCAATTCAAGTTCGGTGTCTTTCCTGAATTTAAATTGAGAAATAAGGTGGGGGCGGCGTTCGCGACTGGTGGCCAGATTTCCAGCGGGAAAGAGCTGACGATGCTCTCAATTCTTGCGGCGATGCTTGGCAACTATATGATAACCGTGAGCGGCGGTGGGGCGTTCGGGGCTTCCGCGACGACAGAAGGCAACAGTCTGGGGATTGACGAACAGGAACTCGCCGGAGCCCGTGAGTTGGGGCGGCGGGTGGCCGAGGTTGGTGGTGCGGTGAAGCGCGGTTTTCAGTTACCAGATCATCGGGAAAGCGTGGACGTCCGATGATGGCGAGTTCTTAGATACGTTAGGATGACACAGGTTTCCGGCAGGCACTCTCCAATTGACTCTTCGCGAGATCGACCAGTTCATGAATGTTCTTGGCGCAGCGGCCACAGCATCCATTTTCACGTAGGCCAAATTCGGCAATGATTTGCCGAGTGGTCAGGCATCCCTGACGCCCCGCTTCTCGCACGTCTGATTCCGTTAAGCCCTTACATAAGCAAACATACATGAGTGGCGTCTCCCACTGATGATCGATTGTCTTTACCGGGCGGTTGTTAAGGATGTTTTCTCGATACTGATAACCGTTCTCAACTATGGTGAGTATAGCGGTCAAAGGGGGATCTGTCAACCTCTGCACAGATCCCCTCTATGATGGGGATGAGCTGGTGTTTCCTATGGTCCGGCAAATGGTAGGAGGGGAATTATTCAAGGTTGCACAGATGATGAACATGTGCTGGCGGGGAATCGTTGCCTGACATTTGTGTAGTAGCAGGAGGGAATTGTCGGGAAGACTTGGAGATCAGCTGATGCACTCATGAGGTCTTGCGGGTGTCTATCTAGCCGGCTTATCGAAGGTGTTTGGATAAGTGTGGTAGCCGGCTCTGTGACGGTCCGCCTATCGTCTGAAAGTACAAAGGCCGGAAGTCCTTGCGAACTTCCGGCCTTTGTTGTGCTGCGGTCCTTCACTGGCGAGAGAGGTTGCCCTCTCTCGCCAGTGTGAGTCTTACAGCCAGTTCACGCGCTCGGCCGGCCGAATGTAGATCGGCTCTTCGACCTGAATACGCGCCACTTCCTTGCCCGACTTGTTGAAGCCCAACACGGTATCGTTGTACATGTCAAAACGCTTACCGTGGATTTGGGTCTCGAACACCTTCGGACCAGGGATGACATCGTACCGGAAGACGATCTGCTGGCTGGCTCTCCAGAGCTGGAGGACGGCCAACAGTTCGCGGCTTGGCACGAGGTACTTCTCGATGGCGTTATCCACGCCCGGGCCAAACATCTGACGCGCGTAGCCACGTGGGCTATGCCGCGGCGGGATGTAGTAGCCGTTGGGCTCGGTGCCCCACTGCGGATACAGCGGGAGCGCCACCTGCTCCACACGAATCGTGTAGTACAGGGGATGCCAGCGGTCTTCCGCCCACAGGCCGTCTTCACCGATGCGCATCAATGACTGCATGCGGATTTTACCCACGCAGGCCGCCATACAACGCGTTTCCATCGGCTCGCCGCCAGTCAGCGGGTCTTTGCCTTCGATGCGCGGGTAACACGCGATACACTTTTCAGAGACGCGTGTGGTACCACGATACATCGGCTTCTTGAACGGGCACTGTTCCACGCACTTCTTGTACCCGCGGCAACGGTTCTGGTCGATCAACACGATGCCGTCTTCCGGCCGCTTGTAGATCGCCTTCCGCGGGCAGGCTGCCAAGCAGCCCGGATAGGTGCAGTGGTTGCAGATCCGCTGCAAGTAGAAGAAATACGTCTCGTGCTCCGGCAAGCTGCTGCCGGAGAGACGCCACGGTTCATCGCGCGTGAAGCCCGACTTGTCGATATTCTCGACCAGGGCGCGCATCGAAGTTGCCGTGTCTTCGTAGATGTTCACGAACCGCCATTCCTGGTCCGTGGGGATGTACCCGATCGCCGCCTGGCCCACCTTGGCGCCCGCGTCGAAAATGGTCATTCCCTCGAACACCCCGTACGGCGCATGGTGCTTGCGGCCGACCCGCACGTTCCACACCTGTCCGCCCGGGTTCACCTGCTCGATGAGCTGGGTGATCTTCACGTCGTAGAACTGTGGATATCCGCCGTACGGCTTGGTTTCCACGTTGTTCCACCACATGTACTCCTGCCCCTTCGAGAAGAGCCAGGTCGACTTGTCGGCCATCGAACAGGTCTGACAAGCCAAACAGCGATTGATGTTGAACACAAAGGCAAACTGCCACTTCGGATGCCGTTCCTCGTAGGGATACAGCATCTTCCGTCCCAGTTGCCAGTTATAGACTTCTGGCATTGTGAATCCTCCTTCTGAACATGATCATGTAGTTAATGGTTCGCATTCGTTTCAAGTACTGAGGACGAAGTGCCGGGGGCGATCCCCAGACTGTGTGCCTCTGTCCTAGACCTTGATCTTGATATGTTCACCCTTAAGCCACTTGATCATGAACTCGTTTTCCTGACCCGGCGTGAAGCCGGTCCGGACTGGTTCCCACGGACCACGGGCTCCGATGCCGCCGTCTTCCGCCTTGGTGATGCGGATCAAGCATTCCTTCGGAACCGTGTTGATGCCATGGTGATCGATGGCATAGCCCCACTTGAACTTCCAGGCAATCGTGTGTTTGCCGGGGAGTGAGTCGGTCTGGTGCATCGGCATCAGCCAGTTTCTGGTGAACGACTGTTGAGCGCCGTACCGGAAGTTGGACTGATAACCGGTGTCCACCGCAATGGCGCGTCCGTCTGGCCGCGTCTCGTGTCCCTTCACCGACTTCGCCGTGGCGACGTACGGGGCATGTTTTGCCATCGTGACGTGGTACGGATACGCCGGGTTGTACTTGGCACGAATCATCAAGCGGGACACCTTGTAGAACGGATCCGAAGGCTTCCAGCCACGATAGGGCCGGTCCACCGGGTTACCGTCGACAAAGACGTAGTCGCCGTCGTTGATGCCGCGGTCTTTTGCCGCTTGCGGGTTGATGTGCAACTGGTGTTCGCCGACACCCGGTGTCCG